>SMEN01000166.1_pt1 | contig 25597 bp, 25 predicted proteins | sample 2456271 | NCBI WGS metagenome assembly SMEN01 (sample SAMN10132593, study PRJNA489261) | soil metagenome | isolation source: day1 control-loamy sand soil ammended with raw manure from dairy cow... | place: USA | collected 2015-04-01 | reverse complement strand
TCCAGAAACATCGTGACTTTATGTCCGTTGGGAGTGGTCCAGTAATACAGGTCGATCATGTGTTCTCCTGGCTAAGTGAAGACGCTGGCCGGTCTGCAGCAAGCTACCCGGATGACGTATCCGGCGGCGCTGAGCTACTATTGTTTGCCTGAATACGGTTTATAGGAAGTCAAAGACTGTCATGAGCAAAATCTATCATAATCCGCGTTGCAGTACTTCGCGCAATGCCTTGGCCATGATGCATGAAAAGGGCCTGGAGCCCGAGATCATCGAATACCTGAAAACCCCCTTGTCGCGCAGCGAGCTCAAAGCGCTGATTGCCGCGACTGGCTTGACGGTACGCGCGGCCATGCGGAGCAAGGAAGCGATCTATAGCGAATTGAATCTGGGCAATCCGGACTTGAGCGACGAGGACTTGCTGGCTGCCATTGAGGCCAACCCCATCTTGTTGAACCGTCCTATTGTGGTGACAGAAAAAGGGACGCGTCTGGCGCGTCCCCTGGAAGTGGTTCAGGAAATTCTGTAATCAGAGTTCCTGAGTCGCGACCACTAGGCGATTACTGGGCAATGGCTTCCAGTGCGATACGGATCGTGACTTCGTCACCCACGTAAGGCACGTTGGCGGCCATGCCAAATTCGCTGCGTTTGATCTCGATCTTGCCATCGGCGCCCAGGGCAGGCTTGTTCATCATGGGGTGCTTGGGCATGGTCAGGAATGATTCGATCGTCATGGTCACAGGCTTGGTAATGCCCTTGATGGTCAGATCGCCTTTAGCCGAGATAGGCTTGTCGCCGTCGAACTGAATATCCTTGGACACAAAAGTCGCTTCGGGGAATTGCTCGGTGTTGAAGTGATCCTTGCCCTGGATGTGTTCATTGAACAGGGGAAAGCCGGTGCTGACCGAACGGGTGTCGACTTTCATGTCGATGCTGCCGGTTTTGGCTTCCTGGTCCAGGGTAACGGTCCCTTGTGCCTTGTCAAAACGCTGGCTTTGCGTGCTCAGGCCCAAGTGCTTGTAGCTGAAGTGCACAAAGGTGTGGCTGGGTTCAACCTGATAGGTGACTGGAGCCGCCTGGGCAGCAAAAACAAACATGAAACTGGCGGACAGGGCAATCACTGGCTTGATCATGAGGGTGTAATCCTTGTTATACGGGTAGGGAAGAGGGGGCGCTGATGCGTCTGTTTACTTCGCATCAATCTTGAAGTTGACGGTGATCTCGTTGGCCACGATGTCGTAGCTGGACCAGGAGCCTTCACCGATAGAAAAATCGCCACGCTTGATGTCAAAGGCACCACTAAAGGTGGCTTTGTCGCCTCTGGAGGCCATAGTGGCCATGACGGTGACAGGCTGTTCACGTCCCTTGATTTGCAGCGTGCCTTGCACCTCGTATTGCTGGGCACTGAGGGCACGGAAGCTTTTGGAACTGAAAACGGCCTGGGGATGCGCATCAATATCGAACCAGCGCACATCTTGCAGTTCGTCATCGGCTTCGTCTGAGCCGGTATCGACACTATCCAACGCTACTTTCAATACGACCTTGGACTGATCCAGGGCTTCGGGGTTGAAATTCAGCTCGCCTTCAAACTTGGTGAACTGGCCATCCAGCTTCACGCCCATTTGGGAGTACTGAAAACCGATTTCGCTGTTTTGGGTGTCCAGAGCCTGGTAGTTCTTGGCATTGGCGGCCAGGCTGGCGCTCAGGCTCAGGGAGCCGATCAACAGGGACACGAAGACAGATTTTTTCATCATTTGGCTTTGCCTACAGTAAAGGTGATACGGCGTAGCAAGCCGTCACGGTCAATAAACTGATGCTTTAAGGCCGCCAAAATATGTAGGCTGACCATCGTAATCAGGGCGTAATTCAAAAAGATGTGGACTTGGACCAGTAGTTCGCCCAAAGGTTTATCTTTGGAGACCAGATCAGGTAGGGGGATCACACCAAACCAGACTGTCTGAAAGCCTTTGGCCGAACTCATCAGCCAGCCTGTCAGGGGAATGGCGAGCATCAGTACGTACAAAGCGGCATGGCCGCCGTGAGCCAGCGCACGTGTCAGGCGGGACATGCCGACGGGCAGGGCGGGGGGGCGGTTCAACAAACGCCAGATCAGGCGCAAGACCACCAAGATCAATAAGGAAATGCCAGCCCACTTATGCCAGGAATAGACCTGCAGTTTCAATGGGGACAAGGGCAGGGTTTTCATGGTGTAGCCCACGATCACCAATGCGGTTAGGGCCAGGGCCATTAGCCAGTGCAACGTGCGTGCGACGACGGTGTAGCGTTGGTGGGCAACTGGAACGGGGGTGATGCTCATTGATAATGCCTTTCATTTACGAAGCCAGCAAACTTTAACCTGTTTGTAAGGATCGTAAAAGAGCGGTTTTTGCAATGCAGTAATGCAATATTGAGGGGTATTGGCACAAGCCAGACTGGTGAGACTATTTTATTGTCTGCTTGTGACAGGGCTATTAGTGCTGGGCGGGGGCGGGCTAAACTCGGTCTTTACGCTCGCAAGCAAGGACGTTTTATGTGGAAAACAACATTGGTCGTGGTGGTGGCAGGTTTGTTGGCAGGGTGCCAGGACTCAGGGAAGGCCAATGAGGACAATTTCAGCACGGCCATCCAGACCTATCTGGATTCGCGAGATGGCTTGTGTGTGGGTTTGCCGGGACGCACCTATCCCTATCAGGTCGAGCATGACTCTGCCTTGATGGTAGAAGACCGGGCCCGTTTGGCCGCTTTGGCCCAAGTGGGTTTGTTGCGTCAGGTGGGGACCGAGGATGCGCCACGCTACGAACTGGATGCGAGTGCTGATACGTATGTGCGCCGTTCAGGTTCTGAGCAGGCTAAGGGTGAGCACGATGCTTTTTGTACCGGACGACTGGTTCTGGATCGCATCAGCTACTTTACTGAGCCGACCAGTACCGGTGGTTTTACCGTCAGTCAGGTGAATTATGTGTATCACCTGGCCGATGCGGCGGGCTGGATTAAAGATGCTGCTGTACTGGATGCTTACGAGGATCTACGTGTGCTGACGGCCCAGGAGGTGCTAGGCCAGGCACGGCTGATTATGAGCAATAAAGGCTGGATTCACCAGAATTTGGTGAGGTAGACCCTCCGAGCGATAGTGCCTCCTAGTCAGTAGCAGCAGATCATCGGTCGTACCGAAAAGTAGGGTCGATGATGACAACCTTCTCTCTGCTGTCAGTACATCTTTGTTCTAGTGCTGTAGCGTCAGGTTTGAGAAGGCAGGGGAGTGAGCTTGCTTGTAGGCACCCATCCTTGCGCGCCATCTCGAGGCCGCAGACACCAGCACCAGCCATTGAGTATTCTGTTGCCCTGCACTCGATCGTCTACGTCAACATCCATTTCAAGAGCGCTGTAGTCCTGCAGGGCAAGACCAGTACCAACCTGGGGCAAATGCTCAATAATCTGTTCGGGTACCCAGCCACCTGTATGTTCTACCGTTGAGCAGTAAATCCAGTGATCCCAGTTTTCTGGGCCTTGGTAACGCTCGCCAATATTCAGAGGTTCTCCTTGTTTGAGTACCAGGGGGGTTGGATATTCAGAGCGGTGTGGGGCGGTAACCCGATAATCGATCATGATGCCGTGCAATAAAGTGGTGAGCGTACGCATATTGTAGATAAGGAGTGAAATCGGATCATCTTGTGTTTTCAACAGGTGCATTTTGCCTTTATTTTCCTAACCTTACGTTTCTTGAGTCGCTTGTTCTATAGACTAATAGCAATATAAAATGCAATTAACGGAAAAGACGAGGATGCGATGAAAAAACGGTCTACAAGAGAAGAAGGGCAGTTTGACCTGTCCATTCTGGGTTCACTGGCTGCCGATATATCGGCGGAGGCCTTGTTCGACACGTGGCTGCAGCATCAACGTCCACCCATGGCAGCCAGTACGCAACGGGTTTATCGCACCTTATGGCGGCGATTCTTGCAGGCGTTGCAAGATCACAAAAAGCAGTACACACAGATCAAGCCTGTGGATATTCGGGACTTCTTGAGCAATCTGAACGAAGTTCGCAGACCCCAGCGCGAACGCTATCAACAAGTAATCGCTCGTGCTTACGAAGAGCTGTGCCGCCAGGATGGTCGTTCAGAAAATCCCGCGCTGGCCCCAGCCATTAATGATCCTTTCAAAGAAAACTGGCGACATGCACCGGATAACCAAGCCACACAGTTTTTATCGATAGATCAATGCTTCGCCACTATTAAAGCGTTGTGTGTACGACTGCGTGTGCTGGAGCTGGCCAGCGACATGACGGTTGCTGCCCGCTGGCGTGAATATAGAGATATGACAATTGTGGCTGTGATGTTGGGTACGGGTCTACGACCGGTGGAACTGGGGCAGCTGCATCCTTCTGCAATAGGTGTGGCCAAACGGTCTGCCAAGCCGGTCGAGTTAGACGATATAGACGAACAAGAGGCGCAGTGGCGTGATGGCACAATCTTGCTCAAACTGAGCGGAGCCGCCAAGCGTGAGATTGTGGCGCCCGTCTGGTGCGAAGGCATTCTGCGCAGCTGGTTGATTTTCAGCGGCTCCGACGATGTCTCTGCTTGGGTAAAAGAGAGCCGCGTTTTCCCAGGCAGTCGTCAAATCAGCGCTGCACGCCCTCAAGCACAGATGAATCCTGCTACGTTGGCGCGTATTGTCAGTAAATGGGGCGTCAAGCAGTTAGACCTCTTGATGACGCCCCAGCGTCTGCGAAACACGTTCGGAGCGGGTTTGCTTGAGCGCGGCTTTTCTTTGCCTGAAATTGAAGAGATCATGGGCTATGCCCCTGGTGCGGCCAGTGCCTGGCGTTTGCAGGCCTCTTGGCTGGCATGGCAGGAAGCGCAAAAACAGACTGGAAATCTGTTGATGACAGAAAATACGCAGTCAGAGTGAAGGGCTTGTCTCGTTTTGGCCAGCCTTGGGATGCATAATTTCAGATCTATTTTGCCTATTCACTATTAGGGAGTTCGAAGTGACGTTGACACCTGTTTTTCGCCGTGCCGCATTGACAGACCTGGAAGCCATCGTTGCCATGTTGGCAGACGATATTCTGGGCCAGAAGCGTGAAAATACCAGCCTGCCTCTAGCTCAGACTTATTTGGATGCTTTTGCTGCGATAGAAGCCGACCCGAATCAGTATCTGGCTGTTGTAGAGATGGATGGTGCAGTGGTAGGTACTTTGCAGATCAGTTATATGCCTGGGCTATCGCACCAAGGCGCATGGCGCGGAGAGATTGAGTCCGTACGCATCGCCAGTTTGGCTCGTGGCTCGGGATTGGGGCGCTTGATGATCCAATGGGCGGTAGAGCAATGTCGCGAACGTCGTTGCCATATCGTGCAGTTAACCTCGGATATGGCTCGAACTGATGCACATCGCTTTTATGAGCAGTTGGGTTTTATAGCCAGCCATAAGGGTTTCAAACTCACCTTGTAAGTCTGTTTTGCTCTATAAGGTCAGCTACTAAACGCGGTACGAACAATACCTATAAAAACCGCATAGGCTGAACGCAGCACCAAATATCTCGATTGAGATACACAACCGTAAAACAGTGTGCCAAACGGGCTGTCTTAAGGGAGATCTCTTTATTTTAGATAAACGCATAATGTATATTATGTAAAGTCAGTGATAGATAGCTTGAATAGCAAATCCACTGCAATACTCCTTCTGGTTCTTCCCCTCTTTCTTTTCCTTCTCTGATTATTTTTGCTGTGAAGGTAGATCAGTGTTCTCTCGCGTGGTTATAGTGGCAAGCAGTATGAACCGGAGCAAAACACCATGGGCCATGTATTACAGTTTGCGGAACGCGATCCTAGTTTGAGTGATGACCTGGCCAAGCAGCAGATTGATACGCTGCGTGAAGCGCTGCTCTCCAAGCAGTACGAACGCCTGCAAAAAGCAGATCAAACGTTGCTGATTGTGGTGGCAGGCATGGACGGTGTGGGTAAAGGCACCGCCATTAATACCTTGAACACCTGGTTGGACCCGCGCCATGTACATACTCTGGCCTTCGGGGAGCTAAGTGAAGAGGAAGCCATGCGGCCTTTGATGTGGCGGTATTGGAATAGCCTGCCTGCTCGTGGTCAAACAGGCCTGGTGTTTGGTTCCTGGTACGCACCACTGATGAAGGAGTTGGGTCGTAAAAAGTCCGATCCGGCAAAGATTGCTTTGTATACCCACTTGATCAACCGTTTTGAAGCCCAACTGGCATATCAAGGCGTGCAGGTGCTCAAGTTGTGGTTTCACCTTTCGGCCCAGGCGCAACTGGATCGTTGCGCCACCTTGATGTCCAACCCTAGTACGGCGTGGCGTGTCAGCAAGGCTGATCTGAAGGTTCATAAGCAATTCAAGCGCTTGCGTAATGCCGCCACGCAAACTATCAACCTGACCCATCGAAATTATGCCCCTTGGGTGGTGATCCCCAGTGCCGATCAAAACCTGCGTGATGTGTCTTTGGCAAAGGTTGTTTTACAGGCGATGGATAAGCCCATAGTCCCGCGTCAGATTAAAGAGCCCCATGCTTTCCCGTTCCGGTTGAACGTACCGACTGCCTCGCTGTTGCCCCCTCCTCCTGAGGAGCCGGTTCAGGATTACGAGGCCGAGTTACTGCATTGGCAAGGCCGTTTGTCCTGCGCGGTACGCAGCAAAGCCTTCCGCAAGCATTCCTTAGTACTGGTTTTTGAGGGCCGGGATGCTGCAGGTAAAGGCGGCACCATTCGTCGTTTGACCGAAGCACTGGATGTGCGCACTTACGATATCCACCCTATTTCTGCTCCTAATACAGTGGAGTTGGCCCGCCCTTACCTTTGGCGTTTTTGGCGTAAATTGCCACGCCTGGGTGAAATATCAATTTTTGATCGGTCTTGGTATGGTCGTGTGCTGGTAGAGCGTGTGGAAAAGCTGATCTCCCGAGCGGCTTGGCAGCGTTCTTACGAGGAGATCAACGAGTTTGAAGCGCAGTTATTGGCTAACGGCACCGCAGTGATCAAATTTTGGCTGGATATTGATAAGGACGAGCAGCTCAAGCGCTTTAAAGCCCGTGAGGAAACACCCTTCAAGGCCTACAAGATTACGGAAGATGATTGGCGCAATCGGGACAAGTGGACGGCGTATCAGCGGGCGGCGGAAGAAATGTTCGCTCAGACCGACACCCACATGGCGCCCTGGCATATTGTGCCCAGCAAGGACAAAAAAGCAGCGCGTATCCAGGTGCTGCGCATCGTAGTGGAAACGCTGGAGTCTTTAGATGAACACATGATCAACCTGAACGAGCCGGCTTTGTCGGATCAGTTTAGCGAACAGGTGTAGAACGACGAGCGGTATACGCTGTAGCCGTTCTGTTTTTGGGTGTTGATCATTCAAGAGCAGAATGGTTTTGAATTTATTGCCGACTCTTCCACGCAAGGAGGAGCTTGTGCTTCTTGCCCCCTGCTCTCCTTGCCGTGCACTATCGAGCGCTTTTCTCGATAACTTCTTGTTTTTCTGATTGTCTTTTACTGAACACTTCATATTGAGGTGCTGCCAGCCAGTTTTGAAAGTGTGCCTTATAAGTCTTGTCGCGCCGCCAGATTTACTATCTTGTGCCAGCGTTTGGCATCTGCGGCATTGGCAGTCTGCATTTCCCAGCGTTGCGGAGGGTTACGTAATACTAGCGTCAATCCCCTACCCTGCCATTCAACTGTTTCAATATCCGCAAAAATAAAGGCTCGGGTGCCCTGCCCGCTTTGAATCTGGCCGCGTTTTTGCAAGGCATCCAGGCGAATAGAACTGTCGGGTAAGGACAGCTCCAGAATGCGTTGACCTTGCTGCTTTTTACCGTGGATAGCCACATAACGGCCTCGCCACACAATAAAAGGAGCAATCAGGATCGCGGCCGCTATCAAGAGACTTAAGATGGCGGCCACGACACCTGCGCTGGCGCTGACAAGGCTAAAGAGCTGTATTCCACCATACACAAGCGCTGCAATAATCGCGATAAACAGCAGTGCGACGATAATTGGCATGGTGGCTGGCTCCTTGTATTAACGGGCTTGAACTTTGACCACGGCAGCGGCTTTCAGGGCGTTTGCGCGCGCGGTTGCCAGATCTTCGTCTGCCGCCAGTGCGACACCCATACGGCGCTTTTCAAAGCTTTCGGGCTTGCCGAACAAGCGGATATCGGTTTGTGGAATGCGCAAGGCTTCCGCCACATTCAGGAAATCCACGTCTTTGGCGTCCACACCACCGTAAATCACGGCGCTGGCACCTGGCATACGCAAGGCGGTATTCACAGGCAGGCCCAAAATAGCACGTGCATGCAGTTCAAACTCAGACTGCCATTGGGTAGCCATAGTCACCATGCCTGTGTCGTGTGGTCGGGGGCTGACTTCGCTGAACCAGACCTGATCACCCTTCACAAACAGCTCTACGCCAAACAGGCCTTGGCCACCCAGGTTTTCGGTGACGGCTTGGGCGATGTCGCGTGCGCCTTGCAGCGCCTTGGGGTTCATGGGCTGGGGCTGCCAGCTTTCTACGTAGTCGCCATCGACTTGTTGATGGCCGATAGGGTCGCAAAACTGGGTTTCGATCTGGCCGTCTGCACCTACGGCACGTACCGTCAGCAAGGTGATTTCATAGTCAAAGTCGATAAAGCCTTCAACAATGATGCGGCATTGGCTGACGCGGCCACCGGCCATGGCGTAGTCCCAGGCCTTGGCCACATCGTCGGGGCCACTGATCTTGCTTTGGCCTTTGCCAGAGCTGCTCATCAAGGGTTTGACGACGCAGGGGTAGCCAATTTTGTCATCAATAGCCGCTTGCAGTTCTTCCAGCGATTCGCAGAACTGGTAGGGGCTGGTTGGCACGGCCAGGGTTTCGGCAGCTAAACGGCGGATACCTTCACGGTCCATGGTTAAACGAGCAGCACGGGCAGTAGGAATGACACGGACTTTGCCTTGCGCTTCCAGCTCTTCCAGCACGCCGGTGGCAATGGCTTCAATCTCGGGTACGACCAACGTAGGTTGTTCTTTCTCGATCAGGGTACGCAACTGCTCGGGGTCACTCATGGTGATGGTGCGCGAGTGATGGGCCACTTGCTGGCCAGGTGCGTTGTCGTAGCGGTCTACCGCTATGGTTTCTACCCCCAGGCGTTGCAGCGCAATCAATACTTCTTTGCCCAGCTCTCCCGAGCCCAAGAGCATGATTTTGTCCGACGACGACGATAAAGGGGTGCCCAACAGGCTCATGGCGCGTACTCCGCTGAAAGTATGAAATTCAAAAACGGTATTGTAATCCAGGCAGCGCCGGGTTCTTTTGAAGCAAGACTGCTTTGTCCGCCCTGCTGGTACACAGGCTGGCAGGACGGACTGTGGCTTCACAGCGTTAATTTAAATGATGGGTATGAGGCCTACTCCACCATCAACTGCGCCATCATGCCCAGATCTTCATGCTCCAAGATGTGGCAGTGGAACATGCGCAGCCCTGGCAACTCCTGGCGGAAAGCCAGTCTGACCGTTTCATTGGGGCGCAGATTAACCGTATCGCGCCAGGCGCGAAAGGGTTCCGGCTCCGATCGCATTCCGGTTTGACGCGCCAGCACTTGAAACTGCGTTCCGTGCAGATGGAAAGGATGGTCCATATGGGAGTCGTTAATAACATCCCAATATTGCCATTCCCCGGTCGGACAGCGCAGGTCGATCCGGTCCATGTCGTAGACCTTGTTATTGATACGGAACATGGAACGCATGGCCACCATTTCCGGCATCGTTTGCTCATTGTTTATGGCACCCATATCGTGCTGACCCATAGCAGACGAGTCTGTTGGGCTGGCACCGTGATCAGCGGGCATAGGCATGTCATGGCTCATGGGCATGACTTCGCTAAACACGACTTTTGCTGTGCCCGAGCCAGCAGGAATAGCGGGGATGGCGCGTAACTGCTCGGGAAGATCTATGTCTTGATGACGAATTTTTAATGCCGCCAGTGTCAAGGTTTCCGGGCTGTCTTGCACCATCATTTTCTGCCTGTCGTAATACAGAGCCTGCAGCGTGGTGCTCAGGTCTTTGTCGGCCTGGATAAAGAACTCCACCCGTTCAGCGGGTGCCAACAGAATGGACGCGACCGCAGGGCGCGCTTGTTCCAGTAGCCCGCCGTCGGTTCCTACTTGGACCAGATGGGCTCCGGGAATATGCAGATTCAGATAGCGAGCTGAACAGGAATTCCACACACGGATGCGCTCGTCCGTGCTCGTTTGAATATGCGGTTCGCGCTGACCATTGAGCAGAACGAACTGCCCTTCCCTGCCATTCATCCAGTCTGGCGCCGTGTTGACGGGGATACGGCCGTCGATATCCAGCCGCAAATCACTGACGGCCCAGTGCTGTTCAGTGTATTGCTTTAACGGGTCTTTTGGGGAGCGAACAATAATGGTGCCGCCCAGCCCGTGCGCCACTTGTTCGCCACTTTCTCCATGAGGATGCGGGTGATACCAATAGGTGCCTGCGCAACCTTCGGGCAAGGTAAAGCGGTAGTAGCGGCTTTGGCCGGGTAAAACGGGATCTTGTGGATTGCCGTCCTGGTCTGAAGGAACAGGCAAGCCATGCCAGTGAATGGTGGTGGCTTGATCAAGCTGGTTTTCAAATTCGATTTCAACTTGATCGCCTTCGTACAGCTCGATCAATGGCCCTGGGGCCTGTTCGTTATATAGCCACAGCTCGGTGCTTTTACCATCGGCCAGCACACGCTGGTGGGCGGAAGCGGTGATTTTGCCCTGGAACTGACCTTTTTCCTGACCACTGTTTTTAAGTACAGGCAGTGCCTGCAAGGCTTGGCCAGCTGGCATTTTCTTTAACGGCATCAAGCCCTGGCTCGCCATCATGTTGTGGTCAGACATAGCTCCTGACATAGAACCATGTTGGCCCATCGTCTCCTGTGCCCAGCCTCGCAACGGCAGGCTGCTCAAGAGACTGGCACCTAAAGTCAGTTTGAAAAAATCGCGTCGTTTCATGGTTTATCCATAGTAATCATCAATAGAACTGCGCCGCTCATGCCAAATGAGTAAGGACTTGGTTCTGGGAACCCAGGAGCGGTAATTAAAGCGAGATGATTAGTACGAGCGCGGAGGCGGCTGGGCAGGGCCAATCAGCCGGGAGACATAGTTTTGATGCAGGGGAACAGGGGGGAAGGCAGGTAACAAAGCACCCGCTTCGGCTTTTGAAGCCTTCGCCGCCAGGCAGGCACAACAGCCACTTTTAAGTGGCGTATTGCAATGCTTAGGAGCGCTGTGATCGTCCAGCCCTGAAGAGGCTTGCTGAGTATGAGTAGCGGGATGATCACCATGTTGGGTGGCGGCGTGAACCGTATTGCTTGTGCTCCAGCCCATACTGGAAAACAAAACAATGAGGCCGACTACTACAAGCCAGCCTAGCGTTTTGCGAAGTGAAGAGGGAGCGTACAGCATGGACAAAAGCTTAGCACGAGCTTTACGTCTGCCGTTTGTGTAAAACACACCGTTACATGGGATAAATGCGCCGTCGGGAGACTCCGCTGAGTCAATTTTTCTTCCTGCTGTTGTTCATACGACCCTGCGGATTTTGCAAGACCTGCGGCGGTGTTGGAATTTAATCAGATCTGCGCATTTGCCAAGACGTTAGAAGAGTAGCCCTATGGCTTCGGGTCACTCTTGATCAACTGCCGTTTCAAACGTACTGGCCGAGTGTGTTGGGCCTGAATCTGCTCCAGTTCTTGATTAAGTTGCTGGGCCTTCCGCCGTGCTTCCTCATTTTCACGCTCGAGCAAGGCAGTGCGGGTGCGTAGCAACTGCAGTTGCCCTTGCATTTCCTTGGCCAAGCTGTGGCTGATGTCCAGAGCCGCCTGCATGGCGCGACGCTCCCCTTGCTCCTGGCCCAGTTCCTGACGCAGTTTCAGCATCTGATCCTGCAGTTTGTTCTGTTCCTGCTCGTGAGCCTGTCGCTGGGCCTTGTTGGCTTGCTCTATCTCTTCAATTTGCTGACGCAAACGAGTTTGCATTGAGCGCTCTTTGTCGATTTCCAGCAAGGCACGGCGTTCATTGGCTTGCGCGCGTTCTTCGGTCAGTTCAATAGCCTTTTGCAAGCGCTCCAGATCCTGGGTGAATTGCTCGCTTTGTCGGCGCAACTCTTGCTGAGTTAGCTGCTTTTCTGTCTCCAGCTCGTTTTGTCGTTGTTTGGCATGGAGAAGGTCTTGCTTTAACGCGGCCTGCTCTTGCCCTGCTTCCTGTAGCTGACCGTTGAGCTGTTCTATGTTTTCTTGTGCGCGCTTCAAAGCCCCCTGCTCTGCTTCCAGTGCCTGCTGTGTTCCCTGGGCGTTTGCCAATGCCTGGGCAATTTGTTCATCTGCTTGTGTTTGGTAATGCAACATCTGCTGCTTGGAGTGGCCCATGGCTTCCTGCCAGATGCGGCCTAGCAGATCACCCGCCAGGGTTTGCAGCTCGTCAGGCATGTCCGCCATATCCAGCCGCACCCGGCTTTTAGCGCGCAAATCTTCCCAAAACGTCTGTAGTGCCTGGGCAGGGGCGCTCATGCTGCCTTTGCGCACCAATTGGTACAGCTTATTGGCTGTGGGTGTGATGCCGTAGCGGAAAAACAGGAGCGCAGCCACTTCTTTGTACAAAGTCTGCGTGTTGCTGAAGCGATCGCGCAATTCAGCGACATCGACCAGGATTTGGCCTTCATTGGGCTGGTTTTGCTCCATTTTTGCACCTTAGTTGTTAATTTGATTAATAATACAACGTAATATATAAAATTTACAACAAATCTAATTCTATAATTTGACATTATCTCTATAATGTCAAATATAATTCTATAAATAGGATGTATTGCGGCCGTCACGGTTCAAATGCCCTGCCCTGCTCTCAAAAGCCTTCGTTTTCTTGTATATCCATGGACATAGCCAAAACTTCGCTACTAACCGAGCTTGGGTCAGACGATATCGCTCAACTGTTGGCCCGTTTCGACGGGCGACAAGGAGCGAACCGCTCAGTGGGCGGTCGTGCCCAAATCGAGGCACAAACCGATATAGAGGCATTGCGAGCCTGGTTGGCGCGCTATATAGATAGCCCGCGCACCTATGCGAATTACCGTAAAGAAGCAGAACGCCTCTTGTTGTGGGCAGTGTTGGAGCGTCGTAAAGATCTGTCATCGTTAAGCCTGGAAGATTTCCTGGCCTATCGTCTGTTTTTGGCTGACCCGCAGCCAGCACAACGCTGGGTGGTTCAGGGGCGCTCTCGCCCTGCGCGGCAGCATGCCGCTTGGCGTCCGTTTGCGGGGCCATTGTCAGACAGTAGCCGAAACCAGGCTGTACTGATTTTGAATTCTCTGTTCAGCTGGTTGGTGCAAGCGGGGTATTTAGCGGGGAATCCTCTGGCTTTGTCGCATCAGGGCCGTCGTACCAAGAAATCAGCCGCCCCCCAGCAACGCTATTTAAGCCGGCAGCAATGGCGGTGGGTGCAGGACTATATTCAATCCCTGCCTGAAGATAGCCAGACCGAGTTGCGTTATAAAGCGCGTGTCCGTTGGCTCTTTTCCATTTTGTATGGTGGGGCCTTACGAATTTCAGAGCTGGTCCAGGCCCGTATGGTCGATGTTCACGAGCGAGCTGATGCTGGGGCGACCGCGCAATGGTGGCTGCATATCCATGGCAAGGGTGACAAATGGCGGCGTGTGCCCTTAACGCAAGAATTGTTCAGTGAGTTGCGGCGCTATAGAGAAGTGCACGGCCTAAATGGACTGCCCCAGGCTTTGGAGCCCTTCCCCCTATTGATGTCCACCGGTGCGTCGGACAAGCACTTAAGTCGGGCGATGGCTCATGTGCTGGTCAAGCAGGTGTTTCAAGGCAGCGCAGATCGCTTACGGACTTTGCACCCGGACCAAGAGTCGCAAGCCCGTGTTCTGGAGCATGCTTCTGCCCACTGGTTGCGACACTCGGCAGGCTCACATCTGGCAGATCAAGGTGTGGATCTGCGCATCATCCGCGATACGTTAGGGCATGAATCCATCGCCACCACCAATATCTATTTGCATACCGACGATGATCAGCGCCATCAGGCCTTGGAGCAGTCTCACAGCTTGGGCTGGTCCTAAGGTATCCGCCTTGCGCAGCTTGTAGCGGCACCCATCGCTGACCAATAATGTGTGTCAAATAGATTGTCGATGTTCAGCCCCAGGTCAGATGCTCCGAGGCTCGGCATAGTTGATACCTGGTGAATAAGTGCTATCGCGTTTGCCTGCTGTTAGCATCTGCTCAATATGCTACTGTTGGCGGGGCTTGAATGCGCCGGGTGCCTGAAAAAAGCGCCCGGCTTTTTCTTTATGGAGTATTTAATGACTTACACCGTTTATCTGTCTGGCGAAATTCACACTGATTGGCGCGAGCAGATTGCCCAAGGTGCAAAGGCAGCGGGACTGGATATCCGTTTTACCAGCCCGGTGACCGATCATGACGCCAGTGATGCTGCCGGTGATCACCTGGGCCCGGCAAGTGAAGGGTTTTGGCGTGATCACAAATCCTCCAAAATCAATGCCATCCGTACTCGGACCTTGATTGAACAGGCGGATCTGGTGGTAGTGCGTTTTGGGGACAAATATAAGCAGTGGAACGCGGCCTTTGATGCTGGCTTCTGTGCCGCCTTGGGCAAGCCCTATGTGACTTTGCATGCTGAGGACATTATCCACCCCCTGAAAGAAGTGGATGCCAGCGCTCAAGCCTGGGCGACCACACCGGAGCAGATCGTGGAAATTTTGCGCTACACGCTCAGAGCCTAAGCGCACTGGAATTACTGATTAAAAACAAAGCCCCCGAAGCCTGGACCCATCCAGGCTTCGGGGGCTGAAATTTCAGTCGTTCTAGATCTTTTTAGTCCAGTTTGACGCGCCGTAAACGCAAGGCGTTGCTAACCACAAAGACACTGGACAAGGCCATGGCCCCGGCCGCAAACATGGGCGAGAGCAAGGTGCCGTTAAAGGGATACAGCAGACCAGCGGCTACCGGAATCAAGGCCACGTTATAGGCAAAGGCCCAGAACAGGTTCTGATGAATATTGCGCATGGTGGCGTGGGACAAGGCAATTGCCGTGACTACGCCCTGCATGTCGCCAGACATCAAGACCACATCGGCCGCTTCAATGGCAATATCGGTACCGGTGCCAATCGCTATACCTACATCGGCTACCGCTAAGGCAGGTGCATCATTAATGCCATCGCCTACATATGCCAGGTGTTGGTGAGTCTCGCGCAAGGCTTGCACGGCCTGCACTTTACCTTCGGGCATGACCTCGGCCACGACTTCGTCGATATTCAGGCGGCGTGCGATGGCATTGGCAGTATGGCGGTTGTCGCCCGTAATCATCACCACTTTGATTCCACGAGCATGCAATTGCTCAATGGCGCGCGGAGTGGTTTCCTTGATAGGGTCAGCCACGGCCAGTAAAGCAATGACCTGCTGGTTGCGAGCCGCGTACATAGGCGTCTTGCCCTCATGTGCCAAGGTCTGGGCCTGTTCGCTAAAGGCGGACAGGTCGGCACCGAGCTGAGTCATCAAGCGATCTGCCCCGACATGCCACTGATCGCTACCAATGTGGGCAGTAACGCCCAAACCAGTCAAAGATTCAAATTGCTCGGCTTTAGGCAGAGTGATTTTTTTGTCCTTGGCGGCGTTGACGATAGCCTGTGCAATCGGGTGCTCGGAATAGTTTTCCAAAGCGGCAATGGCGGCCAAGGTCTGATCCTGGTTTTCGCCGGGAGCGCAGACAAAGTCCGTCAATTCCGGAGCGCCTTTGGTCAAGGTACCGGTTTTATCGACAGCCACCACCTTCACATCGCGTAGTGCTTGCAGCGAATCGCCTTTGCGGAACAAGACGCCGGCTTGTGCAGCACGACCGGTCCCCACCATGATGGAGGTCGGCGTTGCCAGGCCCATGGCGCAAGGGCAAGCAATAATCAAAACGGCGACGGCGTTGACCAGTGCGAAGCTCAGAGCGGGAGAAGGGCCAAAAACTAGCCAGACAAGCGCTGTCAACACGGCCAGCGTCATCACGGCCGGTACAAACCACAGGGTGATTTTGTCGACCACGGCCTGAATAGGGAGTTTGGAACCTTGGGCCTGCTCAACCATAGAGACAATATTAGCCAGTACCGTGTCCTGGCCCACAGCCGTTGCTTCAAATTCCAACGAACCCTTTTGGTTTACCGTGCCGCCAATAATCTTGTCGCCTTGAGACTTGGAGACCGCTATGGATTCGCCCGTCACCATAGACTCATCCACATAGCTTTGACCCGCTACGACATCACCATCCACAGGGATACGCTCGCCAGGACGAACTAGAACAATATCGCCCGTGTGCAACTCGGCCAAGGGCAGTTCGACTTCCTGACCGTCGCGGCGGACCCGAGCGGTAGGTGGTTGCAGGCTGAGCAGACGTTGAATGGCTTCAGAAGTGCGACCCTTGGCACGCGCTTCCATCACTCGACCCAATAGAATCAGTGCCACAATAACGGCGGCCGCCTCAAAGTACACATAGACCGATTCAACAGGTAACCATTGCGGCGCAAAGGTGGCTACCAGCGAGAATGCGTAGGCGGCCAACGTGCCCACAGCAACCAGCGAGTTCATGTCAGGCGCGCCGCGCAACAAAACGGGAATACCTTTGGTATAAAACTCGCGACCAGGGAAGAACAGAACTAACGTGGTCAGTACGAACTGGATCAGCCAACTGTTCTGGGTGCCAATAGTACCGGCGACCCAGTGATGGAAGGCGGGCACCATGTGGCCACCCATCTCCAGAATAAAGACAGGCAAGGCAAAAACCGTTGCCAACCAGAAACGCCGGCGCAAGGTTTCGTAAGTTTGCTCGGCACGTTCAAACTGTTCCGTGCTGGACGATGCGTCGGCCAGACTGGCGGGGTAACCCGCTTTGGTGACGGCCTGGATCAGCTCGGGGGTACCGACACCTTGCACGGCCTGAATGTGCGCCTTGGCGGTGGCCAGATTGACCGCGGCCTTTTGCACACCGGGCACTTTCAGCAAGGCTTTTTCCACACGGCCCACGCAGGAGGCGCAGGTCATGTCTTGCACATCTAAAACGATCTCTTGCAAGGAAATTGTGTAACCACCCTTTTCCACTGCCTGCATAATGGCCTGGATAGGGGCTGCCCCCTCGAAATCCACCGTGGCCTTGTTGGTGGCCAGATTTACCTGGGCGGACTGTACCCCAGGAACTTTGGCAATAATTTTCTCTACCCGGCTGACGCAAGAGGCACAAGTCATGCCCTCTACACCCAAGCTAAGGCGTGAACCGCTGTTTGACGTGTTTGTTGTCATCGAAATCACCCTTCAATGGATCGTGAATGAAACCACTTTAGGGCTTGACCCGATGGTAAGGTCAACACGTGTTAAAAAAAACGCCTCCGAAGAGGCGTTTTTGAGTGGCGAGTCAGGCCGGTACTATGTAACAAGCTTAGTAAGCAACAAAACTGCCGTTGTTGTTATTCCAGTCTTTAGCTTCGGCAGCAACCTGGTCACGGCTCAACTGGGTGCTGGTGTCAACCCGTGGGTAGTCGCCCATGGAGCCGGTGCTGATGTAGCCTTGCTCTTGAGCAGCAGCCAGTTCTTGCACTACTTGCTGACGGCTCAAAGGAGCGTCGGTCGACTGGATGTTAGGGTAGGACAGGTTTTCGCCAGTAGCGGTGTTGCTGGTGGCTGCCATTGCAGTACCGCTCAGGGCAGTTGCACCAAGAATCAGGCTGGCGATAGTTGCGCGTGCGATGTTTTTCATTATTTACTCCAAATCTACGGTGTGTTTTTCGGTGGTTCGCTGTATTTGAAGAGCGAATCGTTAGATGGAGTATGGGCCTTTCTAAACCTAGTAAAAACCCTTAATATTGCAAACGTATTTCCATTCATGGAACAATCGAAATGAGTACCATTATCGCTGGCCCCCTGCTCAACGACATCGCCATCTTCGTGGAAGTGGCGCGTGCCCGCCACTTTAGTCGTGCAGCGCAGGCCCTGGGGATGCCCGTCTCTACCGTGTCACGCCGTATCCGTGAACTGGAAAAAGAAGTGGGTGTGGCACTGCTTAAACGCAGTACGCGCAATGTGGATGTGACGGACGCTGGGCAAGTGTATTTTGAGCGTTGTCTGGCTGTGGTTGAGCAGGCCCGTCTGGCTCACGAGCAATTGCTGGATGTCGCCCAAACGCCTAAAGGCCGTTTGCGGGTGTCCATGCCCGCCAGCTTCAGCATTGTGCTGATGCCCGCTGTGATTCGGGGTTTTAATCAGCAGTATCCCGATATCGAGCTGGAATTTGACCTGACGATCCGCCCTATTGATTTGCAAGCCGACAATTACGACTGCGTGATTCGGGTAGGCCCGCAGCCGGACTCCAGCGCGGTCGCTACCATGCTGGGGCAAATCCGCTTGGGCCTGTACGCCACCCGCAATTATCTGGATCGTAAAGGGCGTCCCAAGCATCCGTCAGAACTGGCAGGACATACCTGCATCTGTGCCCGGCCGGCTGGCTCTGACCGTGTTTGGTCTTTGCGCGGTCCAAATCAAGAGCGTTACGACGCCGTTGTAGAGGGCTCCATTAGCGTCAATAACGCCATCATGATGCGCAAGTTGGCGGTACATGATTTGGGGATTACGGCCTCGTCCTTGCTGGAGCGTCGTTTGGACCCGGATTGCAGTTCGCTGGAACGAGTCTTGCCAGATTGGGAGTTTGCCCCCTTCCCTATTCTGGCTTTATTGCCTTCGCGTCTGATGCCACAGAAAACCCGCGTGTTTTTGAACTATCTGCGCAGTGAGCTGGAACGTTTGATGTCCCACCCCGAGCTGGACGTGGCGGCGGCGGGCCAAGCTTATCCATAAAAAAATAGGTGCTATGACTTTGACGCGGTGTTGGTCAGGGCCTATCTATGCTATTTATAGGCAGTTGGCCCAGCTGGGCCCATGCCATGAAGGGGGAAGCGCATGAGAAGACAAGTGCAAGGCATGCTGGCTGGACTGGCGATCAGCCTGGTTTTAGGAAGTGGCAGTGTGTGGTCGCAAACGGTATTGCTGGAAGCGGTAGAACAAGGCGATAGCGCCAAAGTGCGCGAAATTCTGTCAGAAAAACGGGCTCGTTCCAGTGTGGTCGTCAGTGACGATCAAGGGCAAAGCCCTTTGTTGCGTGCCACGTGGTTGAACCATATTGATATTGCCAAGCAGCTGATTCGTGCGGGAGCGGATGTGAATCAAGCCGATGCCATTCACGACAGTCCTTATCTGGTTGCCGGGGCGCAAGGTCGTCTGGAAATCTTACGCATGACTCTGGAAAACGGGGCGGATCTGCGTAGCGTGAACCGTTACGGCGGAACCGCGTTGATTCCAGCCGCCGAACATGGTTATGTAGAGGTGGTGCGCCTGTTGCTGGCGGCGGGGACGGACCCTAATCATGTGAACTATTTGGGTTGGACGGCCTTGCACGAGGCGATTGTGCTCTCCGAAGGGGGCCCTGATCATCAAGAGGTGCTGCGGCTATTGATCAAGGCCGGAGCCGATGTGAACTTGCCGGATCGTCAGGGCGTTCGGCCTTTGAGTCTGGCACGACAGCGCAGTCAGACCGAGATGGCTGAAATCCTGGAGCAAGCCGGCGCCCATCCTTAGGTGCTTGTGCCTTTTTTGGACCATTTGTCGCTCTTTTTCTTCTAATCACAACAATAACGGTTTTATGTCTTCTTCTCAGACTGCCCGGACTTCGTCATCCACGGGCGTACAGGCCAGCCCTGGTCTATGGCTGGCTTTTGTCATTCTGGTGGGGCTGAATCTACGCCCTTTTCTAACTTCCAGTGGCACATTAGCCCGACAGGTTGCCGAGGGTCTGGACATGCCCTTGAGCAGTCTGGCCTGGCTGACCTTGCTCCCGATGATGGTGATGGGCCTAGGGGCATTCTGCATGCCCTCCTTGCGCCGTGTGATGGCGCTGCGTCATGTGCTGATCACGTCCTTGCTCTTGTTGTGCCTGGGCTGTGTGTTGCGCTGGTTCGTGCCCAATGGTGCCAGCCTGATCGCGACGGCGTTGTTATGCGGCTTGGGTGTGTCTTTGCTGCAGGCGGGGATGCCTGGTTTGATCAAGGAGCAGTTTCCACGTCATATTGCCCAGGTCACCGGGGTGTATTCCGCCACCTTGATGGGCGGTGGTGCCTTGGGAGCACAGATCACGCCCTGGGTTAGTTCTTTAACGGATAGCTGGCGTATTGCGCTGGCTTTCTGGGCTTTACCCATTAGCGTGGCGTTATGGATCGCCTGGAAAGTGGTGCCACGCGAGAAGCCGGGTGCCAATTTATCTCCGCCTTCTTTGTCTTTGCTACGTCGCCCGCGTACCTGGACACTGGTGGTTTGCTTTGGTCTGATTAATGGCGGCTACGCGTCTTTGGTGACGTGGCTGGCAACCTTCTACCAAGACAGAGGCTGGACAGCAGAGGCTAGCGGCAGCTTGGTGGCGGTGTTGTCAGTAGCCCAGGCGATTGCGGCTTTTGGCTTGCCGACGCTGGCGGCCAAAAATAAAGATCGACGCATGTGGGTATGGCTGGCCTTGGCCTTCCAATGTGTTGGCTTCCTGGCCTTTGCCTGGATCCCGGATGTGGCCCCTTATGCGTGGGCGATCATCATCGGTATTGGTCTGGGTGGCTGCTTTTCTTTGTTGCTCTTGGTGGCCCTGGATCATTTTCCCGATGCGGCGAGAGCCGGTACCCTAAGTGCCTTGATGCAGGGCGGTGGGTTTCCGATTGCTGCTTTATTCCCCATGATCAGCGTGCGGTTGCGGGAGATGAGCGGTGGCTTTCAGGCCGGTTGGACCTTGCATGCCAGCTTGGCCGTGATTGTGGCGGTGCTGGCCTGGCGTTTCCAGCCTGCGCATTACGTAAAGAAAATGAATTTGGACGCCTAGTACGAGCAAAATAAGATGTTGTAGAAAACGGCCAAGGTATCGAGATACCTTGGCCGTTTTCTTAGCCTATTCATCGCCTGTTGTGCTGTTTCGCATCGTTTCAGCCGCTAGAAGCGCCTTATTTAGGGGCGCCCGCCATAATCCAGGCCACCACGGCCTTGATGTCATCGTCAGAAATCGCTGGGTTGGACGGCATGGGCAAGGGACCGTAAACCCCCTTGCTTCCGTGACGCACATGCTGGGCCAACACCTCGGCGTTGGCCGGGTCGTCTTTACGCTTGGCAGCGATATCTCGATAGGCAGGGCCCACCACTTTTTTGTCCACGGTATGGCAGGCTAGACAGGCGTTTCTCGTCAGAATATCTTTGACCGAATCAAAACGGGGTTCGGTCGCCTGGGCGCTGAAACCGGCACTTAACAAGGCCGCACAGACCAGCAGCTGCTTCAAGCTCATGAAGGGTATCTCCTAGGTAAAACGGGCGCAAAAAATGGGGGAGGAATGAATGCCGCGCCTCTTTTTTCGCATATATATCGGCCTATATGGCATCCACTAATCAAGCTGGTCGGCGCGCTTATTCGGTAATGTCCTAGTAGAAGTTGTTGCTTCATACTTAAACAGTTCACACACTACACAAGAGGTCTTCATGCTTAATGTTCTCGTCCCTGTTGATGGCTCTGATGCTTCCACTCGTGCTCTGCAAGCGGCAGTTGACATACTAGAGGGCAAGCCAGAAGCCACTTTGCATGTGCTGGCGGTGCCTACACCTATTGTGTCGGGCAACGTCAAACGCTTTTTCTCTGAAGATGTGCTGCAGGCTTACTACCAGGACGAAGGCAGCAATGCCTTGTTGCCCGCCCGTGCTGTGCTGGCAGACTCGCCTTTGAAAATCAAAGAAAGCATTATTGCGGGCAGCACGGCCCAGACCATCAAAGACTACGTAGAGAAAAACAATGTGGACCACATTGTGATGGGTACCCGTGGCCTGAGCGCCCTGCCCGGTCTGGTGCTGGGTTCGGTCACCACCAAGGTCTTGAGTCTGGTGCAAGTACCAGTGACTCTGATCAAGTAAGTTGAACTGAGTTTGCTGCTGTAGGGGCCGTCCTTGAGACGGCCTTTTTTACGGTTGTTTTGGGGTTAGTGCTGTTTGTCTGGTGGAGACGGCTGTGTCAGACAGAGCGGATAAAAATATCGCTCTTAATATCTAGTCAGACAAGCCTGTGTTTCAATGGATTCTGCTTTTTGATTTCATAAGAAGGTTCTATGTCAGAGACGTCCTTACTGGATCACAATGCCCGCGCCTGGGACAAGCAGGCTCAAACGGAAAGCCCCTGGTCTTTGCCCGTAAGCAGCGAACAGGTGGAGCTGGCCCGTCAGGGGCAGTGGCAAGTACACTTGCTGCCCTCTCCTGTGCCTGCGGATTGGCTGGGTGATGTTCAGGGTAAGACGATTCTGTGTCTGGCCAGCGCAGGTGGGCAGCAAGCCCCTATTTTGGCGGCGGCTGGTGCCCAAGTGACGGTGTTTGACTTGTCTGCCGGACAGTTGGACAAAGATCGTATGGTGGCCGAACGTGATGGCTTGTCATTGCAGATTGAGCAAGGTGATATGTGCAATTTGTCGCGCTTTGCCTCCGCGAGCTTCGATCTGATTATGCACCCCGCTCCACGCTTTGAAATCGAGAAGTATCTACCCAGCTTCATTGCCACGCGCAGTCTCATGCCCGCGTAAGGACTTAAGGCTTGGGTTGGATACGCAATAGCTGGCCGTCGCTCTCGTCGGTCAGCACATAGATATAGCCATCTGGCCCGATACGCACATCACGGATACGCTGCTTCAAATCCTGCAGCAGACGTTCTTCACCGATGATGTGGCCATCCTCTTCGTCAAACTGCAGACGAATCAAGGCTTGTTCCTTCAAGGCCCCGACAAACAGGCTGTGCTGCCAGTCTGGAACGCGCTCGTCGTTATAAAAAGCCATGCCACTGATTGCAGGCGACACTGACCAGTAATGAAAAGGCTCTATCAGGCCAGTGATGGGGGTGGCGCTTGCTTCAGGAATCGGCTGGCCATCGTAGCCTTGACCGTGGGTGCGCAAAGGCCAGCCGTAGTTGGCCCCAGGCTGAATGCGATTGAGCTCATCGCCGCCTTGAGGTCCATGCTCGGCCACCCATAGATCATTCGTCCAGGGATTCCAGGCCATGCCTTGCGGATTGCGGTGGCCGTAGGTCCAGATTTCAGCCTTGGCATCACGTTGGCTACGGAAGGGATTGTCGCGCGGGACCATGCCATCGGGACGGATACGGACGACTTTGCCTTGCAGGTGGTCCAGTTGCTGGGCGGTAGCAGGCTGATTGTTCTCGCCCAAGGCGATATACAGGTCTCGACCACCTGGATCAAAGGCCAGACGCACTCCATAATGCTGCCCCGACGACAAGGCCGGCTCTTGGCGGAAGATCGGGCGGAAGGCGTCGATGCGTTTGAGGTCTGAGGACAGCACGCCATAACCCACAGTGGTTGCGGAGTTTTGCTTGTCGCGGCGCTCGGCGTAGGCCAGGTAAATGCGACGGCTACGGAAAAAATCCGGAGCCAGGGCCACATCCAGCAACCCCCCTTGCGATTGCACATGTACTTTAGGTACACCAGCAATGGGTTCGGACAGGCCATTTTCTTTCGTCCAAACGCGCAGGCGACCTGGGCGTTCAGTAATCACAATCCCGGCGTCGTTTGGCAAAAATGCCAAAGCCCAGGGGTGCTCCAGTCCACTGATTAAGGTCTCTACGGTGACGGCAGGTCCTTTGATGGCAGGAACAGGTTCAGATTGAGCTCGGCCTGAGACGGGAGCAATGGCGGTGACCAAGCCCAGTGCAACGGCCATCACGGTAGAGGACAAGCTGAAGATTTTCTTTATACGCATAAGGCAGTGAAAGACAGATAGGTGGGATGAGGCACTCCCCTACTCTTTCATAGGGATACATAGACTAGCCTGAATAGTCAGGCATTCGCCCCAGTGAAGGGGCGAATGCCTTCAAGCATAGTCTAGACGGATAATTAGCCTGGGCGAGTCATATCCAGTGGCACAATCCACTGGTCGTATTGTTCATTGCTCAGATAGCCCGACTTCAGGGCAGATTCACGCAATGTCAGCCCTTCTTTGTGCGCTGTTTTAGCAATGGCGGCGGCTTTGTCGTAACCGATATGGCGGTTCAGCGCGGTGACCAACATCAGGTTTTGATCCAGATTGTGCTGGATCTTCTCCATAACGGGTTCCAGGCCTTGTGCGCAATGCTCGTCAAAGGCCAGGCACGCATCACTGATCAGGGCAATGCTTTCCAGTACGTTGTGCACCATCACAGGCTTGTACACATTCAACTGGAAATTGCCTTGGCTACCGGCAAAGCCGACTGCTGCGTCATTACCGTAAACCTGCACGGCCACCATGGTCAGCGCCTCGCACTGAGTGGGGTTGACCTTGCCGGGCATGATCGACGAGCCGGGCTCGTTCTCGGGAATTTGTAGCTCGCCAATGCCGCAACGTGGACCGCTGGCCAGCCAACGCACGTCGTTCGCCATTTTCATCAGGGCACCCGCCAGCGTACGCAGCGAGGCGGACAGGTTCACCAATGCGTCGTGAGCCGATAGTGCAAAGAACTTGTTTTCAGCCGCTTCAAAGGGCAGGCCGGTGATCGTGGCGATATGAGCCGCTGTGCGCTCCCCGAACTGAGGGTGAGCGTTCAGGCCGGTACCGACCGCGGTACCACCGATGGCCAGCTGGTAAATACCGTCCAAAGCCTTGTCTACGGTTTGCAAACCGAAATCAATCTGAGCGACCCAGGCACCGATTTCCTGCCCCAGTGTGATGGGCGTGGCGTCTTGCAAGTGGGTACGGCCGGTTTTGACAATATCGTTGAACTGTTTGGCTTTAGCAGCCAAGGTGTCACGCAGTTGGCCCACGTCTTTGTGCAGGCGGCGTTGACACTCCAGGCCCACAGCGATGTACATGGCCGTGGGGAAAGTGTCGTTGGAGGATTGCCCACGGTTCACGTGATCGTTGGGGTGTACGGGCTTCTTACTGCCCTTCTCGCCGCCCGCCAGTTCAATGGCGCGATTGGAGATGACTTCGTTCACGTTCATATTGCTTTGGGTGCCAGAGCCGGTCTGGAACACCACCAGCGGGAATTCGGTATCCCACTTGCCAGCAATCACTTCGTCAGCGGCGTTAACAATCAGGCGCGCCAAGTCTTCAGGGAGTTCGCCCAGCTCCTGGTTGGCCAGAGCAGTAGATTTTTTCAGGATGCCCAGCGACTCAATCATGCTGCGGCCCCACTGGAAGCGGTCGCGGCCAATGGGGAAGTTCTGGATCGAGCGTTGCGTTTGTGCGCCCCAATAGTGGTCGGCGGGAACTTCAATCGTTCCCATGGAATCCTGTTCAATACGTGTCGTACTCATCATGGCTCCTGTGAAAATGAGGATGGCGGATCGGTTAAGAAAATGGGTGTTTAGGGCTGGCGCAAAAAGCGCGCAGCCCACACACAGGCAATATCGAGCATGCGGTTGGAAAATCCCCATTCGTTGTCAAACCAGACCAGCATATTGACCAGCCCGTCCCCATTGGTTCGGGTTTGCGAGCCGTCCACCACCGCAGAGTGTGGGT
>SMEN01000136.1_pt1 | contig 25636 bp, 24 predicted proteins | sample 2456271 | NCBI WGS metagenome assembly SMEN01 (sample SAMN10132593, study PRJNA489261) | soil metagenome | isolation source: day1 control-loamy sand soil ammended with raw manure from dairy cow... | place: USA | collected 2015-04-01 | reverse complement strand
CGGGCGACTTCTACACATTAAGGACGACACTGGTCGCGAGTGATCCTCGCACTACACCAGGAGACCGCCTATGCTGGTATTTATTATTCGCCGTCTGATCCAGGCTGTTTTGGTGATGCTGACGGTCAGCCTTCTGGCCGATCCGGTCACCATCATGCTGGGACAAGACGCCACCGAACAGGACCGCGTCGAGCTGCGCGCCAGCCTGGGGCTGGACCAACCCGCTCCCGTTCAATTTGCACGCTTCGTCGGCCAAGCCGTAAAAGGCGAGTTTGGCCTGTCCTTGCGGCAAGCCCAGCCTGTATCAACCTTGCTCAAAGAACGCCTGCCTGCCACGGTGGAGCTGTCTGTGGTCGCGGCCATTCTGGCCTTGCTGATCGGCCTGCCGCTGGGGGTGTACACCGCTTTGAAACGCAATGGCTTCGTGGCGCAAAGCATTCTGGCCTTTTCCCTCTTGGGTATTTCATTACCCACTTTCCTGATTGGTATCTTGCTGATCCTGGTGTTTTCCGTGCAACTGGGCTGGCTCCCCAGCTATGGGCGCGGGGAAGTCATGCGATTGGGATGGTGGAGCACCGGACTGCTCAGTTGGGACGGCATCAAGCATTTGATTCTGCCCGCGATCACACTCTGTTTGTTCCAGCTCACCTTGATTCTGCGTCTGGTGCGCTCTGAAATGCTGGAAGTGCTGCGTGCCGACTACATCAAATTTGCCCGCGCTCGCGGCCTGTCGCAGCGCGCCATTCACTTTGGCCATGCCCTGAAAAACACCATGGTTCCCGTCATCACTATTACGGGTCTGCAACTGGGCGGCCCCCGTCATGGCGGCCTATCTCTGTCTGATTGCCCTGGTGTTTGTTGTGATCAACCTGCTGGTAGACCTGCTGTACTTCCTGGTCGATCCACGTCTGCGTACCCAGTTGTCGGGCGCAAAGGGGCACTAATATGTTCGCGAAACTAAAAACTGCCTGGAATAGCGATCTGATCTGGTCCTGGCGCCATTCACCCGTGGCGATTATGGCCACAGTCGTCGCCGTGCTGCTGTTTGTTGGCGCACTGGGGGCCCGCTGGCTGGCCCCTTTTGATCCGTTTGATCTGACCTCCATCGACCTGATGGATGCTTTGCTGGCTCCGGCCTGGTCTGAAAATGGCTCGCCTCAATACTGGCTGGGTACCGACAGCCAGGGCCGTGACCTGTTTTCCGCCTTGCTGTACGGCACCCGTACCTCCTTGCTGATTGGTCTGGCCTCGGTCGCTTTGGCCATGGTGGTGGGCATTGTGCTGGGTCTGCTGGCGGGTTATTCCGGTGGCCGCGTGGATGCCTTCATCATGCGTGTGGCTGACGTGCAGCTGTCCTTTCCTGCCATCCTGATCGCCTTGCTGATTGACGGTGTTGCACGTGCTGTCTTTCCTTTGAACATGCACGATGTGGTGGCCTTTCCGGTGCTGATCGGGGCCATTGCCCTGGCTGGCTGGCCGCAATATGCCCGTACCGTGCGCGGCTCCACCATGGTGGAAAAAAACCGCGAATACGTACAAGCAGCCCGTGTGATTGGCGTGTCTTCTTCGCGCATCATGTTCAGCCATGTGCTGCCCAACGTCATGGGTCCCGTACTGGTGCTGGCGACTGTGCACTTGGCTACCGCCATCATTACCGAAGCTACCCTGTCCTTCCTGGGGGTTGGCGTACCGGCCACCTCGCCGTCGCTGGGCACCTTGATCCGCATTGGTAACGACTTCCTGTTCTCTGGCGAGTGGTGGATCACGATCTTCCCCGGCCTGATGCTGGTGTTGCTGGTCCTGTCAGTCAACCTGCTGGGCGACTGGCTGCGTGACGCCCTGAACCCCAAATTGAGCTGAGCCATGACTGCACTACTTACTGTCCAAGACCTGTGTGTCGAATTTCCGACCCGGCATGGCGTGCTTCAGGCACTGGATCATGTCTCTTTTTCCATCGCCCCCGGTGAAGTGCTGGGGGTCGTAGGGGAATCAGGTGCCGGTAAATCCCTGACGGGTTCTTCCATTATTGGCCTGCTCGATGCCCCCGGCCGCATTAGTGGCGGGCAAATCCTGCTGGAAGGCGAGCGCATCGACAATCTGGATCAAGACCAGATGCGCAAGATTCGCGGTCGCAAGATCGGCGCTATTTTTCAGGACCCGCTGACCTCGCTGAACCCGCTCTATACCGTGGGCCATCAACTGGCTGAAACCATCGTGACGCACTTGCCCCTGTCCTGGAAACAGGCTCGGGAGCGTGCCATCGAACTGCTGGAGGCCACTGGCATTCCCGCCGCCCGCGAGCGTATTGACCACTACCCGCATCAGTTCTCCGGCGGCATGCGTCAACGTGTGGTGATTGCCCTGGCGCTGGCCGCTGAGCCCAAGCTGATCGTGGCCGACGAACCGACCACCGCACTGGATGTGTCGATTCAAGCCCAGATCATTGATCTACTGAAAAAGCTCTGTCGATCGCAAGGCACCTCGGTCATGCTCATTACGCACGATATGGGTGTCATTGCGGAAACCGCAGACCGCGTGGCGGTGATGTATGCCGGACGCGTTATTGAAATCGGCCCCGTGCGGGATGTGATCCAACAGCCTAGCCACCCCTATACCCGTGGCCTGATGCGTTCCATCCCTAACTTGCACGCCGGGCTGGAACGCCTGGAGCAGATCCCTGGCAGCATGCCCCGCCTGAACGCAATTCCGGCTGGCTGTGCCTTTAATCCGCGCTGTGACCGCCGTTTTGATCGCTGCCTGAGCGAACGTCCCGAGCTGTTGCCCGTTCCCCCTCAGACGCAAGCGGCCTGTTGGCTGCATGCACAGGAGTCCGCATGAGCGCCCCTAAACAAGCCCTGGTCCAGGTCAAGGACGCCGCCTGCTGGTTCGACGTATCCCCACCCTTGCTGGAACGTCTGGTCTACCGCAAACCCAAAGTGAATCTGCGCGCCGTGGACGGGGTCAGTTTCACCTTGAACAAAGGTGAAACCCTGGCGCTGGTAGGCGAGTCGGGATGCGGTAAATCCACAGTTGCCCGTTTGCTGACGGGCCTGTATTCACTGACTCGCGGCGAGATCCTGTTTGACGGCCAATCGCTCAAGTCCATGGACAAAGCCAGCCAGCGCTCCATGCGCAAGCGCCGCCAGATGATTTTTCAGGACCCCTATGCCAGCCTGAATCCCCGCTGGCGCGTGGGCCGTATCATTGCCGAGCCGCTGGTCACGCACACGGACATGAGCCGTGAACAGCAAGAGGCCAAAGTGGCGGAATTGCTGACGCAGGTGGGTCTGACGGCCAGCGACGCCCAGCGTTACCCGCACCAGTTCTCCGGCGGCCAACGCCAGCGTATTTCGATTGCACGGGCCTTGGCCCTGCAACCGGAATTCATCGTCTGTGACGAACCCACTTCGGCGCTGGACGTGTCGGTACAGGCACAAGTGCTGAACCTGATGAAGGATTTGCAGCGCGATCTGGGTCTGACCTATCTATTCATTTCCCATAATCTGGCCGTGGTTCACCACGTGGCCGACCGAATAGGGGTGATGTACTTGGGCCGGATTGTGGAAATTGCGCCACGCGATGATTTGTTTGCGCAGCCACGTCATCCTTATACGCGCATGCTGCTGGGCGCCATTCCCGACATGAGCGGGGCAGGCAAAAGCCGCATTCCCGTGGCCGGTGAAGTGCCTAATCCACTGAACCCGCCATCAGGCTGTACCTTCCATCCACGCTGCCCCTTGGCCAATGAACGCTGCCGCCGCGAAGCACCGGCTTTGCTAAATACGGGCGGTCAGGAAGTGGCTTGCCACGCCGTCGAAGAAGGGCGCGATCAGGCCTGATCGTTTGCCATGCCAACAGTGAAACCGCCCACGGCACCTTGCCGAATGGGCGGTTTTTTCTGATAATTGAGAATTATTCTCAGTTATTAATGCCCGCACCTCTGCCATCCCTCTGGTCGAGCAGGCACCACTGGACGCATCATGCACAACCCCGCCTTCTCGCCAGACATGGAATCGCTCTACCGGAATTACCATAGCTGGCTGCATGCTTGGCTGCGACGGCGTTTGGGCAACTCCTTTGACGCCGCCGATCTGGCGCAAGACGTTTTTGTACGACTGCTGCAAAAACCCCGCCATTTCGGCAGCGAACCCGAAGCCCGCGTCTATTTGCGGCTCATGGCCAATGGCATGTGCGTGGACTTGTGGCGACGCCGCCAGATCGAACAAGCCTGGCTGGAAGAGCTGGCCAGCCGTCCCGCCGCCGTCGTCCCCTCTGTGGAACATCAAGCTCTGGTGCTGGAAGCCCTGAACGAGATAGACAGCATGTTGCGCACGCTTCCCCCCAAGGTGGGCAACGCCTTTTTCATGGCTATGGCCGACGGCATGAGCAATCGCGAAATTGCACAGGCACTGGGTGTCTCTACCCGTATGGTGCATAAGTACATCAGCCAGGCCATGTTGTGCTGCCTGAAGCTGGAAGCCCGACAAACCTCTTCTGACAGGCCCGTGCAGCAGGCACTCGGCCTGCCCGAGCCGCGCTGATTATCCGCACGCCATATCGCCACTCCATGAGCAGCTCCGAACTTCACCCCGACAATACGCAGGAACCGTCTTACGCCGCCCTGGAACAGGCCGCCGAATGGTTTGCCTTGCTGCGCTCGGACGAAGCCTCAGCGAAGGACCACAAAAACTGGCAAAACTGGCTGGCCGCTCAGGCAGAGCATCGCAAGGCCTGGCAGTATGTCGAGCGCATCAGCGGCCGCTTTGAACCGATACAAAACAGCAGCAACCGGCAGGCAGCCGTGCAAAGTTTTTGTCTGGCTAATCAGCGCATGGGGCGTCGCCGTCAACTACTTCTGGGCTTGGGCACACTGGCAGGCGCAGGCTTGGGCGGCTGGCTGGCCTGGCGGCATACGTCCTTACCCCAAACGATGCTGGCCTGGACGGCCGAGCACCGCAGCGCCCAAGGTGAAGTGCGCAAACTGGTGCTGCCTGATGGGTCTACGGTCTGGCTCAGCTCGGACACAGCCCTGAATCACGACTTCCGTGCCGACCAGCGTGCGCTGTTTTTGGTGGCCGGTGAAATACTAGTTGAAACCGCCGCTGACCCCAGCCGCCCCTTTCTGGTTAACACCCGCCAAGGGCAACTGCGTGCTCTGGGGACGCGCTTTACGGTACGGCTGGATGGCCAGGAGACCTTATTAGCGGTCTACCAGGGTGCTGTCCAGATCGACACCTCGGCCCACAATACCCGCCGCATCGTGCATGCGGGGCAACAGACCCGCTTGAGCCATTCGCATATTGCGGAGCTCGCCCCTGCCGCCCCCGAACGTCAGAGCTGGGTCAAAGGCATCATCGTGACCGACAACACCCCCTTGCTGGATGTTGTCAACGAATTGCAGCGCTATCGCGGCGGCTATATCAGCGTCTCTCCCCAGGCGGCGCAATTGCCGGTTATCGGCAGCTATCCCGCCACCGACCCGGACCGGGCATTGAGCATGCTGGAAGGTGTGCTGCCCATCCGTATCAAACGAACCTTGCCATGGTGGGTCAGCATTGAAGTTGCCCAGGCGGGCCGCTGATTCCGTTTGCCCTGGGCAAGCAGGACCCGCCCAAGGCCACAACCTGGGCGGCTTGTTGCCAAAACCAATATTTTCCCCAACCCGAGTTCCGCTTTTTCTTGGCTTGCTCGATATAGCTAAAGAGGGCCTTGTTTCATCACGTCCCGTGCCGCTGCGCCAGAACTGGAGCAGGGCATGTGCAGACCGGCCAGCTCTCGCCGATTACACCGCTTCCAAGGAGCAGCATTCACCATGTCCGGCTATTCCCCGCCTATCGCCGCCCGTAAGGCGTCCCCTCCTCCTGCCACCCCTGCGTTCCAGCCCCGTTTTCGACAGACCCCGCTGGCCTGCCTGATTCAACTGGCCATCGCCAGCTGCGCACTGGGTCTGGGCACGTGGCACACGCAGGCTCAAGCCAAGCCCTTAAGCCTGGCGCAAGCGGCCTCACCCAGCGCCCAGAACTACAACATTCCTGCTGGCCCCTTAAGTACTGCACTGGCCCGTTTCGCCAGCGCCTCCGGGGTGCTGGTAGCGGGAGCTGCTGAACTGGCCAAGGGTAAAACCAGTCCTGGAGCCTCCGGCACGCTGTCGCCCCAGGCCGCGCTGGATACCTTGCTGAGCGGTACCGGCTTGACCGCCGTTGCCAGCTCGGATGGCAGCTATCATCTGCGCCAAGCTCCCCAGCCATCTGCCGATGACATCACCCAGCTAAGCGCCGTAACCGTGCGTGGACAACTCGATCCAAGGACCGAAGGTACAGGCAGCTACACCAACGCTTCCGCAAGTTCAGCTACGCGCATGAATCTGTCGACGCGTGAAACTCCGCAGTCGGTCAGCGTCATTACGCGCCAGCGGCTCGACGACCAAGGCCTGCTCACACTTAACGACGCACTCAAGCAAGCCACCGGCGTGAAGGTGCAGGAAGGCGAAGTGCTGGGCACAACCTATCAGATCCGTGGCTTCTCGCTGGACACTGCCCAGCTTGACGGCGTGCCTGTCTCGCTAGGTGCAGGCGGCTCGGAAGCGGCCGCCGACATGGCCATCTACGACCGTGTGGAAGTGGTACGCGGCGCGGCGGGTCTATTGCAGGGGGCTGGCAATCCGGGCGGCACGCTCAATCTGGTGCGTAAGCAACCTACACGCGAATTTTCCGCCAGCGGCAGCGCGATGGTGGGATCGTGGAACAGCTACCGTGTGGAGGCCGACATCTCCGGTCCGCTCAACAAGAGTGGTGATCTGCGCGGGCGAGTGGTGGCGGCGCACGACGACCGCGACTCCTTCGTCGATCATGTAAACGAACGCAAGGACGTGCTGTACGGCGTCTTGCAATACGACTTCACGCCTTCACTCACCGCTACCGTGGGCGTGGATCACCAGCGCACCAAGGGCACACCCAACGGCACCGGTCTGGTCTTCTTTGCCGATGGCGGCGATCTCGAACTGCCACGCAGCAGCTACCTGGGCGCCAGTTGGAACCACCGCGCTACCCGCAGCACCACCGTGTTCGGCGATCTGACCTGGGAGATGGACAACGGCTGGCAAACCAAGTTGTCGGCCAACCGCCAGCACTACGACGTAGACACGGTGTTTCTGTCTGCCTCAGGCTCGGGCGTAGACCGCAACACCCACCAGGGCCCGCTCCTGAACTACGCCCGAGCCAGCAGCCTGAATCGCACCCAGACCAGCGTGGATCTGTACGCCTCGGGCCCGTTCTCGCTGCTAGGCCGCAAGCACGAGCTGGTGATAGGCGCCAATATGCGCCGCAACCCCACCGAGACCGATCAGGTGCCACTGCGTGAATACGCCAGCATCCGGCCCGATGTCTTTAACTGGGACCCCAACTCGCTGCCCCCGCCCAACATTGGGCCCTATGAGTCGCGCACCGCCACCACCACCAAGCAGTCGGGCATCTATACCGCCGCCCGTCTGAGCCTTGCCGACCCGCTCACCTTGATCGTCGGTGGCCGTTGGAGCTGGTGGGACTACACCAGCGACAGCACCAACCTACTCACGGGCGCCAATACGGGTTCCTCGGGCTACAAGGTCAGTGGCGAGTTCACGCCGTACGCCGGACTGATCTTCGATCTGAACGACACCTACTCGCTGTACGCCAGTTACACCGACGTGTTCCGTCCACAGAACGCCATCGACCGCAATGGCTCGTTGCTCAAACCCATCGTGGGTGCCAACTACGAGGCGGGTATAAAGGGCGAATTCCAAGATGGCCGCGTGCAGGCCTCGCTGGCCGCCTTCCGTATCGAGGAAACCAACCGCGCCCAGAGCGATCTGGACGGCCCCAAGCCTTGCCCCTACACCACCAGCGACTACTGCTCGATGGCGGCTGGCAAAGTGCGTAGCGAAGGGATTGAGGCGGAACTGTCGGGTGAACTGGCCCCAGGCTGGAATCTGACGGCGGGCTATACGTACAACACCACCAAGTACGTGAAGGATGCGGCCAACCAAGGCAAGCCCTTCAACACCCGCACACCCGAGCACATGTTCAAGCTCTTTACCACGTACCGCCTGCCAGGCTCGCTGCGCCAGTGGACAGTGGGTGGCGGCTTCACATGGCAGACCAAGTTCCTGTACGAAAACACGGCGGGCACGATCCGTATCGAGCAAAATCCTTACGCCGTGGCCGATCTGATGGTGCGCTACGACTTCACGCCCAAGGTTTCAGCCACCCTCAACGTGAACAACGTGTTCGACAAGAACTACTACCGCTACATCGCCCACGAACGCGCCTACAACTACTACGGCGACCCACGTAACGTCATGCTGACGCTGCGCGCCCAGTACTAAGGCTGAACGTGCACTAGGTACTCAAGCGCTCTGTGTACCTTGTGACTGAATAAAAAAACGCTGTGTTTGCTGCCTGAGGCAGTGAACACAGCGTTTTTCAATACAGCCATCATCGGGCCTGATGCGGCCCGGCGAAGATCAATCAGTTCTGGTTCGCTGGAGCGAAGTCAGCCAGGTGGCAGGACAGGATGTCGGCAATAGCACGATCATCCAGGCCACGGGAGCGCAGGTCAGCAGACAGGGCGTCGACGTCTACACGGGCCAGTGGGCGCTCGGCACCACGAGGGCGGTCGTCGCGTACCACACGGAAGTCGTAATCACGCTGGGCCGTCTTGGTGACTTCGTAATGCATGACTTCGTCGATTTCGTTTTCAGGCGTGAAGGTCAGCACGGTGGGGCGCAGGGAATACAGGTCTTCGGTATTCATCACGTATTCTGTTGCACAGATGATGACGGTGTCGCCCTTTTGACAGGTACGGGCCGCCGCGCCGTTCAGGACCACGCAGCGCGAGCCGGGTTCACCGAAGATCACGTAGGTAGAAATGCGGGCACCGCTGTCCTTATTCCAGATTTCCACAAACTCCATGGGTAAAATGCCCGCTTGTTCGCAGATTTCAGGGTCCAGTGTGATCGACCCGTGGTAGTTCAAGTCGGCACCGGTCACCTTGATACCATGCAGCTTGGCACGGACCACTTTTTTCATGACAACACTCTCTAGAAACGGGTCCGCCAAAACGGACACCTAACATTGGCCACAACGCTGTTTGCGCTCAGCCCTTAGCCCCGTCAGGGGGGCAAGGAAGACTGCATCATAAACCCAGAAACGCGCGTAAATCCGTTTAGACCCACAGATTTGTACGGGAAAACCACAGGCGCAATGATTTGCCTGACGGCCACTCTGTGATGTAATCCCCTCTGCCGCGCCGCGCCGGTTTTTTTACTTTCAATACGATATCGTTCTCCATGCCCAACCTGCTCATCGAAAACATTCACAAACGCTATGGCTCCCTGGAAGTGCTCAAGGGCGTCTCATTAAGCGCCGAGCCGGGCGATGTCATCAGCCTGATCGGCTCCAGCGGTTCCGGTAAAAGCACGTTTTTACGCTGCATCAACTTTCTGGAAACGCCTAACTCGGGCCGCATTGTCATCAAGGGCGAAGAACTGAAAACTCGTCTGGACGCCAAAACGGGGGAATTGGTTGCGGTGGACAAGCAGCAGCTCAAGCGTTTGCGCACCAGTTTGGCCATGGTGTTTCAGCATTTCAACCTGTGGTCCCATATGACGGTGCTGGAAAACATTACCGCCACCCCTATTCATGTACAGGGCATGGACAAGGCTCAGGCCATTGCCAAGGCGGAACTGTATCTGGACAAGGTAGGCCTGTCGCGCGATCTGGCCAAGCAATATCCCGCGTTCTTGTCGGGCGGTCAGCAGCAGCGCGTCGCCATTGCCCGCGCTTTGGCGCTGGAACCGGAAGTGATGCTGTTTGATGAACCGACTTCCGCACTGGACCCGGAACGCGTGGGTGAAGTCTTGCGAGTAATGCAGAATTTAGCCGAAGAAGGGCGCACGATGGTGGTGGTTACCCACGAAATGAGCTTTGCGCGCAACGTATCCAGCAAGGTGGTTTACCTGCACGAAGGCGTGGTTGAAGAAGAAGGCCCACCAGAAGAAGTTCTGGTGTCGCCGCGCAGCCCGCGTCTGGCGCAGTTTCTGGCCGCTGGCGGTTCATCCCGCTCTTGATAAGCACAATTCGTACCCACAAAAACGGCGCTTTCATGGCGCCGTTTTTTTATCTAGCAGTCATCAGACGACTAATTCCGCCTAACTTCCGCTATCAAGCCGTATCAGGACTTAGGACGGGGCATGTCGAACAAGGCCAGATCAGTGATTTCAAAGTAATCGCCAGGGCCACCGCCACGCAAAATAGGACGCGGGATCGCAGTGCGGTAGATGCCGTCCACGATACTGTTGGGCGACACGTGCACGCCCACCACTTCGCCCAGCACCATCCAGGTATTCAGATCCTTGCCTTCGGAGTCTTTCAGCTGAAAATGAGTGGTGACTTTGCACTCCAGCGAGGCATGGCTCTCGCCCACACGCGGCGCATCAATCAAGCGCGAATCTACGGGCGTAAGACCAGCCACTTCAAATTCACGCACATCTTGTTCCAGGCTGGTCATGTTCATGGGCTCGGCCAAGTCACGGGAAGCCAGGTTCCAGGTAAAGACACCGGTTTCAATGGCGTTGCGCACGCTGTCTTTGTAGCCCACGCTGGAAAAAGCGATGACAGGCGGGCGGTAATTGAACACGTTGCAGAAGCTGTACGGGGCCAGATTGAGCACGCCTTCGGTGCTTTTGGTACCAATCCAACCAATCACACGGGGGCCAACAATCGAACTGATAGGGTCATGGCGCAGGCCGTGGCCTTGTGTGGGTTCGTAAAAATGGAAGTCTTTCTGCACGGTTCTCTCTGTTATTGAACAAAACAAACTAAACAGGACTGCGGGAAATCCCGGTGGCCCACTGATATACTTTACAACTAAAATAAAGCCGCTGCAAACCGTTGAAACACAAGGTTTTACGTATCCTTCCGGCCTTTCATAACCATCTAGGCACATGAAACATGGAAAATAAGCCCGATCACTGGGCACGTGTCGCTTCAGCTGACCTGGAGCACGTGCGCAAATCAGTCAGTGATATGTTCAAATCGCACCAGCTCAAGCAGCTGCGTGCCGACCAGAGCCTGCAAACCCGGCTGCGACATGCCCAGTTTGGTCAGGTCGCTTTGAGCCGCCTGGGCTATGGCGCAGACGTTCACATTCAGCCCGATCACCTGGCCGGTTTTTACCTGGTTCAGATGCCTCAATATGGCACCGCAAAGATCCGCTGCGGCGGTCAAACGGTAGATTCCACCCCTTACGAAGCCACGATCCTGAATCCAAACGAAGATGTGGACATGATCTGGCACGCCAATAATGAGCAGTTAATGCTCAAGATAGACCGGAATCTGGTGGAGCAAGCGGCACGTGGCCTGGGACTGGACGTTGGCCCCCAAGGGCTGGTTTTCCCAGTGCGCATGCAAGCCCATACCCAGCCATCCTGGCAGATCATGCTGCGCTATGTGCTCGATTGCGCCCGCAATTACGAGGACATTCGACGTTCGCCCTTGATCATCAGCCAGCTGGAGCAATTAGCGGTTACCACCTTGCTGGGCCTGCATCCACCAGCGCAGATCCAGGCGATCAGCGCCAGCCGGGTACTGCCACGTCATATCAAGAAAGTGGCCAGCCATTTGCATGAACAGGCTCACCTGCCCGTGACCATTGCGGAGTTAAGCGCGATTGCAGGCGTCAGTTCACGCACCTTGCAGCAGGCTTTCCGTGAGCACTATGGCATCAGCCCCATGCAGTACCTGCGTCAGGTCCGGCTGGACCGGCTGCGCCATGAACTGATCAACTCTAACGAGCCGCATCTGACACTGGCCGATCTGGCCATACGCTGGGGCTTTGCGCATCAGGGGCGTTTCAGCGCCGAATATCGCAGCCGCTTTGGCGAGACACCTAGCGAAACGCTGCTGCGAGCGCGTGGCGGCCAGCACTAAGCTGGCCTCTTGCCTGCGTCTTCACGCTTTCAAGATGCGCTGCGCTGCCAGATAGCCGGATTGACCACCCAGGCCAGGGCCAGGATGCACGGACGCACCAATTTGATGCAGATTGCGCACCGGCGTGGTGCCACTGCGCGCATCCTTATGCCCCGCAAAAGGGCGCATGAAAAAGAACTGATCCGGCGAGCACACGCCGCTATAGGGATCACCCCCCACCAAATTCATGTTCAAGGCTTCCAGATCCGCTGGGCTGACACTGTGACGCCCGATAATCTTGGCAGCCAGCCCTGGCATCACGGTTTCCAGACGAGCCTGTACCCGATCGGCCATCGCCTCGCGTACCGCCTCATTCCAGCGACCATCAGCCGGCACGGCAATTTCCCCGGCTTCATCCCCTTTAATGTGGCGCGGCAACTCTTGCATCTGCACCCATAAAATCCAGTGACCTTCCGGAGCACGGCTTACATCCACCGCTACCGGCTGGCCAACAGCCAAGGTCGGTTTGGCGGGCAGATAGCCATTGCTGGCCGTCACGACCGAGGAACACACCTGCTCCATGCTTTCAGTCACGTGCACCATAGGCACATGGCGCAATTCCGGGTCGACCCAGTCCGGTGGGGAATTCAGGGCAAAGTGAATCTGCATGCCGCCCCGGCCATAGTGATAATCCTGGGCGGACTTCAATAATTCAGGTTTAACGTCCGGCAGCAAATCACCGTACAACTGAGCTGGGGTGACGTTGCACACCACAGCACGGCGAGCCAGATAGCGTTGGGTACCCACGCACACGCCGGTGGCTTTATTGCCCTCCACCAGCACGCGATCCACATGGGAATTGGTCAGGACTGCGCCACCCGCCTCTTCAATGATGCGGGTAAACGCCTTCACGATCTGGTAGCTGCCACCCTTGACCACCGGCATGCCACCACTGACGACCGCGCTGAAAGTCAGCTTGCCGATCAGGGCAGAACTGGCTTCGTCCGGGCCCAGGCCGCTGTGCAATACCCAGGGGGCAATCATGGCGCGTGCCAGATCACTGCGCAGATCACGCATGGCCCAGCGTCGGAAACTTTCCAACGCTTGCGAGCCAAACGACATCAGGCCATCCAGTCCCCGTTCCCGCCAGGCACCGAAAGCCAGCTTGGCCATAGGCCAGCGGTAGGGTTCGCCCCCCAGCAAGCCAAACACCAAGCCCGCATCAGGGCCAAACATACGGGCAGCCATCGCGCCCAAGGCATCGCCTTCACCGGGCATCAAGGCATTGAAACGGCGCACAGTGTCGTCCATATCCTGGCGCAAGGCCAAGGCCGGGCCACCAGGAATCGCAAGACCCGTGCTGTATTCGCCTTTAACAAACTCCAGTCCGGCCTTGGCCAGCGGCTCCGCCAAGGCCGCATACGAAGCCCCACCCATGAACAGCGGATACCAACTGGACAAGACATCGTGCGTGAAACCGGGGAACAGCTCCTGTGTGCGGATACAGCCCCCGGCAACAGCGTTGCGCTCCAGCACCGTCACCGCCAAACCACGCTGGGCCAGCAAGGCGGCGCAAGTCAGGGAGTTCATCCCGCTGCCGACAATGACTACATCAGCGCTGTGCGCATCGCTCATTTCAACGATCTCCGCTAGGCGTGGTCAGGTTGGCAAAACGGCCACGGTGAAACACCGCTGGCTCATGTTCAGTCAAGGTGGTGTGGCGCACTACACGGCCAATAAACAGGGTGTGGTCCCCACCTTCGTGTTGACGGTAGTTCTCGCACACAAAAGTCGCCACGCAGTCGTCCAGCAAAGGCACGCCTTCTTCCCCGTCCACATGCGAGACCAGGGAAAACTTGTCTTTGACCTGGGAATTGGCAAAACCCAAGGCAACAGGCACCTGTTCCTGGCTGATGACGTTAATAGCAAAGTGGCTGCAGTTCTGGAAAATATCCAGGCTGGGCGAATGATTCACCAGGCTCCACATCACCAAAGGCGGCTCCAGCGATAGCGAGGTAAAGGAGTTGATCGTCAGACCCACCGCCCGGCCATCGGGACAACGAGTCGTGACAATGGCCACTCCCGTTGGAAAATGGCCCAGTGCCTGGCGAAACGCACGGCTATCGACCACATTCACATTGGACGGTGTGGGTTTGGCGTCAGCAGTTGCCAACGCTTGGGCAGACACGGCCTGCCGCTGGGCAGCGGTCTGGGACGAGGGCTCTTGCAGCGTTGCGGTGGGGGTCATGGTACTTCTCCTTAAATACGGTCTATCAGGCAGCCACAGATTGGCTGCGAGTCTGCTCGATCAATGCCTGGGCGGCCGTCAAATCTTCCCAGGCCGGGAACAGGACCGGTGGGTGATTGAAGGAATTGGCCAGGAAATGAGCCAGTCCTGGCGACTGCTGGGCAGAGGTCAACAGGGCAAACGAGGCGTCGGTTGGCGGCTTCAACATGGAGTTGGTCCAGCGCACCACCAGATTGGCGTAGTCCCAGTAGCGCTCGAAGGTGGCTTCCATCCAGTCGCGGTCAAAAGCGCCTTCGCCACGTTCCAGAATGCTGTCCAGATAAACCTGAGCGGCTTTGGCGGCGTTGTTGGAACCTTGGCCGGTAATCGGATCGTTCACGACCACGGCATCTCCCAGACCCAGCACCATGCGGCCCGAAGGCAGTGTCAGCACAGGTTTGCGCACCGTGGGAGGAAAAGCGCCGGACAGGTAACCCTGGGCATCAGTCAATTCCACATTGCGGGCACGGTCGCCTTCCCACGGCAGAAATTCACGCAGGAAAGACACGCTTTGTTCCAGATGCGCTTCAGGAGTCTTGGCATCGCGGAAACGATCCAGCGGGCCACCGGGCACGCCTTCAAACACCATGATGTCGCAAGGGCCAGACAGGGTCAGCGATGGGAAGACAAAGTATTCGCCCACGCCGGGAATGAAGTTAAAAGACACGCGCGAATATTCAGGCGTAGGCTCCAGACCATGTACATAGGTCAGTGCCAAGGCGCGCTGAGGTTTGTCGTACATGGAACGCTGATCATCACGCTCGAACAGTTTGACCACTTCACCTTTACCGGCAGCCAACATGGTCAGGTCATATTCCTGGGCGATGCGCTCCAGTTCAGCCACGCCCACATCTTCCATGATCAGCTTGCCGCCGCGCTGCTCAAACAGCTCCAGCCAGTAAGGCATTTTGACGCGCTGGTCGGTCGCTTGCGCTTCGCGGTCCAGACGGCCGCTCCAGTCCACTGCCTTGGTGTCAGGCTGATCGGGATTGGGCAGGGCAAAGCCAATACCTTGCACGGGCGGGCATTCCTCATCCCAGAAGTTCAGACCCAGGCGGCGCTCTACGTCCAGAGCCTCGGCAAACATGCACTGGCTGGACATCACACGGCCACCGCGAACATCGTCAGGGCTGCGGTTGGTGAAAAGGGCAACTTCATAGCCCTGGGCCAAAAGACCAAATGCAACAGGCATGCCAGCTTGGCCGGCGCCCACAATAGCAACTTTACGCATGATTTTTTCCTTCTATGGAAGCTAGGGACGCCACCCCGGCGACGCCCTGTTTTTGTTATTCAGCCAATTTGGGAATGGCTGGTACACCTTGCTCCGGACCCATGGCCGAGTAGCCGCCATCGACGGCATAATCTGCCCCGGTCACAAAGCTGGCAGCATCCGAGAGCAGGAACGCCACCACTTCGCCCACTTCCTGGGGATCGCCCACACGGCCCAGCATGTGAAATGCAGAAGCTACGCGGTCTGTCTTGGCACGATCCCCCCCGGTCAGCTCGTCCATCACCCGTGACCAGATCCAGCCGGGCGAGACCGAGTTGACGCGAATGCCATCCGGTGCAAAATCCAGGGCCATGCTGCGAGTCAGCTGCAACAAGGCGGCTTTGGAGACCGGGTACAACCAGCGCCCGGTTTGTGCGACAGACGAAGAAATGGAGGTGAAGTTGACGATGGAGCCACCACGCGGCAACAAGGGACGCACGGCTTTGGCCGCCTGTACGGCGCTGACCAGGTTGATATCCAAGGCGGTGAGCCAGTCAGCTCGGCTGGAAGCCATGCCTTCATCCAGATAGGAACAGGCCAGATTGACCAGCCCATCAAGGCGACCAAAGTGCGTCTTGACCTGTTCAATGGCGGCGTTCAAACCGGCATCGTCCGTAATATCCACTTCCCAGAATTTGGCTTTGGCGGCATCGCTGCCAACGGCCTTTTGGCCACCGGCTGAGTCAATGTCGAACACGGCCACACGCGCGCCGTAGCCCAACAAGACCTCGACCACGCCAGCACCAATACGTGTGGCGCCGCCGGTGACGATGACAACCTTATCCTTGAGTCCTTTCATGTCGCTCTCCTGCCGCATGCCTTAGAAAGGCACCGCTACTTTTACAAAAAATTGTTTTCCTTCAGGACGACCGCGTACCCCCAGATCCTGCTGGTACTTGGCCGTAATCAGCAGACCCTTGTCATTGGCGTAACGAAGGCTGGGGCCAATCGCAAAGGCACGCGCCTTGCTATCGCCAGCCATCGGGCCACGGTCGCTTTCAATTTGTTGGTAGGCATAACCGCCCACACCCAGCACCAGACCATTACCAAAGCCCCAACCCACAGCGTAGTCAGCGTGTATGGCTTTCCCCGTGCGGGTTTCGGTGTCGCTGTTGCGGAAGTTAAAGTCCACCATCATCTTCAAATCCAGATTGATGCCGCTGGGTTGCGCGTAACTGAACGCGGCAGCTGGCTGGATGGCCCAGTAGTTGCGGCCCAGATTGGCGCTGTCCGTGACTTTGTAGCGACCAGTGGGGGCCACAAAGTCCACGCCCAGCACGTAGTGCATTTTTTCGCTGGGGTGAAAACCCAGAGCCGGTCCAAACACCACATCACCCAAACCGCTGCGGCGTTGCGATTGACCAGCGGCTTGCGCCTTGACGGTCAGAAAGGGCGCCAGGGCGTGAAACGCCAGCTGCCCGCCCAACACCTGATGCTCCGTTACCCAGACCAGACGCGGTGCAACCATGGCCACATCGACCTGAAAGTCGGGGATGGGCAGCTTGTCGCCGTTCTTGTCACGCACCGAGTCGTAACGCATGGCACCGCCGTACATCAGCAAGTGCACGCCAGGCGGTGGCAGAGCACCGCTCATAAAGTTTTCCAAACCATCGGGATAGATAGGCAGGCCATTACCTTCAATGGCATAGGCCGGACCTGCACCCAGCACACCTGCTCCCAGAACCACTGCTGCTATTTTTTTATTGATGTCCCCCACGTCCTGTCTCCTTTTGTTTTTTAGCTATGACGATGGAGCCAATGGTAGGAGCGGGCGTTTTGGCGGTATATCCACTTTGCGCAGCGCCTAGCCAATAAGCGCAAGAAGCCGCAAAAGCAGGGAAAACCCCGATTTGGTTTAGATTTAAAGGATGAGCTCAGAAAGGGCGGAGAATGGAGTGCAAATGAGGAGGCGTCGTCACTGCTTTACCTGGGGAAGCTTACAAATGGCGTGCTCCGTTTGAACCAAGCACCGGAGCATCCCGAACCATGGCTGACAGCCTGTCAGCTTGTGCATCTGCTCCGGTGTAGGCCGCTTCAGGCCACGAAGTACCGTCTTCTAAGACTGGAGCGACAAGCGGGCTACCTACTCCCCCATCGTCACAACAAGAAGAGCCATAAAAAAACCCCGCTGTCCGGTTGGATAGCGGGGTCGGGCCAATAGCGGGCCGCTAACTACTGATTTACTTGGCGGCGCTCAGCTCTTTGATCTGCTCGCGGAAGTAGGCCAGTGCGGCTTTGCCGTCTACGCCCTTCTTGTCTGCGGCTTTGATCCAGTTTTCTTCAACAAAAGCCAGACGCTCTTGCAGTTGAGCGGCAGCATCGCCTTCAATGCGCAGAGTCTTCAGGCCAGCAGCCGTGTGCTTTTCAATAGCTTGTTGCTCGGCAACTTGCCACTTGGAACCGAAGTCGTTGGCAATCCATTCGCCGCTGACTTTCTCGATGGCAGCGCGGTCGGCTTCAGACAGGCTGTTCCATTTGCGCTCGTTCATGAACATGTACTGGCTGGATTTGCCAAAGCCACCGGGGACGGAAACGGCAGTCTTGACCAGCTTGTCCAGCTTCCAGTTATCCAATTGGTCGTACTGGAAGTACATGCCGTCAATCACGCCACGCGACAGCATTTCGTAGCTGTCCGATGCCGGGGCGTTCACGGTCACAATGCCCAGCGCTTTGCCAATCGCATCAAACAAGGGGCTAGGCGAGCGCAGCTTCTTGCCTTTCAGGTCGTCAATGCTTTGCACATTGTCCTGGCTGGTGAAGATCACAGTAGCGGGGCTGGTCCACATGCCCAGCAGTTTCACGCCTTTGTGCTCGTTAGCACCCATCATGAATTTTTCGTAGGTGCGCCAGTAGGCCACCGAGTTCACGCCACCGTCATCCGTGGTGAAGGGCAGTTCAGCAAATTCGATCAGCGGGAAGCGGTTGGCGGTATAGCTGTGCACCGACATACCCATGTCCGCGATGCCGTTACGCACCAGATCCAAGTGAGCCTGAGGCTTGCCCAACGCGTTGATGAATTCCACCTTCACGCGGCCTTCCGTTGCCTTCTCGACTTCCTGAGCCCAGGGTTCGAACATATTGGTCACGATGAAGTGACCCGGTGGCATCCACTGCGAGAAACGCAGGGTAGTGACTTCAGCCGCAACCGAAGGCATGGTCGGTGCCAGGGCTGCAGCAGCCAGGCCCAGGCTCAAGGCCAATTTCTTGAAAACACGCATCTCGACTCCTCGTAAATTATTTTGCTGCCGGACCCTCACAGCCCGACATCTTGGCCGCATGAAGGACGATAAACAGATCCTGGATCTGCTCGCCCAGCGGCTTTACTGCTGCCCGGATCGCACCTGAATCCGGGCCGGGTTTACATACTGTTCGGGACGACCAGAACAATCCAAGGAACAAACACCAGCAAGAGCAAACGCAGAATGTCCATCATGACAAAGGGCGCAACACCCCGGATGATGGTGCCCAAGGGAACATCGGGCATCACGTTTTTAATCATGAAGATGTTCAGACCCAGCGGCGGGGTAATCAGGCTGATTTCAGCGGCCACCACCACGATGATGCCAAACCACACCAGATCAAAGCCCAAAGAGGCCACGATCGGGTAGAAGATAGGCACCGTCAGCATGACCATGGACATGGTTTCCAGGAAACAACCCAGAACCAGGTAAATGGCACAAATAATCAGAATCACCACAATGGGCGAGACATCAATGCCCTGGATGAAACCCAGCAATTCGTTGGGCAGGCCTGCTACCGTCAGAAAGTTGGTGAAGACCAAAGCGCCGATCACCAAAGCAAACATGATGGCAGTAGTTTGAGCAGCTTCAATCAGCACCGTCAGGTACATGCGAGGCTGCCAGCCACGACGCTTCAAGGTCAGCAAGAAAGTCGCCGCGGCACCAATGCCCGCCGCTTCCGTGGGGGTGAACACACCACCGTAAATCCCGCCCATGATGACCACGAACAGTACGGTAATGGCCATCACGCCTTTAGTGGCATCCAGACGCTCGCGCCAAGTGGCTTTCTCGCCAGGACGACCCAGGTTCGGGTTGATCGCGGTAATGATCATGACCGTGACCAGGTACATCAACATGGCGACCATGCCAGGCAAAAAGCCAGCGGCAAACAGCTTGCCAATGTCGGTTTCGGTCAAGATCCCGTAAACCACCATCATCACGCTGGGCGGAATCAAAATGCCCAGTGTGCCGCCAGCCGCGATACTGCCGGTAGCCAGACGGTCGTCGTAGTTGTACTTGCGCATATTGGGCATGGCCACGCGACCCATGGCCGCGGTCGTAGCCATACTGGAGCCACAGAGCGCACTGAAGGCACCACAGGCGACGATCGTGGCCATTGCCAGACCACCGCGCAGGTGACCAATAAAAGCGTTAGCCGCCTTGTACAGGTCTTTGGACAGACCCGAGGCGTTAACCAGATTACCCATCAAGATAAACAGGGGCAGCACGGTAAAGCTGTAGCTCATGGCCGTGTCAAAGCTGGTTTGGGCCGCCATGCTCAAGGCGGCTTCCATGCCGGTGAAAAAGGAAAAACCAATGGTTCCAACCAGCAACATGCCCCAGGCAATGGGCAAGCCCAAAAACAAGCTACCCAGCAGAACTGCCAGTCCGATAATAGAAATCAACATGAAAAAACTCCGTCTTTATCGGCGGGGGGAGCGGAAAACCTGAAGCAGCGCAGCAAGTGTGGCGATGCCGGTCATGATGGAAATGGCGTAGGCAAACGGGGCGATAGGCACCTGCAGGGCATTGCTCATATCGCCGTAATCGGCCAGTTCTGCGGCGTGATTCCACAGATACACCGTCAACACAGCCAGCATGACGGTGGAGACTGTATTGATCACAAATTGCTGAATGCGGCGGGCAACAGGACCCAGCCAGGCATCAATCAGGCTGACCGTCAGGTGTTGCTGATGCCAGGTCACCCGCGGCAAGGCCGCAAAAATCAGCACGCCCAGCAGCAGTTCGCTGGCTTCGTAAGCCCCAAGCAAAGGGGCATGAAATACATACCGGCCTATGACATCCACGGTGGTGATCCCGGTCATCAAGACCAAAATGACCACACAGGCGGTATCCAGAATTGTCTCTACAACCCGTACCACTCCACGTGAACGCACCAGCTCCATTCCTGGCAGATCGTCGTTCATTACAGCTCCACTTTTGAGGCCCGGTACAGGCCCGTTTTTTAGGTCATCATGCGCCTTGAAAACAAGGCGGCATTGTTATATTTCTGTTCTAAATAGTTTATAGATGAACAAATCCAGGTAAATAGAAAGAAACCCTTAATTCCATCCAAAATCATGGAATCGAAGTTTCTATCTCATATGGCAAGAAAGGGACTCGCAAACTGCGGCGCTTGTCCTGTGCAAGAAGCGGGACCGATGGGGCACAGCAGGCATGGGCTCTGGCCTGCAGGAGTTTTTCTTGGGCTCAAACAGGCCCTTTTTTCTATCCAAAATTACGCCACGCAAGGAGCGAATTTACCTGCGGGTGATCCATCAGGCAAGCAGCCGCCAAACTATTTGCCGGCACAAAAAAAGGGCGCTGAATGCGCCCTTGTTGTATTGAAACCGCCTTGGACCGAAGTCAGATTGTCAGCGTACCCACGCTGGCACCACCGCAGACATACAAGGTCTGACCCGTGATGAAGCTGTTTTCCGGGTCCGAGAAGAACATGGTGGCGCGGCTGATATCATCCGCACGGCCCAAACGCTTCACCGGAATTGCGGCAGCCAGCTTGGCTTCGCGCTCGCTACCAGCTTCAACCACGTCGTAGAACATATTGGTGGTGATGGGGCCGGGGGCAATTACGTTGACCGTAATGCCTTGGTCAGCCAGTTCCAACGCCCAGGTACGAGCCATGCCCAACATGCCAGCCTTGGTCGCCGCGTAAGCAGTACGAGTTTGCAGACCCAGCGCGCCACGCGAGGACATCAGCACAATGCGGCCAAAATGGCGCTCGCGCATGCCCGGCACCACAGCCTGAGTAATCTGCAAGGCAGCGCCCAGGTGAATCTGAGTCAGACCCTGCAAGTCTTCCAGCTTCACCTCGTCTAGCAAGGCGGGCCAGATCACGCCTGCGTTGTGAATGAAGTGGGTGACCTCAAAGCGTTCAGCAATATCTTTGGCGGCTTTCTCGGTTGCCACGGCATCGAGCAAATCCACTTGTACGCAGTGCAAACGCTCGTGCGTCCAGGGCAGCACATTGCGCGCCATGCTGATCACGGTGTAACCCTGATCCAGCATCTTGCGGCAAATGTCTTCACCAATGCCGGTGCTGCCGCCCGTCACAATGGCGGTGTATTTAGCTTGTGTCATCTTGATTGTCTCCAGGCAAATTCAGGGCGCAGGGCGCGCCACCAGCACGGCTACGCCACCGGCATCCAGTTCTAGGCTCAGGCGCACTTTGTCTTCAGCCTGCCCGCCTTCGGGCAAGTGGGCGATGGCAAAGGGGCCGCAGTCCAGGGCAACGGTGCCGATACGCCAGGGCAGTCGTGCCTGAAAGTAGGGTTCGTTGCTGTGATGCAAAGTGGTCGTCGCACACAGCACCCCTGTGTCAGCCACAGGCTGCCAGTTCAGGGTGGTATTCAGACAATGGCCGCACACATCGCGGGCCGGATATTGCACCGTGCTGCACGACGGACACACTTGCAAGGCGAATTCGCCACGCTTGGCCGCTTCGGTCAGGCCGGCTGCCGTGGCGCTACGTGCGCCCGGTGGCAGGATTTGGGTATCGCTCATCACTGCCCCCGTTCAAGCAAGGCCGCAGCAGTACAAATACCACGGTCGTAATTAATCATGCCAAAGCCGGACACCAGGCCCACACGGGCATTGGCCACTTGCGTGTCACCTGCGCTATCGGTCAATTGACGCAGTGCCTGCACCAAACCCAGATAACCACCTGCTGCACCGGCTTGACCTACGGACAACTGGCCACCGCTGGTGTTGAAAGGAAAGCTGCCATCTACGGTAAAGCTGTTCTTACGAATGAACTCCGGACCGTCGCCCTTGGCGCAAAAACCCAGGTCTTCAAACTGCAGGACGTTTATGACGGGGTAGTCATCATAGGTTTCCATGAAATCGACGTCCGCCGGACTTAAACCGGCGTGTTCGTAAAAGGCGTCCTTGTCCATGGCCCAACCGCCCCGGAACTGCACCGGGTCTTCAGGATAGGCATTGTGGCGTTCGATGGTGGAGCGAATGCGCACATAAGGCAGGCCCAGTGCTTCGGCCTGTTCGCGGCGCATGACCAGATAGCCTTCGGCTCCGGCACACGGCATGACGCAATCAAACAAATGGATGGGGTCCGCAATAACGCGGGCTTCCATGTACTGTTCCAGCGTCAGGGGCTTTTTCATCAGGGCATGCGGGTTGCGCAGTGCATTATCGCGCTGGGCCACACACAGCTTGCCGAAGTCTTCACGCGTCGCACCGTACTGGCGCATGTAGTAATCCGTCAGCAAGGCAAAGCTGGCGTTCGGGCCACCGGAGCCATAGGGGTAGACTGCATCCTGCGAGAAACGCGAGAAACCGGACACCGTGTTCTTGAAGGACTCGCGGTGATTGGTATCACCCGCAATACACGCCACGATGGAGGCATCGCCACACTGCACGGCACGGGCCGCACGGCGCATGGCCACCACGCCGCTGGCACCACCCATAGGGATGTGGTCCAGCCAGCGCGGGCTCATCTGAAAGTGCTGCATCACCCCTACCGCAGTATCCGAGCCCAGCGTGAAGCTGGACACGCACACACCGTCCACATCGGCTTTCTTCAGGCCGGACTGGGCCAGCAACTGGCCCAATGCCGCACCCAGCCACCAATGCGCTGTTTGCTCCGAATGGCGCTCGTAAGGGATGGTCACCGGGGCGACCAGCACCACATCGTCATAGCCCAGGCGGGCTTGTTGCGGCAAGGCCATGATCAGGCCTCCTGGCGTTTTTTCAGGTGATTGGTATTCACGCAGTCAGGATTTTCCAGTGCTGCCAGTGCCACGGTTTTCAGCTCACCGCGCTGAATCTTGTTGGTGGACGTCAAAGGCAGGGCATCCACAAACAGCACGTAGCCTGGCACCTTGAAGTAGGCCAGTTGGGTCAGACCCCACTGCACCATTTCCTGGGCCGCTTGTTCGCGCTGCTCCTGGGTTTCAATCGGGGTATGTGGCACCACCAGCGCCATCACTTCGTCGCCACGGATCGCATCAGGCACGGCGGCCACAGCAATGGAGCGCACCAGCGGATGCTGCTGCATGATGTTTTCCACTTCCACCGCCGCGATGTTCTCGCCACTGCGACGGATCACGTTCTTTTTGCGGTCCACAAAGTGCAGGTAACCGTGTTCGTCACGGCACACAATATCGCCCGTGTGGAACCAGCCGCCTTCCCAGGCTTCGTCAGTTGCCGCTGGATCTTTCCAGTAACCGGAGAAAAAGCCATAGCGTGGATTGTCACCGGCCGAGCGCACCAACAGCTCGCCGTTTTCACCAGCTTGAGCCTCTTGGCCATCATCTTTACGCAGCAACACTTCCACCACCGGCATTTCTTTGCCGAAGCAGGAGGTACCGATGTAGCGTGGCTCGTGGTTGGCGATGATGCTGGCACCGGCGCCGGTTTCAGTCATGGCCCAGGCTTCCAGCAAAGGGAAACCAAAGCGTTCTTCAAACAGGGGATGCAGGCCGCGATCCACACCAGCGCCAAAACCGAAGCGCACGCTGTGCTTGCGATCTTCTTCGCTGGCAGCCGCCTTCATCAGAATGGCGGGCATCACACCTAGGTAGTGCACCACGGTAGCGCCGGATTCGCGCACCGAATCCCACCAGCTGCGCGGGTGAAAGCGATCCAGGGAAATCAGGCAACCGCCAGTCTTGATCATGGCCATGGTCGAGCAGGCCATGGCGTTCATGTGGAACAGGGGCAGCGGAGTCAGCATGCGCTCTTTGCCGTGCTCCAACGAGACCAGACCGCCAATGTCGCGGTACCACTCACCGGCGTAATGGAAGTACTGGTTGGACAACATGCAGCCTTTGGGGCGGCCTGTGGTGCCGGAGGTGTACAGCAGGGCGCATTCGCTGTTTTCATCAGGAATGTCACAGGAACGGGCGGCAGCGCGCTCCACCATGGGAGGCACATCGCCATCGGTCATGATGGCAAAAGGCTGGCCCGCACGCTGGGCGGCTTCCACCAGATCCTGGTGACGGCTGGGCAGGGCGATGGCCATGATCATCTCGGAGTGACCAATCAAGTACTCCAGCTCTGCAGCACGCAGGTCCGGATTGATTGGCACAATCGACACGCCCAGGCTGTTCAAGGCAAACCAGTGCAGGAAAAACACAGGGCGGTTTTCCAGCAAGATGCCCACGCGGTGGCCGTGGCCGTAGCCAGCCGCCGCGTAATCAGCACGCAAAGCGTCGATGCGTTCCAGTGCCTGACCATAGGTCAGCTCACCGGCTTCGATTCCGTAGATCTCTGCGGTCTCAGGCAGGGTACATACAAACGGCTTGTCGCCCCACTGTTGGGCGGTATCGCGAAAAGCCTGGTAGACCGTGGTGTTGGCCATCAAATATTCTCCTGTCCTGTCACATAAACAACTGGATGTTGCCGAAAGGCGCATCACAGTTGAGCAGATCCACCCGTTTCAGACGGATCTTCAACGCATCGTCCTGGCGCACCAAGGTATAGGTGCTCCAGCCCACATAAATTTCCTGATTGTCTGCACGCGTCTCGGTGTAATGAAAGGCGCAGCGTACGGTGTACTCGCCCTTTTCATCGTCCACGCTCTCTACCGTTGGCTGCTGCAGCAAATGGTGGCTGCGGCTTTTAGGCTGTTGGGAGAAGGTGCGGCGGCCTGCCAGACGTTCCACACGGATGCGCAGCAAAAGCTTGTCTTCATGCATCAGGGAGGCATGCAAACGGGCATCTTGCTGATCGTGTACCAGCGGCATCCAGTAGTAGCCATCCTCGGTGAACAGGTCCAGCCATTGCTCGTAGCGCTGTTCGTCCAGCAAACGGGCTTCCGCGTACACAAAATCGATAAGGGCCTGAGGGCTGATTTCGCTCATGGTCATTCCTCTTCTTGTTTAGCCTGCTGCTCGGGCAGCATGAACTTCAACCAGGC
>SMEN01000133.1_pt1 | contig 25790 bp, 19 predicted proteins | sample 2456271 | NCBI WGS metagenome assembly SMEN01 (sample SAMN10132593, study PRJNA489261) | soil metagenome | isolation source: day1 control-loamy sand soil ammended with raw manure from dairy cow... | place: USA | collected 2015-04-01 | reverse complement strand
CATGACCGCGTTTGGCAGCGCCAAAGCCGAGTCCGAAGCAGGCTCCATCAATATCGAGATGCGCAGCGTCAATAACCGCTTTTTGGACCTGAATCTGCGCCTGCCCGAGGAACTGCGTTTTGCCGAAAATCTGCTGCGCGAGTTGGCAGCCCAAGGTGTGCAGCGCGGCAAGCTGGAACTGCGGGTTAACTTTGCTCGTAGCGGCACAGAGCAGCAACGCAGCCTGGATATGGAGGCCGTAGAGCGCACGGCCCAGATGTTGCAAGCGGCCCGTGTGGCCATTCCTGACTTGCCTGCCCCGGAACTGCACACCTTGCTGAGCAATCAGAGCGGCAATAGCTCGGATATGGATTCCGAAGCCTGGCTTCCTTTGATTACCCAAGCGTTTGAGGCAGCGCTGCAGGACTTGCAGGCCACGCGCGAGCGCGAAGGCCAGCGTCTGGCACAAGCCATGCTGGATATCCGTCAGGATATGAGCGCCATCGTGGACGAGGTGGAGCAACACCTGCCTTCCATCCTGAGCGAGCAAAAGAACAAAATTGCCACACGCTTGCACGACGCCTTGCTGCAAGCCAGCCCCGATGGTTTCGCCCTGATTTCGGGCGAAGAGCTGTCGGCCCGTGTGGCCCAGGAAGCTGCCGTGTTCTCCTTGCGGATAGACGTGGCTGAAGAAATTGCCCGTCTGCGTTCTCACTTGGTGGAGCTGGAGCTGATTCTAAAAGGTGATACCAGCACTACATCCGGCAAGAAAAGTACCCGCCAAGGCAGCACAGGCAAGCGTTTGGACTTTTTGTTCCAAGAGATGAATCGTGAGGCAAATACGCTGGGCTCCAAGGCTGGGAGCATGGACATGACCCGAGCGTCCATCGACCTGAAGCTGTGCATCGAGCAGTTGCGCGAGCAGACCCAAAACATCGAGTAAAGCCGCTTCGGCCTTATCCCAGCAGCGTCCTCGCAGGTTTTCTGCTGGGCCCCTGCTGAATAATTTGGCTGAGCTTTAGCGTTTTTAGGATGCTTTTAAAAGAAGACCGTCTTGCTGATGCTGGACGGTTTTTTTGTGTCTTTCTTCTGGCTGCTGACGCAGACTTGTCCACCTGTTTTTTCGAAAGTGGTCTGATGAAGCAGGGAAATAATTACATACACTTTATAAGCTGCCTTAATATATAAAAATAAAATAGCAATTTTTAAATAAAAAAATAAAACAAAAAATAAAATTGAATTTTCTTGAATAAAGAATTTGGCTTTAAAGCGATAAAAATGATTCTATTCGCTTAAATAAAGATGAACTTTATTATCTGTCTGCTAACTGCTTGTCCTGGGACTTTAGTGCCTGTTTTTTTTCTTCTAGGTAATGACAAACGTCATTTTTTGGACAAGTACGTTTTTTGGTTTTAAAACGTCTGTTTCGATGCCGGGCCTGAGCGCTTTCCTGAGCCTCATCCTTGTTTTTCTGCTTTTTTTTGCGCTGACGATTCCCGTACAATACGCGGTGCTGAGCTGCGCTTAGGCGGCTTATTAAAGGACAGGAAACACATGAATTTCATTTTTCGTGGAAATGAAATATTGGTCAGTAGCCGGGATGGGGACGCGTTAATTCCCGCCAAACCCGCTCTGGATTTAGCGCAGACGCAATGGCATGCTCTTTTTCCAGGGCAAGATTGCCAGGATTTTGCCTGCCACGTGGCCGCAGACACTCCGGCTCCCGAAGGCTGTACCTTCCGCCCCTTGCGTGCTGTGTTAAGCCAGCTGGGCGAACAGGCAGGTCTTGTAAACCGAGCCTTTCAAGTATCGGAATGGGGACGCAGTCATCGTTTTTGCGGGGTGTGTGCCGCGCCGATGGAACGACTCAGCCATGAGATGTGCTTTCGATGCCCTTCTTGCGGCTTTTCTGCCTACCCGCGTATCTCGCCTGCCATGATGGTGCTGATCCGCGACAAGGACCGCATTTTGCTGGCCAGCCACTCCACCTATGCCACTGCACGCTACACCGCGCTGGCTGGTTTTGTGGAAGCTGGCGAAAATCTGGAAGAAGCCATTCACCGCGAGGTTCACGAGGAAGTGGGCCTGCGGGTAAACAATATCCGGTATTTCGGCAGCCAGTCCTGGCCTTTTCCGCATTCTTTGATGGTGGCCTATACCGCAGAATATGCCGGCGGGGAGCTCTGTATTCAGGCTGATGAAATCAACGATGCCCGCTGGTTTGGTCCTGGCGATACCTTGCCGGATTTACCACACACCGATTCCATCGCAGGACGCTTGATACGGGCCCATTTGCCGGGCCAGCCTCGCGATTAAAGGCGCGGCTCAGGCCGCCAGGTGTGTTGCGACATTGCGCAGCATACGGCCCAGGTCTTCGCGCTCTTTAGGATTGAGCACGGACAGGGCCTCATCAATCATTTCTTTGGCGGCAGGCCAGACTTGGGCATAGCGCTCACGGCCTGTTTCGCTTAAATACACGCGCATATAGCGGCTGTCGTTTTCATCAGCACGGCGCAGCACCAATTCCCGTTCCTGCATTTGATCAATCACCCGGCTTAGTACCGGCTGATGTACCACAATGGCTTTGGCTATTTCGCCGATGCTGCGCCCGTCTTCATCCCACAGATACTGCAAGACCCGGAAATGCACATAAGTCATATTGTGCTCGCGCAGCGTCGTTGATCTCAGGGTCTGGTCCAGCTTGTAGATGATATTGGCCATCTGGAAGGCCAGATTGGTTTCTACGCTGCTGTCGGGGATGGAAACGGGTGTTGTGCTCATAATGCCTTGGGTGAGTCAGTCCTGGCAGTCGCCACCGTTTGAAACCGGGTGGCGACCGGACCGTCAGTATACAAGCAGAGGTTCTGCTTAGACGGTTCCCGTAGGCTGATGGCTGGCAGCACGGAAGATCTGCTCATAGCTCCACGGATTTGCCATGGCGGAACGCACGACTTGGGTACGCACCTCATCTGGCAATGCGCTGATTTCGCCATACAAACAGGACCATTTCTGGCAATGCTCCACAATCTCGCGTTCGCTGTTTTCCCAGGCCTCCAGCGCATCTGGAATGGCCTGCGGATCGCGGACGTTTTCCAGAAAGCTGGCCAGGGCCAGACCATTTTGCATGGCCATCCCCCCACCCTGCCCCAGATTTGGGGGTTGGGCATGGGCGGCATCGCCCAAAATCGCAGTTCGCCCGCTGGACCAGGTTTTGCAGCGCGTCACGCTGTAACGTCCCCAACTGACTGGGCCGTCAATGCGTTCAATTAAATGTGACCAGTGAGGGAACAAGGCCGACCAATATTCCTTGTCGATCTGGGTATTGCTGGCACGCGCATCGTCATGCGGGCAGGTCAAGGCCAGGTAAGTCTGTGTCTCACTAACGGGTGTAATCAGCAAACGGTGCAGGCCGTTCCAGTTCTCAATGTATTTCTGAGCGTCCTGCTCAAGCGTGTCGCCCGGCTTGCCCTCGATCATGGTCCGCAAGGCCCCTTCACGGGTTTGCTCATGAAGCAGCTCCAAACCCAGAGATTGACGGATGCGGGACCAGATACCATCAGCGCCCACCACCAGATCGGCCCTGAGACGTTCACCCGAGGCTAATTGCACCTCACCGCGGGCACTGGCACCGATTACCTCAACATGGGTACGCACTTTTACACCGGCGCGTTTGCCCGCTTGCTCCAGCGATTTCAGCAGTTGCGAGCGCATCACGGTAATGAGGCGACGATGAGGCGGCGTAGGGCCGCAATCGATCACTTCATTGTTCAAGTCACGTTGCTCGAAGTGGCTGCCGTAAAAAGCCCCTTCAATGGCTTGCTCATACGCACCAACCGCTTTCAGCACTCGCAGGCCGTTTTCCCATATATAGATACCGGAACCATTGGCACGCAATTCGGGCTGTCGCTCCAGAACGGTGACATCCCAACCCCGCTGGGCCAGGGCGGCTGCGGTAGCCAGCCCACCCAAACCACCCCCGGCGATCAAAGCACTTAGTTGTTTATCCGACATGGTGGTTTCCTTAGACTTGAGCCCACACAGGCAATGGCAGATTGCTATCCAATACACGTTCACCCGCCAAGGTGACGTACCACTCGCTGAGCAAACCGTCGGGGTCGCGCAAGAAGAAGGAACGTTTCCAGGGCAGGCTGACGTCGTAGACGGGAGTAATGTTCTGGGCCTTCAGACGTTGCAGGGTTTGCTCCAGATCCTCCACACTGGCCAGTTCAAAACTGCCGTGGGAAAAGGAGGCTTGCTCGTCCTGAACCAGAATCAGGCTGTAATCGTAGTTAGCCAGCCCAGCGCGCAAATACACGACTTGCTCATCCTGGTAGACCACTTCCAAGCCGCCCACTTCGGTATAGAAAACGCGCATGGCTGTTAACTGGGCGGTACGCAAGACAGCATGGGTGACGCGGCGTGGCTGTACGGGCGCATTGGCCACGGTTTCCAGAACCGGGTTGGAGTCGTAGCGACCTTCGGTAAAGGGCTCCTGGCCTTCAGGGTCCCAGCGGCTGGTCAACAACTCCATCGGTCCGCTCAGGACGCTGCGCCAGTCTTTGATCGTGTCGCAATAGAACTCGTTGTAGTTGCCGTCTGGGTCGAACATATAGACGCTGTGGGCAACCTGATGGTCTACCGTCATGTCGATATCGCGCCCCTGTTCTTTGGCGCGTTTCCAGCCCTCAACCAGTTCGGCTTCATTTTCCAGCTCCCAGGCCAGATGATTCAAGCCAGGCACCAGACCGATCGTTCCAGGCAGTTGCAGCAGACCATCGCGGCCATAGCGGTTCACCCCTTTGGTCGTTTCCATCATGCCCAAATCGTGGGGAGTGTGGCCGGTACCTAAAAAGGTAGCCACCAGATCGGGTTCGGTGAATTCCACTTTCAAACCACATACCTGGCTGTAAAAGTCCTCGCCGCGTTGAAGTTCGTCCACCCACAGGTTGACGTGGCCAAGACGACGCGGCTCAAAGCACGCGGCCTGGGTGGAGTGGGAAGTTGCTTGTGTCATAGTCTCTCCTCCTTGGTATGACGATTCATGGTTTGCAGCACAGCCAGCGTCAATGCGCTATTGGCCTGCTCCAGTTCCATCAAGACATTGAAATGATTGCGGCCGGGAATGGCCAGGCTGCGCACAGCGCAACCGAACAACTCGCACTGCCGGGCGTAATGGCGGCTTTGCGCTTGCATGACTTCCGGCTCCAGCGCGCCCCAGGCAATCAGCACCGGGGTTTGAGCGGCTGGAGGATGCAGGGCCGGGCTATAGCGTTGAGCTTGTTCGTTGTTCAGATCCAACCAGCCGTTAACAGCCGTGTGCAAAATGGGGTGCAAGTCCATGACCCCGCTGAAAATGCTGGCGCTGTGGATCAAACGCGGGCTGCGCTGGGCATCGGCGGCCAGCAGCATGCCGGCAAGATGCCCACCAGCAGAGCTGCCGCTGACATGGATACGCTGCGGGTTGCCATTGAACTGGGTCGCGTGTTCGGCCACCCAATTCAAGGCACGCTCGCATTGCGCAATGATTTGCGGCAGGCGGTAGGCAGGAGCCAAGCCATAGTCCATGCAAATTACGGTGGCACCCGCGGCATGCAGGCTTTGCGCCATCATGGCCGAGTCCTCTTTGGACAACATGCGCCAGTAGCCACCATGAATAAACAGGTAGACCGGGGCTCCAGGCTGGCGAGCTGCAAACACATCCAGCTTTTCGACAGGGTCGTCGCCATATTGATGGCTACTGAAACAGTCCCCCAGCGCGGCTTTGGCCTCTTCACTGGCGCGTCGGTAGTCTGCCATTTCGGCATCAAAATCTGGGACGGACGCCTGAAGCTGGTATTGCCCCAGATCGGCTGAATTGAAAACAAGCTTGTTCATAGCCTTACTCTTCCTGGGCCGAAGGGAGGCGGTTCAAGACTAAAAAGCCGATGAACACCAAGACTTCCATCGCCAGGAAGCTGCCAAATGCCCAGACATACGAGCCAGTCAGGCTCAGCAAGAAGCCCAGCAAGGAGGGGGCGACGAAGGTGGCAAATACCCCGCCCATTTCTGCATAGCCTGCCGCGCTGGGGCCCAGGTTGACGCCGTAGCGTTCGCCCACATAGCTGAAAATGGCCCCGCCGTGGAATACGCCCACACCACACAGCAACGCCACAATCAGCAAGCCGTTATAGGGAAGTACCTGCCAGGCGGCCAGCACACAGGCACTGGCTGCCAAAATGGTGAGCCACATCCCTACTCGCATGACACCCAAGCGGGTAAAACGATCGCTGACATAGCCGCCCAGAATCAGGAAGAACACCTGGGACAGGCCCATCACCGTGCCAAACAAAGGAGCTTGTTCGGGAGCCAGACCTTGCACATCGATCAAGGCAGGAATCAACCAGGTTGCGGTGGCAGCGACCGAGAACAAGGCACCGAAGATCGCCAGAATGCCTACCCAAATCCAGGGGCGTGCGGCAATGGAGCGCAAAACACCGGCATCGGTGCGGATCTTGTCGTGCGGGTCTTGATAAGGGCCGGATCGCACAATCAACTGGGTGATCAAACAGGCACTCAGTGTCAGCCCGCCCAATACCAGAAAGAAGGCACGCCAGCCATGCGCCATGGCGTAAGGCAGACCCAGCGCAAAGTCCAGCGTAATGGCCAGAGAATAGGCAGCCAGAATGATGCCCAGCACCAGACCTTGGCGGCGCGGCGCAAACCATTGCATGACAATTTTCATGGACCCTACCCAAACGGCGGAGTCAAAGAAACCCACGACCAGTCGCAGCAAGAACAGCTGCGTAAAGTCTTGTGCCTGTGTTTGCAGCAGCATTAACAAGCCGCTACCGCCCAAGCCAATCAAGTACAAGCGTACCGAACTCATGGAGCGGCCACGCGGAGCCCAAAACAACATACCTAATGCAAAGGACACTCCGAAAGCACCCTGCACCAAACCGGCCTGGGCGGGGCTGAGTGCCAAGTCCGCCGACACAATTTTGATAACGGCGGCAAAGCCGTAAAAATCTGCCGCCAGGCACATCTCGCCCATGACCGCCATCAACAGCATGAGCAAGGCCACCGCGCGATGCGGTTTGGCCTTGTCCAGCGGATTGCCCATTACCCCCTGTTCCACCATGTCATCCTCTCCTTTGGAAAAATGTTCAAGCTGGGTGTTTGTCAGACACACCCTTTAATTGCTTTAAACATGAAGGATTATGATGAGGCGGGCTAATTCATGTCAATACATATGTATTAGTATATTCCCTAGCCTGTCTTGGCCGCTCAGGCTAGGGCTAGACGGTTTTTTTGCTAAGAGGCAAGGCCAGAACGATGGCGGCCAGCACGGCGCACAGCACCGTTACGTCGGCTAGATCTCCCCACCAGGCCGATAAGGCCAGACCGGCCCCCAGCAGCAAGCTGTACATCAAGCCAAATACAGCACCCGCCATGCCTGCCACGGAGCGATAGTTCTGCAAGGCACCAGACAGCAGGTTGGGAATGGCAATGGCGTAGGCCAGCGCCACCAGTACCGCGGGCAGCAAGAAGATCAAATGCTGGCCGGTCACTTCCAGACCCACAGCAGCGACAGCCAGAATCACAATCCCCCGCCAGATCAGCCGCCTGGAACTTTGCCCTCCCGCCAGCCAACGGCGATTCAAAAATGCACCCATAAAGGTTCCAGCAGCCAATAAAAGGCCGGCAATCATCATGGGACGGTTATCCGAACCCAGGCTTTGCAGCAGGAATGGGGCCCACTGGTAGAAGGCGAAGATGGTGATGTTGAACAAGGCAACTAAAATGGCCGATTGCCAAATTGCCGCGTCTTGCAGCAAGCGCGATAGCACTTGAACCAAACGGATCTGGGCGCGTTGGGCGGGACGTGTTTCAGGGAGCTGGAACACGCTGGCCAGCAGTAAAAGCACAGCCAGAAGCAATAAGCCCATAAAGACCGGAGTGGCGCTGCCAGTGGCCGACAAGACGACGCCCATTGCCAGGCCGAGCAACGGGCTTAGCGCTAAGGCCGCTCCTATGGTGCCAAAGACTTTGGCCAAATCTTCAGCCTGATAACGGTCTCGCAACATGGTTTGCACACCAATCGAACCGATGGCTGCGCCGAAGGCGCTAATCATGCGTGCCACCAGCAAAACACTGAAGCTGGGGCTGAACAAGGCCAGCAGACAACCCAAGCCGTACACCGTCAAACCTGCTAGAACGGCGGGCCGCCGCCCGGCTTTGTCACACACATAACCCCAAAAAAGGACACCTGCCGCAAAGGCAATAAAGTAAACCGATAAGGTTTGCCCCGCACGGCTGGCCGAGACACTATAGCTGTCAGCGATCAGGGGCAGAGCCGGGCTATAGGCGGTTTCCACGACTTGTGGAAACATGATCAAAGCGATCATCAAGAGTAGGAAACGAGACATGCTAATTACACTGAAAGTAGAGAAAGAATCAGCGTAAACGTGGTGTGATTTTTCTATTACAAGTATTCTGATTGAAAATCCATTAAATCGGACAACCATGCCTTGGCTCGACTCCAGTGATCCTTTTCCCGACTTGAATGGCCGACATGCGCTGGGGATTGCTGCACGATTAGCGCAGCACGACTCGGGCTTGCATCAGCACCCCTGGGGGCAAATTCTGTATACACACAGCGGTTGCATCCGTGTGACTTTGGACCAGCAGCTGTGTTTATTGCCACCGGGCCGCTTGATCTGGATTCCTGCCCTGCTGCCCCACCAAGCCAGAATGAGTGAACAGGTGGACTATCGCTCGGTGTATCTGGACCCCGCTCACTACCCCGACTTACCTGAGCAGGTGCAGATCCTGGCCGCCAATGATTTGTTGACTGCAGTACTTGATCGCGTTGCTCAAGCTGATCTGGACAAGGATTGGGATCAGCCGCCGGGTTTGTATGTGATGCAGGTTTTGCTGGATGAACTCAAGAGCGCGCCCGATCAAGCACTTTTCCTGCCCTTGCCGCAAGACCCGCGTCTAAAACGCATCCCTATCGATACACTGCCACCCGCCTTGAATATATTGGCCGAGTATCTGGGTGCAGGAGAAAAGACTATTACCCGCCTCTTCAAGCGCGACACCGGCTTGGGTTACCAACAGTGGCGTCAGCAATGGCGTTTACTTAAATCGCTGGAACAGCTGGCCACGGGAAGCGCCGTTACTCAGGTGGCCTCGGAGCTGGGATTTGCCAGTGACAGCGCGTTTATCGCCTTCTTTAAAGAACAGATGGGGCAGACTCCGGGCCACTACGCTAGACAGCCGCTTACGTAAGGGAGGATAAACACCACTTTGGCTGCTGATTGTTTAAGCACTATGATCGGCCCTCTACGACTACAAAAAAGAGAGAGGAGCACAATGACGTTTTCATTTCGCCTGAGTCTGATTGCAGCCAGTTGTTTGATGGCCGGCAGTGCCTTGGCTCAAGCCAGCCAGGGCATGGTGGATCAAGCCCTGAGCAAAGCGGATGCCCTGGAACAGCAAGTGATTGAGTGGCGCCGCCACATTCACCAGAACCCCGAACTGTCTTATCAAGAGCACAACACGGCTGCTTACATCAAGGCGGCTCTGGAAACCATGCCGGGCTACGAAATCCAGACCGGTATTGCGCAAACCGGTATTAAAGCGGTACTGAAGGGTGGCAAGCCTGGGCCGGTAGTGGCTTTGCGGGCCGATATGGACGCCCTGCCCGTGCTGGAACGCAATGACCTGCCCTTTAAATCCACCGCTGTGGGCCAATGGCAAGGCAAAGAAGTACCGGTTTCTCATGCTTGCGGCCATGACACCCACGTCGCCATGCTCTTGGGCGCCGCCAAGGTCTTTTCCGATATGCGGGCCGAGCTGCCCGGCACCATCGTCTTGTTGTTCCAGCCTGCCGAAGAGCAAGGCCCAGGCACGCCGCTCAGTGGTGCCAACGCCATGATGAAAGAAGGTGTGCTGGACAAGCCCAAGGTAGATGTGATCATGGGGCAGCATATTGGCCCCGCTTATCCGGTGGGCAGCATTGGTTATCGCCAAGGCAGCCTGATGGCCAGTGGCGACGTATTCTCCATCACCCTGGATGGAAAAGGCGGCCATGGCTCTTCCCCTTGGGGAGCCAGTTCACCCGTCGTGGCCGCAGCGGAAACCGTAATGGCCTTGAACAATATCATTGCTCAGCGCACGAACCCGCTTGATGGCACGACGGTGGTGACGGTAGGTTCTCTGCAAAGTGGCAACCGTCCTAACGTTCTGCCCGAAACTGCCCACATCTCCGGTACGGTACGTTCCCTGTCGAAAATGAATCAGGCTACGGCACATGAGCTGATCAAGCGCTACGCGCAAAACATTGCCGATAGCCATGGCCTGAAAGCCACGGTGAAAATCGATACGGGGTATGAAGTCTTGATCAGTGATCCGCAGGTGACTCAGCTCATCAGCCCGGCCTTGAATCAAGCCACTGACGGCATCGGCGCCAAAGAAGTGCAAGCCGGCATGGGCTCGGAAGACTTCGGGGCCTTCTCCAAGAACATCCCCTTGGTGTTCTGGCGCTTAAATGCTTCCCCTCACGCAGACAAAGTGGGCGCACCTAACCATTCGCCCGAGTTCATGATTGATGAAAAGGCACTGCGCATCGGTACACGGGCCTTAGTGGCCAGTTCTCTGACTTATATGCTCGATAACAAGAAACCTTGAGTTTTTGGGTTTTCTGTCCCTTGCAAGAAGCGCATATTGATCATTCGCTCTGATTGAATATGGTTCGTTTCTAAAAATGGCCGGTTCACGTTTAAGTGACCGGCCTAATTTATAAAGGGATAGAGATGACACGATTTTCTGTTGCCAGCAAACCAAGTAAAGAGTCGACTCAAGATAGTTCCATCGCCCTGCTCAGCTTAATCATGGCTAGCTCTGTGCCGGCCGCGCTTCGCGCAGCCGTTCAACTGGATGTGGCCGATCATTTAAAAGACGGCCCTCTTGCGATCGAGGACTTAGCTTCTGCAACACATACACAGGCACTTCATTTGCAGCGCATTATGCGGGTCTTGTGCGCGTACGGCGTGTTCCGCGAACAGCCTGTCAATACGTACCAGCTTGATCAGTTGGGTCAGCATTTACGCACAGATGCCAGTGCGCGTTTGAAAGATGCAACCTTAATGCTGACTGACCCTGCTCTTTTGTATGGGGTACAAGACCTGGCACGAGCCGCTGCAGGCTCACCGATTTTTCGTGAGCATTTTGGGCATGGTTTTTTTGAGCATTGGGAGGATCCCTCCATCCACTCTATTTTTCACCAAGGTATTTCTGAAAAATCGATGGCTTCCAACCGCCTCTTAATAGAGAAAATCGACATCCCTCAAGGAGCGCGAGTGGTTGATGTGGGCGGCGGTATCGGCCGTCTATTGTCCTTGGTCTTGCAACAGCATCCCAGCGCCTATGGCGTCTTATATGATCACGCGCAAGTGCTGGAAAACTCGGTTTTGGCTGATTTGAACCAGGCAGATCGCTGGGAGCATGTAGCAGGCGATTTTTTTGAGAGCTGTCCTGAGGGGGATGTCTACTTGCTGCAGAATGTTCTACATGACTGGAGTGATGAGCAATCCATACGCATTTTGCGCAACTGCAAGCAGGGTATGTCCAAACAGGGCCGGGTCTTGGTTTTAGAGGCTGTCATCCAGCCGGATAACCGCCCTAACGGCGGCAAGCTGCTGGACCTGGTTGTGATGGGTGTACTGGAAAATAGCCGTGAACGGACACAGGCAGAATTTGAATCTTTGTTTGCCCACGCGGGTCTGCGCTTGATACGGCATATAGATTGCGGTGGCGTGTGCTCTGTTCTGGAACTTGAGCACGCTTGAAAGACGGCTGTAAAAGAAAACCGCGCCGATATGGCGCGGTTTCTTTGTGAGCGTTCAGGTTTAACGGATTTCCAGCTTCTTGGCCCCAGCCCCACCCTTTTTCTTGGGCAGAACCAGCTCCAAAACGCCGTTTTCACATTTAGCGCTGGCCTGGGTGTCATCAATATCCTGAGCCAGGCTGAAACTGCGGGTTTGGACACCGTAATAGCGTTCGCTGCGCAATACCGTATCGCCTTCTTTTTCCTCATGCTGGCGTCGGCTTTCGACGCGGATGGATACTACGTTGCCATCAACACTGACGTGAACATCTTCTTTGTTGATGCCTGGGACTTCCGCACTGACCCGGTAAGCCCCTTCGTCCTCGTGTACATCCAGTCGAATGCTAGGGGGGGTATTGCCCGCCAAGGAGCCAACAACCGGTACACGCCGGAAAATATCTTCAAAATCGCGCCACGTATCCAAGCCAGCCAGCTCACCAAACGGATTGAAACGTGTCAAATTATTTGCCATGCTTGAACTCCATTTTGTAGAAATTGAGCCCTGCGTAAGTAGGGAGGCGTGGGCTCTGATCGCCTACGCATTAATAGATAGTGGCAGCTTGGGACTTTTCAAGCCCTGATATAAACAACGCCCGTCCAGCCTTCTTTTAGAAGGTACGGACGGGCGTTTTATACGTAGAGCAGTAGGTTTTGGGCGGCTTATGCGTTGCTCAGGCTGGGTTTGGCATGAATACGGACCTCTTCAGGTTCGGAATGCTCATCGCTCAGGATAGGCACTTCCTTCCCTTCTTTATCCACCACTTTCCCATTAACGACACGATCGCCTTCGTTCAGTTTGGCCACATCCGACACGCGCAGGTAGCGTCCACCACCTGCCGCGAACACAGAGGGTTGATCGGGATTACCCAGTTTGAAGTGGTTGAACAGCAGGTTCAGCACAATGGCTACCAAAGCAGCAGAGCTGATGCCGGAGTGGAAAATCGTTGCGAACCAGACAGGGAAATGCTCGTAGAACTTAGGGGCCACGATAGGGATCATGCCCGCGCCAATGGCAGTGGCCACAATGATCAGGTTCATATTGTTTTCGTAGTTGACCTTGGCCAAAGTACGAATGCCGCTGGCGGCTACCGTGCCAAACAAGACCATGCCGGCACCACCCAAGACAGCAGGTGGTACAGCGGCAACCAGACGGCCCATGACGGGCAGCAAGCCCAGGGCAATCAGAATCAAACCACCAAAGGCGACAACATAACGGCTTTTAACACCTGTTACCGCTACCAGGCCGACGTTCTGAGCAAAAGCGCTTTGTGTGAAGGAGCCAAAGATCGGAGCCACCAGGCTGGACAGCATATCGGCACGCAGGCCATCGCCCAGGCGCTTGGAGTCCACCTTGGTTTCGATGATGTCACCCACCGCCAGAATGTCGGCCGATGTTTCCACCAAGGTGACGATGATCACAATGAACATGGAAATAATGGCGGCGGTCTGGAAGGTTGGCATGCCAAAGTGGAACAGGCTGGGCAAGGCAAAAACCTCGCCTTCGCCTACTGCGGAGAAATCGGCATGACCAATGGCTGCGGCAATCACAGTCCCAATAATGATGGCCAGCAAGATGGACAAGCGCGAAATGGCGGCACTTCCCAGTTTGCTCAGCAACAGGACAATCGCCAGCGTCATGGCAGCCAGGGAGATATTGCCGACGCTGCCAAAGTCAGGGGCTGAAGGATTGCCGCCCATGGCCCAAAAGGCGGCAACAGGCATCAGGGTCAAGCCAATGGTGGTAATCACGCAGCCTGTGACCAAAGGCGGGAAGAAGCGGATGATGCGTGAAAACAGGGGGGTAATCAGCAGCCCTATCAGGGAGGCCACAATAACGGCGCCAAATACAGCGGGCAGGCCGCCTCCTGTATTCAAGATCGCAATCATGGTGGCAACACCAGAGAACGACACACCTTGGACCAGGGGCAGGCGGCATCCGAAAAAGGGAACGCCCAAGGTTTGCAGCAAAGTGGCCAAACCGCCCATGAACAGGCAGGCCGTAATCAGCAAGCCGGTTTCGCTAGGAGGCAAGCCAGCGGCTTCACCAATAATCAGGGGCACGGCAATAATGCCGCCGTACATGGTCAGTACGTGTTGAAAGCCGTAGGCCAGATTGGCACCCAGGCCCAGATTCTCGTCTTCTGGACGCTGCGTTTGCGCGGCGTCTCTTGTCGTTGTTTGTGTCATTAGTTGTCTCCGAATAATGGATAGGCAGGGCTCTATGGCCCTGTCGCTAAAAAAATCAAGCTGTGGCTACGCTGACCTCCACCTTGTCGCGCAGACGGCGAGCGGCATGTTGATGGCGGTGCATCAGTTCCTGAAGGTCGATACCGCAGGGCTGGCCATCAATGACTCGCCATTGGCCGGCGACCATGACGCGGTCGGCCCGATCTGCGCCGCACAGCAGCAAGGCAGCCAAGGGATTTTCTGCACCGGAAAAACGCAGCTCGTCCAAGGTGAACAAGGCCAAGTCCGCTTGCTGGCCCACATTCAGGCCACCAATGTCCTCACGGCCCAAGCAGCGGGCTGAGCCTTGTGTGGCCCAGCGAATGACAGCCTGATGGGTGACCTGACCGGGTTCGTAGCGCAGGCGGCCCAGTAGCAGCGCCTGACGCATTTCCTGAGCCAGATTCGAGTGGTCGTTAGAGGCAGAACCATCCACTGCCAGACCAACGGGTGCACCGGCAGCTTCCAGTTCGATGGTGCGGCATAGGCCGCTACCCAAAACCATATTGGACGAGGGGCAGTGCGCGATGCCCGTCCCGGCTTTGCCCAGGCGCTGAATCTCATCGTCATTAAAGTGAATGCCGTGAGCCAGCCAGGTGCGATTGCTTAACCATCCCTGCTGGTCCAGATAATCCAACGGACGCATGCCGAACAGGCGCTCGCAGTAGGCGGTTTCGTCGTCTGTCTCGGCCAGATGGGTGTGTAGACGGACGTCCTCGCGCTCTGCCAGTTTGGCGCTTTCGCTCATCAATTCCCGGCTAACGGAAAAGGGAGAACAGGGAGCCAGTGCCAGCGTAATCATGGCCCCGTCTTCCCGCTGGTGATATTGGCGAATCAAACGCAGGCTGTCGTCCAGAATGGTTTGCTCGTCCTGAACGACGTTTTGAGGGGGCAAACCGCCCTGGTCGCGACCAACGCTCATGGAGCCGCGTGTCAGTGCGGCGCGCACACCTAGTCGCTGTGCGGTTTCAGCCTGACAATCAATAGCGTGTTGCAAGGCGCCGGAAAATACATAGTGGTGATCGGCCACCGTTGTACAGCCCGATTGCAGCAGCTCCACCATGGCCAGTTCGCTGGCCACCTGCATTTGCTCATCATCCAGGCCAGCCCAGACGTCATACAAAGTGGTCAGCCAGGGGAACAAAGGCTTGTTCAGCGCCGGTGTATAGGCGCGCGTCAGCGTTTGATAAAAGTGATGGTGCGTATTGACCAGGCCTGGCAGCAATACGTGACGGGAAGCATCCCAAGTCTGATCGTAAGCTTGAAGGGGTTGCTGGCCGGCGGCGACTTTTTCGATGATGCGGCTGTCTTGAACCAGTACACCACCTGCGGCTTGTTCATCCGAACAGGCCATCGGATTACGAATCCACAGAATCGGGGAACGGCTAGTCATGCTTGTGTCTCCTGCGTTTTAGTTGTTTTTCATTGTTGTCAGTTCGACTTGCTGACTTATATACCCATTGTGATAAGGGTTATTCGGCCCGTCATGATCTGCTCGCCAAGCACCGCCTAAACCGTGGATATTCTTGCTGCATCCAAGAAGTCATATGCCTTGTATATGGATTGCTATATATCGCGGGGGCAGAGATTTCCCCGTGTTTGGGGCTGAAAAAAAGTGCTCAAAAATCAGGATTTGCCCTCTGGACAAAACCCTCGCTTTGTTGATTATTTATCCCTTAAAGCCTAAATCATTGACTCGCTTAAGAATTTATTTAACGGCATAAATAAACCTATAAAACCGCGCGTTTTCGTGTTTTGACCACCCTTGTCCAGTCATGTTAATGATGTCGCCAAGCGCAGAAATAGCGCCGTTGTGCGGACCTCGCACACATTCTTCGGAGAACACATGCAGCATATAAAAATCAAACCCGGCGCACCCCTGGCCGAGCAAGCCGAGATCGGTCATAACCGGTGGCACCCCGATATTCCAGACCTGACCAGCGTCAAGCCCGGTGAAGAGATGATTCTGGAATGTATGGACTTTCTGGACGCACAAATCAAAAACACCGACAGCGCCAACGACGTACGCGACGTTGACCTGACACGCGCCCATCCACTGACAGGCCCCATCCACGTTGAAGGCGCTGAGCCCGGCGATATTTTGGTGGTGGACCTGCTGGATATTCGCTGCATTACCCCCGTGGGTTTCTCGGGTATTTTTGCCAAAGAAAATGGCGGTGGTTTTTTGGCTGACCATTTCCCAGAAGCGGACAAGGCCATCTGGGATCTGCATGGGGTGTATGCCACCTCGCGCCACATTCCCGGCGTGCGCATTGCGGCCATGATGCACCCAGGTTTGATCGGCACCCTGCCCTCGCATGAGTTGCTGCGTGAATGGAACCGCCGTGAAGCCCTGCTGGTTCCAAAAGGTCATGCCAATCCACCGGATGCCAAAACCGCCGTTTTGCGTGGTGTGAAAGGGCCCGAGTTTGACCGCATGGCGGCCGAAGCTGCCCGTACCGTGCCTCCGCGTGAGCATGGCGGCAACCTGGATATCAAGAACCTGACCATTGGCTCGCGGATTTACTTCCCGGTCTATGTGAAGGGTGCAGGCTTGTCCATGGGCGATTTGCACTTCTCCCAAGGCGATGGCGAGATCTCCTTCTGTGGCGCCATTGAAATGGACGGCGCGGCCCATCTTGGCTTTGATCTGATCAAAGGCGGCATGGCCAAATACAATCTGACCGCACCGATCTACGTACCCGGCCGTCACGACCCCAAGTACGATCAGTGGATGCACTTCACAGGCATCAGCGTAGAAGAAGGCGTGAACTACTACCTGGACTCCACGGTGGCATATCGCCAGGCCTGTCTGGCCGCAATCGACTACATCACCCGCACGACGGAGCTGTCGCCAGCACAGGCGTACATGCTGCTGACGGCGGCTCCTGTAGAGGGTCGTTACGGTGGCGTGGTGGATCTGCCCAATAGCTCTGCTTCGTTGGCATTGCCTACCGGTATTTTCGATACCGATATCCTGCCTAAAGGTGCTTTGAATGACGCGGCCCGTTTTGGCCGCCCTGGCACTCGCTGTAGCTTGACCTGATCGGTCTTTAACCCTGGCCTGTTTTTTGGCCGGGGTTTGCTTTATTTGGATTTGCCATGCCTTTGTACGATTACCTTTGCAATCATTGCCTGACGCGCAGCAGCAGCTTGCGCAGCATTGCAACGCGCAACGATCCCCAGACCTGTAGCTCCTGCCAGCAAGGCACCTTGTTGCTGCAATTGAGTGCACCCCGTCGCCTGTTCAGCAAAGACGGCCCGACACGCGGCCTGACGCCCCAGCAAGCACTGGCTGGCAATAATGTCACCGGCCCCGGCACTCGTTCCAGTACCCGTAATTCGGTGCTGCATACCTGCATGGGACCGGGCTGCAGCGTGTGCGCCTAAATACAGTGGTGCAGGCGGACTTTGCAAGCTGTCAGTTTTAACAGTTCTGCCTGCTCTCCCCCTTGGCCGCTTGCGTTGGGCCAATTTTGTCTTGCTCCATGTGTTGGATTTAGGTGATTGCTGTAACGCCGCTGCAGAGCCCTGTTTATAATCAAGAATCAATCTCATTATTACTGGGTGTTTATCATGTCGGTGTTCTCGTCCCTCGCCGCTTTGCGCCAGCTGCCTAGCGGTGCATCGTTTATGCCTTTAAGTAGTCTGGCAGTGGCTTTATTGTTCGCTTTCCCCTATCAGACGCAGGCTCAAGAGGTGGACGAACTAGAACGTGTCGTGGTCAAGGCCGAGGATGAACTCAAGCAAACTCTGGGCTCCTCCATCATCACCGCCGAAGACATCCAGAAATCCCCTCCCGCCAACGATATTTCCGAAGTTCTGCGCACTATGCCGGGCGTTAACCTGACCGGTAACTCCTCTAGCGGTCAGCGCGGTAATAATCGACAAATTGACATCCGCGGCATGGGCCCGGAAAACACCATGATTCTGATTGACGGCAAACCCGTCAGTTCACGTTCGGCCGTGCGTTTCGGCTGGCGTGGCGAACGTGATTCGCGTGGTGATACCAACTGGGTCCCTGCTGAGCAGATCGAACGTGTAGAAGTGTTGCGTGGCCCGGCAGCCGCCCGCTACGGGAATGGTGCTGCAGGTGGTGTGGTCAATATCATCACCAAGCCCACGACGGACACATTTCAAGGCACCTACTCTTTGTATGGCAACTTGCCAGAGCATAGTGACGAAGGGGCAACGCGGCGCATGAGCTTTGGCTTGAGTGGCCCGATCAGCGAATCCCTGTCGTTCCGCTTGTACGGAAACCTGAACAAAACGGATGCGGATGATCCGGAGATCAACAAAGGACACCAGACCGAACGTGGGGGCAGCAATGCGAACAGTCTGCCTGCCGGTCGTGAGGGTGTGCGTAATAAAGACATCAATGGTTTGCTTTCCTGGCGTCCTGACAGCCGCCAGACAGTAGACCTAGAGGCGTCCTATAGCCGTCAGGGAAATATCTACACCGGCGATACGCAAAACACGAATACCAACGATGAGGTCAAACGTCAGCTGGGCGATGAAACCAACAAGATGTACCGCCAGAGCTATTCCCTGACCCACCGTGGTGACTGGAATGACAAGACCAACTCCCTCGCCTACTTCCAGTACGAGAAAACGCGTAATTACCGTATTTTGGAAGGTATGGCCGGTGGTACTGAAGGAGCTTTCAATGATCCTGCGCGTGTGAAGGACAGTGGTTTTGGCACGGTAGATCTAAGCACCCTGACAGCACACGCAGAGGCCAGCCATCAATTCAAGACGGGCAGCGTTGAACAGTACGCTACGTTGGGTATGGAGTGGGTCGGACAGGAGCTGAATGACAAGTCCTCGGATTTAGCTCTACGTAACCCTACCCGTATTCCAGGCGTCCCCAACAAATACAAACCCAAGTCGCGGGCGAATATTTACTCGGTTTTCGCTGAAAACAATATCTACGCGACCGATAAGACCACCGTTACGCCCGGTCTGCGTTTTGACTATCACGACAAGCATGGCAGCAACTGGAGTCCTTCGCTGAACCTGACGCATGCCGTGACGGATAACTGGTTGCTGAAAGCCGGTATTGCCCGCGCTTACAAGGCTCCCAACCTGTATCAAAGCAATGACGGCTACACCTTGTACAGTCAGGGTAACGGCTGCTGGGGCAATACGACGGGCAGCAGCACGGGTTGCTTCCTGCAAGGTAATTCGGACTTGAAGGCTGAAACCAGCATTAATAAAGAGCTGGGTGTGGAATATGTGGGGGATGATGGTCTGGGTGCCAGCCTGACCTACTTCCACAATGATTACCGCAACAAAGTGGAAGCCGGACGATTTGCCACCAACAGCTTTACTGCATTGAACAATCAACAGTTGGTCCTGCAATGGGAGAACATTCCCAAAGCCGTGGTTTCGGGTCTGGAAGGTAACTTGACACTGCCTTTGGCTGAAAACTGGCTGTGGTCAACCAACTTCACCTACATGATCGAGTCCAAGAACAAGACCACGGGTGAAGCGCTATCCACGATTCCCAAGTACACCATCAACACCACTCTGGACTGGAACGTGAATGCTGACTGGTCTTTGCGTGCCAAAGCAACCTTTTATGGTGAACAAAAACCGCCCAAGTATGACTTTTACGGCCAACCTTTGACGGGCTCCGCCACCGACAAGGTTTCCCCTTATGCCTTGTTTGGCTTGAGTACGCAGTACAAGATCAACAAGCATTTCCGCATCAATGCCGGTGTGGATAATCTGTTCGACAAACGCCTGTTCCGTCGTGGTAATGCCATCGGTGTGAACCTGGGTACACCCAACTATATCTACGGTGCCGGTGCCTACACATTCAACCAACCCGGTCGCACTTTCTTCCTGGGCTTGAGCGGCACGTTCTAAGTAAAACCGTAAACAACTTAGGTATATAGCGCCCCACTTGTAGAAGACGGGGCGCTTTTTTATGTCCGAAAAGTACAGGCGAGCGTCAACATTTCAACCTTTAAATGTTCTATTTGACCTTCATCAAGTCCGTATCTGTGAATTCTTAATATGCTTATAACTACAAATAATGTAATTGGGTTAAACCCAAGCAAAAAAAGGAAAACACATGATTCCCACCGCCGAGCCCAAGAAGGGCAAGCGACGTTTTCTTAAGGAATTGCTGGGCCTGAGCGCCGGTGCCACGATCATTCCTATTCAGCCTGTTCAGGCAGCCATGAATAGCCAGCCACCACGACGCGGTGGCGGTAAAGACGGGGCTCGCTATGGCATGGTGGTTGACTTGAGAAAGTGCATCGGTTGCCAGGCCTGTACGGTCAGCTGTTCGATCGAAAACGCTCCTCCCATTGGGCAGTTCCGCACCACGGTTTTGCAGTACGAAGTGCTGGACGAACAGCAGCAAGCGGCCATGCTGAGCTTGCCTCGCCTCTGTAATCACTGTGACGACCCACCCTGTGTGCCGGTTTGTCCTGTGCAGGCAACCTTCCAGCGCGAAGACGGTGTGGTGTTGGTCGACAACGAACGCTGTGTCGGCTGTGCCTACTGTGTACAGGCCTGTCCTTACGATGCCCGTTTCATTAACCATGAAACGCAGACCGCCGACAAGTGCACTTTCTGCGAGCACCGCCTGGAAGTTGGTCTGTTGCCAGCCTGTGTGGAAAGCTGTGTGGGCGGTGCCCGCATTATTGGCGACATGAACGACGAGGCCAGCACGATTTCCCAATTGCTCAAAGAGCACAAAGAGGAAATTCGCGTGCTCAAGCCCGGCATGAACACCAATCCGCATGTGTTCTACATCGGTTTGCCGGACGAGTTCGTTGATGGTGTGGATGGCCAGGCCAGTGTGCGCCTGACCACTCAGTTCTAAGGGGCCGCTATGTCTATTATCGAAATTTTGACCCCCGCCTATGAAGTTGCCTGGCTGCCTTGGGCGGTTCAATACTTTTTTCTGGTCGGGATTGCAGCAACCAGTACCGTGTGGGTGTGGCGTTGCGCCTGGTCCAGCGACAGCGCCTTGCGCCGTCTGGAACCGGCCTTGATGATTGTGCTGCTGTGCAGCAGCATTGCTGCGCCAGTGTCCTTGCTGGCCGACCTGCATCAGCCCGGTCGTTTCTGGCACTTTTATGCCCATTTCACCCCTTGGTCCTGGATGTCGGTTGGTGCGGTACTGCTGCCGATCTTCATCGGCCTGTCCATGGCCAATGTGCTGGCGTGGTGGCTGGACAAGCGTGCGCTGTGGCGATGGCTGAGCCTTGCTTTGCTCCTGTCTGCCGTATCGATTCTGGTGTACACCGGGATGGAAGTGATGGTGCTGCGTTCACGTCCCCTGTGGAATACCGCCTTCCTGCCGGTCAACTTCACATTGACGGCGGCTCTGGCCAGCTTGGGTGCCATCTTGTTAGTGGCCCGTTTCTTGCCGGGCGGCTTGGCAGCCTTGCCTTTGGGCATTGTGCGCCGCTGGTCTCTTGGTACGATCGCCGCGCTGGTGGTTTGCGCTGCCTCCTGGGCAATAGCCGGTTGGATGGGTTTAAGCGATTCGTTTGGCGCTGCATGGGATCTGTTCCAAACCTATCCGGTGTGGCAGCTTGGTTTTCTGGGCTCTTTGCTCCTGGGCCTGCTCATCGTGTATTTGCTCAGTCGCCCTGCCCAAGCTTTGCGAGGTCCCTTTTATAGCTTGCTGTGCGCCGCCCTGATGCTCGGCTCCGCCTGGGTCTTCCGTTGGATCATTTTTATGGCGGTCCAAGGCGTCCCCAAATACGGCGCTGGCCTGTATCTCTACACCATGCCCTTAGGCAGCGATGGTCTGCTGGGTATGCTGGGCGTGTTGGGCTTGTGCATTGCCTTGCTGGCCGCCAGCACCACCCTGCTTTCTCTGTTCCCCGCCCGTGGCCTTTCCAAAGCGGCTTGAACTTCGCGCAGATAAATCAGATTTCAGGTACTTAATGTCATGAGCAAGAAAAAAGAAACTCCTAACCTGTCTCGTCGACAGGTGCTGACTCGCGGCGGTGCTGCGGTGGGTGGCCTGGCTGCTTTTGCGGCAGGTTATAGCGATACAGTGATCAAGGCCGTGCATGGTCTGGGTCATGGCAGCGCAGGTGTACCCACAGCCCACGCTACACGCGGAAATTCCTTAAAGACTGAATTTCGGATAGACCCGATAACAGGCCTGCTGGATACGCAGCCCGGTCAAATCGTCAGCCCGTCTAGCTGTTTGGGCTGCTGGACCCAGTGCGGTGTACGAGTCCGCGTTGATACCGAGACAAATTCGATCTTGCGTATCGCAGGCAATCCTTATCACCCCTTGGCAACCACACGTCCTGCCGCGATGGAACTTCCTGTGCGAGAGGTCTACGCCATGCTGGGCGGTGAGAACGGGCTTGAAGGTCGTGCCAGCGCCTGTGCACGGGGTGCTTCCATGCTGGAACAGCACGCCAGCCCTTACCGTGTGTTGTCGCCCTTGAAGCGGGTGGGCCCCCGAGGTTCTGGTCAGTGGCAACGCATCAGCTTTGAGCAGTTGATTGAAGAGGTGTGCGAAGGTGGTGACCTTTTCAATGAAGGCAAAGTAGATGGTTTGCGTGCGATTTGGGATCATAAAACCCCTATCGACCCGGAAAACCCCGAGTTCGGCCCTATTGCCAATCAGTTGCTCTTTACCGATGCGTCCAACGAGGGGCGTACCCCGCTAATCAAACGCTTTGTTGAACAGTCTTTCGGAACCGTTAACTTCAGCAACCACGGCTCTTATTGTGGTCAGAGCTTCCGAGTAGGCACAGCTGCCGCCTTGGGTGATTTGAAATCCATGCCGCATGGCAAGCCAGACTGGAGCAATGCCCGTTTCGGCCTGTTTATTGGTGCAGCTCCGGCTCAAGCCGGTAACCCTTTCCAGCGCCAGGGCCGCGAGCTGGCCGAGGCGCGTTCACGCCCGGAAAACACCTTCCGCTATGTGGTGGTGTCCCCTATTCTGCCTACCTCGTCCAGTTTGGCCGCTGGCAGTGGCAACCGCTGGCAGCCCGTCCTGCCCGGCAGTGACTTGTCCTTGGTAATGGGAATGCTGCGCTGGATTCTGGACAATGAGCGTTTTGATGCTGAGTATCTGTCTCGGCCCCATGCTCCTACCGAGCAAGATGTGGATATCGCCTCTTGGACCAATGCGAGCCATTTGCTGATTGCCGATCCTGAGCATCCTGAATTTGGACGCTACCTGCGAGGCACAGACCTTGCCTGGGAAAGTGCCGAGGGTAGCGAGCCCGCTTTTGTGGTGTTGGATGATCAAGGCCAATTGCGTGCGCACGAAGACGTAGACAGCGCCACCTTATTTGTAGATCAGCAGGTCACCATCGATGGCAAAGAGGTTCGTGTCTGTACCGCTTTGCAAATGCTGCGCGAGTGCAGCCATGAGCAAACGCTTGAGCAATACGCCAAAGGCTGTGGGGTGACGGAAGAAACCTTGGTGGAACTGACCCGCGAGTTCACCAGCTACGGCCGCCAAGCGGTTGTGGATGCACACGGTGGCACCATGAGTGGCTCCGGCTTCTACACGGCGTATGCCATTGCCATGCTCAATACCTTGATGGGTAACTTGAACTTGAAGGGTGGCTTGGTGCTGGATGCAGGCCCCTTTGGCCCCTTTGGCCCTGGCCCTCGCTATAACTTTGCTCAGTTCCCCGGCAAAGTGAAGGCCAGCGGTGTCAGCCTGTCTCGCAACCGTTTCGCTTACGAAAAATCCAGCGAATTCAAACGCCGTAAAGAGAGCGGCCAAGCCCTTTATCCGGCTCCTGCTCCCTGGTACCCCGCTGTCGGCGGCTTGAGCACTGAGATGATTGCCTCGGGCCTGAACGGCTATCCCTACACGTGCAAAGTGTGGATCAACCACATGAGCAATCCGGTTTACGCCATTGCCGGGTTCAAGAACACCTTGTTGGACAAGCTAAAAGACCCTGCAGCCTTACCCCTGTCCATCTCGGTCAATCCTTTTATCAATGAGACCAACGCCTACGCCGACTACATCGTACCGGACACCGTGACCTACGAAAGCTGGGGAGTCTCGGCCCCTTGGGCTGACGTGATCGCAAAATCCTCAACAGTACGTTGGCCTGTGGTGCCACCACGTGTCGATCACACGGCAGATGGCAAACCCATCAGTCTGGAGAGCTTCCTGTTTGCGGTTGCTTTGCGCTTGGGCTTGCCTGGATTTGGCAAAGGCGTCTTGAAAGATAAAGATGGCCAAGCTCACGATTTGCTATGTGCAGAGGACTTTTATCTGCGTGGCATGGCCAATATCGCGTACGGAGCAGGTCGCCCTGTGGAAGACGCCACGGATGACGATATGCGCCTTACCGGTGTCGATCGTCTGTTCCCAGAACTGCAGTCACGTTTGCATGCTGAAGAGCAGAGAAAAGTAGCGATGCTACTGACTCGTGGTGGCCGTTTTGACCGGATTGAAAACGCTTGGAAGGGCAATCAGCTAAAAGCCCGTTATCAGCCTACTTTGCAGGTCTGGAGCGAGGATCTAGCCAAAATGCGCCATTCGTTAACCGGCGAACGCCTCAGCGGCTGCCCAAGCTGGTATCCCACCCGGATGGCTGATGGCAGTTCTATGCGTGAACACTATTCTGAACAAGAATGGCCTCTGTTGATGAGCTCATACAAGTCTAATCTTATGAGTTCCATGTCGATTGGCATGGACAGGCTACGTCAGGTTCACCCACATAACCCGATCTCTCTGAACTTAGAAGATGCCAAGGGTATGGGGATAAGCAATGGTGATCATATTCGAGTCAGCACGCCAGGCGGATCGATCGAAGGCGTTGCTATGGTTCGGGGTGGAATCATGCGCGGTGCAATCGCCATTGAATACGGATTCGGGCATACCGAATTGGGCGCACGCTCTCATCAGATTGATGGTCAAGCCATGCCCCACCGTCCTGATCTGGCAGCCGGCGTTAACCTGAACGATCTGGGTTTTGCTGACCCGACCCGTGGTGAAGGTCAGGATAACGTCTGGATTGACTGGGTTTCTGGTGCTGCCGTGCGTCAGGGTCTGCCCGCGAAGGTTGAAAAACTGTCTGCTTAAGCGCCCTGCTCTTTCAACTTGTTGTTGAGAGATAAAAAACGCCGATTGTGTCTTGATGAGCAATCGGCGTTTTGCTTTGACGTCGGGAGTTCAAGAGCATGGTTTATCTGGCGAACAGAGCAAACGCCAGTTGAGTGAGACGTTAAATAGCGATAACCACTGACTTTGATGCTTAGAAAGCCATGTCAACCTAGATAGCTTTATTCAAAAGCCACCGATTTCGCCCTCTTTTGCTTGTAGACAGTCTTTTTCAAAGCAGTAAAATCTTTTCCGTTAATTGCATTTTATATTCTATGACAGGCCTTTATAACGATTGGTCCTTACTGCTGTGACTATGGCTTGGGGGTTTAGCTGTGATTTTTAGCCGGTTTAGCTTCCTCCGTTCCTTCCCATGCCTGCTCAAATACCTAGGGTGACTCTGCTTAAGGATTAATGCGATTCTGAAAGCTAAGCTCGGTATCCTCCTCCACCATTGCCTATATTATTTAAGGGCTTGGATCTGATTAGGCCTTTTAAAGATAAAGCCAGCTGCGTTAAACTACGCCCATCTTCACGGCGTCTCTATTCTAGATTCCGCCACCAGGGGCTCTCCCCTACATCCCTACATCCCTACATCCCTACATCCCTACATCCCTACATCCCTACATCCCTACATCCCTACATCCCTACATC
>SMEN01000132.1_pt1 | contig 26033 bp, 26 predicted proteins | sample 2456271 | NCBI WGS metagenome assembly SMEN01 (sample SAMN10132593, study PRJNA489261) | soil metagenome | isolation source: day1 control-loamy sand soil ammended with raw manure from dairy cow... | place: USA | collected 2015-04-01 | reverse complement strand
CCACAGCCAGGGCACGCGGCTGTCGGGCGGTGAGCAGCAGATGCTGGCTATCGCCCGGGCCCTGATGTCAGAACCGGAGCTGCTGATTCTGGATGAGCCCTCTTTAGGCTTAAGTCCCAAGATGGCCTTGGAGGTCTTTCAGGTTGTGCGCGATATCAGCGAGCACGGAGTGTCTATTCTGGTTGTGGAGCAAAACGTGCATAACGCCCTTAATGTGGCCAGTCGTGCCTATGTGCTGGAGACAGGGCGCGTCATTGCCGAGAAAGACAGTGCCAGCATGCTCAAAGACCCTGAGCTCTTAAGCGCTTATCTGGGGGGCTGATTATGGTTACGAGCAATACGGCCAGCCCTCCATCCAGATTTAGCTATGGCGGGCATATCAATGCCAATGGGATACGCCAGCATTACTTGCGTTATGCCGGTCCGGGGCCTGCTTTGGTATTGGTGCCAGGAATCACCAGCCCTGCCCCTACTTGGGGATTTGTGGCCGAGCGCCTGGCGCAACATTTTGATGTCTATGTACTGGATGTGCGTGGCCGTGGGCTTTCGCAGTCGGGAGCAGACCTGGATTACGGCGTGAATGCGTGCGCTGATGATGTGGTCGAGTTTGTCCGCGCACTTGCACTTGAGTCTCCCATTTATATGGGGCATTCCATGGGGGCGCGCATTCTGATGCGTGCTGTTACCCGAGGTTTGAGCAAAGCTGCGGCCATGGTGTTGGTAGACCCGCCAGTGTCCGGGCCGGATCGGCGGCCCTACCCATCAAAAATTGCCTGGTATACCGAGTCCATTGCACAGGCGCAAAAGGGTATGAGTGCTGAGCAGATGCGCCTGTTTTGTCCGACTTGGAATCCTGAGCAACTTCAACTGCGTGCTCAGTGGCTGCATACCTGCGATATCCGCGCAGTGACGGATAGCTATGAATGGTTCCATACCGATGATGCCTTTCCTGACTTCAGTCAGCTCGAGAGCTGGCAGGTGGCCCTGATGGTGGCTGGCAAAGGTGATGTCATTCGCAACGAGGACATCCAGGAGGCCCAGTCACTGAAGCCGGACTTGCAGATTTTGCGGGTACCCGGTGCCGGACACATGATTCCCTGGGATGACGAGGAAGATTTTTATCGTGTGTTGGGCACCTTCCTTAGCGTTACCTTTTAATGAGAAACAGGAGAGGAAGATGGCTGTAGCTGATCATCAAATGGTTCAGGCCTGGAATGAGGTGCTGACCCTTTCTGGAGTGAAGGCGGGGCAGATGGTCACCATTCTGACGAGCCTGAATACGCATCCCCAAACCTTGGCTACGGCCAAGCTGGCTGTGGCGGCGTTGGGCGCGACCCAGATGCAGGTGGATTTGCTGCCGGTGAATGCCGAAAAGGCCTTAAGTCGTGATCTTTTGGCGTATCTGGGTACGACTCCGCTGACGGATAACCCCGCAGCGATTGCCGCCCTCAAAGCCAGTGACTTGGTGCTGGATTTGATGACTTTGCTGTTCTCGCCTGAACAGCATGAAATTCTTAAATCCGGCACCAAAATTCTATTGGCTGCCGAACCCCCTGAGGTGCTGGTGCGTATGGTCCCGTCCTTGCAGGATAAGGAGCGTGTTGAGCGTTCGGCGCAGGTGCTGCAGGGCGCTCGTGAAATGCGAGCTACATCCAAGGCAGGAACCGATCTGGTGATGCCTTTGGGTGAGTACCCGGTGATGAAGGAATATGGCTTTGTGGATGAGCCTGGGCGTTGGGATCACTGGCCCAGCGGCTTTATCCTGACCTGGCCAAACGAGAGGCAGGCACATGGGCGCATCGTGATTGATCGGGGTGACATTTTATTGCCCATGAAGTCCTATGCGGCCGATCCCATCACCATGACGGTTGAGAACGGCGTTGTAACCTCGATTGAGGGCGGTCTGGATGCCGAGCTGCTGCGCGAGTACATGGCCTCGTTCAACGACCCTGAGGCTTACGCCATGTCCCACATAGGCTGGGGTTTGCAGCCCCGTGCTCACTGGTCAACGCTTGGCCTTTACGACAAAGAGCAAACCTTGGGTATGGATGCTCGTGCCTATGCAGGCAATTTCTTGTTCTCTTTTGGCCCCAATAATGAAGTCGGGGGCGACCGCACAACGGCTTGCCACATTGATATTCCGCTGCGTGCCTGCACCGTGACCGTAGATGGCCGCGAGACGGTGCGGGAGGGCAAAGTCGTGGAGGAATTGGCATGAGCAGCCCGAGCGTTTACGAGCGGCAAGGGTTTGGACAAGGGCTTGAGCTTGAAGGAAAAGTGGGACTGTTAATTGTGGATTTCGTGAACGGTTTTGCAGATCCCCAGGCATTTGGTGGTGGAAATATTCTGGAAGCCATTGAGCAAACACGTACGGTTTTGGCGGATGCACGGGCACAGAACTGGCCTGTGGCGCACAGCCGCATCGTCTTTGCCGATGACAGTGCTGATCGCAATGTATTCGGTCTTAAAGTCCCCGGTTTGGTGCAGCTTCAAGAGGGTAATCCAGCCAGTGCCATCGTCGATGCCTTGAAGCCTGCACCTGGTGAGTTGCTGGTGCGTAAAACGGTTCCGTCGGCTTTCTTTGGTACTGCTTTGGCTGCCTGGTTGGCGGAGCGGGCGGTGCAGACGCTGCTGATTGCTGGTGCCACTACAAGTGGGTGTGTGCGTGCATCAGTCGTTGATGCCATGTCTTGTGGCCTGCGCCCTTTTGTATTGGCAGATTGCGTTGGTGATAGAGCCAAGGAGCCTCACGACGCAAGCTTGTTTGATATTCAACAGAAGTACGGCGAGGTTCGTCCGTATGCAGACTTGCGTCCCTTGCTGTTGATGTAGATCTATCTATTTTTTAAGTTATTTATTATTTATTTGTTTAATTAATTTGAGGGATTTGGGCTGATTGAGATCTGAATCCTGGGGATGTACAGCATGAAAAAAACGTTGAAAGTCGGTGTGATAGGCGGTGGTATTGGTGGCGTAACTTTGGCAGCTGCTCTGGAACAGCGCGGAATAGAAGTGCATTTATTCGAACGTGCGGCGGCCTTCGGAGAGGTGGGTGCTGGCATTCAAATGACGCCGAACGCCGTTAAAGTGCTCAAGGCTTTGGGGGCCCACGATGCCTTGGCCAAGGTAGGTTTTTTGCCCGAGGCCTTGGTAGGACGGGATTGGTCCACCGCAGAGGAAAGCTTCCGTATCCCTTTAAAGAGTGATTGCCCGCAACTGTATGGTGCTGAGTTCTTTCATGTGCATCGCGCTGACCTGCATCATTTGCTGACTGAACTGCTAAATACAACAAAGGTAACGTTCAATGCGCAGTGCACGGGAGTTACCCAGCAAGAAGGAAAAGCTGTTGCGCATTTTGCTGACGGGTCTTGTTTTGAAGCGGATTTGATTGTGGGAGCCGACGGCGTGCGCTCGGAGATACGCCGCTCTATTTTTGGTGAAGAGGAACCAAAATTTACCGGCAATATGTGCTATCGGGCAGTGGTGCCTTTTGATGAAATGCCCGATTTTGTGGCGCCCGAATCTTCTTTCTGGTTGGGCCCCAAAAGTCATGTCGTGACCTACTACGTGAACGGGGGTAAAGCCGTCAATATTGTGGCGGTCAACGAAACTGCCAGTTGGGTCGAGGAGTCCTGGAACGCCCGCAGTACTCAGCAGGAGATGTTGGAGGACTTTAAGGATTGGCACCCCAATATCGTCAAGCTGTTTGAGCGTGTGACGGATGTGTATCGCTGGGGCTTGTTTGATCGTGACCCCATGACTAAATGGTCGGCAGGCCGTGTGACCTTGCTGGGTGATGCGGCGCATCCTATGTTGCCCTTCCTGTCCCAAGGTGCAGCCATGGCCATTGAAGATGCCTATGTCTTGGCAGTTGCCTTGGCGGCTTTGCCCGAAGATTTGAGCACGGCCTTGTCGCTTTACGAAGCGGAACGTCTGCCACGTACCAGCCGGGTGCAGCTTGAAGCGCGTGAACGAGGCCGCACCTATCACCTGTCCGATAGCGAAGCCAAGGCCAAGCGTGATGCGGAATACCGCGAGCAGCAGAAGAAGAATCCGCATGCGGGCGGCATTAAGACAGATTGGGTTTATTCATATAATGCTACTGATTTTCAGCCTAAAGCATTACAGGTTTAACGGTTGGGGCCGGGGGAAGCGTCTTGCTGTCGATTCGTCAGTATGTTGAGAACCAGATTCACATCATTACCGGTCTGCAAGGCAGTCCGGTGGACTTCACTGTGCCACCGGGCGACCCTGGTTTGTTCGGCCCACAATCTGCTGTGTGGGAAGTTCACGCCGACTTTACCTCTATGATGCTGGGGGGGATTGCTGCATTGAGTTTGCAGATGCTGGACCCGCGTGTATTGGCTGGGGTCTGGGATCACTCCAGCTTCCGGCAGGATATGCAGGGACGGCTAAGTCGAACCGCGCAGTTCATCTCAGCAGTCAGTTATGCAGGTACTGAGCAGGCAGAGCAGTGTATTGCTCTGGTGCGGCGGGTCCATGAGCACGTGCATGGAGTTTTGCCCGACGGCACACCTTACGATGCCAATGATCCAGAACTGCTGCGTTGGGTGCACCACACGCAGGCGTATTGTTTTTTAGAGTCCCATTTGCGCTGGCGGAATGCCAAGCTGGCTCCTGAACAGCAGGATCGGTATGTGGCGCAGTATTCGAAGGTTGCAGTCATGCTGGGTGCGGATGGCTTGGTGATGGATGCACCCGCCTTGAGAGCATTATTTGCTCAACCAGCAGCAGAGTTACGGGTTGATGCGCGCACTCAGGAAGTGGCTACAATTTTAATGTCATCGCATACCTTGTTTAAGGGTGCCAAGGCTTGGGTTGCCAGGGTGTTCCTGTTAGCGGCGCTGGATATGCTGCCGCAATGGGCTCAAACCTGTTTTGAGCATCGCCCCAGCGCTGCATCCATGTGGTGGCGTCGCAGGGTAGTTAACAGCGCTGCTTTCGTCTTGCGTTGGGCCACACGTAATGGTTCTGTGCATCGGGCACGGCGTCGCGTAGCAAATCTGGCTTAGCTTGTAGATAAGAATGAATCAAATTTTGAGGCAAATATGGGCCGTGTAACTTTGTCGTCGGATAGCTCCTGGGTCAAGCGAGATAAGCCCGGACGCCCGGAAGGGGTGGGTGACAACACGTCAGAACGGATTCTGGACGCTGCCGAGGAGGAGTTTTCCGAAACTGGCTACGCTGGAACGACATTGCGGGTGATCGCTCAGAAAGCAGCCGTCACCCAAGCTTTGATTAATTACTACTTTGGCTCCAAGTACGGCCTGTTTGAAGCGGTGTTTATTCGCCGGGGTAAAACGATTTCTGATGAGCGTCTGCGGCGTTTGAATGCGCTTAGAGACAAGGATGACAAAATCTTGGTTGATGATGTCGTGCGGGCCTTTTTAGCCCCTACGATTGCGTTGCGGGAAACACCAGGAGGTCGGCGGTTTTTGCGGCTTCAAGCCCGTTTGCATACGGAGCCGGCCGAGATCTCTTATAAGCTGCGTAATGAGGCCTACGATGGCTCCACGCGTGCGTATGTGCACATCCTGGAAGAAATATTGCCCGAGTTGCAAGCCAAAGATGTGTATTGGCGAGTGGTCTTGATGATCGGGGCGTATATGTATGCTTTTTCAGATACACACCGGCTGGAAGAACTGGCCCCGGGTATCTGTGATCCCAACAATACCGACGAGATTCTTGAGCAGATCATTGCTTTTGTCTCGGCCGGTTTGTTGGCTGCGCCTGTTGTCTTGTCTGGCAAGACTTGATTGAAGCAGCCCTACTTTCTCGGTGTGTGGATACACAGGAGGGTTGTCGAGTATCCTGCTCTGAAATGACTCTTGCCCTGTTCTGCGATTAGGGCCGACGCCAGCCATTTTTGCTGGCGTTTTTGTTGCTGGGGGCTTTGCTCAGGGCGTCAGCAAAGGCTGCAAAGCCTGGTAAATGTCTTGAGTCAGATCCTTGCCGGGGAACATATTGGCGTGGACGATCAGACCTTCCAGGCAGATGAAAACTAGCAAAGCTTGTTGATGAGCCTTGTCGCCGAAGGGCTCCTGCAAAATCGCTTCGACTAAAGCCAAGATAGCCAGCTTGTGTTCTTGCGCAATCGCGCAAGGCTGCGGGTTTACAGCCCCGAATTCCTCCGATGCTTTGATGAACATGCAGCCATGAAAATCCGGCGACTGGAACCAGTTTTGATGCCACTCGAACAGCGCCTGAATCTTGCGCTGATAGCTGGCATGTGGCTCCAGATACTCAAGCAGATCTTCCATGAAATTGCGATGTCGCAAGTTCAGGGTTTCATTGATCAGGCCATCTTTGGTGCCGAACTGCTTATACACCGTCATGCGGGCGACATCGGACTCGGAGATGATGCGTTCAATCCCGACATTGCCGTAGCCATACTGGCTGAAAAGGCGCAAAGCTGTTTCCAAAATCGTATCGCGCTTGGTGTTTTTCATCGTCTTTGACTCAATAGTTTGACCCTGGAACGTTTGACAGCGTCAGCATGAGTGATTATTGTACACGTCAGTAGATAGACCGATCGGTCTATTTTTGTTTTGGAGCATCAGGATGCGCTTTCTTTTTTCTCGAATTCAAGGGGGCGGTGTATTGCCGCCACGGCCGCACAGCAAGCAGGTTCTGCTCAGCTTTCTGGGGGGAACCATAGGCATTATGGTGATCGCCTATTTGACGCAGCAGTTTGGTTTGCCCTTGATGATGGCGCCCTTCGGAGCGACGTGTGCCCTGCTGTTCGCCGCACCTGACTCGCCCTTGGCGCAGCCACGCAGTGTAATTGGCGGTCATTTCATTGCCAGCCTGGTGGGGGTGGTGATTGCGAAATATGTAGGCGCAGGACCCTTGGAAATGGGGCTGGCGGTGGGCCTAGCCATCGCCTTGATGCACATCAGTCGTACCTTGCATGCGCCTGCCGGAGCGGATCCTTTGGTGATCTTGTTGGCAGGCGAGGCCTCCTGGTCTTACTTGTTTGTGCCCGCTTTGCTGGGCTCTATCGTGCTGGTGGTGATTGCTTTAGTGATCAATAACTTGGGCCATCAGAAAGCCTGGCCCAAGTACTGGTATTAAGTGGCTTGTCTCGTGAAGGTCACGACGGGTGTTTAGGTTGATAGCGTGTTCACACGAACCGGCGGCCTATCTGATGTCTGCGATACAGCTAGGCATTCGCTGTCAATCCTGTCGATCTTATTTAACCGGCGTACACAACTCCACCACAATGCGTTCAGGCGTCTGCACATAAGACACAACCTGTCCCCAAGGCTTGTCTTGAGGCGGGGCCAGTTCGGTGCCCCCTTCCGCAAGCGCTTTGGCGTGGGCGGCGGGGACGTCGTCGCAGACCAGGGCAATCTCGATACCCAGGGGGACGTCCGAAGAATGGGGCGACAAATGGCCTTTGGGGTAATTCATGTAGGCCAGCATTTCGGCTGCAAAGGCCAAGGTGGTTTGGCCAGTTTCCAGTTCGCCATACAGCCCGGTTTCATGCAGCATTTTGGTGGATAACCCAAAAGCGCGGTTGAAGTAGTCCAGTGCCTGGCTGACATCGGGAACGTAGATGATCGTGTAGCCAAATTTCATAGTAGGGCTCGGTAGGAGAACGCAGGGCCAGTGCAAAAAAAATCGGCTCCCCGATTGTAGAGGGGGAGCCGATTCTGTGATGGCTTAAACAGCCCGGTCAGGGTTTAAAGCTGACCGCGTTTTGTCAGTTCCGCTTTCACACCGGCACCGTAAGCAGGGTCGGCTTTCGTGAAGTGGCCCAATTGACGTTCGATGGTTTCCTTGGGAACACCGGCCATGGCGTCGGCAATATTGCTGAACAGACGCTGTTTTTCCTCGTCGTTGAACAGGCGGAACAGATTGCCGGGTTGCGAGTAGTAATCGTCGTCTACGCGGTGATCCCAGTGATCCGCAGGCTGGCCGTCCAGCGCCAGAGGCGGTTCGCTGCGGGGAGCCTGTTGCCATTCGCCCTGGCTATTGGGTTCGTAGTTCAGCGTGCCGCCGTTATTGTCGCCAGTACGCATGGCGCCATCGCGGTGGTAGCTGTGGAACGGGCAACGAGGCGCGTTTACGGGCAACAGACCGTGGTTCACGCCCAGGCGGTAGCGTTGTGTGTCGCCGTAGGAAAAGATACGGCCTTGCAGCATGCGGTCGGGCGAGTGACCAATACCGGGCACCAGGTTGGCAGGCGTGAAAGCCGCTTGTTCCACTTGTGCGAAGTAGTTGGTGGGGTTTTCGTTCAATTCCAGTGTGCCCACATCGATCAGTGGGAAGTCGCCATGCGGCCAAACCTTGGTCACATCAAAGGGATTGATGTGGTAGGTGCGCGCCTGCTCTTCGGTCATGATTTGGATACGCAGCGCCCAGCGCGGGAAGTTGCCCTTTTCGATGTTCTCGTACAGATCACGCTGCGAGCTTTCGCGGTCCTGGCCGACGACAGCGGCGGCTTCAGCATTGGTGTAGTTGGCAATGCCTTGCTGGGATTTGAAGTGGAACTTCACCCAGTGGCGCTGGCCCTTGTCGTTGATCAGGCTATAGGTGTGCGAGCCGAAACCATGTTGCTGACGCAGGTTACAGGGCAAGCCACGGTCACTCATCAAGATGGTGACCTGGTGCAGAGACTCAGGCGACAGGGACCAGAAATCCCAGGCGGCGCTCATGTTGCGCAGGTGGCTGCGTGGGTCGCGTTTCTGTGTGTGGATGAAGTCGGGGAACTTCAGTGGATCCCGTATAAAGAAGACAGGAGTGTTATTGCCCACCAGGTCCCAGTTTCCGTCTTCGGTATAGAACTTAAGGGCGAATCCTCGAACGTCGCGTTCTGCATCGGCGGCTCCTGCTTCACCAGCTACGGTGGAAAAACGTAAGAAAACGGGGGTGCTGCTACCAGGCTTAAAGACCTTGGCCATGCTGTACTGACTGATATCGTGCGTCACCGTAAAGGTACCGAAAGCGCCCGACCCTTTGGCGTGCACCACGCGTTCCGGGATGCGTTCGCGATCGAAGTGGGCCAGCTTCTCCAGTAACCAGTAATCCTGCATCAGGACAGGACCGCGAGGTCCAGCCGTCATGGAGTTCTGGTTCTCCTCGACAGGGCGGCCGGCGGCGGTCGTCAGGGTTTTGTTGCTCATTGTGTTCTCCGTGGAAGCTGACCCGAATCCGGGGGAGGCGGGTCGTTTTTAAGAAGTTGAGATCAGTCTACTTGCCTTGGTGTAAATAGTTAAATCAAATGATTTTAGCGGAGGCATAGCTTTTTGCTATAACGTCAGTTTTCTTTCCGATCATAGCGGTAAGTAGAAACGCTGCGTATGACGTTCCTGCCACTTTCACCTCGAAAAAATCAATAAATGCTCACAAATTCGGGCCCTTAGCGCCGTTGGACAGAGCATTTCCGGCAGGTGTATTATCCATCCAGCCGTCTGCGGCGTACTGTGGTGTACTGAATGGGCCGTGTGTAGAGCGCCCGTTTTCAAGCCTTTTGCTCCCGATCCGGGGCATCGCCTAGCAGGGTTTAGGACAACGATAATTTATGAGCTTGCCCATCAAAGCCGGTGGCCATTCCTTTGGCGACCCCTCTTCACAAGCCACTTCCAACCGCGATAACACGCTTCAAAAGCTGGTGCTGGTTGTTGAAGACGAACCTGATATTGCGTCCGTGCTCGATGCGTACTTGCGTCGGGACGGCTTGCGCACGGCAATTGCTGGTGATGGCTTTCAAGCCTTGCAGCTGTTTCGGGATCTGCGCCCGGACATGGTCCTGCTGGATATTCATCTGCCCGGCGTAGACGGTCTGGATGTACTGCGCTCCATCCGCAATGCGGGTCAGACGCCGGTGATCTTGGTGACCGCCCTGGCTGATGATGTGGACAAGCTGCTGGGCCTGCGTCTGGGGGCGGACGATTACGTGATCAAGCCTTTTAACCCGGCTGAAGTCGTGGCACGGGTGCGGGCAGTGTTGCGCCGCACCGGCGCAGTGGCCCCCAGCACCCGCATTCGCGTGGGCAGTCTGGAAATTGACGAACAGGATCATGTGGCCCTGGTGCATGTGGAAGGCGACCGGGTGGTCCCCTTGCCTTTGACCGTTACGGAGTTTCGTTTGCTGGCCTGCCTGGCCGCCCAGCCGCGCCGCTGCTTTTCCCGTAATTACCTGATCGAACAGTGCTTGCCGGAGAGCAATGCGATGGAGCGGGTCATTGACTCCCATATCTCCAAGTTACGACGCAAATTGCAGGTTGTGGGCCAAGGCGAATTGGTGGAAGCGGTACGTGGAGTGGGCTACCGCTTATGGCGCGAATACTAGACCGTATCTGGGTACGTTTTGGCCTGGCTGTCGCCATTGCGATTGTCGTGACGCTGGCCGTACTAGCCATTACACAATTGGCATTCTGGCGCTACGAGGAAGATCGCTTTTACCGCTCCTTGCCCACTGAAATTCGCCTGGAATACGACCAGCTCACCGCACAGGGGTTGGAAGAAGGCCCGCGTGCCATGCAAATTTATGGCGAGTACTGGCAAGGCGATCCCTGGACACGCGAATATCTGACGCTGCTGTTTACCTTGATGGTGGGCTTGCCCTTTGGACTTGTATCCGGCTTTTGGGTGTCGCGTCGGGTGATGCAACCGTTGGAGTCCATGGCTGAAGCAGCTAATCGGGTGGCGGTGGGAGACTTTACCGTGCGCGCGCACGAAGGTCAGGCTAGAGGTGAAATGGCTGAAATGGTGCGCGATTTCAATCACATGATTGACTCGCTGGAAGCACTGGACCGCGAGCGCCGCATGACAGTGGCGTCTTTGTCGCACGAGCTGCGCACTCCTTTGGCGGTGTTAAGTGCTCGCTTGCATGCGATTGTGGATGGCGTGATTCCCGGTAGTGAGCAGGAAATGCACGGCTTGTTGCAGCAATCCTTGCACCTGGGCCGTTTAGTCAGTGACCTGCACACGATTTCCCTGGCCTCGGCCGGTCGATTGTCTTTGTATTGCGAGCAGTTGGATCTGGTGCCTTTGGTGACGGAAGAACTGGCCCGTTTCGATGCCCGCTTGGAAGAAAAAGGCTTCGAACTGGATGCCGATTTGCCTGACGAGCCGGCGTTTGTGCTGGTTGATCCGGATCGCTTGCGGCAAATTATTGGCAATTTGCTGGAAAATTGCCTGCGGTATGCCGCGAATGGGCGCTGGGTCGGGATTTCGCTGGAAGTGAAGGATAAGCATGTGACCTTGGCGATTAGCGATGCCGGGCCGGGTCTGCCCGAGTCCATGCGTAACCGGCCTTTCGAACGGTTTGCTCAGGAGCCCGGCACCAAGCGGCATGCGTCGGGGCTGGGCTTGTCCATTGTGCAAGCGCTGGTCGAGCAGCAAGGTGGCAGCGTCACGGTCGGCGTATCCAGCCGGGGCGGTGCTTGCGTACAGATCCGCTTTCCTTTGCTCAGTCGCCAGGCGGCCGCTTAAGCCGCTTTTCAATCTCCATCATTCCTCCATCATTTATGCACGGCCACGCAATGTGGCCCGTGCATGCTGTAGCCATCTCATCTTTCGTCATTGGGAGTGGCTGCTCTGTTGTCCCTTCTTCGTTTTCTTCCAGCGCTTATATGTGCCGCCTTACTGTCGGGCTGCTTTGCACCTATCGTGCCCGATCTGCCGCGTGGCACCGAGCTGGCCTGGGACAAGCAGCCGGCTAGCGACGGCCCGCCTGTGGAGCTGCGTGCCTGGTGGCATGTGCTGGGCGACCCGCAGCTGGATGCTTTAGTGCAGGAGGCGCTGGCAGAAAATCTGGATCTGGCACAAATGTTCAGCCGGGTCCAAGGCGAGCGGCAAATTACGGAGCGCTGGAGCAGCCAGTTTCTGCCCGCCCTGAGTGCTGATGCACACCCGGTGCAGGATGCGTCTGCACAGGACTCTTATTTTCATGCCAGTTTGGACATGGTGTGGGAGCTGGGCCTGTTTGGTGCGATGGAAAATGCCCGTCTCAAGGCAATGGCGGACCTGGGCTATGCACAGGCGGATTTGCAGAGCATGAGGGTGGCGGTAGTGGCCGCGGTGGTGCGTAATTATATGGATCTGGCGCAGGCTCACCGGCAAATGGCCTTGCTGGAAAACACGGCAGCGCTGGATGAGCGCACCCTGTCATTGGCGCAAGTGCGGGTGCAAACACATCTGGGGCAATACGAAGCCGTAGAACAGGCCCGTCTGACGCAGGCGCAGACACGGGAGCAGTTTCTGAACATGCAGGACCGGGCAGATCGGGCGGCACGTGCCTTGGCTTTGCTGCTCGGGCGCTCTCGCCCTGATCCCTTGTGGGGGGTGTCCGCTCAAGCCCGTTTACCCCAAGCATTTACCTTGACTCAGGTGCCAGCCGACTTGCTGCGCATACGCCCGGATATCAGCATGGCGCAGGCCGAAGTTTTGCAGGCGGCCGCTCAGCTAGGGGTGGCGCGTTCGGCCTTGTATCCACGTCTGCGCCTGGGCGGCTCCATCCTGTATTCCTACAACATCACACGCAATATGCGCACCAGCACGGACTCGGTGCCGTCAATCGGCCCCATGCTGGATATCCCCTTGTGGGACTGGGGCGCACGGCGTGCACGAGTACGCGCCAGCGAACGGGAGTTGGATGCAGCGTTGCTGGGTTATAGAAAATCCGTGGTATCGGCGGTGTCCGAGGTTGAGCAAGCGCTGGCGGCCTTGGTGAACCAACAAAGCCGGATTCAGACCTTGCAACAGTCCCGCCGAATTTTGGAGCAAGGGCAGACGCGTCAACAGACCTTGGTGGGCTTGGGCCTGTCCAGCGAGCTTGAGCTTGTGCAGTCGCGGCGTGCCAGCCTGAAGGCGCAGGCAGACCTGGAACTGGCACAGGACAGCCGAGCCCTGGCCTTCGTGGCTTTGTACAAGGCGCTGGGCGGTGCCCCTTTGCCGGACGAGCAAGAACCATGATTGCACTGGCGCGTAAAACTCTGGTTTATGAATGGCGGCGTTTTGTGCCTGTGGTGCTGGCCGTGGGCTTTTCGGGGCTGATGCTGGTGGCTCAGGCCGCCCTGGTCCTGGGTATTTTTGGGACTGCTGCTATCTACGTGAAAGCGTCCTCGGCCAATCTGTGGGCGGGCTACCCCGGTACACAAAGTGTGAACTTCGGGCAGTCCGTGGACCCTGATGTCGCCATGCGTTTGTTACTGGACCCGGACGTGGAGGCAGTGGAGCCTTTCGAGTGGGTAGATGGCGACTGGCGTGCCCAAGCCGGTAATAGCGGCAGCGTATCGGTGTATCTGTCCGGCATTTCCGTCAGTGATGGGGCATTGATGTTCGACCAGTTGCTCAGCCCGGAAATGCGTGCCCGTCTGCGAGAACCGGGTGCCGTCATCGTGGATGAGGCCGATTTGCAGACATTGGGGCTGGGGCGGGATGTCAGCCGCGCCTGGATAAATGGCTCTGCGGTACGCGTGGTGGGTTTGCTGCGCGGCTTGCGGGGCTTGGGTGGCGTCAATGTGTTGGCCTCCGTGGATACGGCACGTGAAATCAAGGCTGATCCTGCCGCACGGGGCAGTACCTATTATGTGGCGCGCACTCGTGCCGCCCCCGAGCAGGTTCAAGCCCGGCTCAACGATGGCAGCACTGCGTTTGGCCCGTTTGAGGTCTGGACAGCCGACCAGTTTGCCTCGCGCTCCCAGCGCTATTGGTTGCTGGATACCGGCGCGGGCATGGCGGTCTTGTTCATGGCCTTGATTGTGTGTTTGGTGGGCGCGGTGATTACCAACCAGTCGTTTGCGGCCGTCGTAGCCAGTTCAGCGCGTGAATACGCCACGCTCAATGCCTTGGGTGCCAGCCGTGCCGCCTTGGCCAAAGTGGTGATTGAACAGTCCTGCATGGTGGGGGGCATGGGCATGGTATTGGCTGCCTTTATCAGTTCCGCGCTCTTGGGGCTGGCGGCGTTCTACCACGTCCCCGTGGCCATGACACCGGTGGTAGCACTGGCTTGCGCGGTGTTGGTGGGCTTGATGTCTCTGCTCTCCAGTGTGATGGCGGTGCGAGCCTTGTGGCGCACGGACCCATCCCTGCTCTTGCGTTGATTCAGGAGGATAAACCATGACCTTGTCAGCAACTCCGGCTGCGGCACCCAGCTTGAATGCGGTGGGCTTGGGCAAGTCTTTTTTGACTGGCTTGGTACAGCTGCGCGTGCTTAATCGCCTGTCTTTGGCGGTTCATGCAGGCGAGTTGACGCTGGTGTCCGGCCCGTCTGGCTGCGGCAAAAGCACCTTGCTGGCCTTGTTGTCGGGGCTGCAACAGCCCGATGAAGGACAGGCTTTTGCCTTGGGCCAGAACCTGGCGGAAATGAGCCGCAGCGAGCGTGACGAGTTCCGTTTGCAGCACACCGGCTTTGTGTTTCAGGGCTTTAACTTGTTCCCTGCCCTGACGGCGCAAGAACAGGTGCAACTGCCCTTGGGGTATTTGGGCATGAATGCCCGTACCAGTGCCGAGTTGGCGCACCAGGCCTTGGAGGAGGTGGGTTTGTTGCATCGGGCCCATATGCGTCCGGCGCAATTGTCGGGCGGGGAAAAACAGCGGGTCGCCATTGCCAGAGCAATCGCTAAATCCCCGCAGTTGTTGTTTGCCGATGAACCGACCAGTGCTTTGGATGCAGAGAATGGCCAGCGCGTTGTAGATATCTTGCATCGCTTCGCACGGAAACACCGTGCCACGGTCTTGTGTGTCAGCCATGACCCGCGTGTGGTGCGCCATGCCGATCGGGTGGTGGGAATGGAAGATGGCGCTATTCGCAGTGATCGGCGTAGCCCGGGATATAGACAGGAGTGAAACGATGAAAAATGCGTCATTACGACGCTGGCGCTGGGGCGTCATGGCCGCTGTCATGTTGCTGGCAGCGTGCTCGGAAAGGCCCGCCGTCCCCCCTGTGCAGATGAGTACAGGCTTGCGAGATATTGCAGTCGCGCGAGGCAAGGTAGAGGTCGAAGGCGGCTTGTTGAACCTGGTCATGCCAGTGGCTGGCGTCGTGTCTGAGCAGACCGTGCGCGAAGGTGACATCGTGCAGGCAGACCAAGCCTTGTTGAGCCTGCGTGATGGTGTTGAAGTTGCCCAGATGGAAACGGCGCAGGCCCGCTTGTCTCTGGCCCAGGCCCGTTGGCGCGCCGCCCAGGCGGGTTTGCCAGCCGCGCAGCAAGCAGCACAACGCTACGCTACCGCCGCCCGTGCTGGTGCTGCTCAGCCCCAACAGGCGGAGCAAGCCCAGCAGCGCTTGCGGCAAGCCCGTACCGAAGTCGAGATTGCCCAGGCAGACGTGGAGTTGGCGCGCGCCCAGGGCAAGCAGCAACAAGCCCAGCTGGCGCGTTTTGCACTGGCAGCCCCCGAGGCCGGACAGATCGTCAAACTGAATGTGCGCCAAGGCAGCTTTGTACAGGCCGGTGAAGTGGTGGCCACACTCTTGCCCGCCCGCCCCTTGCAACTGCGGGTGGAGCTGAATGCCGCTTATGTCGAACAGGTCAAAGTGGGGATGAAAGCCCGTGTGGTCTTTGACACGGAAGGCGGTGGGCAGGCGAGCACCTTACCCACGGCGCATGTGCTGCGCATCAGCCCGGTTTATGGCGAAGGCCGTTTGCAAGAGGACTCTCAGCGTGGCCCGGTGCGTGTGGTGGAGAGTGTCATGGCTTTTGATGAGCCTGCCCAGGCTCGGGTAGGACAGAACGTCAGGGTGATATTCCATGAATGAAACAGTGATCAGTTTCCAGGCGCCGCTGCAGGCAGAACAGTGGCGGATTCAGTGTGATTTTGATGGCACGATCAGCCTGCAGGATGTGGCTGATACCTTGCTGACACGCCATGGCCTGCCCGGCTGGCAGGACTTGGAAGATGCTTGGGAGCGTGGCGAGATCGGCTCGCAGGAGTGCATGTGTGGTCAGGTGGCTTTGCTGGATATGAGCGTGGCTCAGTTGCACGCCTGCCTGGATGAGGTGGCCCTTGATCCCTTTTTTGCGCAATTTGTGTCGCTTAGCAAAGGCTTGGGGCTGCCCTTGCAAATTGTCAGTGACGGGCTGGACTACGCAATTCACTACTTGTTGAATCGTGAAGGGCTGCGCGGTTTACCGGTACTGGCCAACTGTCTGGAAGTGCAAGGCCCGCGCCGCTGGCGTCTGGATACGCCTTGGCATAGGCCCGATTGCGCCAGTGCTAACTGCAAGTGCGGCCATCTGTCCCAAGCACATGCTCAGGCAGAGCGCGTGCTGTACATCGGTGATGGCAGTTCAGACTTTTGTGTGGCGGCCAAGGCGGATTTTGTCTTGGCCAAGGGACGTTTACGGGACTATTGCGAGCAGCAAGGTATTGCGTATGCCCCTTTTGAAGATTTCAGTCAGGCGATTGCCTTGTTGCCACGTTTGCTGGATCTGCCTGATCTAAGGTCCTTGGCATGAACGAAGCGGCCTTAGCCTCTGCCTTTTCGCGTTCACCAAGACAAGCGCAGTCTGCCCGTGGCACTCAGCCGACCGAACTATTGCCCCACGAGTACCTGCTTTACGGACACGGCGCACATGCGCGCACCGGAGTCTTGCTGATTCACGGTTTAACGGGAACGCCCAATGAAATGCGTGTGCTGGCCCGGGGTTTGAACCGGCAAGGCTTTACGGTCTATGCCGTTCAGTTGGCTGGCCATTGCGGGACCATGGATCAATTGGTGGATACGCCCTGGCAGCATTGGTTGGCCAGCACCTGCCGTGGTGCCGATTTGTTAAGCCGTTACGTAGACAGAGTGGTTGTGGGGGGCTTGTCCATGGGGGCGGTGCTGGCTTTGGCGCTGGCGCAACAACGTCCCGAGCAGATTGCCGGTGTTGTGGCCCTGTCCCCGACTTTTCGTTATGACGGCTGGAGTATGCCTGCCTATACCAAGCTCTCTTTTCTATTGCCCTGGCTGCGAGCTTTGGGGCTGGGACGCCGCCGCGTGTTCATGGAGCAGCCGCCTTACGGCATTAAAGATGAAGCCCTGCGGGCCCGCATTGTCAGCCAGATGAACAGTGGTGATAGTGCGCAGGCGGGCCTGCCCGGCAACCCGTGGTGGGCGGTGATAGAGCTGCATGCCTTGTCGGCGCGAGTGCGCAAGAATCTGGATCAAGTACGTGCGCCCTGCCTGGTGATCCATGCCCAGCACGACGATATCGCTGCAGTGGGTAATGCCTATGAAATCGTCAAGGGTGTGCGCCATGCACCGGTGCAGTTGTGCCTGTTGCAGGACAGTTATCACATGATTACGATCGACCGCGAACGCAGGCAGGTGATTGCGCAAGTGGTGGATTTTGTGGCGTCCATTGATGCCGCATCGCAGGGTGGAGTTGCCCTGCCATGAGTAGCTTGGTTCTGGCCTTATGGATAGGCAATGTGCTGGTGGATAGTGGCGGGCAATTGGCCTTCAAGGCTGCCGCTGCCGATCCCGGCGACAGACAGGGTTTGGCACGCTGGAAACGCATGTTCAGCCGGCCTTGGCTGTGGGTGGGCATTGCCTGCTACTTGATCGAGTTCGTGCTGTGGCTCGCGTTTCTCTCCCTGGTGCCTTTGTCTGATGGCGTATTGATGGGCTCCATCAGCATTGTGATTGTGATGCTGTTTGGTCGCATCCTGTTCGGGGAAAGTCTGACACCGCTGCGGGTGTTGGGGATCTTGCTGGTCTCGATTGGGGTGGGTGTTGTGGGCTTGAAAGCTTAGGAGGCCAGGGTGCGGCGTTTTTATATCATCGGGTTTTTAGTCTTGCTGGCGTTTGATACCTTGGCGCAGATCAGTTTCAAGCTGGCCGGTCAACACGCCCTGCCTTTGCAGGCCTCTTGGGACTGGCTGGAACGAGTCTTTAGCCAGCCCTGGATTTATGGGGCCTTTATCGGTTACGTAGGCACTTTTTTTTGCTGGCTGACATTGTTGAAGCGCGCCCCTATCGGCCCGGCCTTTGCCGCGTCGCACCTGGAGATTGTGGCGGTGCTGGCGGTGTCCTCTTTTCTGTTTGGTGAACAAGTGGGCTGGCCGCAAATCCTGGGCACAATGTTCATTTTGGGCGGGATTGTATGCTTGGCCTTAAGTGAGTCCGCTCAAGCCCGCCAGCACAGTAGCTAGATACGACCATACAAAAAACCGCCCTGCTTCATGGGAAGCGTTGGGGCGGTTTTTGCATGGCTTGTCGTGTTTTAGCCTAGTTCCTTGAGCCAGCGGTTCAGTTGCAGATTGAACTGATGCTGGCGAGCTTGCCATTGCGGTAAGTCAGCCGGGTTCAAGGCGGTCTCTTGCCCGTCTGCGGCGCTGAGCCATCGCTTCCAGGCGCTGCGATATTCCCAGGTGGATACGTCACCCGTCACATCGCTGCTGAGGATGCGCCCGCGCAGCGCCTTGAGCAACATACGCAGATGCGGTTCCTGCATTTTTCCTTGGTCCCAGTTGGTGCGCAGAACCTCGGGGTCGAAAACGTCTTTATCAATACTCAGATATACCGGCCTATCAGACTGGGCCAGGTGATCGCTGGCCGCCTGAACCAGCGTGTCCAGATCCGGAAAACGGCGAAAACAAGACGCCAGCCCCATGCGGCTGGTCCAGTTAACGTTCACCCCGCTGCTCCAGTAAGTGACTTTGCGGGTATAGAGAGCGCCCAGATGATGCTCCCAGACATGGCCAAAGCCGATGTCCTGGGAGGTAATGCCGATCACATGCACTTGGGCCACCTGTGGCAGCTTGGCGACTTCGTGTACCCAGGAGCCGCAATGGATACCCCAAGGAAAGCGCATATTGTCAGGATGGTTGTCCAGCACGACCACTTCAATGGGCTGATCCTGCTTGCTCAGGCAGCGCAAAATAAGCGGCCAGCTCATGTGATGAAAGTCTCCGCTGCCCAAAAAGACCGGGCCGTGTTCCCAGGGCTCGGGCATGAAGGGTGTCAGCTGGGCCATACCCTCAAACAAGGTGGTCCGCCGGCAGCCAAAACGCAGCGCTTCGCGCCATGCACTGTCTACCGTGATGCGGATTTCACCGGGAAAGCGGCCCACTGAGCCGTCCGTATCCAGTACTACAGGCGGTCGGATCAGGTCTGTTGCAGCCATGATTTATCCATTTCAAAATGTCCCAGCAAGCGCCGAGCCAGTGCACGCAACAGCGGATTGCGCACATAGATGAGGTGGCGTGTCGGGGTAAACTGCGCACCCAGCATTGCCTTGACGCCGGGATCTGTCCAGCCCGCAATGTAGTGGCTCAGGCCATGCGCCAGGGCGTATTCCAGATTGACCATCCAGCTGACGAAATACAGGCTTAGTTCGCGTGATTCCGGGTAGGACAGGCCGATGTATTTGTCGACCAGACGGCCTTCATGCTCAAAGCACAGGTTCCAGCCAATCAGTTCACCTGAGTCCACCCGGTGGTATTCAAATACCAGCCCCGGCATGCTTTCATCACGCAGTACAGCGGCAAAAAAGTCCCGGCTGAGCAGATCAAAATGGACCTCACTTTGCGTATAAACGCTGCGGTACAGCGCGTAGTACTTATCTACCCGAGCATCGTCAGCGAACGCCTTGCCCGTTTTGACCTGCCGAACTGTCAACTGATCGCGCTTGCGCAGTTTGCGTGTCAGATAGCGACGCGCGTCCTTGGGCAAGCGGGACAGATAGGTTTCTGTGTCAGGAAAATCAATAGGCACGTAAGCCAGCGCCTGACCTTGCAGCAAGATATAGCCCTCGTCCACGCAGGCGCTGACCAACGCATTGGTTTGCGCATTGGCGCGAGCGCTGAGCAACGGTGAACTGTCGGGCAGATCCTTGATGATGCTCAGGGGATAGCGCCTTCCCAGTGTTTTACGCAGGGTGCTGGCCAGCCCTTGAACATCCGGGTCAGTGGGCAGCCAGGCGTATTCACTGACGGTCGTACCCACAAAAGCGGTACGTACCGTCAGCCAACGCTGCCACCACGCCTGCCCCGGCAGGCGGTGCAGTCGCTCTTTCAGCTCATCGTCTGCTGTGGTCAGCAGATTGAAGGGAGCCTGGAAGGCAGGCATGGGCAGCTCCTTCAATGCCGCAAACCCTTGTGGGGGATGCGCCATGAAGCGCTGCACCAGCCCTGCTGGTTCCAGTGCATTTAACAAGCGTGGTTTCATTGAGACTGCTTGGCGCGGGTGATCAGTTGATCGAGCAGAACCATGGCTTCGTCGATCTCGCTGCGGCTAATGTTCAGCGACGGTGCGAAGGTGATCACGTTCTTGTAGTAACCGCCCACATCCAGCACCAGGCCTCGTTTTTCGCCCTGGTAATCCAGATCGCCAGCCAGGCCAATATCCACCATGCGATCCAGCAGCGCCTTGTTGGGGGTGAAGCCGTCCGTGGTGCAGATCTCGGCACGCAGCGCCAGACCCAAGCCGTCTACATCGCCGATTTCGGTATGGCGTTTTTGCAGATCGCGCAGGCCTTCCAGGAAGTAGGCACCGGACTCGCGAACCTGACGGCCAAAATCCACTTCGTGTGTCATCTTCATCACTTCCAGACCTACTGCCGTACCCAGAGGGTTGGAGGCGAAGGTGGAGTGGGTCGAGCCGGGCGGGAACACGGTAGGGTTGATGAGTTCTTCGCGGGCCCAGATACCGGACAGCGGGTTCAGACCATTGGTCAAGGCTTTGCCAAAAACCAATACGTCCGGGGTGACGCCAAAGTTCTCAATGGACCACAGTGTGCCGGTACGCCAGAAGCCCATCTGGATTTCATCGACCACCATCAAGATGCCGTGCTGATCCAGAACCTGCTTCAGTCCTTTAAAGAAATTGGGCGGGGGAATGACATAGCCGCCTGTACCCTGAATAGGCTCAATGTAGAAAGCAGCGTATTCGCACTGATTGGTTTTAGGGTCCCAGATAGCGTGATACTCGTTTTCAAACTTGCGGGCGAAGTCGCGCACAATCGAATCCCCATATTCTTCCGAGCTCATGCCTTTGGGGCGACGGAAGGGGTAAGGGAAAGGAATGAATTGCGCGCGGTCGCTGAAGTGACCAAAGCGGCGACGGTAGCGGTAGCTGGAGGTGATGCTGGAGGCGCCCAAGGTACGACCGTGATAGCCGCCCTCGAACGCGAACATCAAGCTTTTGCCCTGAGAGGCATTACGTACCAGCTTCAGGGAGTCCTCAACGGCTTGGGCGCCGCCGACGTTAAAGTGCACGCGGCCAGCCTGCCCCCATTTGCGTTCGGCATCTTGGGCAATGACTCGAGCCAGCTCGATCTTGGTGGGATGCAGGTATTGGCTGGCAACCTGTGGCAGCGTGCCCAGCTGATTCTTGAGCGCATCTTCCAGACGTGTATTGCGATAACCAAAGTTCACCGCCGAATACCACATCTGTAAATCCAGATAGGCTTTGCCGTCGTTGTCGTACAAGTAGCTGCCTTCGCAACCGGTAAAGACTTTGGGCGGGTCTACGTAGTGAACGGTATCGCCAAATGAGGAATAGCGAGCTTCGTCGGCCAGCAGGTTTTCGATGTTGAGGGACATTGAGGTAGTTCTCCTGAAAAGGGTGCTAACTCAATGTACGTAGGCAAGTTGGACTAAGCGTTGATGGATGATGGACGAAGTGTGGAGATGGCCATCATATTGTTTCAGTGACGGGGTTTCTGCCCCGGATTGGCGCCTTTGTTCTCAATCCCGTGTTGCGGCCTGCTCTTTGAACAGGTGGCGTGCCAGACCGCCGACTTTGGGGCGGATGGCATAAATATTGCCAGCTTGAGGGTATTGCTCCAGCTCTGCGCCTGTCATGGCAAAGCGCGCAGTGGTGATGAACAAGGTGTCCAGATCAGGCCCGCCAAAACAACAACTGGTGGGGCGTGGCACCGGCATGGCGACGCGATCAATCAATTGCCCCTTGTTGTCGTAGTGCAGCAGACACGCGCCGTTGAACTGGCAAACCCACAGGCCACCGGCTTGATCCAGTGCGATGCCATCGGGGCGGCCCAGTTCCGCTGGAGTCTGTGCAAACAGGCTCACCGCGGTCAGTTCCTTATTGGCCAGGGAGTAGTCGGCTTTAAAGATGGAGCAGGCTACGGAGTCCACAAAGAACAGCGTTTTGCCATCGGCTGACCAAGCCAAGCCATTGGGCAAGGACATGCCCGCGTGGATTTTTTGGGCTCGGAGCTCGCCGTCATAGCGATACAGCGCACCTGTTTTGCCGCTTCGTGCTTCATCCATCAGGCCGGTGACAAATCGCCCTTGCGGATCGCAGGCCCCATCATTGAAACGATAGCTCGTCGCTTCTTCTACAGAATTGCTATGCCTGGAGATCGTGCCGGTTTTGGTATCCAGCAGGGCGACACGGGAGTTTTCGGTAAAGATCAGATTGCCGTGATCGCTTAGTGCCAGCGCGCCGATTCGGGCGGTAGATTGATAGACAGTGCTAAGCCTTGCCTGTGGCGTCAGGGCTTTGATTTGCCCTTGGGTAATATCCACAAAGTACAAAAGCCCGGTGTTGGCATCCCAGACGGGACTTTCCCCCAGGTCGGCCTGAGCCGGAGCAATCTGGCGTAAGTCGTAGTTATGCGGCATCGCCAAATTCCTTGATGCTTGGCCAGTGGTGGGCGATATCCTCTACGCTGGCACATTTGATACGGGCCAAATCCGTTGGGTAAACAACGCCTGGGTTTTCCTGAAAGCAGGTAGCGGTGAACTGGCCGTTGCTGGCACGCAGAATGATGCCGCTGTCTTGGCACAGGGGGCTGGCTAGATACAGCACCCCCGGTGCGACCCATTCAGGTTTGAGGTTTTCTGGTGCTTCTGTAATCCCCCACATGCGCGTCTTGGCCACCGGGGAGATCGCATTGACCAGGATGCCATGTGCTTTACCTTCCATACTCAGAGCATTCATGATGCCTAGCTGGGCCATTTTGCCTGCGGCATAGGCCACCAGACCGGGCTGAGCATATTGCTCGTACATGGCTCTATCGGAGGTGTTCAGGACGATGCGCGGGGAGGACGATTGTTTCAGATGTGCCCAGGCGTGCTTGCTTAGCCAGACAGGTGCATGCACGTTGATGCCCAGGGAGCGCTCCAAAAAGTCGTTTTCCTGCTCCTCGATGGGCTGGTAGCCCACCCAACCTGCGTTATGAATCAGTATGTCCAGCGTCCCGAAGTGGGAGATGGCCAGCTCAATCAGTTCCTTGCAGCCGGCTTCATGATCCAGGCGGCCGCTATGGGTGATCAACTGTCCCTGATTGGCCCGCAGGTTTTGGGCCGCTTGGGTAATCAGGTTTTGGTTCTCCCCCGCACCGCTGCGGTCCGTACCCAGGTCGCTGGAGACTACGCAGGCTCCCCTGTCCAGCAGAGCCTGAACGTAGGCTAATCCCAGCCCTTGGGCGGCTCCGGTGACAAGGGCGACCTTGCCCTTGAATAGCTCTGTGTTAGTGGCTTGTTCCTGCTTCATGGTGAGTTTCCTTGAGTCTGGTTATCACGATGATGAAGCGTTCAGATCTGTCCGTAAAATATATTATTTTTTATCGAATGATATCTAAATAGTCTCAATTGAGGGTTCTAGTGGCATGGCCTGACGCACCTCCTCGATCAGCCTGTCCCGGATGGCACTAGAGCGATGTTCGTTCCAGGCCATCAGTAATTCCACAGAGCGCAGGGAGTCGGGGGCATCCACCACAATGGGCCGGAATACCACATCATCCCGCTTGTCTTGGGCTAGCGAGGCAGGCAGCAGAGCCAGCCCGAAGTTGCTGGCCACCAAAGCCACCAGAGTCTGAAGTTGCCGTGCCTGTTGAGCAATGTGCGGGACGAAACCAGCCGCTTCGCAAAGCTGGATTAACTGATCATGAAAGCCTTGGCCCAAGTGTCGGGGCGAAGCGACGAAGGCTTCATCCCGCAGCGCAGCCAGTGGCACAGTTTGCAGATTTGCCAGACGATGCGTGGCCGGCACAGCCAGCACCACAGGTTCACGCAGGATGGAGACAAACCGCAGACCCGGAGCGGTTCTGCCCGGTGGCCTCATAAAGCCCAGATCGGCGCGGCCCTCTTCCAGGGCTTGGATCTGCTCCTGTGTGGTGGCTTCCTGCATGGTGAAGGACACGGCGGGGGATGCAGAGCGAAAGCGTCGCAGGGCATGCAGCAAGGCGCGATAGGGGGCGATGTTGATGAAGGTCAGGGTGAGATTGCCCTCGATACCTTGGGCGACGCGTCGGGTCTGCTCAATGCTGGCCTCAAGCTGCTGCACTATCTGTTTGGCTGAATCCAGAAAACTGGCCCCGGCGGGCGTCAGGGCAACGTTGCGGTTATTGCGCTCGAAGAGCGTCGCGCCGATCTCCTGCTCCAGCCGACGAATGGCCTGGCTCAGTGGTGGCTGGGCCATGTGCAGACGCTGCGCAGCACGGTTAAAGTGCAGCTCTTCGGCCACGGCAATGAATTGATAAAGCAGGCGAGTTTCGACCATGAGAGGACGTGATTAGGGTTATCGATTTTTGATACTAACAAACGATGGATTAGGGAGCGTTGCCATCAGTCCAGCATAAAAAAAACCCGCCAAATTACTTGGGCGGGTTTTTTTGTCTCAGTGCGAGATTAGCTATTAGCTGCCTTCGCGCTTTTCTTTTCGATCTGCACCATGATGTAGCGCTGCTGGGCGATGGACAGGATGTTGTTCACGCACCAGTACAGAACCAGGCCGGCGGGGAAGAAGAACATCATGCCACCAAAGACCAGAGGCATCAGCATCATGACCTTGGCTTGCATAGGATCAGGCGGAGTTGGGTTCAGCTTGATCTGCAGGAACATGGTACCCATCATGATGGCGGGCAGAATCATCCATGGGTCGCGTACGGCCAAGTCGTGAATCCACAGGATCCAAGGAGCACCGCGCATCTCGACGCTGCCCAGCAGCACCCAGTACAGCGCGATAAACACAGGGATCTGAACCAGCATAGGCAAACAGCCGCCCAGCGGGTTGATTTTCTCGCTGCGGTACATCTCCATCATGGCGGCGTTCAGCTTGGCTTTGTCGTCACCGAACTTTTCGCGTAGTGCTTGCATACGAGGTGCAAACTGCTTCATTTTGGCCATGGAGCGGTAGCTGGCAGCCGACAGCGGGAAGAACACCAGCTTGATCAGCACGGTCAGGGCCACAATGGACCAACCCCAGTTACCCAGCAAGGAATGCAGCCAGGTCAGCAGCTTGAACAGCGGCTTGGAGATGATGGTCAGCCAGCCGTAGTCAACGACCAGATCCAGGCCCGTTGCCAGTTGCGACATCGCTTTTTGATCCTGGGGACCAACCCACAGGGCAGCGTCCACTGCCTTGCTTTGACCTGCAGCAATCGTGCCTACGCTCTCCAGCGTGCGGGCGGCGTACAGATTGTTGCCCAACTTCAGGACTTCATTGCTGCGCTGCACGTTCTGGGCAGGAACCCAAGCTGTTGCGAAGTAGTGCTGAACCATGCCGATCCAGCCGTTATCCACATTGTGGGCGTAGGTGGCCTTGTTCTTGTCGATATCCGAGAAGGTGATCTTCTGGAACTTGTCGCCACTGGAATAGATCACAGGACCGGTAAAGGTGCTGTACAGACGCGAGGAGTCAGCCGGGTTGTTGCCATCACGGGTCAGTTGCAGATACAGACGCGGATCAATGGTCTCGCCGGTATTGTTCTGGATGTCGTGACGAACGTGGATGTCGTAGCGGCCCTTGTGCAGTGTGTAGGTCTTGGTGACTTTAACGTCGTCCGAAGTCGCCTCAAACACCACATCCAGCGTATCGCCCGTCATGTCGCGCTGGCTCGAAACCAGGGTAAACGGGGTCAGGTGGTTAGGCAGGTTCTGGCCGGCAGCGCCCACAATACCGGACTGAGCCAGGTAGGTAGAGGCAGGCGAGTTATCCAGCAACACCATGGGTTGCTCTGGGTTTTCGGGCGAACCGTACTTCAGCAACTCGGACTTGATCAGCTGGGCACCTTCTGTGCTGAAGCTGAGCTTGTAGACGTCGGTGGTGATGTCGATGGTCTGGGCCGAGGCGGACACCGCGCTGTTGCTGGTCGGCAAGGCAG
>SMEN01000129.1_pt1 | contig 26235 bp, 25 predicted proteins | sample 2456271 | NCBI WGS metagenome assembly SMEN01 (sample SAMN10132593, study PRJNA489261) | soil metagenome | isolation source: day1 control-loamy sand soil ammended with raw manure from dairy cow... | place: USA | collected 2015-04-01 | reverse complement strand
CCAGCAGCAGCCAGAGCAGCGCGCCGAACGGCATCCAGAAGCCGAATCCGAAGACCAGAAGTGTCGCCAGGAAACGTTCCGAGGGCCCCGCTGCGGCGACGGCAGCCGCAAGGCCGACTGCGGCGGCCAAGCCCCCGCCAAGGCTCAGCACAACAAGCTTGCGGGCACCGCCGCCCGAACGCATGCGGCCCCAGGCCGACTTCTGGGTCTCAGGCATTGTTTTTCCTCCTGTCGGGTCTTTCTCGTGACACCACCTTATGGTTAAGTTTCCTTTACAGTCAAGGGAGCTTTACAAACTTATTCGGGCGTGCGGCAGCCCTGCGTTCAGCGCAGCTCCTGGTCGCGGGCGTGCAAACGCTGCATGGCTTCGTACCGGTCCCGCACCTGAAGCTTGGCAAGGATATTCGACACGTGGTTCCGCACTGTTTTCAGCGCGACACCCAATTCCGCGGCAATTGCCGCATTCCCCAAGTCCCTGTCCATCAACCGCAGCACCTGGAGCTCGCGTTCGGTGAGCATCGGCAGCGCCGCCCGCGCGGGATCCGTTGGCTGGTCGAAATACGCCAGCACCCGCGAGGCGATCTGCGCGTCGAAGATCGCCTCCCCGGCGGCTACCGCGCGCACCGCGCGTTCAATTTGCACTTCGCCGGCGCCCTTGAGCAGGTAGCCGCGGGCGCCGGCCCGCAGCGCGGCCAGCACGAGGTCCTCGTCGCCGAACATGCTCAACACCAGCACCGCCGGAGGCGGGGTGCGCGAAACGACGCGGCCGGTGGCTGCGATGCCGTCGAGCACCGGCATCCGCAGATCCATGATCACCACATCGGGCCGGTGCAGTTCGGACAGTTCGACGGCCTGCCCTCCGTCCTCCGCGATGGCGCAGACCTGGAAATCCGCGATGCCGGAAAGCACCAATTCCAATCCTCGCCGGAACACCGGATGGTCGTCAGCAAGCAAAATGCGAATCATCCGCGGCACCTTTCGCCGAACCGATGCCCAGCGGCAGCGCAACGCAGATGCGCGTTCCGCCGGTTTCGACCTCCCGACGCGTGCAGCTTCCGCCGATTTCCGCAGCACGTTCGCTCATGCTTTCCCATCCGGTGCCGCCGGGGGTGCCCTGCGGCCATCCCGTGCCGTTGTCGCTGATCGTGAGGCACAGCGAGCCCGCCGGGGATTCGGCGATTTCCACCGTGCAGGACGCCGCGCCTGCATGCTCGACCGCGTTGGAGACCGCTTCCACCACGATCCGATAGGCGGCGACCTCCACCGCGGCGGGGATCTGCGCGGGCAGGCCGCCGGCGAGCACGCGCACCCGCGTGGCACCGGACAGGCGCAGCGCCTGCTGCTCAACCGCTCCGAGCAGCCCGACCTCGTCCAGCGCCGGCGGGCGCAGCCCCTCCACGACCCGGCGGATCTCGCCCACCGCTTCGGCGGCATCGTCGCGGGCTTCGCGGATCAGCGCGCCATCGAGGCTCCGTTCGGCCGCTTGCAGCTTGAGGGTGAGTCCGGCCAGCGTCGGGCCGAGCCCGTCGTGCAGATCATGGCGCAGCCGGCGGCGTTCTTCCTCCCTGGCGGTGATGATGCGCGTGCGCGAGGCGCTCAGCTGCCCGTTGAGCCTTTCCACATGCAGCACCAATGCGGCGTATCCGCACAGGTCAGCGAGCAGTGCGTGATCACCCGCCGACAGCTTCCTTCCCTGCGGGAGCTGGATCGCCAAGGCCGCCAGGGGATGCCCGCGGTAGGACAGCTCAACCCGGTGGGTTCCCGCCGCAGCAGGCTCCCCGAGCGGCTCGAACCAGGCTTCAGGCACCCGCAGCAGCTGGCAGACGCCGTCGCAGATGGCGGCCTCGATCCGCGATTCCGCGACCCCCGCCAGCCTGCGCGACAGCTCGCGCAGCGCGGCATCCGGCGTGGCCCGGTAGCCGTAGGCCCAGCGCTCCGCTGCACGGCGCACCCTGGAGAACAGCGGGTTGCCGACAGCCACCACGGCGGCCAGCACCAGGACCGTTGCCAGGGCTCCGCCGCCGCTGAGCGTACCCGCCAGCGCGAGCACCACCGCATAGGCCGCATACACCGCGAGCAGCAGCACTCCGTAGGCCAGCGCCCGGCTGAGCACCACGTGGATATCGAACAGCTCATGGCGCAAGACCGCGACCGCCATGCACAGCGGCAGCCCGATCACGACCAGTCCGACGCACATCTGGTCGACCCACTGCACCGCCCCGAGGAACAGGTGGTTGGCCCAGAGCAGCAGCAGGCCCAACGGGATGCCCATCGAGCCGAAGACCAGCCACAGCAGCTGGCTGCGCTCCTTGCCCTGCGCCCGCCGCAGCCTCAGGAAGACGGCGGGCAGCACGCCTAGGAAGAAGGCGGCGCTGCCTGCGAAGGCGAGCACCGAGAGCACCTGGACCGAGACGGCCACCGGTTCCGGAACAGCTTGGATCTGGCCCTCCTCGATGACGGCGTCGAGCCCGGCCAGCACGGCAAACAGGATGACGCTCGCGCTGCCTGCGGCGATCCAGCGCCGCCACCGCCGGCTGGCCGCGCGGCCGGTCGGGGCCAGATAAGCCAGCAGGACAAGCCAGAAATACAGCAGAACCCAGCTCCCGGCGCCTGCCGAAGCGGCCGGGGAAGCCGAGGCATCCGGTTCGAGGCCGAGCACCAGCATCGCACTGGCCCCGTGGGCCACCAACAGGACACCGCACCACCGTTGCCGGCTGCGCACCAACACCACAATGCCGAGGATGACGGGGATGACGGCGGCTACCGCTACGCCCCACATGCGCCCATTGTAGTTCCGGGCCCCGTGATTCGATACCGATCCCGGGACAGGTTCCCGGCCGTCCCGGGACCAAGGCCGATGCGCCGGGGACGGGACGGATGCCATGCTCTGCCTATCGCGAAGGAGGCGATGGAAATGTCTTTGGAAAACCCGAAGTTCTTTTACCGGGCAGCGTATCTGGCTGCCGCATGCTGGGTGGGGCAAATGTTCATCGGCACGGTGGATCTCGGCTCGTTGCAGAGTACCGCCGCGGTGCGGCCCATCATGGACAGCTGGCTGGAGAACGTCGTCCTGCAGGGCCTGTGGATTCTCATGGCCGTGTCGCTGATCTTCTTCGGCAGCGCATGCCGTACCGCATTCCTGGCCCATCCCGGCACGAAATCGGGGTACGCGGCGGCCATCCATGCGGGTTGGCTGTTATCGGCGGCGGGCCTGGCGGTGACGGCATGGGCAAACCAGTCGATGCTGGTTGCCGCCGAGAGCGCCGACCAGGCCGGCGTGGGCGCCTTGGCCTACCTGCAGGTCCACGGCTGGTTCGTGACCCTCACCGGGCTGAGCACTGCGCTGATCGCCATGGGGCTCGGCGCCCGGCGCACCGGCCTGCTGCCTTCGTGGTTCGCCTACACCACCGCAGCGCTGGGGATCCTGGGGCTGCTGGGGGCGCTGCACATCCCTCCGGGCGGCTTCCTGTGCTACGTGCTCCTGCCGCCGTGGCTTGTGGCCGCCGCAGTGCTGCTGGCCCGGTCATCCCGTGCCGTCGCCGGACAGGCCGGAGCCAGCACGGCGGCCCGCGGCTGAGCACCGATGGTTTAAAAACCAGCGGCGCACCTTTCGGTGCGCCGCTGGCGGTGATCCCCTCCAGGATCCCCGGAAGACCCCCCTTCCGGTTCATCTACCAACCTGCTGACGGCAGGCGGTAGACGAAATCTTTATCCGAAGCGTCCTGAGACGTAGTCTTCGGTAGCCTTCTGCTCCGGGTTGGAGAAGATGGTGGCGGTGTCGTTGAACTCGATGAGCTTGCCCGGCTTGCCGGTGCCCGCAATGTTGAAGAATGCGGTCCTGTCGCTGACGCGGGCGGCCTGCTGCATATTGTGGGTCACGATCACCACGGTGTAGTCGTTCTTCAGCTCGTTGATCAGGTCCTCGATGGCCAGGGTCGAGATCGGGTCCAGCGCCGAGCACGGTTCGTCCATCAGGATCACGTCCGGCTTGACCGCGATGGTGCGGGCGATGCACAAGCGCTGCTGCTGGCCGCCGGAGAGGCCCGAGCCCGGCTTGTCCAGGCGGTCCTTGACCTCGTTCCACAGGTTCGCGCCGCGCAGCGACTTCTCCACCAGCGCGTCGGCATCGGACTTGGAGATCTTCTTGCCGTTCAGCTTCACTCCGGCCAGCACGTTGTCCTTGATGGACATGGTCGGGAACGGGTTCGGGCGCTGGAAGACCATGCCGATCTGGCTGCGCACGGTCACCGGGTCCACGCCCGGGCCGTACAGGTTGTCGCCGTCCAGCAGGACTTCGCCCTCGACGCGGCCGCCGGGGATGACCTCGTGCATGCGGTTCAGGGTGCGCAGGAAGGTGGACTTGCCGCAGCCGGACGGACCGATGAAGGCGGTGACGGACTTCGGCTCGATGTTGATGGACACGCCTTCAACCGCGCGGAACTTGGAGTAGTAGACGTTCAGGTCGTTGACGTCGATGCGTTTTGCCATGGTGTTTGTCCTTGAAAATTCTTGGGGTTTCGAAGGCCGGAGCGCTAGCTCAACGGCCCTTCTTTGGAGCGAAGAGCTTGGCGATCAACCGGGCGGCCAGGTTCAGCGCCATGACCATGAGGATCAGCAGCAGGGCCGCGGCCCAGGCGCGCTGGATCGACGGGTCGACGTTGGTCGGGCTGGTCGGCGTCATGATCTGGTAGTAGATGAACGTGGGCAGCGTGGACATCCAGTTGGCGAACACGTTCAGGTTGATGTTGCTGGCGATGCCGGCGGTGACCAGGATCGGGGCGGTTTCGCCGATGACGCGGGCGATCGCCAGGGTCACGCCGGAGGCGATGCCGGAGATTGCGGTCGGGATGACCACCTTCAGGATGGTGCGCCAGCGGCGCACGCCCAGCGCGTAGGAGGCTTCGCGCAGCTCGTTCGGGACGATCTTGAGCATTTCCTCGGTGGAGCGGACCACGGTCGGGATCATCAGCACGCTCAGGGCGACCGCCGCGACGATGCCCATGCGGGAGTTCGGGCCCAGGAGCAGGCCGAAGAACGCGGCCGCGAACAGGCCGGCCACGATGGACGGGATGCCGGTCATCACGTCGACGAAGAAGGTGATGGCGCGGGCCAGCGGGCCGTTCTTGCCGTACTCGACCAGGTAGATGGCGGTCAGCATGCCCACCGGCACCGAGATCACGGTGGCCCACAGGGTGATCAGCAAGGTGCCCATCAGCGCGTGGTAGGCGCCGCCGAGCACCGGGGTGCCGTTTTCAACGGTCTGGTTGTCGACCGCCCCGGTGATGCCGTTCATCGAGCTGAACAGGAAGTGCATGTTCATGCCCGGCAGGCCCTTTTCCAGCACCGTGTAGAGCACCGAAGCCAGCGGGATCAGCGCCAGGATGAAGGATGCGTAGATCAGGTAGGTCCAGGTCGCGTTCTTGCCGCGGCGCTTGCCCTCGACCACGGTGGTGGCCACCGAGGCGGCGACCAGGAAGATCACCGCGGAGTAGATGGCGAAGGTCGCCACGTTGAAGCCGGTCAGCGTGGAGCCCGCCGCGCCCAGGATGATCGATCCGCCGGCGACGGCCGGGACGGCCCACTTGGGCAGCTTGCCCTTGGCCAGCGAGTTGCGCTTGCGGCTCGGGCCGGTCGGCGGCGTTGCGGTATTTCTGCGTTCGGAAGTAGTCATGGCACTCATCAGTTGGCTCCGGAGAATTCCTTGTGGCGGGCGATGATTGCCCGGGCGATCATGTTCACGACCAGGGTGATCAGGAACAGGACCAGGCCGGCGGCGATGAGCTCGGCCAGGCGCAGCCCGAAGGCCTCGGGGAAGTTCAGCGCGATCTCGGCGGCGATGGTCTGGTTGCCGGACTTGATCAGCGACGGGATGAGGTTGCCGGTGGACAGGACCAGGGCCACGGCCATGGTCTCGCCCAGTGCGCGGCCCAGGCCGAGCATGGTGGCGGAGATGATGCCGGGGCGGGCGAAGGGCAGCACCGCGGTGGTGATCATTTCCCAGCGGGTGGCGCCCAGCGCCAGGGCGGCTTCCTCATGCAGTTTCGGGGTCTGCAGGAAGATTTCGCGCGACAGCGAGGTGATGATCGGCAGCACCATCACGGCCAGCACGATGCCGGCGGTGAGCATGGTCTTGCCGGTCTGGCTGGCGGGGCCTTCGAAAATCGGGATGAAACCCAGGTTCCTGGCCAGCCAGTCGTAGCCGGGCACCAGCGCCGGGGCCAGCACCATGTAGCCCCAGGCGCCGTAGATGACCGACGGGATGGCGGCCAGCAGGTCGATCACGTAGCCCAGCGGGCCGGCGATCCGGCGCGGGGCGAAGTGCGAGATGAACAGCGCCACGCCCAGCCCGACGGGGGTGGCGATCAGCAGCGCGATGGCCGCCGCGATGACGGTGCCGACGACGATCGGCCAGATGTAGGAGAGGAAGCCGGCGCCGCCGGAAATATCGGCCGGATCGGCCATGAACGTCGGCAGGGCCTGGATGAGCAGGAAGACCGCCACCGCGAACAGGGTGATCAGGATCAGTACACCGGCGCCGAGCGCGGCGCCTGAGAAGATCTTGTCCCCGGCGCGGCCGGAAGTCGATGACTTGCTCGTCAAAGCATTGGTAGTCATTGGCTAAAGCCTTTACGGATATTGGAGGGGTGTTGCAGCTTGCGCTGCGGGGGTGGAGGGGGTTTGGCGCGGGCGGTTGCCCGCCCGCGCCGGGTGCCGGTTTCCCGGCGGGGTGCTACTTGGCGACGGTGATGGAGTCGATGGCAGCCGCTGCCTTCTCTTCCATGCTGGCCGACAGCGGGGCGTTGCCGGCCGAGTCCGAAGCGGTCTTCTGGCCCTCGGCCGAGACGGCGTAGTTGCCGAAGGCCTTCACCAGGTCGACGGTTGCCTGGTCCTTGTAGGTGGTGCAGAAGATGTGGTACGAGAGCAGCACGATCGGGTAGGTGCCGGCCTCGGTGGTGTCGCGCTCCAGGTCCAGGGCCAGGTCGTTCTCGGCGGCCCCCTCGACCGGGGTGGCGGTTTCCAGGGCCTTGGCCGCGGCCTCGGCGGAAATCTTGGTGTACTCGTCGCCGACCTTGACGTTCACGGTGGACAGGTCGCCCACGGCGGAGAAGTCGGCGTAGGTGATGGCGCCGTCGGTCGAGCCGGTGGTGGAGACCACGCCGGAGGTGCCCTTGGCGTTCTCCGACTGGATGTCCGATGGCCAGTCGCCGGAGACCTCGTAGGTCCAGACGTCGCCCGCGGCGGCCTTCAGGTACTCGACGAAGTTCTCGGTGGTGCCGGATTCGTCATTGCGGTGCACCACGGTGATGGCGGTGTCCGGCAGAGTGGCTTCCGGGTTCTGCTTGGCGATGGCCTCATCGTTCCAGGTGGTGATCTCCTTCTTGAAGATCTTGGCGATGGTGCCGGCATCGAGGTTCAGCTCGTCGACGCCGTCCAGGTTGAAGGCCACCGCGATCGGGGAAACGTAGGCCGGGACGTTGAAGGCGCCGTCCGGGCCGCAGACCTGCTTGGCTTCTTCTGCTTCTTCGGGCTTCAGGTAGGCATCCGAACCGGCGAACTGCGCGCCGCCGGCCAGGAACGCCTTGCGGCCGGCACCCGAGCCGTCCGGCGAGTACTGGACGTTGGCCTGCGGGTTTTCGGCCTTGAAGCCGGTGATCCAGGCTTCCATGGCCGACTTCTGGCTCGAAGCGCCGATGCCGGTCAGGGTGCCGGAAACCGCGGCGTTGGCCGCCGGGGTTTCGCCCGACGCCGATGCGCCGGCGGCGCCGGTCGGGTTGTCGGAACCGCAGGCGGTCAGTGCGAGAGCTGCGACAGAAAGAACAGCAGCTGCACTGCCAAGACGATTGAGCTTCACGAGAGTTACTCCCCATAAGAGTTGGTAGATAAGAATCTGAACCTTCGAGCGGACATTTGTCCTGCTTCACTTATGAGGCTAAGGAGCCAAAGTAACCAGATCCCCCAGCGAAGGTGAACGAAAGGTTAACAACCCCTGCAACTTTCGGTGATCCTGATCACCGCGATTGCTGTGTCCCTGCCCCGGGAGCCTGCACAGCTCATGAAAGACTATGCTCATGGCCATCGCTCGCACCTCCGGCAGCAAGCGCCGAGACCTCACGAACTTCCTGGCCCGGCGCAATGCCGCTGGCCTGGTCCGCGCAAGGAACTCCCTGCCGCGGATCATCCGCATGACCCTCGGCGCAGTCGGCGCCTACTGGGTGGCCGACACGCTGCTGGGGCACACCCAGCCGATCTTCGCCGCGACCAGCGCGCTGATCTCGCTGGGTTTCGGCGGCGCGACCACCGTACGCCGCACCGCCGAGGTGGCGCTCGGCTGCACCCTGGGCGTGGCCCTGGGCGATACGCTCATGCACTGGCTCGGCCAAGGCATTTGGCAGGCGGCCGTGGTGATGTCGTTGAGCCTGGTGGTGGCCCGCTATCTGGATTCCGGTCCGATCTTCTCCACCCAGCTGGGTATGCAGTCTGCGCTGGTGGTGCTGCTTCCGATCAGCGTGGACGGGCCCTTCTCAAGGTCCCTGGATGCGCTGACCGGTTCGGTGCTGGCGCTGCTGATCATCATCCTGTGGCCCTCGGATCCGCGCCGCACCCCGGTGGCCGCACTCTCGGAGCTGTTCAAGGAACTGTCCGAAGCGATGCTGGAATGCTCTTGGGCGATCCGCGACGATGACCGCAGGGCTGCGTTCCATGCGTTGATCAAGGCCAGAGCCACCCAAAAGCACCTGGACCAGCTGCCCGGAGCATTCAGGGCGGCCCAGGAAATCGCGATGCTCTCCCCTGCCGGCCGGCGCCACCGCGAGGAACTCGCCCGGCTTTCGGATCGTTTCAACCACTACGACTGGGCCGCCCGCAACGCCCGCGTCTTCGCCCGCAGGCTCTCCTCGGTGCTGAGCAACAGCGCACTGACCCCGGAAGGATCGGCCAACCTGGCGCCGTTGCTGCGCGAGATCTCCGAGGGCATCAACGCGCTGGCGCATTCGGTGCGCGAACCTAACCTGGCCGGGCAGCACAAGTTCGAGAAGAACGCCCGCAGCCAGCTGGAGGCCGCCGCCGCGCAGCTCGACCCGCGGGCGCTGGGCGTCGAGGGCCTGCAGGGCGAAGGCCTGGTGCTGCTGCTGCGCCCGATGCTGGTGGATCTGCTGGAGGCGGCCGGACTCGACCACGAGACAGCCATCGGGGCGCTGCCCAAGTTGTCCTAGCGGGTCGCTAGCATTAAGCCATGGCCAAAACTTCCACACGCAGCAAATCCACCGCGAGCTACAAGTGCTCCGAATGCGGTTGGACCACGGTTAAATGGGTGGGCCGCTGCGGCGAATGCCAGGCCTGGGGCACCGTGGAAGAGGTCGGCGTGGTCTCCGCGCGCACCGCCCCCGCGGCCAAGGTCGCCCATCCGGCCAAGCCCATTGCGCAGATCGACGGCTCCGAAGCCGCATTCCGTCCCAGCGGGGTCTCCGAGCTGGACCGCGTGCTGGGCGGCGGCCTCGTGCCGGCCGCGGCCATCCTGCTGGCCGGGGAGCCCGGGGTCGGCAAGTCCACGCTGCTGCTGGATGTGGCCGCCAAGGCCGCCAACACCGGGCTGAAAGTCCTCTACCTGACCGGCGAGGAATCCGCGGCGCAGGTGAAATCGCGCGCCGAACGCATCAACGCCGTCGCGGACAACCTCTACCTGGCGGCCGAAACCGACCTCTCGCTGGCGCTGGGGCAGATCCAGGAGATCAACCCGCAGCTGCTGATCCTCGACTCGGTGCAGACCTTCTCCTCCGCAGAGGTCGACGGCGCGGCCGGCGGCGTCTCGCAGGTGCGCGAGGTGGCGGCCTCCATCATCAACGCGGCCAAGACCCGCGGCATGACCACCATCATGGTCGGGCACGTGACCAAGGAAGGCTCGGTGGCGGGCCCCCGCCTGCTGGAGCACCTGGTGGACGTGGTGTGCCAGTTCGACGGCGAGAAGCATTCCCGCCTGCGCATACTTCGTGCGCTGAAGAACCGCTACGGGGCAACGGACGAGGTCGGCTGCTTCGACCTGAACGAGGACGGCATTGAATCGCTGACCGACCCCTCCAAGCTCTTCGTCACCCGCACCCGCAACCCCGTTCCGGGTACCTGCATCACGGTCACGCTTGAAGGCCGAAGGCCGCTGGTGGCCGAGGTGCAGACCCTGCTCTCACGCGGCAGCGGGCCCGCGCCGCGCCGGGCTACCAGCGGGCTGGACGCCGCGCGCGCCCAGATGGTGGTCGCCGTCCTGCAGGCCCGCGCCCACATGGACCTTTCCTCCATGGACTCCTACATCGCCACCGTCGGCGGGGTGAAGATCAGCGAGCCGGCCGCGGACCTGTCCTGCGCGCTGGCGCTGGCCTCCTCGCTGAACGAGTTCCCACTGCCGCAGGATTTCGTCGCCTTCGGCGAGGTGGGGCTTGCCGGAGAGGTCCGCCAGGTCCCGGAGATTGCGCGGCGCATCACCGAGGCCCAGCGCTTGGGCTTCTCCTTCGCCATGGCTCCGGCAACCCCCGAACCGCTGAAAAACGTGCCCGATGGCATCCGCGTTTTCCAGGTGGAGAACATTGCCCAGGCACTGGATATCGCGTTCAACCAGAGGCAGAAGCCCACACGATAAAATGGGAGCTGCTGCCCGCTGAAAGGACGCACGTTGAAATCGCATCCCGCACCCGAACTTCTCTCCACCCTGGCCCGGATCGCCCCGGGCACCGAGCTGGCCCAAGGCCTGGAACGCATCCAGCGCGGACGCACCGGCGCACTGATCGTGCTGGGGCACGACAAGGAGGTCGAATCCATCTGTTCGGGCGGTTTCCGGATCAATACGGACTACACCCCCACCCGCCTGCGCGAGCTGGCCAAGATGGACGGTGCAATCATCCTGGACGCCTCGGCCCGCCAGATCCTGCAGGCCGGAGTGCAGCTGATGCCCGACGCAGGCATCGAGACCCAGGAATCGGGCACCCGGCACCGCACCGCGGAACGCGTCGCCGTGCAAACCGGATTCCCGGTGATATCGGTGTCGCAGTCCATGCAGACCATCACCCTTTATGCCGCCGGCGAGCGCCACGTGCTCGAGCCTGCCGAACGGCTGCTGGCCCGCGGAAACCAGGCGATTGCCACCCTTGAACGCTACCGCCACCGGCTTGACCAGGTGACCAGCGCGCTGTCGGCGGCGGAGATCGAGGACACCGCCACGGTCCGCGAGGTGCTGGCGGTGCTGCAGCGCACCGAGATGCTGCGCCGCACCAGCGAAGAGATTTCGCGTTCCGTGCTGGAGCTCGGCGCGGACGGCCGCCTGCTGGCCTCCCAGCACACCGAACTGCTGGCCGGCATCCAGATCGACAACCAGCTGCTGCTGCGCGACTACTCCCATGCCGAGGGGCAGGAATTGGACATCGAGGCGGCGTTGGAGAAGCTGCACGAGATCTCCGATGCACAGCTGATCGAACCCGAGGCGCTGACAAGGATCCTGTTCCCGAATTCGACCGCGGACCAGGAGGATACGCTCACTCCGAAGGGCTACCGCCTGTTGTCGCAGATCCGCACGGTCCCCAAGGCCATCGGCGAACGCCTGGTCGCGTCCTTCGACAACCTGCAGCTGCTCATGGCCGCCACGACCAGCCAGCTGATGGAGATCGAGGGCGTAGGAGAACAGCGTGCCCGCTCGATCCGCGAGGGCCTCGCCCGCATGGCCGAATCCTCGTTGCTGGACCGCTATATCTAGGCCCGCGCCGAAAAATCGGCTACTTGAGCACGAACGTCGCCGGCTCGCTGGTCAGCTCGCCGATCGCCGCGGTGAACTTGTAGGTCCCCGGCAGCGGCTGCACGTTGACCGCCTTGCAGCCCGGTGCGGACCGGGTGCGGTTCCAGGTGAACTTCGCGCTTTCCTTCTGGCCGGCGGCAAAACCCAGCACGACGTCCTCGCCGTTGCTCAGGCAGTCGACCGTGGAGAAGATCCTGTCGGAACCGCTGGAGATCAAGAATTCCTGCTGGCTGGTGCCGACGTTCAGCTCGCAGTCCCGCTTGGACGTGTTTTCAATTCCAAGGGTGAGCACCGGGTCTTCGCCTGATGCGTAGGACTGCTTGTCGGTGGTTGCAGTGATGGCGATTTCCCCGGCTTTGCAGGCGTTGGATGCCGATTCTTCGGAGGGCCCGGAGGCGTTGGGCGAGGCTTCGACGGGAGCGGGCGTCGAAGCCTTGGGATCGTCGCCTGCGCCGAACATCCCGATGACTGCGGTGACACCCCAGGCAATGAGGCCCACAAGTACGAGAGCCAGAACAGCCACGGTGATGCGCCGGCGCCGGTAGACGCGGGCCGATGGCTGGCCCCCCGATGTGTTGCTCATGGCTTAAGGCTAGTTCATTGCATGGCCGCACCGTGTGACATCCAGCAGTTCTGCACCGTGAATCCGCTGACTTAGAGTGGAAGTGTGCAGCAAATCCACGAGAAGATCAATCATTGGTATCTGAACAACCAGCGCGACCTGCCTTGGCGTCGTCCCGGGGTCACCGGGTGGGAGGTCATGGTCAGTGAATTCATGCTGCAGCAGACGCCGGTGGTTCGGGTGCTTCCGGTCTGGGAAGAGTGGATGAAGCGTTGGCCCGCCCCGGAAGATCTGGCGGCAGAACCGCTGTCCGAGGCCTTGAAGGCCTGGGGCAGGCTCGGATATCCGCGCCGCGCCCAGCGCCTGCATGCGGCGGCAGTGGAAATCACCACCGAATACAACGGACAGGTGCCGCAGACCGAAGCCGAGCTGCGGAGGCTGCCCGGAGTGGGAGACTACACCGCAGCAGCGATCGCCTGCTTTGCTTTCGGCGAGCCCACCGTGGTGGTTGATACGAATATCCGCCGCGTCCAGGCCAGGCTGTTCGGAGGCATGGCGCTGCCCGAACCCAGCCCCCGTGCCAGCGAGTTCGCACGGGCCCGCGAGGTGCAGCCGGCCGGCCGCCGGGAGGCAAACCTCTGGAACATCTCCGTCATGGAGCTCGGAGCCCTGGTCTGCACCGCGCGCAGCCCCAAGTGCGAGTCGTGCCCGGTCTTTGACAACTGCGCCTGGATCGCCGCGGGCAAGCCCGAACCGCACTACACCCCCAAGGGGCAGGCGTGGCATGGCACCGACCGACAGGTGCGCGGAGCCATCATGGCAATTCTGCGCGAGCACGAAGATCCGGTGCCGGAAACAACGTTCCTTACGGATCTCTCAACGCAAACCCACGCGATGTACGTGGCTTTGGGCAAGCTGGAATCCCCGCTGGAACAACGCGAGCGGGCGCTGGCCGGGTTGCTCAAGGACGGCTTGGCTGTTGCCGAACCCGACGGCGTCAGGCTGCCTTCCTGAGCGGCCGCTAAAAGGTACTGCCAAATCCCGGATGCGCACCTAAGCTAAGTGCATGGATATCTCTTCCGCTGCCGGCAAGGCGCGCCAGACGGCCCGGAGCCCGTGGTTCCAGCGCGCGGCGCGGCTCGGCTACGTGGCCAACGCGGTGCTTCACGCGATGCTCGGATTCCTCGCCTTGCTGCTTGCTCGCGGCGATAGCGCAGAGGCAGACCAGAGCGGGGCATTGCAGACGTTGGCCGCCCAACCGTGGGGGATCGTGCTGTTGTGGGTTTGCGCGATCGGAGCTGGGCTGCTGGGTTTCTGGTCCCTCGCGCAGGCAGCGCTCCCCCAGCCCAAGGTACTCAAGAGGCTCAAGCATGCCGGAACCGGGATCGTTTTCCTCGTGCTGGGCGGCGCATTTTTGCAATTCGCGCTCGGCAACCAGAGCGATTCGGGGCAGGCCACCAGCTCCTTCAGCGCAGCGCTGATGCGCTCCGCCGCTGGCCGTGGAGCCTTGATTGCGCTGGGTCTGGTGCTGATCGGCGTCGGCGGCTACTTCATTTACCGGGGGATTACCCGCGGATTCCTGAAGGACTTGCAGACCTCCGGCCATCGGGGGCTGCGCAAGGCGATCACCGTTTCGGGCGTCGTCGGCTACCCGGCCAAGGGCCTGGTGCTGGGTTCGGCGGGGCTGCTCTTCATTGTTTCCACCGTGCAGGGTGATCCAGAGGAATCGACCGGCATCGACGGGGCGCTGAAAGCGCTGGGCAGCCAGCAGTTCGGCCCGCTTGCCCTGGTGCTCGTTGGCGCGGGTCTGCTGTCCTATGCGGTGTTCCTGGTCTTCCGTTCCCGCTTCGACACCATGGAGGATTGAACTATAGGGAAATGATCATTCGGGTGTTGCCCAGCGTATTCGGCTTGACCCTTGCCAGGTCCAGGAATTCGGCCACGCCTTCGTCGCGGGACAACAGGATTTCCTGGTACACCGCCGGGTCCACGGCGCTCTGGTCCGCCATGACGCTGAAGCCCTGGCGTTCGAAGAACTTCACCTCGAAGGTCAGGCAGAAGACCCGGTGCACGCCGACCTCGCGCGCCCTCCGAAGCAGCTCGGTGAGCAGCACGTGCCCCACGCCCTTGCCGCGCAGTTCGTTGGAGGTGGCCAAGGTGCGGATCTCCGCAATGTCTTCCCAGATCACGTGCAGTCCGCCGCAGCCGACCACGTTTCCGTCGGCGTCCTCGGCGACCACGAATTCCTGGATGGACTCGTAGTAGGTCACCGCTTCCTTGTCCAGCAGAATGCGTTCCTCGGCCAGTGGCCGCACGAGGTTCCGGATTGCAGGGACATCGCTGGTCTTCGCTGAACGGACGGTATAAGTATTCACCTTTTAAATCCTATGCCCGCAGGGTCGGGGATTCGAGCATCCGGGTCGATATGTCATGGAAGGCACCGTGCCGCGTGACCTGTGCCAAACTTGGTGTCGGTGATGGCCGCCCGCTGAATCGAAGGATGAAAATGTCGCAGAGCACAGCACGCCCGGGATTGGGGCTGCTATCCGTCCTTCTTGCCGCGGTAGGCATCGCCCCGCTGCTGAACTACGGGCTCAGCGCCACCAGCGACTTGATCATCCGCGATCTGGGCATCAGCGAGACGCAGTTCGGGTTGCTCGCCACGGTGTGTTTTGGCTGCGCGGCCATCGGCAACGTGGCTTTCGGCAAATTCGCCGACCGGCAGGCCGACATCAGGTTGCTCCTGCTGGTCTTCGGCATGGCGGCGCTGGCCATGGGGCTTGCAGCGCTCCCGGCCGGGTATGCATTCCTGCTGCTTGCCTCGGGGATCTCAGGCTTCGCCCAATCCTTCCCCAATGGCGTCACCAACCGCATTCTCGCCCAGCGGGTGCCGCACGACCAGCGCATCGCCTGGACGGGTGTCAAGCAGTCAGGCGTCCAGGTGTCGCAGCTGATCGGCAGCGTTGGCTTCCCCATGCTGGCCGCGGTCATCGGCTGGCACGGCGCCTCGCTGGCCGGGGCCGTGGTCGCTGCGCTGCTGGGAATCCTGGCCGTCAGGGTGGTAGCAGCTGTCCCGCTACTGCCGGTTCCGGCGCCAGCGAAGCCCCGCGCCGGGGCTGGGCGGCCGGCCGGCTCGGATGCGGCCTCAACCCGCTTCATCATTTTCGCGCTGACCCTCTTCGGCTTCATCAACGGCATCGGCGTCCAGGCGACGAACGTCTACATCCCCCTTTTTGCGGTGCGCGAGTTGGATTTCTCGCTGGTTGCCGGTGGCCTCACCGCCGCGGTGGCCGGGGTGGTAGGCGTCAGCGCCCGCGTGGGCTGGGGCAGGATGATGTCGCGCGGTGTTCCCGCACCGAAGTTGCTGCTCCTTCTGGCGGTCCTCGCCACCGCCGGAGGCGTCAGCTTCCTGATGGCCCAGCAGGCGCATTCGGCGACCCTGCTGTGGCTTGCGGTGGTGCTTCACGGTGCCTCGGCGCTGGGCGTTTCGGTGGTGTTGATGGCCGCGCTGCTGCGCGCCATCCCGATCAGTCGGATGGGCAGCGCCAGCGGCATCGTCTCGGCGGGGCAGTTCGGCGGTTTCACCGTCGGCCCACTGGCCATGGGCCTGCTGATCAGTTCGCCGGGCGGCTTCACCGCCGGCTGGATCGCCGTGGTCTGCATCTACCTCAGTTGCACCCTGCTCGGCCTTTTCCTGGTGTTCCGACGTCGCAGGAGTTCCTAGCCCATGGACGCCAAGATGCTGGAAACACTGGCCCACCTGCGCCGCGCCAGGGATTTGATGGACCGGCACTATGCTGAACCGCTGGATGTGCCCGCGATGGCGCAACGCGCACTCATGTCTCCCGCGCATTTTTCGCGCGAGTTCAAGCGGGCCTACGGCGAGACTCCGCATTCCTATCTGCTGACCCGCCGCATCGAACGGGCCATGCATCTGCTGCGTGCCGGGGTCGGTGTCACCGATGCCTGCATGCAGGTGGGATGGACGTCGCTGGGATCCTTCAGCACCCGCTTCACCGAAGTCGTCGGCGAATCCCCTTCGTCCTACAGGGCACGCGAGCATTCGCAGACCGAACAGATCCCGTCGTGCATTGCCAAGGTTCTTCTGCGGCCCGAAAGATTCTGAGCAGTTTTGAAGAAGCGCGGCGGCGGCAAGCTCCCCTAGTCTGAAATCATGACAAACATTTCAGTTCAATTCGTTCCGGTCACCGTGCTGGATGTAGACGAAGCCCTGGCCTTCTACCGTGACGGCTTGGGGCTGGAGGTGGTCTCCGACGTGTCCAACGCCGGGTTCCGCTGGGTCTCGCTGTCCGTCCCGGCCCAAGGCGGGCTGAACCTCGTGCTTTCCGCACCCGGCGCGGGACGCTCCGACGAGGATGCGCAGGCGCTCGGAGAATTGGTGGCCAAGGGCGCCATGGGCGGGCTGGTTCTCACCGTGCCGGATCTCGATTCGCTGTTCGAATCCTTGTCGGCAAGCGGAGCCGAAGTACTTCAGGAACCCATGAAGCAGCCATGGGGGCCCCGCGACTGCGCGTTCCGGGATCCATCCGGCAACATGGTCCGCATCAACCAAGCAGCTGAGGAGCAAATATCATGACCACCACGGATCAGGAAGGTTTCAGCGCCGCCGAGAAGGCGGCGATGAAGGAGCGCGCAGCGGAAGTCCGCGCACCGAAGAAGCGCATGACCAAGGCCGAAAAAGCGGCCCAGGCCCGCAAAGACGTCGAAGAAAAGATCGCCTCCTACACCGGCAGCGACAAGGAAATTGCGCAGCGGCTGCACCACATCATCACCACAACCGCGCCCCAGCTTGAGCCCAAGACCTGGTACGGGATGCCCGCCTACGCGTTGGACGGCCAGATCCTGTGCTTCATCCAGGACGCAGCGAAGTTCGGGGCCCGTTACCTGACTCTCGGTTTCAACGATGCGGCCCAGCTGGATCACGGAACGCTGTGGCCCACCGCCTACGCCATCACCGCGCTGGACGACCAGCTCGAGGCGCAGGTCATCGCGCTGGTCGGCAAGGCCGTCGGTAACTAGCCCAGGGTCTCCCGCTGCGCTTCGGGCAGCTTCCGGCTCAGCACCGCGGCCGCGGCGCTGAAACCCAGGAGCAGCGCAAGCAGGCTGTAACCGATCGTGTCTGCCCCGTGGTCCCGGGTTCCGGGAACGCTGGCGGCCAGCATCATGCCCAGCCCCAAGGCCAGGACCCCGTAGCCTGCGGCCAGGAAGCACACGACAATCGCTTTGGGGCCCGCGTACCAGTGCCCCAACGCGGTGAAGTCGTTGCAGGTCCACGCCCCGATGCCGAAAGCCGCCACAGCTATGCAAGCAGCAACACCCAGCACCAGGGGTGTCGAACCGTAGCCTGCTCCATCCGGCCCAAGATGACGGACGATCTGTTCGGGAAGTCCCGCCCGCAGCAGCAGATAGGACCCGGCATAGAGCAGCAACGCTGCACCGGGCCCGATCAGCAGGAAAGAATATTTGCGGACGGCAGACATATCCCGAGCCTACCGGCTCGATGTCGACGGCTCAATCACCGTTAAACAGCCCGCGGGGCGCTGACTTGGATTTCTCCAGGTCCGCGCCCCGCGGGTTGTTTCGTGCTTGGTCTAGCTTTCCAGCGCGGCCGGTGCCGGTTCGCCTTCAAGTTCGCCGGTGCCGCCTTCGGCGTGGAAGCTGAACTTCCGGTTCTCGCCTTCGCCTTCGACGTCCACGGTGATCTTCTGGCCGGTAACGATCTGGCCGAAGAGGATCTTCTCGGAAAGCTGGTCCTCGATGTCGCGCTGGATCGTGCGGCGCAGCGGGCGGGCGCCCATGGCCGGGTCGTAGCCGCGCTGTGCCAGCAGGCTGCGGGCCGCAGCGGTCAGCTCGATGGTCATGCCACGCTCGTCCAGGCGCTTGCGCAGACGGCCGATGAACAGGTCGACGATCTCTTCGATCTCTTCCTGGCTCAGCTGCGGGAAGACGACGATGTCGTCAACGCGGTTCAAGAACTCAGGGCGGAAATGCTGGCGCAGCTCCTCCTGGACCTTGGCCTGCATGCGTTCGTAGCCGGTTCGGGTATCGCCCGAAGCCTGGAAACCTGTCATGACACCCTTGGAGATGTCACGGGTACCCAGGTTCGTGGTCATGATGATGATGGTGTTCTTGAAGTCCACCACGCGACCCTGCGAGTCGGTCAAACGGCCGTCTTCCAAGATCTGCAACAGCGAGTTGAACAGGTCCGCGTGGGCCTTCTCAACCTCGTCGAACAGCACCACGGAGAACGGACGGCGGCGGACCTTCTCGGTCAGCTGACCGCCCTCTTCGTAGCCGACGTAGCCTGGAGGGGCGCCGAACAGTCGGGAAACCGTATGCTTCTCCGAGTACTCGGACATGTCCAAGGTGATCAACGCGTCTTCCTCACCGAAGAGGAACTCCGCCAGCGCCTTGGCCAGCTCGGTTTTGCCCACGCCGGTCGGGCCGGCGAAGATGAACGAGCCGCCCGGGCGGTTCGGATCCTTCAGGCCAGCACGGGTACGTCGGATCGCCTGGGAGATGGCCTTGATGGCCGAATCCTGGCCGATGACGCGCTTGTGCAGTTCATCTTCCATGTTCAGCAGGCGCGTGGACTCTTCCTCGGTCAGCTTCACTACCGGGATGCCGGTCGAGTTGGCCAGAACCTCGGCGACGAGCTCCTCGGTGACCTCGGAAATTTCGTCCAGGTCGCCGTTGCGCCAGGCCTTTTCCTTGTCGTTGCGGGCCTCGATGAGCTTGGACTCCTTGTCGCGCAGCGATGCCGCACCCTCGAAGTCCTGTGCGTCGATGGCCGCTTCCTTCTCGAGGCGGACGGTGGCAATTTCCTCGTCCATCTCCTTCAAGGCAGGAGGAGCTGTCATGCGCTGGATCCGCAGACGTGCGCCGGCCTCGTCGATCAGGTCGACTGCCTTATCCGGAAGGAAGCGGTCCGAGATGTAGCGGTGCGCCAGCTGGGCGGCGGCCTGCAGCGCGCCGTCGGTGATGGTCACGCGGTGGTGCGCCTCGTAGCGGTCGCGCAGGCCACGCAGGATCTGCGTGGTCAGCTCAACGGAAGGCTCCTTGACCTGAATCGGCTGGAAGCGGCGCTCGAGGGCGGCATCCTTCTCGATGTTCTTGCGGTACTCGTCCAAGGTCGTGGCACCGATGGTCTGCAGCTCGCCGCGGGCCAGCATCGGCTTGAGGATCGAGGCTGCGTCGATGGCGCCTTCGGCGGCACCGGCACCGACCAGGGTGTGGATTTCGTCGATGAAGAGGATGATGTCACCGCGGGTGCGGATTTCCTTCAGGACCTTCTTCAGACGTTCCTCGAAGTCGCCGCGGTAGCGGGAGCCGGCCACCAGCGAACCGAGGTCAAGCGTGTACAGCTGCTTGTCCTTGATGGTCTCCGGGACGTCGCCTCGCACGATCGACTGGGCCAGGCCCTCGACGACCGCGGTCTTGCCGACACCCGGCTCGCCAATCAGGACCGGGTTGTTCTTGGTGCGACGGGACAGAACCTGCATGACGCGTTCCATCTCGTGCTCACGGCCGATGACCGGGTCCAGCTTGCCCTCGCGGGCAGCAGCGGTCAGGTTGCGGCCGAACTGGTCCAGCACGGCCGAGCCTGCCGGCACGCCTTCCTGCTGGCCGCCCGAGCTGACGCCGGCCGAGGCGGTTTCCTTGCCGCCCTGGTATCCGGAGAGCAGCTGGATGACCTGCTGGCGGACGCGACCGAGGTCGGCGCCGAGCTTGACCAGCACCTGGGCAGCGACGCCCTCGCCTTCGCGGATCAGGCCGAGCAGGATGTGCTCGGTCCCGATGTAGTTATGTCCCAGCTGCAGCGCTTCGCGCAGCGAGAGCTCCAAAACCTTCTTGGCGCGAGGAGTGAACGGGATGTGACCGGAAGGCGCCTGCTGGCCCTTGCCGATAATCTCCTGAACCTGCTCGCGGACGGCACCCAGCGAAATATTCAGCGACTCGAGCGCCTTGGCGGCCACCCCGTCGCCTTCGTGGATTAGACCGAGCAGCAGGTGCTCGGTGCCGATGTAGTTGTGGTTGAGCATGCGCGCCTCTTCCTGGGCGAGCACGACAACTCGGCGGGCACGGTCGGTAAATCTCTCAAACATCTTCGGCACACTCCTTGCTTACCAATAGTTCGATGCTACGCACCCTCGGCCAGCAATTCTCCCTTGTTCGCCACGGGGATAACCCGCACCGCTACTTCACGCTCGATTCAGTTCGAAGCAATTACCGAAAGTAGATAGAATTTCATTTATTTGTACACCAAGTAAATATCGAGAGAAATTATCTTCGGTTAGTGATTAAAACAGGAAGCCCGTACTTAAAAAGTACGGGCTTCCTAAAATAGAGGCTTATTCCCAGCGCTCGAATTACTTGGCGCGGTTGCGACCACCCTTGCGCATTGCCGCATTGTAGGCGTCGACAACATCGGCGTTAAGGCGCCCGCGGGCGTTTACCTTGATGTTGTTTTCCTTGGCCCAAGCACGAATTGCCGGGGCTTCACTTGCCGCGGTTTGCTTCGACGAGCGCGCTGCCTCAATATAAGGCTCCAGGGCCGCATGGAATTGCGCAGCGTGCTCATCGTTCAAATCGATCTCAAAATGCTGGCCGGCGATACTGAAGGCAATAGACTCTGTTGCCTCGCTGCCATCAATATCGTCAATCAGCGCAATTTGAACCTGACGTGCCATTTGAGAATTCCCTCCGGCTCTAATTTCGTTGAGTAGGGCTAGTAAGCGTTACTCCAATTTCGTAGCTCAAGTATAGACATTAATACGAAACATTCCGAATTAGAAGGTCAATTCACAAGGAATTATCAGGAATAGCTTATTCGAGAGTTGAACGAGTATCCGATTCGGTGCGGTTCTCAAATTGTGCATCGGCTTCTGATTCTGCCTGCCGCTCTTTGCGATCCGCATTGGTAAGTGCTTTCATTACGTACCAAAAAAGCAGGCCAAGCGCGATGCTGGGAACGAACGCCTCTACAAATGGCATGGTAATTACGCCTCCGGCTTGAGAAGTGGGAACAAAATGGTCTCGCGAATACCTACATCGGTAAACAGCATGACCAGACGGTCGATGCCCAGGCCGATGCCTCCCATTGGAGGGGCGCCGTATTCCAGTGCACGCAGGAAGTCCTCATCCAGCTGCATGGCTTCCGGGTCTCCGCCGGCTGCCATGAGCGACTGCTCGGTCAGGCGCTCGCGCTGGATGACCGGGTCGATCAGCTCGGAAAACGCGGTGCCGCGCTCCATGCCTCCGATGATCAGGTCCCAGGCTTCGATGACACCTGGCTTGGAGCGGTGCGGGCGTGCCAGCGGCTGGGCCAGCGGCGGGTAGTCGCAGACGAAGGTGGGGTCGATCAGGGTCGGTTCAACGATCTCCCCGAACAGCTCGATGACCAGCTTCTGGGCGCCCCAGGCCGGGTCGAACTTCACCTCGTGCTTCTGCGCGATTTCGCGGAGCACCGAGGCCTCGGTTTCCGGGGTGATCTCCACGCCGACGGCTTCGGAAAGGCCCGGGTAGACGCTCAGCCAGCGCCATTCGCCATCGAGGTTGATGGTGCCCTTGGCGGTCTCGATGGTACGGCCGGCGCCGATGGCATCCGCCGCGTTCAAGATGATCTCCTTGATGCGGTCCGCCATGACGTACTGGTCGGCGTAGGCCTCGTAGCATTCGAGGGTGGTGAACTCCGGCGAGTGGGTCGAGTCGACGCCCTCGTTGCGGAAGATGCGTCCCACTTCGAAGACGCGGTCCACTCCGCCCACGACGCAGCGCTTGAGGTACAGCTCGGTGGCGATGCGCAGGGTCATTTCCTGGTCGAACGCGTTCAGGTGGGTCTTGAACGGGCGAGCCGAGGCGCCGCCGTGCACCAGCTGCAGCATCGGAGTTTCAACCTCGACGTAGTCGCGGTTCTCCAGGGTGTTGCGCACCGCGCGGACAATGGCGGCCCGCTTGTAGACCATCTCGCGGGCTTCGTTGCGCACGATCAGGTCGGCGTAGCGCTGGCGGACGCGGGTTTCCTCGTTCAGGTCGGCGTGCAGCACCGGAAGCGGGCGCAGCGCCTTGGACGCCATCTGGAAGGAGTCGGCCATGATGGACAGCTCGCCGCGGCGCGAGGAGATGACCTTGCCGGAAACGAAAACGTGGTCGCCCAGGTCGACGAGCGACTTCCACTGGGCAAGGCGCTCTTCGCCGACATTCGCCATCGAGAGCATGACCTGCAGCCGGACTCCGACGCCCTGCGGTCCACCCTCCTGGAGGGTGGCGAAGCACAGCTTGCCGGTGTTGCGCATGAAGACGATGCGCCCGGCAATGCCGACGATGTCCTCGGTCTCTTCGCCCGCTTCCAGATGCGCGTACTTTTCGCGCACCTCCTGCAGGGAATGGGTGCGGGCAACGCCAACTGGGTAGGCTTCCTCACCAAGCGCCTGCAGCTGGTTGCGCTTATCGGTGCGGACCTGACGCTGGTCGTTCGGATCAGGGGCCTGTGCGGAATTAATTTCGGAAGTCACAATATCCCATTCTACGTGTGATTCCGGGGCTGTTGGCCTGATCATGACCAGACTTACACCCCGCACCCCGGTTAACCAGCCGGGGCGCGGAAGGCCTGTGCCTTCCGCGCCCCGAATCGGTCTACCAGATCACTACGCGCTCTTCCGGGTCGAGCCACATGCCGTCCCCCGGCTTGGTCCCGAAGGCCTTGTGGAATGCGTCCAGGTTCTTCGGCACCTGGTTGCAGCGGAACTCCCCGGGAGCGTGCGGATCGGTGGTCACGCGGATGATCGCGGTCTCCGGGCGGATCAGCGTGCGCCAGCACTCGGCCCACGAGTAGAAGAAGCGCTGGTCGCCGGTGACTCCGTCGATGACTTCGTCCTCGACAATGCCGTTGGCCGCGAGCTCGAGCTTGTAGGCCTTGTAGGCGATGCCCAGGCCGCCCAGGTCGCCGATGTTCTCTCCCAGCGTCAGCGCGCCGTTGACCTGGTGGTCCGGCGCTTCGGTCGGGCTCAGCGCGTTGTACTGCTCGACCAGCTTGCCGGTCAGTTTCTCGAAGGCTTCGCGGTCGGCATCGGTCCACCAGTTGGTCAGCTGGCCGCTGCCGTCGTACTGCGAGCCCTGGTCGTCGAAGCCGTGCCCGATCTCGTGGCCGATCACCGCGCCGATGGCGCCGAAGTTGGAGGCGATGTCGCGGTCCACGTCGAAGAACGGCAGGCGCAGGATCGCGGCCGGGAAGGCGATCTCGTTGAGCAGCGGGTGGTAGTAGGCGTTGACGGTCTGCGGGTACATGAACCACAGTTCGCGGTCCACCCCGTCATCGATCTTCTTCAGCTCGCGCCTGAACTCGAACTCGTTGGCGGCCGCGCGGTTGGCGATCACGTCCAGCTCGTCGGTTTCGATCGAGGAGTAGTCGATCCACTGGTCCGGGTAGCCGATCTTCGGGCGGAACTTGGAAAGCTTGTCCAGCGCCTTCTGCACGGTGTCTGCGCCCATCCACGGCAGGTTGCTGATGGAGATGCGGTAGGCCTCGATCAGGCGCTGCACCAGCGCGTCCATGGCGGTCTTGGCCTCCGGCGGGAAGTTCCCGGCCACGTAGAGCTGGCCCAGGTCCTCGCCGACGGCGCCCTCGGTGAAGGCCACCCCGCGCTTCCAGCGGTCCTTGAGCTTCTCCACGCCGCCGAGCTTGGCCGAGTAGAAGGAGAAGTTCTCGTTCACGAAGGCGCTGGACAGGTATGGCGCGAACGAGCGCAGCACCTGCACGGTCAGCCAGTTCTTCCAGGCTTCCAGCGGATGCTCTTCCAGCAGCCCGGAGAGCGCCTCGATATAGCTCGGCTGCCAGACCACCACCTCGCTGAAATACTTCTCTTCGATGCCGGCGCCGCCCAGCCAGCTACGCAGGCCCGGCATGAGACCGAATAGCTCCGCACCGGGCAGCAGGTTGTAGCGGGCCTGGGCATCGCGCACCTTGACCCGGTCCCAATGGTGGGAGGCGATAGCGGTCTCCAGCTGCACCACTGAGGCCGCGGCGGCTTCGGCGTCCTCGATGCCGCCCAAGCCGAGCAGGCGCGCCAGGTGCCCGCGGTAGTCCTCGACGGTCTGCGCGAACTGCTCTTCGCGGTAGTAGGATTCGTCCGGCAGGCCAAGTCCCGCCTGCAGGAAGGTCAGCAGGTTGCGGTCCGGGTCTCCGGCGTCGCTCATCGCGCCGATGTCGACGAAGCCGCTGATGCCCTTGCGGTAGAAGGAGCCGGAGAGCTCGAGCAGCCCCTGGACGTCCTGGACCTTTGCGATGGATTCCAGGTAGCTGGCCACCGGATCCGCGCCGCGTTCCTCGATGACCTCCTCGTTCATGAAAGAGCCGTAGAGGTGGGCGATCCGCCGGGTGGCGGCGTCGATCGGCGCGCCGGAGGCGTGCGCCGCGACCGCGTCTTCGATGATCGCGTGCACAGCTGCTTCGGCCTCATCGCGCAGTTCCATGAAGGAGCCGTAAATGCCCTGGTCGCTGGGGATGGTCGCGGTCTCGAACCATTTGCCGTTGCTATGGCGGTACAGGTCGTCTTGCGGGCGAATGGCGTCGTCACGGTACTTCAGGACATCAGGCAATTCGGTAGTCAAGGAGCTGCTCCTTCGTAGAAGTTCGGGCTAAATCTATTACACACTGTAGCCAGTTCTTCCGGAATAGGATCAGTCTCTGGAAGTCATCCACCCACGGCTTAAATGCCTGCTGCCCCGAGCACCAGGGTGTTCGGGGCAGCAGCTACATCAGAAACCTTGCAGGCTGGAACGATTCGCCGCCATCAGCAGGCTCCTCGTGCCTGGCTTCAGCTCCAGATATCGTCGCCGCGCAGCGAGGCATCAGCGCCGCCGTCGATGTAGATGGTCTGGCCCGTTACGTGGGTGTTTTCCTCGCTGGTCAACCAGAGCAGCAGCTTGGCGATGACTACCGCTTCCGAGTGGTAGTTCAGAGGCATCGGAACGTGGGCGTCAACGCCGGCACGGCCTTCTGCGGTCGAGAGCATCTCGCGGGTCATGTTGGTGATCACGGTGCCTGGTGCAACGGCGTTCAGCGGGATGCCGGCGCCTGCCCATGCAGGGGTGATGCATTCGCGGCGGACCCAGCGGCTCAGGGCGCGCTTGGACGAAGGATAGTTCAGGTAGCCGGTCTTCGGGCCCTGCTCTTCCAAGGACTTGCCGATGGCCAGGGCGGCCTCTTCGTCTCCCGACAGCAAGGCGTCGACAAGCTCGACCGAGTTTGGCTGCAGCGATGCCATCGACGACACCACGGCTACTCGTGGGGCCTCGGACTGCGACAGTGCAGGCAGCAGTCCCTCGAGGTACTGGGTAACGCCGAAGAAGTTGACCGCAACGGTCAGCGCCTTGGGAGCAGAAATACCCGCAGCTGCGATCACTGCATCAATCTTGCCTTCACTCAAGCGCAGGGTCTCTTCGATCGCTGCCTTGCGGCCTTCAGTGGTGGAGAGATCCGCGGTGATTTCCGCACCGCGTAGGTCCACGCCGATGACTTTCTGGCCGCGTTCGCGCAGAAGTTCTGCGGTTGCCATGCCGATTCCGGATCCTGCTCCAGTTACGATGTAAGTTCTCAAAACCTGAGTCCTCGATTCATCTCGATGTCTGTCGCTGAACCGCAGAAGTGAGTTCGCGGTGAGCGCTTAAAAACAGACTAGCGACAAAAAGGCGTTTAGCAGGAAATCGGTCTTGGTCCGGAACTCCATTGTCTAAGTCAATTATCAGCATGAACCAGCATGGAATTGAGCTTTTAAATGGCGAAGGCCCCGACACACTGTGCCAGGGCCTCCCCGTTAACCACGTGCGGCCCCGGACCAAGTCCAGGGCCACACATCTTCAAGTTAAGTCCGGCGGTGAC
>SMEN01000184.1_pt1 | contig 26265 bp, 21 predicted proteins | sample 2456271 | NCBI WGS metagenome assembly SMEN01 (sample SAMN10132593, study PRJNA489261) | soil metagenome | isolation source: day1 control-loamy sand soil ammended with raw manure from dairy cow... | place: USA | collected 2015-04-01 | reverse complement strand
AAGACAGGCATCAACAAGGCTGCCAAGATAGTTTTTTTCATGTTCTCTGTTCTCTGTAAACGTCTGAATGCCGGATTTCTTATGTTGTCCGGCTCCTGTCCAAGTGCTGGGCCACACACCGTCAGGAATAGTTCCTGGATGCCAGGCTGGCGCACTCCCTCCTACTTCTTGAAGCAAAACTCCTCAGCGAATCAGCCCTGAAACATGGATTGAAAGGGGCTTGATAATTGAGGCACATATACTGCAAGCTTTTATATTTCAGACATAAACAATATTAGTGTCAATAAACTGAATTCCGCGTGTTTATTGGGTTTCATCCGCATTTTCCCTAGGTTTGTCGCTGCAGGAGTACCAGCAGAAAAAGCCCTAAATCGGCGCAAAGCCAATAAACCAAAGGCTTGCAACCATTTGCTACAAAACAAGCCTTCCCCTTTATTGACCAGACGGTATGTTCCCAACAAAAAACTCGGGATTTACGCCTATTGCCAAGACCTCCCACCGTTTTGCGTATCTGAAAACAGGGATCTCAAAAACGGACTGTTAATCCGCAGGTCCCAGGTTCGAGCCCTGGTCGGGGAGCCAAAAATACAAAAGCCCAGCTACGCAAGTAGCTGGGCTTTTCTACGTCTGGCCGCTGGATATCACCTAGTCTCAATACGAAGGCCTCTTGAATCCCCAAGAGGCTCCGTCTGCAACACCACATTAAGTCACATCCTGCGCTTTGCTTTCAAACCGCAAAATATCTTGAACGCCACTTAGTATTGTGGTCGGATGCGATCGTGATAAAGATACCCGATCTGCCCGGTAGGAGTGCACACCTGCCACCAATTCCCTTTCTGCTCAAAGGTAAAAAATACATCTTTCTCGAACAGCTTTTCGATGACATCACTTTTGGCATTAGGTTGGGCGCGCACATTGCTGTACCCATCTTTATCCTGAATCACGGCCTGAACATTGAATTTTGAGGTTTGGCACGCATCCGGGTGTTGAGACTCTGCCGCACGCGGTGCCTGAATGGTGATTTCATACGGAACAAAAGGACGTATTTCCAATTCCCGCTTGGCCAACAAATCGACGTGCACGCCCTCGATGACAGCACTAGCCTGAGTTACCAGTAAACGCAAATCCTCATCGCAGGCGATGCCGCTGTGCCAGTAGCCAGTAGCGTAGCGGTCCGCATTCGAGCCCCCAAACTCATCAAGCTCGATCACGTCCTGGGCCACCACATTATTGGTTTTTTTATCCAGCACCCGAATATGCACTTTCAATTGCTGAACACGGTCCAATCCGCTATCAAAAGTAAAATTTGCCGCGCACATCCCTTGATTCGCCCACACCGTATCGGAATGCCACATTTGAATTGCCTGGGCCGGACCCGATATCAAGCCACTCATTAGCACGACAGCACTAGCCAGCTTTACGTATTTACGAAAAACCACATCACTCTCCCTCTTGCGATATAAACCAAGCGCCCTTATACACAAAAAAATAGCCAACCGGTAATTTTGTAGTTTACTTACCCGGTTCCCTACGCAGAACCATTCAAGAAAACCATTCCAAGCACACCGGAACTGGCGATAATGCACAGTCCATGCCCTGCCTAGCAAAGAAGCTTTTCTTTTCCGGGCAGGCCAAGTCCCTATTTCCGCGCGCACTGATATGTTCGATACTCTTTTCCCCTTTCTAGGGGGACTAGGCCTGTTCCTGATTGGCATGATGTTGTTGTCCGAAGGCCTGGTGGGATTTGCGGGCGGCTCCCTCAAACAAATTTTGCTCGCTTTTACAGGCAAGCCCATCAAAGCCTTTGCCTCTGGTGCGCTGATTACTGCCCTGGCCCAGTCCTCTACGGCCACTACCGTCACCCTGATCGGTTTTGTCAGTGCGGGACTCATCTCTTTTACCCAGGCGATTGGCGTCGTAATTGGAGCCAGTTTGGGCAATACCGCAACCGGCTGGATCATTTCCGGTTTGGGCTTGAAAGTGAATCTGGGCTTTTACACCCTGCCCTTGATTGGTTTGGGTGCCTTGGTCAAGCTACTGGCTCCTGGCCGCCAGAAAGAACTGGGCCGGGCCTTGGCGGGCTTTGGCATTCTGTTCCTGGGTTTAAGCACACTGCAAGAGGGCATGCAGGGCTTGGCAGCCAATTTCAGCCTGGCCTATATGCCAGCAGGTGGCTATGGCTCTCACCTCTTAATTATGCTGACCGGTCTGGCCCTGACTGCGGTGTTGCAATCCTCCACCGCCGCCATAGCCATGACACTGACTGCACTGGATGCCGGAGCTGTCAGCTTTGATCAGGCGGCCGCGATTGTCGTGGGTGCCTCCATCGGTACGACCTTGACCGGTGTGCTGGTCGCCATTGGCGGCACCATTTATGCCAAACGCACCGCCATTGCCTACATCCTGTTCAACGTCATTGCCGGTTTGCTGGGCTTGCTGATACTGCCTTTATTCCTGAAGGCCATGTACGCCACTGGCTCCTATATCAACGTGCCTCCCGGTGCCCTGGGACTAGCCGCCTTCCATAGTCTGTTCATTGGCCTGGGCGCGGTCTTGTGCCTGCCCTTTACCCAGCAATTTGCCCGTTGGGTGCAGCGCTTGGTTCCCGACCGTGCCACACGCCCCCAGCACCACCTGGATGACAGCCTGCTGCAAGTGCCCGCCCTGGCCCTGGAAACGACGCAACGCACACTGGGGGAACTGGCCCAGCGCCTGCTGAATCTGTATCAGCACAGTTTGAACATGAGCCGCCCCAGCACAGCCACCGCAGACTTACAGCAAATTGAGACCGTGCTGGATCAGGCCTACGAATTTGTATTACGTATCCCCAGCACAGCCGATGCCCCTGCCATCGCCACCCGCATCAGCGCTCTGCTGCACGCCATCGACCATATGCAACGCCTGCGCAGCCGTTTGCAGCATCCGCCTAGTGCCGATTTGCACGACAGCCGCTATCAGCAAGCCCACACACTGGCCACTGAACTCAATACCTTGGCCCAGCAAGGGCTGCACGAACAGGTTCCACAAGATTGGCTGGATCAAATACAGGCTCGCGCCCAGGCCTTGGCAGCGCTGTTAAATAACGTACGTAGCCATCTGCTGGCCGTCCCGCAAGACCAGGGAGATGCCTCACGAACCCTGCGCATTACCGACGCTCACCGCTGGTTTGAACGCAGCAGTCAGCATGTTTGGCGCAGCAGCTACTATTTGCAGCAAGCTCGGCAAGGCCAATCGTGAACAAAGCTTTATTCTCCCGACGCCCCCCATCACAAGCTCGATGCTTCAAGCCACCCTTTCAGCGCATCCAGGTCAGTAAAACTCACATAACAAGAATATGAAAAGAGCGAGTGTTCTAAAGTCGATAGAAACGCATAAAAATTCACGCTAATGGAAAAATTCCATGTCCACCCGGCCAAAACTACAATTCCATACTTTTTTACTGTTGCTGGTCGCCGTATCCATCGCTTTTATCTGGATACTTCTCCCCTTTTATGGTGCGATATTTTGGGGTGCCGTATTGGCTATTCTGTTTACGCCCTTGCAGCGCAAACTCCTGGCTAAGACCAAAGGCCGGCGCTCCCTGTCTGCCCTGATCAGCTTGCTGATCATCATTCTGATCGTGATTATCCCGGTCATCCTGATTTCCGTTTCGCTGGTTCAACAAATCGCCTCACTCTACGATTTGATGAATAGCGGCCAGTTGAATCCCGGTGCGTATCTACAAAAAATCCTCAATGCCCTGCCCCCTAGCGTGAATGATTTTGCGGCCCGTTTCGGCCTGCACGACTTTGCCTCCCTGCAAGAGAAGTTCTCCGAATTTGCGGTGCAAGGCGGGCAATTCCTGACTAAACAGGCGTTGAACGTAGGCCAGAACACCTTCCAGTTCCTGGTCAGCCTGGGCATCATGCTCTACATGCTGTTCTTCCTGCTGCGCGATGGCGTTGAGCTGGGCCGTCATTACCGCCAGTTGATCCCCTTGAGCGAGAACCAGAAGACCCACCTGTTCCGCAAGTTCACTACCGTGGTGCGTGCCACGGTCAAGGGCAATATCGCCGTGGCGGCCACGCAGGGCGCACTGGGCGGGGTCATGTTCTGGTTCCTGGACATTCAGGGCGCATTGTTTTGGGGGGTGCTGATGGCCGTACTGTCCCTGCTGCCCGCGGTCGGTGCTTCCCTGATCTGGGCCCCTGTCGCCATCTACTTCTTTGTATCGGGCCACTATGTTCCGGGCATCATCCTGACCGGCTTTGGTATTTTGGTGATTGGTCTGGTCGACAACCTGCTGCGCCCCTTGCTGGTGGGGAAAGACACCAAGATCCCTGACTACGTCATCCTGATCTGAACGGCTTTGTAATTGGCCCGCTGATCGCCGCCATGTTCATCGCCTGCTGGGATCTGTTCCCCTCTGCCGTCAGCGCCCGCGTTGAGGCTGAAGAGCAGGAAAATCACAGCAACTAAAATCAAGCAGGCCGGATCAATGCATAGGCCGGACCGGCCTGCTTAACTGGTGATACAAACACACTAAAAAGGGGCTGGTTCTACTTGAGAAGGTAGAACCAGCCCCTTTACTTTTCCTGCAGGCTTACGCCATTAGCACTGGCAAGAACAAAATCCAGATATTGACGGCCAAAGCCAAGAACCAGACCAGCGAGCGCAACGCCGCCTTGTTCATTATGTACATCACCAGATACAGCACGCGCAGCACGATCCAGGCAATCATCAGGCGTTGCACTTGCAAGCCGTCCACCCCCGACCACAGGGCCAGCAACACCGCTGCATAGAAAAAAGGCAAAGCTTCAAACGCGTTGGCCTGAGCCGCATTAGCCCGAGCGCGCCATCCCGTCAAACCTGCCAGCCACGGGCGAGGATCATGATTATCAAAGCCCGGACTACCCGCTTTGGCACACACCGTCGCTAACCAAGGCAAGAAAGCCGCTACAACAAAACCAATCTTGATCCCCAGCATCATCGTCCCCTTAACAGGCTGAAACAACCAACATAGCACGTCACCCTTTAAAAGCGCGCGCAGAATTTACAAACCCGAAAAAAACAGGATATACTTATCGTCTTAGGTTAGCCGATGTAGCTCAGACGGTAGAGCAGCTCATTCGTAATGAGAAGGTCGAGGGTTCGATTCCTTTCATCGGCACCAACTAATCTAAAACCATTGAAATAAAATAATTAATATTAATCAATGGCTTGGCTTCCTCAGCCTGGAAGCATTTGATCGCCTATTTTCAACTATTTCACCTAGACGGCCCCAAAAAATCCCCACGGCAGGCCCCACGAAAATAGGCATATGGCAATCGCCACCGTAACTGCGTGAGAAATGCGTAGCAGTAAATTGGGAAAGGAAGCGACAAATGATGCCAAAGCAGCGTATTAATGTACGTCAATGACAAGCTAGCTACCCGTACGAAATCTTGATTTATACGCTAAGCTTTCCCGGTCACGGCAACAGTCTTGCAATCTGCATGCCGCATGTTCGGAGAGAAGAGAGAATCATGTACTACGGTGAACGTTTCAATGCCTGGTCACATCTGATCGGAGCGGTTCTGGCTGTTGGCGGCGTATCCTGGCTGCTGGTCATGGCAAGTTTTACCGGAGACCCCTGGCGCATCACCAGCACGGCAATCTATGGTGCCACACTGATTCTGCTTTACCTGATCTCCACCCTGTATCACTGCTTCAGGGGACGGGCCAAGAATGTATTTCGCAAGATGGATCACTTTTCCATCTATTTGCTGATTGCTGGCAGCTATACGCCGTTCTGCCTGGTAACGCTGCGTGGCCCTTGGGGGTGGAGTCTGTTCGGTGTGGTCTGGGGTTTGGCACTGATTGGTATTCTTCAGGATATCCGTCCTCGTTCGCCTGCACGCATATTGTCGCTAGTGATTTACGCTGTTATGGGATGGATTGTCTTGCTGGCACTGGGGCCGTTGGCATCCGGCCTGGGCTCGCAGGGATTTTCTTGGTTGGCGGCAGGTGGAGCAATTTATACCGCCGGAATTGTATTCTTCGTGTTTGACGAGCGCTTTCGACATTGGCACGGTATCTGGCATTTATTTGTGCTGGCCGGCAGCGCAGCGCATTTTCTGGCCATATCCCGCTATGTCGTCATGTAAAGGAGGGTTGGCTGTCTTAGCTACTGCGTTCCTCCTCGTCTCCACGTAAAAGTACATGTCCATAAAGGCAGGCGAGTGAAAGCTCGCCGAAACAGCCGAAATAATCAGAAGCCAGTTTCAAAGACTTACCTGAACTCAAAATCCAATTAAACGTCAGACCGCATTTGTTCGTGGCATCGTTCTATTGAATCAGCCCCTCAAAGCACTTTGCTGTCTCTGGCCCATAACGGCAGCGCTTGGTTCAAGCTATGTACATTTGTGCTCTTGCTGACCATCTGTATAGAATGCAGACGAAAAAACCATGCAATTTCAGTCGCCAAGCAGATAAACAAACGACATCCACGCCGAGTAAATTCTGATGCGCAAATACCTAAATCCCATTGCAGTTGGCTTGTTCAGTCTTCTCGCTGTGTCCAGCCACGCGGCCTCTCCAAACCTGTCCGTCACGACTGAAGACCTTAAAAATCTACGTTCAGCATCCACGTTGCCGCGTGACGCGAACCCCACACCAACCAAATCGAAAGACCCTTCCCTTGATTCAGAATTTAGCCGTAACTTCAAAAAGGCGCTGAACAATGAGGAAAAAGCGCGCCAAGCGGCACGTGAACAACAACTGGAACGTAATCACCGGCCCCAATTTGAACAGAACCAGAAAGCGTCCAATCGCTTCGGCCCCCCCGACAACAAGAAAGACAATATGGGGCTTTATTTTGATTCCAACGGTCCCGCCGCCACCTCTTGCCGCGAAGACGAACTGGGCAAAACTCATTGCAAAGTGCGGGAACTACGATAGGCATCCAGATCCTGGCGTATTGTCCGTGCATCCGAACCTTAGAACCCCATAAACGCTAGTACGGTTCTGATCGACACCGTTTGATTCGCCAGGCCAGTGACGCCCGGTTTGCCTCAAAGACTATGTCAACAAGCCAACGCCGTCACCAACATGGAAATCGGTCCGCACATGGGCTGACACAAGCAGCGTAACTCCAAGCCCCCCAAGCAGATTCACTGCTGCCCTGTCGCACACTGCCCTGGCCCTGCGCACTATAAGTAGAACAGCCCAGCCGGACATTGACGAAAACAACACCGTCCTCGCCGGGCACGAACACGGTTACTTCATCGAACCGACTCTTCTTGAAGCCAACAACCCTGGTTTGAGCCTAAACACGCCATAACGCCAGCTGAAGACAGAGGGCAAAACCCTAAAGTGCAGGAACCGCGCCGGCTTTCAGGTCTGCTGCTTGGAATAACGACGCGGAGAAGCACACGTCCAGTCCTTAAAAGCGCGCGAAAATGTCGCCGTATCTGAATAGCCAAGCTGCTCGGCGACAACGGCCAAAGGCAGTTCCGCTGACTGCAGCATCGCTTTCGCCCGCTCCTGACGAACTGCCTGGAGCACACCGCGAAACGAACTGCCTTCCTCCATCAGCCGTCTGCGCAAAGAGCGCGCCGACATATCCAAAACCAAAGCAATGGAATCACAATCTACAGAGGTCCGTCCGAGACGGAGGGAAATTATTTCCTTTACCTGCTCGGTCACCCCTTTCACCATCGTAGTTTCTGGACCTAGCAGAGCCAGCAAATGACACTCCAGCACTGACTTGAGCCTGGTGTCCTGAAACCCACTTGTCCGAGAAAACTGCCTATCCAGGTCGCTGTTGCGCATCACTAACTGATTGGCCACCTGATTACCTATAACAGGAGCTCTGAAAAACCGCTCTAGCGTCTGCTCCCGGCCCACAAGCGAGTGTTCAAAATGCACCTCAATCGGCCGCCAGCTGGGGGTAGCCAACTGTTTGAGCATCAAGGCCATGCCTGCAATCGTGAACTCGGCATCTTGGCTGCGCGGCCAAATAGCACGGTTTTGAATCCGGTAGCTCAGGATGGTGGTATCAGCATGGGGGGTCAGATCCAGAGAGGTCTTGGTCTGCCAGTGCCCCTGAAACATCCCGAATGAATCCAGAGTCGCTCGCAAGCTGCCTGCCGCCACAAACAGAGCGTGAAATGGGCCCATTTCCTCCAAGCCAAACTGGGCCCCCATCTCCAAGCCTAGATAAGGACGATCAAATTTCTTGGCGGCATGCTCAAGCAAAGATACGTAGCGATGCAAAGGGACACGCTCATAAGGTGTCGCAGTCTGATTCCGATAAAAGCCGTATTCCCGTAGCAAGACATCAACCTGGTGCCCCTGGTCCGATAAAGCATCAACAAACGCAGTCAGATACAACGTCCGTATAGTGGCCTGCCTATCCTCATTCGGATTAACAGTGCCGGGGCCGACATTACCAGAGTCGAAAACCGCTCCTGCCGACTCAACAAGACCCTTGTTCATCTCCTTTCCCCGCTCCTTTTTGCCATCACACTAACGAGCCCGCTGGTGCCAAAGTCTGTCCGTATAAGATTAATTTTTATGCCGGCACAAACTTCAAGCCTAAATTAATAGACTGAACTTCGGTATACATCATTTATAAAATCAGCCACTTGCAACATCCGGATTTACCCGAGCACTAATTTCTCATGTTCTAGCCCAGTCAGAAAGCGCCTTGGCCTATTTTGCAAGTTCCTTATCCCGTTTTGCAATTTCCGCCTCCGTGAGGCTGGGGCACCATGTAGCTGCAAATAACGCACTACAAGGATATGAGACATGAGTACCTCGACGAAGATCGACTTTATCTACCTGTCTGAGCAAGACATGGTTCGTGCTGGCGTAACCGATATGGCCAGTTGCGTAGATACGATGGAGGAGATGTTCAGCCTGCTGTACCACGGTGACTATCGTATGGCGGGAGCCAACAACAACTCACATGGAGCGATCGTCGTCTTTCCGGAGAGTTCTCCTTTTCCGGACATGCCCAAACCAACCCCAGATCGGCGCTTCATGGCCATGCCCGCCTATCTGGGCGGACGTTTTCGCACAGCCGGGATGAAGTGGTACGGCTCCAATATCGAAAACCGGGAGAAAGGGCTCCCACGCTCCATCCTGATGTTTGTGCTCAATGACGCAGACACCGGAGCTCCCTTGGCTTTTATGTCTGCCAACCTGCTCTCGGCCTATCGTACCGGTGCCATCCCCGGCGTCGGGGCTCGCCACTTGGCACGCAAAGACTCTAAGGTTGTCGGTATCTTGGGCCCTGGCGTCATGGCTCGTACCTCGCTATCTGCGTTCATGGCCGTCTGCCCGCAAATCGACACCGTCAAAGTCAAAGGGCGTGGCCAAAAAAACCTGAACGCCTTTCTGGCCTGGCTGGCAGAAACTTTCCCGCAGATCACCAATGTCCAGGTCGTGGACACCACTGAGGCCGTGGTCCGGGACAGTGACATCGTGACTTTCTGCGGTTCGGGTGCCGTTGGCGATCCCTCCACCTACCCCACCGTAAAACGTGATTGGATTCGCCCCGGTACGTTCCTGTCTATGCCATCCCTGAGCAATATTGATCAAGACATGGAGTCCCCCGAGATTCGTAAAGTCCTGGATCACACTGGGCTGTATGAGGCCTGGTATGAGGAAAATCCTAAACCTGTTCATGCCAGTGTGCCCGTTGTAGGGATCCGTTTTATGGATCTGATCGCTGAGGGCCGGATGTCCCGGGATCAGCTGGAGGATCTGGGCAAAATCGTCGCCGGGCAGGCGCCTGGACGCCAGAACGATGAGGAAATCATCATTATGTCGGTCGGGGGCATGCCCATTGAGGACGTAGCCTGGGGCACGGTTGTCTACCGCAACGCACTCAAGCTAGGGATTGGCACCTCGCTTAATCTTTGGGACGAACCCGTCCTACGTTGATACCCATGTATTCCGAGCAAGCGACAATAGCCCACTTGCTCGGTCTTGGCATTCATCAACTTTTTACCGAGACCTACACCATGACCTCTATCGTCAAAGTCAAAACCGGCTCTAAGTTTGAAGAACTGGGCAGCTACTCACGCCTGGTTGCAGTCGATAATCTGATCTTTATGTCCAATACCGCTGGACGTAATCCTCGTACCAAGCTGATCCCCACAGACCTGCGCGAACAAACCTTGCAAGTGCTCAGTAATATCGAATCCGCCTTGGCTTCCGTAGACGCCTGTCTGGCCGATATCGTGGCAGCCCGCGTCTTCATTCAGTTTCCCGAAGATGTGGACATCATCATGCAGGTGTACGGTGAAAAAATGCGAGGAATTAACCCGACGCTCACCATGACCAGCCCTCCTTTGGGATCTCCTGAGTATCGGGTAGAGATTGAAGTGACGGCCTATCGTGGAGCCTCCAAAGCCGACATACGGACACTGACCATCACACCCTAAGCAGACCTCCATGCGGATGAGGATTCCCGGTGCCAGTCCGCATGGAACGATCCATCTGGTCTACCCTACCGTGCTAGGAGGCGAGCCGTGGCTCCCGTCATCACCCCTGTGCGCAGCTCCATCGAGCTGCCCGACACCTCAAACGTCATCATTATCGGCGCCGGCATTGTTGGCCTGAGTGCCGCCCTGACTCTTGCCGAACGCGGCATCTCTGTCCTGGTCCTCGAAAAGGGCCGCATTGCGGGCGAACAATCCTCGCGCAACCTGGGTTGGGTTCGCAAAATGAGCCGCTCCGCCCCCGATGTACCACTTGCCCAAGCGGCTGACCACTTGTGGGCTCGCATGCCAGAACGCCTGGGCTCGGATGTGGGTTACCGTCAGGCAGGCATTATGTATCTCGCTCGTACCGAGGCAGAAATGCATCAGCACGAGCAATGGCTAGCTACCGTGCGCAGCCTGTCGCTAGACTCCCGTCTACTCAGTTCCTCTGAAATCAACAACATGGTGCCCGGCGGCAAGGGTCGCTGGACGGGTGGAATCTATACCCCGTCAGATGGTCGTGCCGAACCAAGCCTGGCCTGCAGCGCTATTGCACAAGCAGCCATGAAAAAAGGGGCGATTATTGTCGAGAACTGTGCCGTGCGCAGCCTGCAGCTATCAGCCGGGCGAGTAAGCGGAGTCGTCACAGAACGCGGAGAGGTCCGATCCGAACAAGTACTGTTAGCAGGTGGGCTTTGGTCACGACGCTTTCTAGGAAATATGGGCATCTCTTTGTTGACTCTGCCACTGGTAGCATCAGTCGTGCGTACTGCAGCCATGGAAGGACCTACAGATATTGCCGTGGGCGCCCCCGACTTCTCATTTCGCAAGCGGCAAGATGGTGGCTTTACCATTACACAACGCGGAGCCTTGCATGCCCCCCTAATGCTGGATAGCCTTTTATTGGGCATGCATTACCTACCGATGCTGCGCGCCCAATGGAAAAACGTGCGTATTTCTGCCGGTCGTGACCTGCTCAACGATTTGATGCTAGGACGCCGCTGGAAGGCAGACGGCATTTCGCCCTTCGAGCGCATCAGAACGATGGACCCTCCCACTCTGTCCGCACTAAACACCGAAGCGATGACTAATCTGATTGCAGCCTGGCCTATTTTCAAGCAAGCCATCATTAAACAAGCATGGGGAGGAATGATTGATGTCACCCCCGACTCTCTGCCCGTAATCAGTCCCGTAGACAAGGTTCCCGGCTTGACACTAGCCAGTGGATTTTCCGGGCATGGCTTCGGAACTGGCCCTGCTGCAGGTCAACTGGCTGCCGATCTGATTTGCGGCACAACGCCTCTGGTAGATCCCACTCCCTACCGTCTTGATCGCTTCCAGAAGTAAAAAAAACGCGGCGACCCGTTAAAAAATAGGCCGCCGCAACCTCGAGCCCCACAAGACCAACTAGTACCCTGCCATCGCCCCACGATCCAGCCGCATACAAACGGCCTTGGATTCGGTATAGGCGTGGATAGCTTCGCTGCCAAACTCCCGCCCTAGCCCAGACAATTTACGGCCGCCGAAGGGCACCGCCAAATCCAACACATTATGCGTATTCAGCCAAACTGTCCCAACATCGATTCTTTCCGCTAACAAATGGGCACGTTCCAGATCACGGGTCCAAATACTGGCGGCCAGCCCATACGGTGTGTCATTGGCCAACTCCACTAACTGCCCAGGCTCGTCAATACGCAAGGCGCAAACTACTGGACCGAAGATTTCTTCACGCAGGACCGACATTTCCCGCGATACATTCGTCAAAACCGTAGGTTTATAAAACCAGCCTTCTTTTCCGACGATATCGCCCCCAGCCAGTGCCAACGCGCCTTGATCCAGGCCCGAGCGGACTAGGCCCGCAACACGCTCACGCTGACGCGCAGAAATCAAAGGGCCAATTTGGGCGTCAGGATCTCCCCCCGCCCCCAGTTTTAAACCCCGTGCTATCTCGGCAACGCCTGCAATAACCTCATCATATACAGCGGCTTCAATCAGCAAACGGGAGCCAGCTGTACATATCTGGCCCGAATTGGAAAATATGGCGGCGGCGGCACCGGGCACAGCCCGTTTTAAATCCGCATCGGCCAAGATAATTGTGGGAGACTTGCCGCCCAATTCCAGCGTGACACGCTTCATCGTTAACGCGGCAGCAGCCCAAATACCTTGCCCCGTCGCTGTCGAGCCCGTGAAGGAAATCTTGCGCACTAAAGGGTGTTCCACCAAAGCCGCACCGGCGTCATGTCCAAAGCCCGTGACAATATTGACCGCGCCGGCCGGAAAGCCCGCCTCCACAATAAGCTCGCCCAGGCGCAGTGTAGTCAAGGAGGTTTCCTCAGACGGTTTAAGAACCACTGTGCAACCACATGCAATCGCAGGAGCCAGTTTCTGAATGGCCTGGCCCAACGGAAAGTTCCACGGCGTGATCCCTGCGACGACACCCAAGGGTTTGCGCTCGGTGTAGGCACGATATGAGGCACCATCCTGAACCAAGGGAGACAACGCTATATACTCACCGGCGATTTTGGAACTCCATCCCGCAAAGTAGCGCAACGCCTCGATGGCAAAAGGAATATCAACCCTACGCGTCACACTTAACAGCTTACCGCTGTCCAGTGACTCCAACTGGGCCAACTCCTCGGCATGCTCTTCAATCAATAAGGCCAAGCGCTCTAATAACCGCCCTCGATCCAAGGGACGCATAGACTGCCAAGCCTGGCTTTCAAAACACCGATGCGCCGCCATGACGGCATGATCGACATCCGCAGCAGTGCATGCAGGGATAGTCGCGATCAAACGCCCTGTCGCCGGATTCAACACATCAATACGCTGCGCGCACGGCGATGCTTCGCTTAGCCTCCCATCCAACAGCAACAAGCCTTGGGGCATACGAGGGCCAGACGGTGCCGGCTCGGGCGGATGAATAGATGCAGATGATTGCTTCATAGACCTCATAACTCACTCAGATAAAAATAGAATACTTGTCTGCCTTGCACGACCATCGCACAAAATGCATTCAATCCGAAGATAGATAGTGATGAACAGAACTCTTGAGACGCGTATGGGCCAACACCGCCTCTTCGCTCAGATCATGTCCTATGCCCGAGCTTTTCCAGCCACCAAATGGCAAGCTGACATCCAAGGTGTTGTGGGTATTGACCCACACGGACCCAGCCTGCAAATGGCGCGTCATATAGCGCACACGGTCCAAATCCCGACTCCAGATGCTGGCCCCCAGACCGAACTCGGAATTATTGGCAAAGGCCAACGCCTGTGCATCGTCCCGGAACGGTGCCGCCACTAAAACGGGCCCAAATATTTCTTCACGTACCACCCGCATCTCTGGCTTGACCCCTGACAGCACTGTTGGTTGAACATAAGCCCCCGGGTGCTCCAGACCTAGACCTCCGGTGCGCAGTGATGCTCCTTCCCGCACCCCTTCTTTGACATAATTCAATACGCGCTGACTGTGTTCTTGACTGATCAAAGGCCCCATAGAAGTTTGCGGATCTAGGGGAGAGCCGAGCGTGATGGATTGGGCAATAGCGCTTACGCCCTCCATAACTTCGTCGTAAACACTGGCATGGGCATACAGACGGGAGCCTGCACAACAGTTCTGACCATGATTGGCAAAAATTGCCCAGGCCGCCTGTGGAATCGCCCGTGACAGGTCTGCATCCTGCGCAATAATGACGGGTGATTTCCCCCCTAACTCCAAGCTGAAGCGTTTGAACGCTCCCGCTGCATCCAGCGCAATCTGGCGGCCAACCTGCGTCGAGCCGGTAAAACTCACCATATCGACATCGGGGTCACGTACCAAGGCAACTCCGACATCAGGCTCACTCCCAGTCACTACATTCAAAACTCCCTCAGGCAAGCCTGCCTCCAGTGCCAGCTGCGCCAAATACAAGGCGCTAAGCGGTGTATGGGGGGCTGGCTTCAAAACAATTGAACAGCCCGCAGCCAGTGCTGGCGCAATTTTCCAGATAGCAATCCCTAATGCCACATTCCAGGGAACAATCGCTGCAACCACACCCACCGGTTCACGAAAGGTAAAACCGTCCAGTTCCCCATCGGCTACATAGGGAACCGATAACGGCATGGTGCGGCCAGACAGTTTGGTCGCCCAACCCGCCATATAGCGCAGCACATGGGCGGAGTAATGAACGTCCACATGCAAGGTGTTTTGCAACAACCGTCCGCTGCACAATGTCTCGATTTCCGACAATGGGCGGGCATGTTGCTCCAGCAAATCAGCCAAACGCAGTAAGCAGGCCTCTCGCTGATGAGGGCGATATCTCGCCCAAGGGCCACCCAAGGCTTTTCTAGCAGCGGCTACTGCATTAGCGACATCCAGAGCGCAGGCCTGCCCAGCCTGGGCAAACACCTGGCCAGTACTTGGGTCATGCAGTTCATAGCTGGACGAGGCCGGAACATGTCGGCCACCAATATGAAACCCATGTGATGAGTCCAGAAAAGAGCGCGTGCTCTGCCCCAGCAATTCGTAATCATTGTCCAGACGCAATTCAATCTCCACTGACAAGCCACCCCGGCGGCCTGTCCTGTCAGTCCGCTCAGCAGCACTAAAAACAAGGTTGATTCAAAATCCTGTGCAAACCCCTTGAGCTTCAGACAAGAGCATATTTGCCAGTACAGCGTAGCAACGCGGGCAGGGTAACAATAGGCACCAATGCGCACCCCTTATCCCTTAAGTGCAGAAAAAAACGAAAGTGGTGGCATTGAGCGACGCACCTCACCGTCACGGTGGACTTTGCGTCGTTTAACGAGGCTTGAGCATTTCTGAAGGGCTTTGACCAAACTGGCTTCTGAAGTCACGAGCAAACTTTCCCAGATGGAAAAAGCCAAAACGGGTAGCGACCTCAGTCACGTTTTCACCTGTGTCACGCGCATTCAACAACGCGGAACGGGCGGCATCCAGTTTCATCCTTTTTAAATGAGCGCCAGGCGTTGTCTGACGAAAATTTCGAAATCCGGCATGCAGAGTACGGCGACTGACCCCGACAGCCTGAACCAGATCATCGACTCGAATAGACGCCGTTAAATGGGCGTGCATGTACTCCTCGGCCCTTTTAACAAAGAACGGTGCGGGAGTTGTCACCACGCTTGATACGTGCTCCATCTGGCAACGCGGCAGGGCTCGAACCGCATTAATCACGATTTTTTCGATTGTCTGCCGAAACGCCGGTAAGCCAAGTAAGGAGTCACCACTTACCGTGTCTTCACAAACCGCCTGCAAGATCCCCGACAAGGCGCGTGCATGGCCCTCGGCGTTGATACGGGCTGTCTCGAAACAAGCTCTCCGATAGCCCATTCCAAGCCCCGGCCCATCATCTTCCAAATCAATGCTCGCAGCATCTAACTGCAAGGTCAGATGGGTATAGTCGGCCGACATGGCAGAGGAAAATGCCTCGCCCGGATGCACAATAAACAACATGCCTGGCCGAATCTCAAGGCAAGTGCTGGCCTGCCGATACTGCGCCACTCCGGTCAAGGGAATCTTGAACAGATAATGATCAGAGAGCTCCTGAGTCTCCTGACTGACAATCCCTGCAGACACCCCGTATTCAATAAAGTGCAAAGACAAACTCTGCAGCAGCAAGCGATTATGCGTAAAGCACACCGCTTGCCGAGTCTTCAACTCCAGCCGATGCGGGGCGAGAATGCCACTCAGGTGTTCGCGAGCCTGATCCGCAAATCGAGTACTCATCGCCGGAAATCTCTCCAGCCTCAAGGCACGATTACTACGCGGGCTCAGCTCCAGGGCCGGACTAGGCACTACCGTTTCACATCTCATCTCGCCTCCTCTTCATCTCAAGAACCCCGCATAAACTCAATTAAGCAGCAGTGGGCGTTAGCACCTCCTCCTCTACACGGGTGGATCCCACTTTGAGGTAGACCGACGGTCGGTTGTGCTTGAGCCAATTACCATGCAGATACCCAGCCAGCACAACCAGTAGAAACAGGAATGGCAGGTTGTTGACCAACATAGAATCAGTCCCCGTCAGCGCTGAGTAGTTCGCCAAGGATAAGCAAGTAGCTACCGCCAACAGAAGGCCTGCCACTAGAGGGGCCGCAGTTTTGGTGAGGGAGTACTCACCACGCCGAGCAAAAAAGACGCAGATTGATAAAGAGGTCGTGGTCAGCAGGCACATCAAACCCACTGCTCCCATGGACGACAGGCTAGTCGCCAAATTGAGCAAGGGGTCCAAGCCAGCCAAAGAGAAAGCACCGATCACAACGATAAAAATAGAGGTCAGCAAAATACACGCCATATAAGGCGAGCCATGATGCGGATGCACCTTTCCCAGAACAGCCGGGATCAGCCCATCGCGAGCGACAGCAAACAGGTAACGAGCGATATTATTGGCAAAGCCCAGGGCAGCCGCGAACAAGCTGGTCACCACTAGTAGATTCAGCGAATGACGGCCCAGTTCTCCGAGATACTGCTCCCCCATCCCTGTCAGTAAACGGCCAGGGTCAGCTGCGGCAACTGCCTGCAGCTTTTCTGGAGATACGCTCAAAACCAGACACCAGGATGAAAAGACATAAAAGGTGCCGAGTACAAGAATGGCCCCATACGTCGCCCGGGGAATAGTCACCAAACTATTTCTGGCTTCCTCACGGTAGATGGCTGTTGCCTCAAAACCCACCACACCATTAATCGCGTAAATAATAGAGATACCAAATCCGGGAGCCAACACTGCGGCTGGGGTAAAACTGCTGAAATCCAGACCCGAAAAACCCACCTGATACAGGATAAGCACATCCAAAACCAGAATAAAAGCGACCTCCAAAACCAGCAATACCGCTAATACCTTGGCTGCCATCGTGATCTTGCGATAGCTCAGATAAGCGATCAACGCCACACTGATGCCCGCCCACAACTCCCAGGGCGTAGTAACACCGAAGACTTCTTGCACAAAGTCCGTAGAGAAAAACGCCATCGCCCCTAACGTCGATGTGGCAGCACAGATATAAGCAATGATGGCAACGTAAGCGGCAGCCACACCAATCTGCTTGTTCAGGCTAGTGGCGATATAAGCATAAAAGGCCCCGACATTACGCACATGAGGGATCATGCGTACATAACCCACTGCAAAAACCAGCATCACCAAGCAGATCAGCAGCATGGTGCCGGGTGTACCTGCCCCATTTCCAAAAGCGAAAGCCAGCGGCACCAATCCCCCTAGCACTCCCAAGGGGGCGGCACAGGCCAGGATCATGAAAATAATGTCAGCAGTGCCAAGCTGCCCAGGAATTAAACCCGGCTTGGACGCTGATCGCGCATCAATGTGGCTCATTGTTGTCTCCGTTTTACTATTTTGTGATTTATGCGCCATGTACTAACAATGCTAATTTGTCGCCCACCAGGCAGGTATTGCCGTTCTTCCCCGAAAAATTGCAATTTCGGCCAAAAAACCGAAAACAATGAAAATCAGGCACCAAACGTCCAGGCTGTCGTTACAGAGCAGCAAGAGCAGTGACATGGACCATCTGATGTGCCTAGAAACTGGCTGTGAACACCAGCTGTGTGTAGACGTTGGTCGAAGAACTACCGTCTTGACTCCCCCCGTTAGCCTGGTACTTGCGCGGTTTATATAAACCTAGCAAAGGCGAAATCGTGATGTTGTCCGTAACCGCCCAATCCAGATACAGATCTACGGCATTCGCATCACTGTTGAGCACCGCTCGGTTGGCTATCGTTCTGTAGTTATAGAAAATTGCGCCAACGGTCAGGTTTTCATAAGGACGAGCACGTATCGATATCGCATGCACGGCCAGATTGCTGGCAAATGCTCCCGGCACATAGTTCCCGGCTATCTCCCCATGTGTCCAGCCATCATCCAGATAACCACCAGTAAAAAAGGGGTCCCAATTTTGGGAGTAATGGCTATAGCGATAGCTGACTTGCGGGCGCCAGGCCAGATCAGCGAAGGTATAGCCCGCTTGCACAGACCAGGCCGTCTCATTACCTGACTTCTTATCCTGACGGGCAAAATCAAATCCGAAATCGGCATTCTTGACTCCCGCATTGCCCTCACCGCTAAGGCCGTAGATATTCATGTTTTTGCGCTCGAGCATCATCGAATCCGCATACTGCTTGTCCACATCCAGACCACGGATGTAAGTCAGGCCCACGGTGCCTTGGGGAGCCGTGTATTCCACCATGCCCACGGCCATTTCTGTCTTGGCCATCGCCGGATTATCAGACTTGATCCACATCGCGCTAGCATGCAAACCGTCCTGCCCACCCAAACGCATGACAGCTGTTTTTGCGAAAGAATGGCGGGGTCCCAGGTAATAAGCGCCACCGCGATCAAACTCCTTCCCCATCCCTCTGCCTGGATTGGCAGCATCGTCGTAGACCAGAAACCCGCGACCTAACTTGATGCTTTGCCGTCCAAATGAAATATCGATACCGTTCTGGCCTAAAGCGGGCACCAGATCCCCTGACCGCCAACCTAAATAGGCGTCCTCAAAACTGGTGCGCCGCTCCTTTCCCACGGAATAGCCACCAGGATCACCATCCCCCCAAGTACCAGAGCTGATCAAGGCGAGACTGCCATAAACAGAGCCTGCACCAATGCGATCCGTTTCACCCCTAAACCCATACTTTGCAAACCCCTCCTGCCAATGGAAACTGCCTGAGCGACCGATATAGTTATGCTCGCTGCTCAAAACCCCATAAACGACCGTTAAATCAGCATTAAGCTGAGTGCCTTCATCGCGGTAAAGCTCATAGGCTTGGGCCTGGGTCAACAGTGCGCATAAGCCGCCCAACGAGAATAAGGTTGTGCGAATAGTCGAGTGCATAATGCAACTCCTCTCTTTCTTATAGGTACTACAGCCTGAAATCATCCTGTGGGATGCCGATGTATGCAGAGCCCGCTCTGGCTACCATCACCGTGGCGCACAGAAGCAGATCCCAGCCCTATCAGGCTAAATAGCCACCCACTATCACCGCTATCCCATTCACGCAGATGGCAGCCCTTTCCTGCACTTATTCACTCATCAGGGAAAAACCCGGCTATCGCCCCCCCCTCCGCCATACGTACCTAAACAAAAGAGCAGACGAAAAAAAGCCCGCTTATAAAAGCGGGCCTTGTCTTGTAATACTGATGATGAAATCCAGCGTTCTAATTCGTCAGATGCTCATCCACCAACTCAATCCAATGCTTCACGGCCGTCCGCCCCGCTCCATTCAAGTGATTCCCACAAGCCATATTGGCAGTGACGATCAAATCCGGTTTGCTGCTTTCCAGTGCGTCCATCTTACGATCACGCAGACGTCCCGCAATCTCTGGTTGCGTCAACGAATACGTACCTGCTGAACCACAACACAAGTGACTATCCGGCACCGCACCCAGATCAAACCCCAGACGGGTCAAGACGGTCTCAACCCGGCCGCCCAACTTCTGGGCATGCTGCAAAGTACAAGGACAATGGAAAGCCAGGCGCGGGCGTGTTTGCGAGTTCAAACACTCTTCCAAAGGCTGGTCCTCCAGCACTTCAACCAGATCTTTGGCCAACTCACTGACTCGACGTGCACGCTCAGCATAAACAGGATCGTTTTGGAACAGATCCATATACTCTTTGACGAAAGCCCCGCAACCGCTGGAGGTCTGCACAATCGCCACCGCCCCTTGCTCGATCTCCGGCCACCAGGCATCAATATTGCGACGCGCCTGCTCCAGGCCCTGTTCCTGCGCACCCAGGTGAAAGGACGAGGCACCGCAACAGCCTGCCTGGGCAATCGGCGTCACGCTGATTCCTAAACGATCCAACACCCACGCGGTAGCCGCATTAATGGACGGTGCCATGGCCGGTTGCACACAGCCTTCCAACATCAAAACCTGCTTGCTATGACGTTGTGCGGGACGGCTCAAATCTGCATTAAGTTTAGGCGGGATTTTTTCCTGCAGCGAGGATGGCAGCAAAGGACGCAGGGTTCGCGCCACGCCTAACAAGGCACCGACTCGCCCCGGTTCAGGCAAGATTTGGGTCAGTGCGACTCGCATCGCCCTATCCTTCAAAGGCCGCTTTACTTTAGGCTCCAGAGCAGCCCGGCCTATATCCAGCAAATTGTGATATTTCACCCCCGAAGGACAGGTTGTTTCACAGTTACGGCAGCTCAGGCATCGGTCCAGATGATGTTGAGTCAGCTCCGAGGTTGCCTTGCCTTCCAGGAACATTTTGATCAGATAGATACGGCCTCGCGGGCCATCCAGCTCATTGCCCTGGTCCAGGTACGTAGGACAAGTCGCATTGCAAAACCCACAATGCACGCAGGAGCGCAAAATAGCCTGGGCTTGCTCGGCTTGCGGCAGCTGCTGAGCCCATTGGGTCAGTTGTGTTTGCATGTGGACTCCGCCGAAGTGAATAAACGACCAGGATTAAAAATGGACGCGGGATCTAATTGCTGTTTCAAGCGCTGATGCCAGATCAACAAGGACTCGGGCAATTCATCCTGCCCTGCTCCCGATCCCGACCAACAACGGGCATGACCATGCATGGCGCGAGCTTGCGCGTCAATCTGCTCAACAGAGGCATCAGATTTAAGCCAAAGCTGCGTGCCGCCCCAATCCACCAGAATCTCGCCGGGCCATGGTTGTACCGGCGCATCAACTGGCAAGGCAATCCGCCACAAAGTACCAGCCTGGTTAAAGAAGGCCAGACGCTGCTCGCACAAATCATCCCAATACGACATCTCCAGAACATCGCCACCTATCTGCTCTTGCGCCAGCCGCACCGAACTGTCCCCCCCTTCCAGACGCAGATGCAAACGGCCATTCTGCCAAGCAGCTCCCGTAATAGGGCGACTTTGGTCTCGCCATGCACGCAACAAACCAGCGACCTCAGACTGTGTCACATCCAAAGCCAACGCCGCCTGACTACGTGGGCGCGGCAAGACTTTAAAGGACACCTCGGTAATCACTCCTAAAGAGCCCTGTGCGCCTACCATCAGTCGCGACACGTCATAGCCTGCGACATTCTTCATGACTTGACCACCAAAGCGCATATGCGTGCCCATGCCACTGATTAGACGGCAGCCCAGCACGTAGTCGCGCAAAGCACCCACCCACGGGCGGCGCGGCCCTGATAAACCACAGGCTGTCGCACCACCAACTGTCGCCTTGCCCTCGAAGACGGGTGGTTCAAACGGCAAGCATTGGCCTTGCTCGTTCAGGACGGCTTCCAAGGCCTGTAAGGAGGTTCCGGCGCGTACCGTGACAACCAGCTCTGCCGGGTCATAGTCGACCACACCCTCATGGCCGGCCAAACACAAGTCCTGGCCTTGAACCGCTTTACCAAGAAAAGCCTTCGTATTTCCGCCAACAAGACGCAATGGGGTTTTCGTACTCAAGGCCTGCTGAACCTGCTCCAGCAACTCGACGCTGCGATCCTGATTATTATGTTCTACGATAGTCATCAGAAGCGCTCCAACTCTGGGAAAGGCAGTTGCCCATGATGGATATGCATGGCACCCATCTCGGCACAGCGATTCAGCGTGGGAATATTTTTGCCAGGATTCAACATGGTCTTGGGGTCAAAAGCGGCTTTAATCGCGTGAAAGAACTGCAGCTCGTCTTCATTGAACTGCACACACATTTGATTGATTTTTTCTCGGCCAACGCCATGTTCCCCAGTGATCGTGCCGCCCACTTCCACACACAGCTCCAGAATCTTGCCACCCAAGGCCTCGGCACGTTCCAGCTCGCCTGGCTCATTGGCATCGAACAAAATCAAGGGATGCATATTGCCGTCACCCGCATGAAAGACGTTAGCCACACGCAGGCCATACTCTTCAGACAGCTCTGCGGTTTTCTTGAGGACATAAGCCAGCTGACGGCGCGGAATAGTGCCATCCATGCAGTAGTAGTCGGGGGAAATACGGCCTACTGCCGGAAAGGCGTTTTTACGTCCAGCCCAAAAGCGCTGTCGCTCTTGCTCATCCCGGGCCACCCGTACCTCTTGGGCACCGGCTTTGAACATGACCTGCTCAACACGCACGACATCGTCCTGCACGTCCTCCAAGGCACCATCAATCTCGCAGAGCAAGATCGCTTGGGCATCAACAGGATAACCAGCGTGAATAAAATCCTCGGCAGCACGGATGGACATCTGATCCATCATCTCCAACCCAGCGGGCACAATACCTTGGGCGATAATCTGCGCCACGGTATCCGCTGCTTTTTCCACATCATCAAAACTGGCCAGCAATACCACCGTACAAGGTGGGCGAGCCAGCAGCTTGACGGTAATTTCCGTGACAATGCCCAGCATCCCTTCCGAGCCGGTAAATAAAGCCATCAAGTCAAAACCGGGGGCATCCAAGGACTCGGAACCCAAAGTCAAACGCTCGCCTGTGACAGTAATAACTTCCAGACGCAAGATATTGTGTACGGTCAGGCCGTACTTCAAGCAGTGCACCCCACCCGCATTCTCGGCCACATTGCCACCAATCGAACAGGCGATCTGCGAAGAAGGGTCCGGCGCGTAGTACAGTCCAAAAGGCTGGGCCGCCTGAGAAATAGCGATATTGCGTACGCCGGGCTGGACACGGGCAATCCCCGCTACGGGGTCCAGATCCAAAATCTGATTCAGGCGGGCCATCACCAACAAAATGCCCTGCTCCAGCGGCATGGCACCACCCGACAAGCCGGTACCTGCTCCGCGAGCCACCACAGGTACACCCACTTGATGAGCCAGCCGCATCACAGCCTGAACCTGCTCCACAGTGCGCGGTAGCACTACCAACAAGGGCTTGCTGCGGTACACACTTAAGCCGTCGCATTCATAAGGGTGCAACTGCTCGTCTGTGTGCAGCACATCCAGGCCGGGAATATCATCACGCAAACGACTGAGTAATTGCATCTTGTCCACGCGGGGCAAGACGCCGTCTAATTTTTCGTCGTAGTGCAAACTCATCGACGTCTCCTGTTTTTATAAAGTCTCCTAAACCGGATGGTCTTTGATGAAGCCCCCCTTGTCCAGCGCATCCATTACTGGTCAGACCAGTTTTTACCCTTAGTGCCTCCTAGGGTTTGTCTTTATAGTGATAAAACAGGTAGATAGCTATTTAGTTTGTTATTATTTTTGCAGGCAAAAAACTGGTCAGACCACCAATGAGAATGCAGGAACCCAAGCGACTGGATACGTCCGCCGAGCTGGTTGCCCAGCGCATCGAAACCTTGATTATGGATGGAGTCCTAAAACCAGGACAAGTCTTGCCATCGGAACGACAACTGACGCAAAGGCTGACGGTCTCCCGTTCTGCCCTACGCGAAGGCCTGCAAATCCTGCGTGTACGCGGTTTGATTGAAACCCAGCATGGCAAAGGTTCCTTCGTTGCCAATCTGATTGACACCGCTGCCAGCAAACCGCTGGAGCACCTCTTGCAAGCGCAGGGGCGCACCCTTTACGACTTGCTGGAAGTGCGCGAGTTACTGGAGAGTGAGGCCGCCCAACTGGCTGCTTCCAGAGGAACCGAAGCGGATCACATTATGATCCGGCGACGCTTTCAGGAACTGGAAGATCTGCAAGCGCAGGAAGGTGCGCCTGAGCAGATTGCGCGGGCGGATCATGCTTTTCACCAAGCTATCTGCGAGGCCTCACACAATCCGGTTCTGGTGCACATGATCAGCCTGTTCAACGATTTGATGCTATCCACCGTACGGCTCTCGGTACAGCATCTGTACCCCGACCAAGATTCCAAACGCAAACTGGATCGTCAACATGCGCGCTTGTGCAATGCTGTCACCCAGGGCCAAGCCGATCTGGCCCGACGGGCCGCCAAAGAACATATTGACGGCATACGGCGACAACTGCAGGAACTGGAGGCCAAGCAAGTGCGCTTGGAGCACGCCCGCCAGCGCCTGAACGGTCTATAAACAGATTTACTTAGCCAAGATATTAGCCAGCATATAACCGGACCCAGCCCCTGTTCCTGCACCAGGCCACGTCGAGGCCCCACAGAGGTACAAACCGTTAATAGGTGTCTTATATTTGGAATAGCCCGCTACCGGCCGGAAAAAGAAGTTTTGATCCAAATGATGGCTGCCAGACAAGTTGTCTCCGCCGATCAAGTTCGCATTGAACTGCTCCAGGTCCTGCGGTGACATGATGTGGCTAGCCAAAATCTTGCCGCGCAGGCCAGGGGCATAACTTTCCAGCAGGTCCAATACGCGCTCCGCGTAGGCCTCTTTAAGCTGCGACCAATCCCCGGCCGCAAGCAGCCCTAAGGCATCCCCTTTCACCTGAGCCGGCAAAACACGCACCTGAATCCACAAAGTGTGTTTACCCTCAGGGGCGCGTGTCGGGTCCAAGGCTGTCCCTTGTCCCACTACCAGCACGGGCTCAGCGGGTAACAAGCCCGCAGCTGCCTCAGCGTAGACACGGCTCATCATTGCCATATCCGGAGCCAAGTGCACATAGGAGAAGCGCTGCAGCTCGGCACCGGCCTTCCAGTCAGGCAAACCATCCAAAGCCAGATGAATCATCAAGGTGCCCAAACCAGGGCGGAAAGCATCCACTTTCTTTTGATAGTCCTTGGATACCTCTTGGGACTGCACCAATCGCCCAAAAACAAGTTGGGGATTCAGGTTAGCGATAACCGCTTTGCGCGCTTTGAAACGACGCCCGTCTGCAAGTACCACCGCACTAGCCCGGCCATTTTCTTGCTCGATACTTTGCACAGGAGCATTTAACAATAACTCCCCGCCCAGCTCCTGCAGCAAGCCGCTCATCGCTTTGATAATCGTGTCAGCACCGCCCTTCCCAATCACCATGCCAAAGGCTTGGTTGGCCATGGACTCAAGATAAGGGAATAGCGCACCACCTGCCGTATCAGGGGTGAAATCTACATGCAGGCCCCAGGCAGCCATCATGGCTTTCAAGGAATCACTTTCGAAGTGACGATCCAAAAAATCACGAGGTGTCGCCAGCAGCAACTGCATGAGCTCCGCCACACCGTCTTTACCCAGACCACGCCAGCTTTTCCAGGCCGTTTTTGCCATGCTCCATGAAGGCATGGGACTACCTAAGACAGCAAATAAATGGGGGGCTTTACGTTGGAAGTCTTCCAACATAGCCTGCCAGGCCAAGGCGTCCTTTTCAGACACCGCGCGAATGCGCGCCAGTGTCGTTTCCAGATTTGTACTGACACCCAGATAAGTTTGATCGCGGAATATGCTGGCAAAACAATGCGCCGCAGGGACGAAGGCCAGACCATGGCGCTCCAGCGCTTCTTTGTGACGCTGATAAAAAGCAGAGCCGGCAAAGGAAGACAAATTCATGGCGCACACATCGTGTTTGAAGCCCGGCAAGGTCAACTCTTGAGTGCTAACCGCCCCACCTGCCGAGCTTTTGGCTTCCAGTACCTGAACCTTCCAGCCCCGGCTGGCCAGCTCCACCGCCGCCGCCAAGCCATTGTGCCCAGCCCCAATCACGATCGCATCCACCACTGTCTCTGCACTCACGGCTAACTCCTTTAGCTCTAAAGTATTACCCGTATTCTACGGCTCAAACAAAGAACTGAGTAGGAATTTAGGAGGGAATAGAGGTGTAGAGCACGCCGCGACGATTATCGGCCTGGAGCCTAGATCGGCGGCCTTATCTGAGCAGATCAGCAGGCCAGTGGGCAAACCAAGAGACGCAGCCGGTGCGGATTGGATACGGCCTATTTTCTTCGGCCAGATTTACGCCGCCTATTTTGTGCGACGTAAAAAACAAAACCCCCACAAGCGTAGCTTGCGGGGGTTTTGAGGAATAAGAGCTTGACGATGACCTACTTTCA
>SMEN01000411.1_pt1 | contig 26386 bp, 23 predicted proteins | sample 2456271 | NCBI WGS metagenome assembly SMEN01 (sample SAMN10132593, study PRJNA489261) | soil metagenome | isolation source: day1 control-loamy sand soil ammended with raw manure from dairy cow... | place: USA | collected 2015-04-01 | reverse complement strand
GCCCAGGCCATCGCCGAAGCGGCCACCCGCTCGTTGGCCAGCGGGCGCAGCGAGCGGGTGGACTACAACGCTTGAGCTCACAACGCTTCAATGGCTAAGTCGGCAGGATCCAAGGATCTTCTGCCGACCTACGTCATGGCCGCGCCATCGCACTAGTTTGCCGATTCGAAATGGAGCAAAGGAACCAGCCGATCCCCGGTTTCTGGAGTAATCTTCCTGAACCGGGGATCTTCTGTTTCCGAGCTTGCGCCCGCCTAGGCCTTGACGCTTGAGGCACCCGCCTCGGCTTCGGCCAACTCTTCCTTGTGGCCGCCGATTTGTTCCAGTTCGTGGGCCAGCTCGGCCAGCTCGGCGCCCCCAGCCATCTGCGCGGTGAGCTCTTCAACCGTAATGTCGGACTTCGAGTAGTACCCGATGGAGCGCCCGCGTTTGAGCAGAAGGAAAGAATCCCCCACTGGGTAGGCATGATGCGGGTTGTGCGTAATGAAGATGACGCCCAATCCGCGGTCGCGCGCCTGTAGGATGTAGCGCAGCACCACGCCGGACTGCTTCACACCCAGTGCGGCCGTGGGCTCATCCAGGATCAGCACCTTCGCGCCGAAGTACACCGCACGGGCGATGGCCACACATTGCCGTTCGCCGCCGGACAGCTGGCCGATTGGCTGCTCCACGTCGCGCAGGTCGATGCCCATGTCGAGCAGCTCCTTCTTGGCAATCTGCTTCATTTTCGCCACGTCCAATTTCTTGAACGGGCCAAAACCGGTGGTCAGCTCAGAGCCCAGGAAGAAATTGCGCCAGATGGGCATCAGCGGCACGACCGCCAGGTCCTGGTAGACCGCAGCGATGCCCGCGTCCAGGGCCACGCGGGGGCTCTTGAGCTTGATATTCGAGCCGTGTAGCGTGAATTCGCCTTCGTCGTGCTGGTGCAGACCGGCGATGATCTTGATCAGCGTGGACTTTCCCGCGCCGTTGTCGCCCAGCACGCAGGTGACTTTGCCCGGGTCGACCTGCATGTCCACTCCCCTCAGGGCGATAATGCTGCCGTAGTGCTTGCCCACGTTCTTCAGGGTCAGCAGGTTGTCGTTGGTTTTGGGTTCCAGCTTTTCAAGCAGCTGTTCATTGCTCAGTCGAGATTTCATGATCCTTGGTTCCTTTCGCTACTTGCTGGATTCCGCGCGCTTCTTCACCACGATGTTCACTACTGTGGCCAGAAGGAGCATCAGGCCCAGGAAGAACTTGAACCAGTCGGGGTTCCACTCGGCGTAGACAATGCCCTTGTTGGCCATGCCGAAGATGAAAGCTCCAATGGCCCCACCGATGGCCGAGCCGTAGCCGCCGGTCAGCAGGCAGCCGCCGATCACCGCGGCGATGATGTACAGGAACTCGTTGCCGATGCCCTCGCCGGACTGGACGGTGTCAAAGGCGAACAAGTTGTGCATGCCCAGAACCCAGCCGCAGAAACCGACTGCCATGAATAGGCCGATCTTGGTACGCACCACCGGCACACCGACCGCACGGGCGGCCTTTTCATCGCCGCCGACGGCGAAGATCCAGTTGCCGACCTTGGTGCGAAGCAGGATCCAGGAAGCAATAGCCACCATGATCAACCAGATGAACACGGTAACCTTCACGTCGATTCCAGCGATGTTCACGGATGAGGCGAAGACCGCCTTGGCGCTTTGGAAACCATCCATGTTGGCGATCGACGGCGAAGAGACCGAGCCGCCGATGGCGCGGGTCAGACCCAAATTCAGGCCGGTCAGCATCAGGAAGCTCGCCAGCGTCACGATGAACGAGGGGAGTTTGGTCTTGATCAGGATGATGCCGTTGATGAATCCGATCAACAGCGAGACGACGAGGGCCAGAACTACGCCGACCCAGACATTCAACCCGAAGTACCAGGAGAGCAGCGAAGCGCTCAATGCCGAGGAAATCACTGCGACACCGGTGGACAGGTCGAATTCGCCGCCGATCATCAGCAGGGAGACGCCCACGGCCATGATGCCGATGGTAGAGGCGCCGTACAGCACGGTCGCCATGGAGGCCGGCGCCAGGAAGACTGGTGCGACGATAGCGAAGAAGATGAAGAGCGCGACTGCACCGACGAGGGCGCCGATTTCCGGGCGGCCCAGCAGGACGGACAGCGCGCTTTTCTTTGCGACGCGTTCGTCTCCCGGCTGCGCAGGGCTTTTGCGAGTGGTGGAAGCTGTTGTGAGTGCCATGGTGTTTTCTCCTGGTCCGATGTTCCTGCGCCGCGAGCTCGCTGCCGAGACCGGCGGCGCAGGATCGAGGGGACGTGGTTAGCGGATGCCTTCCTGGGCGAAGGTGGAAATACGGTCCGCGACTTCCTTGTCGACAATGGTTGGTCCGGTCAGGGTGGCTTGGCCACCACCGATGGTGAATCCGCCGCGGTGGTTCTGCCACAGCGAGTCAACGGCCATGTACCCCTGCAGCCACGGCTGCTGGTCCACGGTGAACAACACGTTGCCTTCTTGGATTTCGGTGACCAGCTGCGGGTTCATGTCGAAGGAAACCACATTTACGTCCGAATTGGCGGTGGACTTGGCCTTCAGCAGTGTCATGGTAATCGGGGCACCCAGGCCTATGATGGCGTCTGCTTCGCTGTCAGCCTGCAGCTTTGCGGTGGAAGTGGACTCCACCTGAGTCATATCGGTGCCCTGCACGTAGAGCACCTCGGTCGCCGGAACGATCTTCTTCACGCCGGCGCAGCGCGCTTCGAGGCCCACGTGCCCCTGGTCCTGGATCACGCAGATCGGCTTCTTGATGCCTTCGGACTTCAGCTTCTCGCCTGCGGCTTCACCGGCCAGCTGCTCGTCGGAGCCGAAATGGGCGAAGGCTCCCAAGTCCTTGAAGCGGTCCTCGCCTGCGTTCAGACTGACAATCGCGATTCCAGCGTCGGTCGCCTTTTTCAGCGCACCGGCCATGGCATCGGGCTTGGCCAAGGTAACCGCTATGCCGTCGACGCCTTGGTCCACCGCCTGCTCGATGAGCTGCGACTGGCGGCTTCTTCTGCCCCCTTGCGGATAATGTCCCAGAAGGTGTCCCCTGGAGGTGCGTGGGTAATCACCGCGATCTTCATGCGATCGGTGGAAGCGACCTGCCCGCCTCCCTCCGTTCCGCTGGCAACCGGCTCTCGGCCACCCTGGCCCGAGCAAGCGGCTAGTCCGAGCGCCGGAACAATTGCCAGCGCAAGCGCCGCCTTCCGCCAAGTAGTCTTTCCCATAGTCCTGTTCCCTTCAGGTAACCGCCAGCAGGCTCCGTCGTCCCCTGGAGCATGCCACCTTCTCAATAAAGTTCGTGATGTGAATCACAGGTCCCCTAAAGTCTGCGCCAACATCAGCCATCCGTCAATACTTTGTAAAGACATAAGGATGTTCTTACGAGAGATTTATTGAAGAAGCACCTGCCTCAAGCAACCCCAGGGGGTCGTCCGGTTCCCCCCAGGCGCGATGATTCGCGCACAATCAGCTCAGGTGAGACTTGTATTTGGCGGGAGAACTTTCCGTTGGGCGATCTGAGCATTCGCAGCAGCAATTGCGCGCCCCGACTCCCTAGCTCACTGCAAGCGGGATCCACGCTTGTCAGTGAAATTCGGGCCAGGGCTGACAACGCGATGTTGTCGTACCCGGTTACTGCAGCCCTGCGCGACACTTCATCCAAGGCCTGCAACGCACCGAACGCGGTCAGATCGTTGAAGCACACCAAGGCCTCCGGAACCTGCCCCTGCGACAGCAGCTCCGCCACGGCTTTCCGTCCGGCCTCCACCGTGGGCCCCGCTTCCAGCACGCGCGCCTGCCCCTGCAGCCCGTGGAACCGCATCGCCCGGTGATATGCCGCTTCTCTGCCGTGCGACACCGCGCCGGAGCCCCCGGTCACGTGGATGATTCGGGAGTACCCGCCGGAGACGAGATGCGCTACCACCTGAGAAAAGCCCTGTTCATCATCTACTTCGACCACTCCCGTGGAACCCTGCGCTGTCCGACCGCTGCCGATGAACACCGCTTGGGTGCCGTCCAGGGCAGATTCGAACCCCGGCTCCTCGTCCACGGTTCCCACTACCAGAAAGCCGCCCACCCCCAGATCTCGCAGCGCCTTGAAGGAGGACGGCCCAACACCACGGCCGCCGTGGGGCGGAGCGGCACTGAATAAGACGTCGAAGCCCGCGCCTTCGAGCTCGTTGCGGACGACCTCTGCCACCTCGAGCACCCAGGGATTGTGAAGTTCCCCAAGCACCACACCGATGGCCCGGGGGTTCTCCGAGGCCAGCGAGCGGGCTGCCAGATTCGGCTGGTATCCCAGATCTCGGATGGAGCGCTCGACTTTAGCGCGGCGCTCGGAACCAACGCGGTCGGGATCCGACAAGACCAGAGAAACCAGCGATTTGGAGACCCCCGCATGGCTGGCGACGTCGCGGATGGTGGGCCTGCGGCGCGATGATTCAGTCAAGATGTGCACCTACCGGGCGCCCGTGGCCCCTGCTTGCAGCTCCACCGATTGCCAGGCGCGAGATGACGCAGACTGCTCGGCAGCCTCGATGACTGCAGCCACGGAGACTGCGTCATGGATGTTGGAATTCAGCTCCGTTCCCCCGGCAACCGCCGTGAGAAACTTCTTGGCTTCGATGGTCTTGAGATCGTCAAACCCCATGGCGTTGCCGGGGCCCGGCTGGAAACGCGAATAGTCCCCGTGCTTCGGCGAAGCGATGACGGTTGTGTAGCCCTGCTCCTCATTGACACGCCCCAGAGCCACCTGCAGTTCGTTCATGCGCTCGAAATCCCATTTAATCGACCCCTCGGTGCCGTAAATTTCCAAGCGGTAACCGCATTCGGGGCCGACGGCAACGCGTGACGCTTCAATGCTCCCCACCGCCTTGCGCGCACTTCCGTGTCCGGCGAAATGAACCAGCGCGGCAGCGTAGTCTTCGTTCTCGACCGTCCCCATGTCCCCGCCCTCGATGACATCGAAGTGCGTCCCTTTCCCCATGGGCTGCTTCGGGCGGGTTTCAAACATGATGCTGGTCGATGCGGTAATCTCGCTGATCGCCCCGAGCGTGTATTGGCACAGGTCAACCGCATGACTGAAGAGGTCCGCCAGCACGCCGCTCCCCGCGAGCTGGCGCTCGAATCGCCAGGACAAGGCACTGTTCGGTTCTGCGGCGTAGCCTGCCAGAAAGCTTGCACGAACATTGGTAATCTCCCCCAAGCGTCCGTCGAGCACCAGTTGTCGCACATGTTCAATGGCCGGGGCATGGCGGTAGTTGAACCCAATGGAGGTTTTCACGCCGCTCCGCTCGACAGCTGCTTGAATTTCGGCGGTTTCAGCCAGACTTCGTCCTGCCGGTTTTTCAATCCAGAAATGCTTGCCCGCCTCGGCGGCGGCCACGGCCATCTCGGCATGCAGGAAATTCGGTGCGCAAATGGAAACCACATCGACCTCGGGGTCATTCAGCACCTCACGGTAGTCCGCAGTTCCACGTTCAAAACCCAGAACGGAGGTCGCGAAGTCCACCCGGGACTGCTCGGTGTCCGCTGCGATCACCAGTCGCGCGGTGATCCCCAGTTCCGGATAGACATAGGGAACCGAGGAGTAGGCGCGGGCATGCAGCTTACCCATCCATCCAACTGAAATCAGTCCGACACCAATAATTTTCCGCTCATCCATGCTTGCTCCTGTTGTTTTGCCGAGCCGGTTCAGGCTCTCCCGGGGGAGGCTTCCGCGGTCGGAACATAAATTTTGGACCGTTCCAGACAGACCTTATGGGCGTTCGACAGGGTTAATCAATGGAAATCTCGAAGTTTTTTGTCAGGACAATTGGACAAGCGGACTTTCTTGTCCAATAGGCCATGTCGCAACGCATTTTCATCACATGATCGGCCGCTTCCTACTCTTCGCATTTTGTGTAATCCTGCTGCTTCGAAGGCCCGAAATCCGCTGGCTTCCGGCGGCTTTCCGCCGACCAGGTGACTAATTGGCGAACTTTCAGATATATTTGTCCTGTCAAAGCGACATTTGACGGCAAGGTCGCCAGACAAGGGAGTTAACCGTGAGCGCACCGCTAAGCATCAAGATCGATCGATCGTCGCCGATTCCCCTGTACCACCAAGTTGTGCAGGGCATTGAAAAGGCCATTCATGACGGGTCACTGGAGTCCGGCTCTCGCTTGGAAAATGAGATCGAGCTAGCCCAGCGCCTGCGGCTCTCGCGGCCCACGATCCGCAAGGCCATGGATGATCTGGTGCAGTCCGGACTCCTGGTCCGAAAGCGCGGAGTTGGGACCCAGGTTGTCTCAAGTCAGATTCGCCGCCATCTGGAACTTTCCAGCCTCAACGACGACCTCGAGCGGGCCGGGAAGAAGCCTTCAACGTCGCTGCTGAGCTTTGAGCACACGCAGGCTCCGGCCGAAATCCAGAAATTGCTTGCACTTCCGAAGGACGTTGCGGTCTACCACTTCACCCGTCTGCGTTCGGCCGGGGGAAGCCCACTGGCGCTGATGGAAAACTGGGTCCGCGACGACATCGTCGAGCTCAGCGAGGAATCACTGCGCACCCACGGCCTGTACGAACTTCTTCGCAATGCAGGCGTGAACTTCCGTCTGGCCCAGCAGCGCATCGGCGCAACCATCGCAGACAAGGCGCAGGCCGAAGCCCTGGATGCCGACAAGGGCTCCGCACTGGTAACTATGCAGCGAACCGCGGTGGATGACACCGGACGCAACGTCGAAACCGGCTCCCATGTCTACCGGGCCGATTCCTACAGTTTTGAAATGACCTTGGTGCAGCGCTAGGCGTATACGCACCGCTCCTGAAAGGAACGATGCATGACCGAATGGATTTACCCCGCCGGCTCCGCAGCCGACGGCGACTGGAGCATTTCGCTCGGAGCCCATGATTCCGCCGTTGAGGTGGAGGGCTGGGCCCACACCGGGCTCAAGGTCGCTCAGCTGGCCCCGGGCCAGATTCTTGAGCTGCCTCCCGCCGCTGAGGAACGCATTGTCGTCCCGCTGTCGGGCAACTCCTTCTCGGCAACGGTCGATGGCCAGCAGTACCGGCTGGCCGGGCGTGAATCCGTCTTCGCCGGGCCGGCCGACGTGCTCTACACCGGTATCAACACCACGCTGAGCCTTACCGCCCCAACGGGCGGCCGCGTGGCCGTTGCATTGGCACCCGCGAAACAGCACTACCCCACGCGGTTGATCACTTCCGGCCAGATCCCGGTCGAGCTTCGCGGCGCGGGCAACTGCTCACGCCAGGTGCATAATTTCGGCACCCCCGCAGCGCTGGAAGCCGATCGCTTCATCGTCTGCGAGGTCATCACACCCGCCGGCAACTGGTCCTCATATCCTCCGCACAAGCACGACGAGGAAAAGGACGGCGAGACCTCGCTGGAGGAGATCTACTACTTCGAAACGCAGCTGGCGGCCGGCATGCCGGCTCCTTCAGCCACTGATCCGATCGGCTACGCCCGCGTGTACGCGTCGGACGAGCGTCCCATCGACGTGAACACCGAAGTCCGCACGGGTGACGTGGTGCTGGTTCCCTATGGCTGGCACGGGCCCGCCATGGCCGCGCCGGGTTACGATCTGTACTACCTGAACGTCATGGCCGGACCCGGCCGCGTGCGCGACTGGCTGATCAGCGACGACCCGCACCATGGCTGGATCCGCCAGACCTGGGACGAGCAGCAGATGGACCCGCGGCTTCCCTTCGGCTCCTAGCCCAAATATCTTCTAGATCTGCAGCGAAGCGCCTGGACCGCATGTGCGGTCCAGGCGCTTCGCTGCCTATCCGTTGTAGTCACTCTTCGTTGGTCCACGGCTCGAAGGCCCCCCGGAAAGCCTGGACCGCTTCCAGGCTGTCGCCGCTGGCATAGGCTTCAAGACCCACTGGCCCCTCGTAGCCAAGGCGTGCCAGCGCCGAGGCCACCGAGCGGTAGTTGATTTCACCGGTGCCAGGCTCGCAGCGGCCCGGAACGTCGGCCACCTGGACTTCGCCGATATGCGGCAGGGCGCGCTCCAGCAGGGATATCAGGTTCCCCTCGCCGACCTGCGCGTGGTAGAGATCCAGCATCATCTTCACCCGCGGATGCCCCACTGACTCCACCAGGGCCAAGGTGTCTTTGGCTCGGGCCAGCGGGATCCCGGGGTGGTCCACAATGGTGTTCAGGTTTTCCAGCAAGAAATTGACGCCGTGTTCTTCGCCCAGCTTGCCCAGCTCTTCAAGGGTTTTCGCAGCGGTCAGCCACATGGAGCCGGTGCTGCGGTGGCGAGGTAGCGCGGCCTGGCCGTTGACAAGCTGCGCCGGGTGCACCACGAGACGGGTGATGCCCAGCCGATGAGCGGTAGGGATCAGCTCGCGCGCGGTCTCCACCACGCGGTGGGCCGTTTCCGGATCACAGAGGCTTCCGTCGCTGTACCCGCTCATGGATCCGAAGCCCGCGCCGCTGCCTTCCAGTGCGGACAGGTCCTTGCCCGCAGTGTCCCACAGCTCGACTTCGAAACCGGCCTCGTGCAAAACCGCAGCCCGCTGCGCGAACGGGAGATCGGTAAAAACCATCTCCGCGCAGACGGCCAGCTTCCGGGTCATCCGGCCACCGCCAGGCGGGATGCGGCATCCAGGCGCACCGGAAGCCCGGATTCGTGGGATTCCAAGGCTGCGAGCGCAATACGCAGGGCCGCGCGCGCATCGGAGCCTCCGGGTACGTCGAGCAACGCATCCGAGGTTCCCTGCCGGGTCCCTCGCACCTTGCGCGTGAAAAATTCCAGCTGCTTGCGGTAGGCATCGGCGAACAGCTCGATGTTCAGCCGCGAGGTCTCGGCCAGTGCGCCCTGCGCGTCGAACAGCGTCGCCGTTTGCTGCACCGGCCCGCCGGCCTGGATCATCCCGCCGCTGCCGAAGACCTCGCCGCGCACGTCATAGCCGTAGCTGGCGGAGAAGTTCGCTTCTGCGACGGCGATGGCGCCGTTGTCGTAGCGCACGGTGACCACCGCGGTGTCCAGCAGGCCGGAATCCTTGTGTTCCGGGGCGACCAGCGCGTCGGCAATGGCACGCACCTCGATTGCCTGTGCTCCGGGGTTCAGCCAGTTCAACGCGTCGAAATCGTGAATCAGCGTTTCAGTGAAAATAACATGGCTGCGGATTGCCGCAGCATTGGGCAGTCCCCCGGCCACCGAGGGGTCGCGGGTCACCGAGCGCAGCAGCTGCACGCGCCCCACTGCGCCGGCACGCACTTGTTCCCCAGCGTAGGCAAAGTCCGTGGAGAAACGGCGGTTGAAGCCGATCTGAAACACCACCTGCGCGCGCTCGACCTCTGCCAGCGCAGCATCCAGGTCCTTCAATGCATGCGCCGTGGGCTTCTCACAGAAGATGTGCTTGCCTGCCTTGGCAGCCTGGGTGATGAGCCGGGCATGAAATGCGGACGGCGCACCGATCACCACTGCGTCAACCAGTTCATCTTCAAGGACGTCTTCGATTCGCTGTGTGGCCCGCGGGCAACCGACTTCGGCGGCCAAGGCAGCCGCACGGCCTTCTGCCGGGTCCGCTACCGCGTACAACTGTGCCCCCGGAACATGTTCGGCCAGGCTACGGGCATGGAATGCCCCGATCCATCCGGTACCAATCACGGCAATCCGCAGTGCTTCGGGCCTCTCGGGGGAGATATTTTCGTAGCTCAAGGTAGTCTCCTAGAACGTTCTAATTGATGTGTCGATACAAAGCATGGCACACTGGGGAACACACGTCTAGAACGTTCTAGAAGAAAGTTGCCCCGTGACCGGATCCAAGCCAACAGCCAAGCGCCCCACCCTCGCAGATGTCGCAGGCACGGCCGGCGTCTCCGTGGCACTGGCCTCCATCGTGATGCGCAATGCAGAAGGCGCCAGCGAAGCTTCCCGGCAGAAGGTCAAGGAAGCTGCCGCCGCATTGGGCTATCGCCCGGATTCGCGCGCGCGCTCGCTGCGCAGCCACCGCAGCCGCACGCTGGGCCTGACCTTGATGCTGGGCGAATCGCTACACGCAGAACTCGCCGATGCCCTCTACACCGAAGCTGAAAACAAGGGCTACGAGTTGATTTTAGGTGCAACCTCGGCGCAACGTGACGAGCAGCGCACCATGGATACGCTGATCGATGCGGGGGTCGAGGGAATCATTGCGGTAGCCAGCTCCCTCTCGCCATCCGCGATGGCCCGGCTTGCAGTTCAGGTTCCCGTGGTCAGCTTGCTGCGCAACTACTCGGGCATCCCCTCGGTGCTCACCGACGAGGCATCCGGAATCGAGCAGCTTGTCAGCCATCTTGTCGCGGCCGGCCATACCAGATTGCTGCACTTGGATGGTGGGAGCGCCGTGGCATCCCGGCAGCGAGCGGCCGCCTTCAACAAAGCAGTCAAGGGCAGCGGTGGGCTACTGCATGGGGAGCTGGTCCCCGCAGGACCGTCGGAACACACCTCGGCCCAGGCGCTGGGCGACTATCTAAAGTACTGCGACCCCGCCCAGCGGCCTACTGCAGTGCTCGCTTTCAACGATCGCAGTGCCCTCGGCGCACGCCAGGCCCTGCTCTCCAGCGGGCTGCGCATCCCGCAGGACGTGGCACTAACCGGCTTCGATGACAGCGAGTTCGCCCGGCTGGCGTTCGCGGACCTGACGACCTCCCGCCAGGACGTCGGCGCGTTGGCGGCTTCCGCCATGCAGCTGGCCGTCGAGCCCGCGTCGGGTGCGCGCACCGTCAAGCACCCGCCCCAGCTGGTGATCCGCAGCAGCGCGCCGAGCGCATGACACGCCGGGTCCGCGATTCCCTGGAGAATCGCGGACCCGGCCTGAGCGCCATCAGGGGCGGCTACGCTTCCTGCAACGACGAATCGGCGATCTTCACCGAGACTCCGTCGGCCTGCGCCGATGCGGCCACCGCGTCGAGGATCTCCATGTTGCGTACGCCGTCGGCGAAGGTGGCGCACCGCGGCAGCGATTGCTCCGAGGACAGGCCGGCGACCTCTTCGAGGAACGCCCGCGCCTGGTAGCCGAAGGCGTCGTTCTGGCCGAACCCGACCATCGGGGCGTCCATTGCCAGGCCACCGCGCAGGTAGGGGTGCTCAGGGCCCAGGATGACTCGGCGGTAGCCGTTGGTGCGGTCCGAGTCGCCATGCAGGTACAACTGGATCTCGGAAGGGCGCGACTGGTCGAAGACCGCCGAGCCGTTTTCGCAGAAGACCTCCACGATCAGCGCGTTGGCGTGCCCCGCGGCCACGCGGGAGACCTGCAGGGTGCCGACGCCCTGCTCGAAGCGCACCCCGAAGGAAGCCACGTCGTCGTTTTCCACCGGCTCGGTAACATCCGAAACCTCGGCGTGGTCATGGCCCAGTACGGCGCCCAGCGGCAGCGGACGCTCGGTGATGACGGTGTCCAGCAGGCCGCCGGAGACGGACTGGATGGGGCCGCAGAGGAATTCGGAGACGTAGGTCAGGTGGCTTCCTACGTCGGCCAGCGCGCCGGATCCGGCGCCACCCTTGTAGCGCCAGCTCATCGGCGCCTTGGCGTCGCAGCCGTAGTCGGTCCAGTAGCGTCCGGAGAAGTGCAGCACCTTGCCCAAGGTGCCGTCCTGGATCAGGTTGCGGATGGCGGCCAGACCCGGGGTGCGGTGGAAGGTGAACCCGATGCGGCCCAGCACGCCATGGGCTTCGGCCTCCTCTGCGGCCTGCGCCATGGCGCGGGCGTCGTCCATGGTGTCGGACAACGGTTTCTCGCACAAGACATGCTTGCCTGCGGCCAACAGACCCTCAACGACCTCGCGATGCATGGAGTTGGCGATCACCACGGACACCACGTCGATGTCTTCGGCCTGGGCGATGGCCTGCCAGCTGGAGTCATGGCGTTCATACCCGAAGCGGTCCGCGGCTGCTTGCCCGAATTCCGCGTTGACGTCGCCGATGGACACCAAGCGGATTTCCGGAAGGGTCGGGCTATACAGGGTGCTGGCGGCGCGATAGGCCGCGGCGTGGGCCTTGCCGGTTTTTTGCTCCTTGTTGATGACACCGCGGGATGCGGTTCGTTGTTGTTTTTAAGTTTGGGGCCGGACGGCGAGGACCGGCACGGGGGAATTCAGCAGGATCCGCTGGCTCAGGCTGCCCAGCAGAGCCTTGCCCATGGGAGAACGCTTGCGTAGGCCGATCACTACCCTGGTTACGGCCGGGTTCTCGGATATTTCATCGAGCAGAGCGTCGACCGGATCCCGGTCGCCGCGGCCCTCGCGCTCGATGGCCCGCCAGGCGATGTCAGTGGGAACGTCGTCGGGTCTGATCGGGGTAAGGCCCAGATTGAAGATGACCAGGTCTTCGCGGCGTGTGCGCGCCTCCTCAATCCCCGCGTGGAGGGCGAGCTCGCCCTCCCTGCTTTCCGCGACTGCTGCGATGATGCTCATCGGTTAACCCTTCACTTTTTCGATGAATCCGGTTTGGAATTCCTCTTCAAACTGTTCCAGGGATTTGTTCCCGGTCTCTGGAAGTTCCTTGTACAAAACGATGATGGCGACGATGCCGACCGCGAAAAAGCAGTAAAACGTTCCTGCGATGCCCAGACCGGCAATCATCGGTGGGAAGACGAAGGCGACTACCGCGTTGGCCAGCCACAACGCGGTCACGGCGGTACCGGTGGCGAAGGTGCGGATTTTCAGCGGGAATAGTTCCGAGAGGATTAGCCAAGACAGTGGGCCGATGGCGCCTTGCATGGAGATTACGAAGCACAGGACGAAGACCAGGATCATCCACATCTTCGCGTCGCCTTCGGGCATGAACGTTGCCGTCAGTGCGATGAGCAAGTGGAAAGTGGTGGTCAGGACAAAGCCGGTGATGATCATCTTGCGACGGGAGATCTTGTTGATCAGGAAGATACAGATCAGCACGCCGGAGACCGAGAAGAATCCGTTGAGGGTGTTGAAGACGATGGCTGCATCGGCGGAGAATCCGGCGTTCTGCAAAAGCTGTGATCCGTAGTACATGACCGCGTTGATTCCGGAGAACTGCGAGAACACACCAACCAAGGCTCCGATGATGACCAGCCGGCGCACCCACGGCACGGCCAAGTCGGACCAGCCCGCGGTCTGGGTCTTGCCCTCCTCCTGGGCCAGGTGCTCGACTTCGGCGATTTCCGCCGCTGCGCGTTCCTTGTCTCGAACCTGTTCAAGCACCACCAGCGCCGCCTGGTGCTTGCCCTGGGAGATCAGCCAGCGTGGCGATTCCGGCAGAAAGATCATGCCGACCAGCAGTGCGATCGCCGGGATCACCGCAACGATGAGCATGTAGCGCCAGATGAAGTCGTGGTGTCCCCAGATCTGATAGATCACCGCATTGATCACGAAGGCTGCGAATTGGCCGGATACGATCATGACTTCGTTGCGGGTGACCAGCGAGCCGCGTTGCTCCTGCGGCGCGATCTCCGCCAGGTACACCGGGACGATGGCCGAAGCCCCGCCCACGGCCAGACCGAGGATGAAGCGGCCCAGCGCCAGCAGCTGCCAGGTTGGTGCCAGCGAGCACAGAATAGTGCCCACGATGAAGATGACCGCCAAGTAAAGGATGGTCTTTCGGCGCCCGGCCTTGTCGGCCAAGCGTCCGCCGAGCAGCGCACCGACGGCGGCACCCAGGATCAGGATGCTGACCACGAACCCTTCGGTGGTGGCACTGATCTGCAACTCGCGACGCAGCGGTTCCAGAGCCCCATTGATCACACCTGTGTCGTAGCCAAAGAGCAGGCCACCAAAGGTAGCCACATAGGCAATGATGCCCAGCCTCTTGGAATGGGGGCCCTTCGTGAGTGCCGGCAGCCGATAATGGCTGCCCGTCGTATTTGATGCCACAGTGCGCTCCTTTGCAGCCGGCCACATAGGGTGACCGCAATCACAGATTAGTTTGTTATGACATTACGTCATTAAGATCAGCCGGGCAAGAGTATGTAACGCCAAAGTAAACTTCGTTTCCTGCAAGTTCCCGGACTCAGGAGAGCACGCCAACCTTCTCGATATATTGCTTCATGGTGTCCAGCTGGTAGCGCGCCACCTCGACAGCGCGTTCGTTTTCCGCGAACACACAGGTCGCCATGACGGTTTCCTCGCGGTCCAGGAATCCGTTGGAGGCCAATCCGCCGAAGAACTCGTCCCAGTTCACGTCCCCTTCTCCGATGCGCAGGTGCTGGTGCACGCGCACCGCATTGCCCGGAGGATTGGTGATGTAGCGCAGGCCGTGCGAGGCGTTGTGGTCCAGGGTGTCGGCGACATGCACCACGCGCAGCCGCTCGCCCACCGCTTCCATGATCTCCAACGGCTCGTCCTTCATGTGGAAGGTGTGTGCTGCGACGTACGCAAACCCGAAATTCGAGGAGTTGATCCCGCGGATCATCCGCCATCCGGCCAGCCCTTCTTCGACGAAATCGTCCGGGTGCGGGTCGATGGCCACATGGATGCCCTCGCGTTCGATCAGTGGCACCAGCTCCTCCATGGAGCGGTAGAACGCAGCTTCGGATTCTTCTGGCCGTTCCGGACGACCGGAGAATTCCGTGTTCATCTGGTCGACGCCCAGGTCGACGGTGATCTGCACGGCGCGCTTCCAGTAGCGCACCGAGGCCTCGCGGATCACCGGGTCAGGCGAGGACCATTTGAGCACCGGCAGCACCGAGGCGATCTGCACCCCGTGGTTCTTGCATTCCGCTGCCAGCTTGGACACCAGCTCGTCATCGGCTTTGGGATGCGAGAAAAACGGCAGGAAATCCTGGTGCGGGGTGATCTGCAGATAGTCGTAGCCCAGTTCCCGAGCCAGCTTGGGAAACTCCAGCAGCGAGTGGCTGTGGTGGAACGGGGTGGGATCCAATGCAATCTTCATGGATGCGTCCTTAGGCGTAGAGCTCTGGCTTGGTCTGGAGTTTCACGTCAATCTTGGCACCGCTGTGCAGCGCCTCGATACCCGCTTCGCAGCAGGCCGCGGCGGCGTAGCCGTCCCATGCGCTCGGTCCGGCGATTTCACCGCGCAGCGATGCATCGACCCACGCCTGGACCTCGGTGTCATACGCCGCAATAAAGCGTTCCTCGAAGCCCGGGGTGACGTTGCCGCCCCAGCGGCCCGCGCTGCGGACATACGCCCCGGAGTCTCCCCCGATGTTCACGATGCCCTCCTCGAAGGCGGCCTCGGTCGCCACCTGGTAGCCGAACTTGGCCTGGACGAAGATCTCCACGTCGGCCAGCACGCCGGACTCGGTTTCGACCAGCACGTGCTGCGGATCGGCCAGCTGCCCGTCGTTGGTGCGGGTCTTCTTTCCGGTGCGCACCTGCACCGAGGTGATTTCCTCCCCGGTGAAGAAGCGGATCGCGTCGAACTCGTGGACCACGGAGTCCGCGATCATGTTCTCGCTGGTGAATCCCGGAGGAATGTCCGGGTTGCGGTGCTGGTGGTGCAGGATCAGCAGCTCGCCCAGTTCACCACCGGCCACCAGGTCGCGCAGCTGGATGTACTCGGCGTCGAAGCGGCGCATGAAACCGACCTGGATGCGCTTGGCTCCCAGAGCGGCCTCGGCCTGCACCACGTCCCACGAGGTTGCGGCGTCCATGGTCAGCGGCTTCTCGCAGAGCACCGGAAGGTTGCGTTCAAGGATGGACAGCAGCGCGTCCTTGTGCAGGAATCCCGGGGTCGCCAGCAGGACCGCGTCAACCCGGTCCGAGTCCAGGGCCTCGTTCAGGTCGCTGAACGCCGCTGCGCCCGGGATGCCGTCGATGACCGCATTGACCCGGTCCAGGTCGATATCCACCACCGCGGTCACGGCCGCGCCGGTGATGCGACGGTGGAGGCGCTGGATGTGGTCGGTGCCCATGCGGCCCGCCCCGACGACGGCGATGCGCAGCGTCTGTGCCACGGCTTGTCCCTTCTGTTGTGCTTCCAAATTCTGGGCGGGGGTTGCTCCCGCGATGGCAGTGCTCATGGGGTAGTCCTTTCCTCAGGTCCTAGACGCGGGTCCGCGAGCCGCAGCTGAGCAGGTACTGACGGGTCCGGGTGGCGATGGGCAGCGGTACCGAGAAGTCGGCCACCGGGTACATGTCCTGTTCCACGATGCCGTAGATCGGCCGGCCCAGCGCCTCGACCTCGCGCAGCACCAGCTCCAGGTCCGGGATTCCGGCTGGCGGCTCGCACATCACGCCAGCCAGGTTCGCGGCGGCCCAGGTCATGTCCTCGGCGCGCACGCGCTCCAGCACCACCGGGTCGACCTGCTTCAGGTGCAGGTAGCCGATGCGCTCCGGGTACTTGCGGATCAGTTCAAGGCTGGAGGCGCCGCCGTATTCGGCGTGCCCGGTGTCCAGGCAGAGGTTCGTGTAGGCAGGGTTGGTCAGCGCCAGGAACTTCTCGATATCCGGCTGGCCGCACACGTGCGAATCCGCGTGCGAATGGAACTGCTGCTTCAGCCCGAAGTCCTCGGCCAGGATCTTCCCCAGGCGGTCGTGCCCGGCGGCCAGCGCTTCCCAGGCCGCGTCATCCAAGGTGCCGGATTCAATGGCCTGCCCGGTCACGTCGTCGCGCCACATGGCCGGGATGACCACGATGTTCTCACCGCCGACCGCGGCGGTCAGCTCGGCGACCTTGCGGGCCGGCTCCCATGCCTCGTCCCAGGCCTCGGCCGAGCCGTCCACACCGCGGTGGAAAGCCGTGAAAACTGTTCCGGCGCTGACCTTCAGGTTGCGCTGCACCAGCTCCTCGGCCAGCTGGGCCGGGTCGGCGGGCAGGTAGCCGTAGGGGCCCAGCTCGATGGTCTGGTATCCGGCTTCGGCCACCTCGTCGAGGAAGCGCTGCCAGGGGGTCTGCTTGGGGTCGTCGGCGAACCAGACACCCCAGGAATCCGGGGCCGTGCCGATGGTGATGTTGTTCTGTGCCATGGGTCTGTTCTCTTCAATCAAGCCGCCGGGAAAGCCCGGTGCGCGGCATTAGTTGGACGGGAAATTGAAGCTTGCGGTGGATGCCTGGGCAGGTTCCGGCCAGCGCTGGGTGACGGCCTTGCCACGGGTGTAGAAGCGCACGCCGTCCGGACCGTAGATGTGGTGCTCGCCGAACAGCGAATCCTTCCATCCGCCGAAGGAGTGCCACGCCACCGGCACCGGCAGCGGGATGTTCACACCGACCATACCCACGTGGATTCGGCGGGTATAGGTGCGGGCATGGGCGCCGGAGGAGGTGAAGATCGCGGTGCCGTTGCCGTACGGGTTCGCGTTGACCACCTCGATGGCTTCCTCCAGCGAGGCCACGCGCAGTACTACCAGCACCGGGCCGAAGATCTCCTCGGTGTAGGCGCTCATCTCCCGGCTGACCCTGTCCAGGATGGTCGGGCCGACGAAGAAGCCGTTCTCATGGTCCTTCACCACCAGCTCGCGGCCGTCCAGCACCAGCGCGGCACCGGCCTGCTCGGCTTCGCCGACGATCTTCTGCAGGCGCGATTTGGAAGCCGGGGTGATGACCGGACCCATGTCCGCTTTCTGGTCGAAGCCGTGGGAGACGTTCACGCCGCGGCCGCGCTCGGCCAGCTTGTCCACCAGCGCGTCGGCGGCGTCGCCCACGGCCACGGCCACGGAGATCGCCATGCAGCGCTGGCCGGCCGAACCGAAGGCGGCGGCGTTGATGTGGTCGGCGGCCAGCTCCATGTCCGCATCGGGCATGATGACTGCGTGGTTCTTCGCGCCGCCCAGCGCCTGGACGCGCTTGCCGTGCTTGGTGGCGGTCTCGTGCACGTACTTGGCGATCGGGGTGGATCCCACGAAGGAGATGCCGTCCACGTCCGGGTGGGTCAGCAGCCCGTCGACGGTGTCCTTGCCGCCGTGCAGCACCTGGAACACGCCGTCCGGCAAGCCGGCCTGCTTGAACAGGTCAGCGATCAGCAGGGCTGCAGACGGGTCGCGCTCGGAAGGCTTGAGGATGAAGGCGTTGCCGGTGGCGATGGCCACCGGGGCCATCCACAGCGGCACCATGACCGGGAAGTTGAACGGGGTGATGCCCGCGACCACGCCCAGCGGCTGTCGGAAGGAGAACACGTCGATCCCGCCGGAGACCTGGTCCGAGTACTCGCCCTTCAGCGCCTGTGAGATGCCGCAGGCGAATTCGACGACCTCGATGCCGCGGCCGATTTCGCCGGCGGCGTCGGAGAGCACCTTGCCGTGCTCGCTGGTGACGATGCGGGCCAGTTCGTCGGTGTGCTCGGTCAGCAGCTGCTGGAACCGGAAGAGGATCTTGGTGCGTTTGACCAGCGAGACCTCTGCCCACAGTTCGGCGGCCGCCTTGGCGGCGGCCACGGTTTCATCCAGGTCGGCTTCGCTGGCCAGGCGCAGCCGACCGGTGACCTCGCCGGTTGCCGGGTTGTAGACCGGCTGGGTCTCGGTCCCGGAACCGGCGGTGGCTTGGCCGTTGATGTAGTGGAGGATCTCGGTGACTTCGGTGGCGATTGCGCTCATGATGTGTTGCTGTTCTTTCCGTCGTTCAAAATTTTTCGGTTAGCCCAGGAAGGGCTTCTGGCGGGCCTTGTGGCCTTCATAGGTCTCGCGGGCCTTGAGGGTCGATTCAAGCTCCGCGACCTCGGAGACCGGAACGTCCCACCAGGATTCGCTGGACGGGGCATCGGCATAGAGGTCAGATTCGATGTGGATGAGGATCGGTCCCGAGCCTTCCGGTGCGGCCTTGGCGGCGGAGACCGCCGCGCCCAGCTCATCGATGGCGTTCGGGCCCGGCGCGATGCGGACGACCTTGACCCCCAGCGACTCGGCGTTGGCGGCCAGGTCGATGGGCAGTGTCTCGCCCTCGTCGAATGAATGCGCAGCGGCGTCCAGTTTGCGGTACTTGGTACCGAAGCGCTGGGAGCCCAGCGACTCGGAGAGCGAGCCGATGGAGGCGTAGCCGTGGTTCTGGATCAGCACCGTGATCAGCTTGATGCCCTCGGCCACCGCAGTGACCAGCTCGGTATGCATCATCAGATACGATCCGTCACCGACCATGACCACCACGTCGCGGTTCTCCGCCGCGCCGCGCCCGGCCTCGTCGAGCACCGCGCGCTTCAGTCCCAGGCCACCGGCGATCTCGTAGCCCATGCAGGAGAAGCCGTATTCCACGTGGTAGCCGTACGGGTCCGAGACCCGCCACATCTTGTGCAGGTCCCCGGGCAGCGATCCGGCGGCGCAGACGACCACGTCGCGGGGGTCCATGGCCTCGTTGACCGCGCCGATGATCGAGTTCTGGCTGGCCAGCGGGCTGAAACGCTCCGCGAACGCTGCGTCCACGGTGGCGTCCCAGCGCTGCTTCTGCTGCGCGGTCGCCACCTCCAGCGCCCCGTCCACGCGGTATCCGGTCAGCGCCTCGCGCAGCGCGATGAGCGCCTTGCGCGCATCGGCCACCACAGGCAGCACGGTGCCATGCTTGTAGGCGTCCAGCGCTGCCACGTTGATGTTCACGAACTTCACGTCCGGGTTCTGGAACGCCGTGCGGCTGGCGGTGGTGAAGTCCTCGTAACGTGTGCCGATGCCGATGACCAGGTCCGCCTCGGCGGCCAGCGCGTTCGCGGCGGTGGTGCCGGTGGAGCCGATGGCGCCCAGCGAGTACTTGGAGTCCCACGGGAGCACACCGACCCCGGCCTGCGTGTTGCCCGCGGGGATGCCGGTGGCCTCGCAGAAGGCCGCCAGCTCATCGGCGGCGAAGGCGTAGAGCACGCCGCCGCCGGCCACGATCAGCGGGCGCTTGGCCTGGCGGATCAGCTCCGCGGCCTGGGCGATATCCTGCGCCTCCGGCTCCGGCCGGCGGATCTTCCATTCGCGTTCGGCGAAGAATTCCTCCGGGAAGTCGAAGGCCTCGGCCTGCACGTCCTGCGGCAGGGAGATGGTCACCGCGCCGGTTTCCGCCGGGTCGGTGAGCACACGCAGCCCGTGGTGCAGGGCGCTGGCCAGCTGCTCCGGGCGGTTGACCCGGTCGAAGTATTTGGACAGCGGGCGGAAGGCGTCGTTGACCGTGATGTCGTAGCCGTGGGGCATTTCCAGCTGCTGCAGCACCGGGTCCGCGGCGCGGGTGGCGAAGGTATCCGAGGGCAGCAGGAGCACCGGCAAGCGGTTGGCGGTGGCCAAGGCGGCCCCGGTCAGCAGGTTGGAGGACCCCGGGCCGATCGAGGTGGACACCGCGTAGGTGGCGCGGCGCCGGGTGTGCCGGGCGTAGGCCACAGCCTGGTGCGACTGCGCCTGCTCGTTGCGGCCCTGGTAGTACGGCATCAACGCGGGGTCCTTGGCCTGCCACTGCTTCAGCGCCTGCCCCACGCCGGCCACGTTGCCGTGCCCGAAGATCCCGAACATGCCCGGAATCAGGCGTTCGCGGTAGTGCTGGCCGGCAACGGTGTCGACGGTGTACTGGCGCCCCAGGAACTCCACGACCGCCTGTGCGACGGTCATTCTGCGGGTAGTCATGGTTTTCGTTTGCTCCTTAGTTTCCGGCAGGCGCGGTGGCCGCGGACGCGGTGGTGTGGTTCAGCAGGGAGGCGGCGGTGGCCACGGCCGAGGCGACGTCCCCGTCGGCCGGATACAGCAGCGTGCGGCCCACGGTGAGCCCCTGGACGCCGGGCTGCGCCAGGGCCTGGCGCCAGCTGGCGAACACCTCATCTGGGCTGCCAGCCGGGTCCCCGCCCAGCAGCACGGTGGGCAGCGTGGTGGAAGCCATGACCCGCTCCATCTCCGGGACCACCGGAATCTTCAGCCAGGTGTAGGCACTTGAATCGCCCAGGCCGGAGGCGATGCCCATGGATTTGATGACGGCGTCCGGGCTCAGGTCGTTGGAGACCCGGCCCTCGACGCGGCGCGAGATGAACGGCTCCACCATGGCTACCAGCCCGTGGGAGGCCAAATCCGAGACCGCGTGGGCCGTGGCTTCCAGAGTGGCGACGGTGTCCGCGTCTTCGTAGCTGATGCGGGTGAGCATCTTCCCGCCGTCGGCGCCGATCGTCGCCAGCGCGGAGGCAGTGTGGCCAGTGAAGCGGTCATCCAGTTCGTTGACCAGCCCGGTCAGCCCGCCGCGGTTCATCGAGCCGAACACCAGTTTCCCGTCCAACGCGCCCAGCAGCAGCAGGTCGTCCAGGATGTCCGGGGAGGCCAGCACGCCGTCGCAGGCGGGGTTCTCCAGCGCGATCTGCAACCTGTCCAGCAGGTCGCGACGATCTGCCATGGCCATGCGGCGGTTTCCGACCGACAGGGCGCCGCGGGCCGGGTGGTCGGCGGCGATGATGAAGTTCTGCACGCCAAGCCGGACGCCGGTATGGCGCAGGCGGCGATCGGCGGCGCGCTGCACGGCCTGCGGATCTTCCAGGCGCTGCCGGGTCAGCGACTCGTAGCGCCGCGGGTCCTCGCGGTCGATCCGCGATTCGAATGCCTGGCTCATGACCTACACCAAGTCTTTCTGCGAGTTCGGTACGGTGCGGCCGCGTTCGGCCAGCAGCGAGATGACTTCTGGGGTCGTGGGCATCGCGTCCGAGCAGGCGACCTTCGAGGCCACGATGGCCCCGGCGGCGTTCGCGAAGTCCAGCACCTGCTCCAGCGGCCAACCGGCCAGCAGCCCATGGCAGAATGCCCCGCCGAAGGAGTCGCCGGCGCCCAGGCCGTTGGCCGTCTGCACCGGAACCGGAGCGGAGACGATGCGTTCAGTGCGGGTCTTGGCCATGACCCCCTCGGGGCCCAACTTGACCACGGCGATCTGCACGCCGGCTTCCAACAGGCGGTCCGCCTGTTCGTCGGGGGTTCCTTCGCCCACAGCTACCGCGCATTCGGTGTCGTTGCCGATCGCGACCGTGGCGTACGGCAGGATGCGTGCGACCTGCTCGCGGGCTTGCTCCACGGAGTCCCAGAACATCGGGCGGTAGTCCAAGTCCAGGATCGTGTGCTGTCCTGCGGCCAGCATGTCCACCGGGCGGGCCTTGTGGGCCGCGATCTGCGCAGAGCGCGAAGGCTCGCGGCTCAGGCCGGTGACGGTGGACCAGAAGATGCCGGCGGAGCGGATGGCTTCCAGGTCCAGCGAATCGGGCTGGATATTCCAGTCCGGCGCCATGGGGAAGCGCCCGTAGAAGTACAGCGGGAAGTCCTCCGGTGGCTGGATCGCGCAGAAGGTCACCGGGGTTTGCAGCGAAGGGTCGCGGGTGACCAGTGCTCGGTCGACCCCGAACTTGTCCAGTTCGCGTTCCAGAAAGGTTCCGAAGTCGTCGTCGCCGACCTTAGTGATGACGCCGGCAGCGCGACCGTGCCGGGCTGCGGCGACCGCGACATTGGTCGCGGAACCGCCCAGATACTTGCCGAAGGAGGCGACGTCGGCCAGCGGGACACCGATGTCGTTCGGATAGACGTCAACGCTGATGCGTCCGAGGGTGAGTACGTCGTAGGTCACGCAGATCGACGTCCTTTCGTTCCAAGAAGTTCATGTGGTCCAGCCCGCCGCAGCACTGTGAGGCGAGGCACACATAACACTTTGCACGAAAAACTTTGGCCTGTCAAAGGTTTGTACTGACATATTGACAAGCTTTGTCATGCGCGAGATAAAATCCCCGGAATTCCAAGGAATTCCCGCCACCCAACATGGTCTGAAGATTCGAAATGCGCTAAAGCATTGTTTGTCCTATCATTCTTACCTAGTATGAATTCTTAACGCGGGTCATAGGCTCCCGCGCACCCACGCCTTCCGGGGCGCAGTCACACTAAGGACCACAAATGAAACTTGGCGTCTACAACGCAATCCTGCACGACCGCCCGCTTCCCGAGGCGCTGAAGGTCATCGCAGACCTGGGATTGTCGGGAATCGAACTGAACACCGGCGGATTCCTTCCAGCCGTCCATGTACCGACCATGGACCAGATCTTGGACAGTGACGCGGCCCGCGACGACTACCTGGCCATTTTCGAGGGGACCGGCGTCGAGATCGCCGGCCTTAACTGCAATGGAAACCCACTGCACCCGAACCGCCTCATCGGAGACAAACACGCCGAAGACATCCGCCGATCGATCCGCCTGGCCAGCCGCCTGGGTCAGACCCGCGTGGTCACCATGTCAGGCCTGCCCGGCGGCGAGCCCGGCGCCACCAAGCCAAGCTGGGTGGTCAACGCCTGGAACTCGGCCGCGCTGGACCAGCTGGACTACCAGTTCGGGGTAGCCTCCGCGTTCTGGAAAGAAACCGACGCACTGGCCGTGGAACACGGCGTCAAGGTCGCGCTGGAACTGCACCCGCAGAACATCGCGTTCAACCCGGCCAGCTTCCGAGAGCTCATCGAACGCGCCGGCACCAGCAACATCGGTGTCGAACTGGACGCCTCACACCTTTTCTGGCAGCAGATGGATCCGGTGGCCGTGGTGCGCGACCTGGGTTCGCACGTTGTGCACGCCGCGGCCAAGGACGTGCGCATCAACCCGAATGCGGCCATCCAGGGGGTGCTGGACAACAGTTTCCGCAAGCTGCGCGAGGACGAGCCGCGCACCAATCTGGGCGGGGACGAGTGGGCCAACGAATGGCCCAAGAATTCCGCCTGGGACTTCGTGGCGCTGGGCAAGGGCCACGACACCGAGTTCTGGGCCGAATTCCTGCGTGCACTGCACGAGGTCGATCCGGAGATGATCGTGAACATCGAGCACGAAGACACCGAGCTGGGTCGCGTGGAGGGCCTGGAGGTGGCCGCGAAGGTCCTGCTGGATGCCCGCGCGTTGCACGAAAAATCGCTGGCCGCCCAGTCCTAGCTGGCCCGCGACGTGCGGGACCTGCGAACCCAGATTCCGCACGCCGTGGCCGAAACACGGTGCGCACCCCCAGGTTTGGCGGGGTGCGCACCGTGTTTTTTCGTGCTCGGATTCAGCCGTTGAGCGCTATGCTGCGGCGCAGGCGGTCGCTGGCCCTGGCCGCATCAAGGATGTCGACGGTGTGCAGTGCATCATCCAGCTCGACCGGCAGCGGCCCGGTGCCTTCCAGAGCCGCAAACAGGCGGCGGTAGTACTCCGCGTAATTGCCCGGCAGCGGGGGCACCGGGCGTTGCCCGGCACCGGTGCGCAGCACTCCGAAGTCCTCCGGGCCAACCATGCCCCAGCCCCTGGAATCCGTTGCGGGGCGCTGCCCAGCGAGCATCTGGTCGGTTTGGCGGTCCGGCATGGCGGAGGAATAGGAGCCCCCACTCGCATACAGGTCCATCAGCCGCGCCTCGCGGCCGCAGAGCTTGCTGGCGGAGACCTGCGAAGAGGTGCCGTTTTCATGATGCAAAGCGAGGCTGAATCCCACGTCGACACTGACCCCGTCGCGGGTCAGCCAATCCAGCGCCGCATCCACGCGCGCCACCGGTCCCAGCAGCTGGACGGCCTGGTCGACCAGATGGGTCCCCAGGTCGCGCAGCAGGCCGCCCTTCGGATCGAAGTCCAGGGTGCCCGGGTCTGCCTGGTCCATCACCAGATGGGCGCGGAAGATCTGCCCCAGCTCGCCGGAGCCGGCCACCCGGCGCAGGGTCAGGAAATCAGTGTCCCAGCGCCGGTTCTGGTACACGGTCAGCACCTTGCCGGAGGCTGCGGCCGCGGAGGCAAGTGCCCTGGCCGTGGCGGCATCCGGTGCCAGCGGCTTGTCGGCCACCACATGCGCCCCGCGTTCCAGCGCGCGCAGCACGAGGTCCCGACGGGTCTGCGGAGGGGTGGAAATAACCACTACGTCCACTCCCGCATCCAGAAGCTCGTCCAGGGAGTCGAAGGCCGGCATCCCGGGGCATTCAACCTCCAGCAGCCGGCGGCGTTCGGCCGAGCGGGTCACCACCCCGGCGATGTCCCAGCTGCCGGCGGCCTGGATGTAGGGAAGGTGGAAGTGGCTTCCGCCGAAGCCGTAGCCGACCAATCCGATGCGCATGGATCCTCCTGTAGTTGGGCGCGGGGCTCTTCCGCCTACCGGCGGGAAGCCTTCGCGAGCCTGAAGTGCAGCACAGCGCACAGCGCAGCGCTGAGAACGATGGCGGCGCCGAACCAGCTGACCGCTTGCGCCTCGCCAATGGCCTCCCCGACCCAGCCCAGCCCCAGGGCGCCAGCTGCGGTCAAGGCATAGCCCAGCACCCAGAAGGCGGAGCTGGCACTGCCGCGCTGCTCCAGCGGAACATCCAGCAGGACGATACCCAACCCCACCGGGAACAGCGCACCATGGCTCAGGCCTGCGGCCGTCAGCCCTGCCAGGTAGATGGCTATCGCAGATGCGCCGGGCAGCAGCGGCGCGACGCAGATCAGGGCAGCCCCGGAAGCCAGCCCCGCGTAACCGGCCAAGGGATGACGGCGGATCAAGGTCCCGCCGAGCTTCTGGCCGATGGCGGTAGCGGCGAAGATCAGCGAGCCGATAAGGCCCAGAACCCGCAGGTCGCTGATGTCGAACGAACGCACCACCAGGATGGAAGTCATCGCGGTACAGCCTCCCATCACCGCGAAGCCCAAGGTCATCAACCCTCCGACCGCAAAATTCCGCAGGGCGAAACGCGGGACCAACGGCAGGCTGGGATACAAGCGCAGCCTGCGCGAGGGTACGGTCTCGGGTCCGAAACTCAAAAGGACCAGACACAGCCCGGAGACCACGGCATGCGTGGCGAAAGCGATCATGGGCACGTCCGTGACTGCGAAGGTCAGCCAGGCGGCCAACACCGGGCCGCTGCCCAGGCCCACCATGTTGGCGATGCTGGAAACCCCGGCGCCGCGGCTGGGGCTTCCCACCAGGTCGGTCAGGTAGGCCGTAGCCGTACCGGTCACCAGCCCCGCGCAGATCCCGGACAGCACACGGGCGGCAAATAGCATCGGCGCATCATCCGCGATTGAATACAACACACCGCTGGCCAGGGAGGCGCCCAGCCCGAGCATCATCACCGGCTTGCGCCCCAGAGCATCGGACAGGGAACCGAACGCGCACAAAACCAGCAGCACGGTCACCGCGTAGATGGCGAACAGTTGCGTTGCCGCGGCAGTGTCCAGCCCGAAATCGTCTTGCAATGTCGGGTAGAGCGCCGTGGGCATGGTGGTTCCGCACATCGCTACTGCGTAGGTCGCCAGCACTCCCCACAAGGCCCAGCGCCTGGGCACCCCGGTGCGCACGAATGGATCCGCAGTAATCTGCGCAGGGCTGCGACGGACCATCGGGACACCTCACACTGGCGACAAGCTGACAAACCGAGCCTATGTAAGTCCTAATGTCCTGTCAATGTTTATTCAGCGGGATTGCTGACGCGCCAAGTCAGCAGCCCCGATCAACCCGGCCGACGGCCCCAACTGCGCGCGGCAGACCTGCGCGAAGGGGCGGAATCCCCGCCCGGACAGGGTGCGCCGGTAGTGCGCTTCGGCCACGGCGAGCAGCTCGGTCTGC
>SMEN01000270.1_pt1 | contig 26429 bp, 21 predicted proteins | sample 2456271 | NCBI WGS metagenome assembly SMEN01 (sample SAMN10132593, study PRJNA489261) | soil metagenome | isolation source: day1 control-loamy sand soil ammended with raw manure from dairy cow... | place: USA | collected 2015-04-01 | reverse complement strand
CTGACCCTGGCCCAGGCCGAAGGCTTCGAGGGCGAGATCGACGCCTGGCTGCAGAACTGCCTGGAGGGCGAGAACTGCCCGTTCACCGGAAATCTCGACGAGGCGAAGACCCAGCTGCAGGACTTCTTCGCGCGCCTCGAAGAGCAGCCGCTGCAGTCCTCGGACGGGCGCTCCGTGCCGATGGCCGCGGCCATGCAGGGCGACGTGGATCAGATCCTGTACTTCTCCGACCTGTCCGCCGACCGCCAGGAGGACGGCAGCTACGGGTCCAACTCATCCGATGCGTTCACCGCGATCAACTGCCTGGACCGCCCGATGGATGCCAGCGAGCAGAGCATGGAGGCTGACGCCAAGGCGCTTGAAGAAGCCTCCCCGACGATCGGCAAGTACCTCGCCTACGGCGACATCACCTGCGACAAGTGGAGCTACAAGGCCACCGGCCAGCCCGAGTCGCTGGACGCCCCGGGGTCCAACGAAATCCTGGTGGTCGGCACCACCGGCGACCCGGCCACCCCCTACGCCTGGTCGCAGTCGCTGGCCGAGCAGCTGGAGAACGCCACACTGCTGACCTACGAGGGCCATGGCCACACCGCCTACGGACGCTCCAACCAGTGCATCACCGATGCTGTCGACGGCTACCTGATCGACGGCAAGGTCCCCGAAGCGGATACCGTCTGCTAATTATTGGCCCGAATTCGCCTGTCGTTTTGACGTTGCGAGTTCTACTTGGATAAAGTTACACAGTGCCTGCTTGCAGGTGCAGGCCTCCTTAGCTCAGGGGTAGAGCAGCTCCCTCGTAAAGAGCAGGTCGCCGGTTCAAATCCGGCAGGGGGCTCCATGTGAAGAAAAGGTCCTTGGTTTCAGTTGAAACCAAGGACCTTTTCGCATCCGCATCAGGGTCTAGGCGAAGTCTGCGGTGGCCGGGTCGGCGGCGATGCGGCCTTCGGCCCCGCGGTCCAGGCTGTTGATCTCGGCCAGATCCTCGTCATCCAGGGTGAGCTCCAGCGAAGCGAAGTTCTCGATGATGCGCGACTCGGTCACGGACTTCGGGATCACCACGTTGCCCAGGGCCAGGTGCCAGGCGATGACCACCTGCGCCACGGAAGCACTGTGCTTCTCGGCGATCTTCACCAGCACCGGGTCGGTCAGGAGGTCGCCGCCCTGGCCCAGCGGGGACCAGGACTCGTGCAGGATGCCGTGCTGCGCCTCGTAGGCGCGCAGTTCTGACTGCGGGAAGTACGGGTGGGTCTCCACCTGGTTGATCACCGGGCGCACGCCGGTCTCGGCGTAGAGCTCTTCCAGTGCCTCGACGGTGAAGTTGCAGACGCCGATGGACTTGGCCTTGCCATCCTTCTGCAGCTGGATCAAGGCCTTCCAGGTGTCCACGTAGGTGCCGCGCTTGGGCTGCAGCCAATGGATCAGGTACAGGTCGACATAGTCCAGGCCGAGGCGCTGCAAGGAGGCATCGGCGGCGGCCAGGGTGTTCTCGTAGCCCTGGTCGGCGTTCCATACCTTGGTGGTGATGAACAGCTCTTCGCGCGGAATGCCGGCCGAGGCAATGGCGCGGCCGACGCCTTCTTCGTTGCCGTAGATCTTGGCGGTGTCGATGTGGCGGTAGCCCGCATCGATGGCCTTGCCGACCACGATCTCGGCTTCAGCGTCCGGCACCTGCCACACGCCGTAGCCAAGCTGGTCGATGGTGTTTCCGTCGTGGAATGTCAGTTCTGGAACAGTTTGGGTCATGCACCCAATCTAGTGCATCCCAAGCCGCGCCCGCAGGTGCTTTCAGGAAATTCGTAAGGCGGCGTTACTTGAGTGATGCCAGCAGCTGCGCAGCCTGGTTGACGTCATCTTTCACGATCTGCGCGCGGTGCTCGACCGACAGGATGTTGATTGGCGAACCGGCTTCGGCCTGCATGCGCATCATGGCGATCACCTGCGCGGTGGTCGCCAGGTCGTTGGCCGACTTGGTCAGCGAGCGGTGCACGCCGGCGGTGGACTGCGGAATGGCTTCGTCGTCGCTGGGGGTGATCCGCTGGGCGTCGGTGCACAGCTGGCGCACCACGGGCAGCAGTTCGGCCATCTCGTTGGCCGGTGCCACCAGCTGGTTGTAGATCTCGACGTCGTTGATGCCTTCGAGCACCTGGAAAATCCGGTCCAGGGAGCGGGTGAAGCGATCGTGGGCGCGGCGCCAGACGCCCTCGCCCAATTCGCGGTTTGCCGCACGCTGTGCGCGCAAACGTGAGAAGAATGCCATCGCTCTACTTTGCAGGTCGTCGTTTCAAGTCAGTACCAAGCCTACCGGGCAGTACCGCCGCGTGGAGTATCGAAGTGGACTTCATCGGCCCGCAACGGAAGAACGGGCAACCACAGGGTGGTTGCCCGTTCTCCGCGGGTATCCGCGCCGCGTCAGCAGCAGCGTCCCTGCGGGTTCTTGTCCTGCCAGTCGGAGTAGTCCTTCCAGAACGCCCGCTCGGTCATCGGGGTCTGCCCCGGATGGGTCCGCGCGTGGTGTTCCAGGTAGTGCTGGTACTTGTCGGCTCCCAGCACCCCGTCGACGAACCGCTTCGCCTGGCCCAGGCGTTCACGCAGGCCGGCCATCGCTAGTGACCGCCCCGGTGGATCCGGTGCTCCGGGGCAACCTGCTTCCAGGCCGCCGCCAGCTCCTTCTCGGCAGGGCTGGAAATCAGCCCCGACGGGGCGTACATCCTGGATTCGACCACCGGATCCTCGTTGTCCTCGCCTCCGCCGTTGATCTTGGCCTTCACCGTGGCGACAATCGCCGAGGTGATGACCACGGCGGTCAGGATCAGGAAGATCACCGACAGCCAGCCCTGGACGCCGGTATTGCGGACCACCGCTTCCATGGCTTCGACGGTCTTGGCCGAGCCCAGCGAGGTCTCCCCGGCGGCCAGCGCGTCCTTGTACGCGAAGTGGTTGGCGAAGTAGCCGACCTTCACGTCCGGGGAGAAGATCTTCTGCCAGCTGGCGACGAACGTGACCACCACGGCGAAGGCCAGCGGCAGCACCACCACCCACAGGTACTTGAACTGGTTGCGCTTGGCCATGATGGCCATGACCACCGCCAGCGCGATGGCGGCCAGCAGCTGGTTGGAGATGCCGAACAGCGGGAAGAACGTGTTGATGCCGCCCAGCGGGTCGGTCACGCCGAGGATCAGGATGTATCCCCAGCCGGCCACCATGATGGCGGTACACACCCAGACGCCCGGGCGCCACGAGTTGTCCTTGAACTTCGGGATGAAGTTGCCGATGGTGTCCTGCAGCATGAAGCGGGCCACGCGGGTACCGGCGTCAACGGCGGTCAGGATGAACAGCGCCTCGAACATGATCGCGAAGTGGTACCAGAAGCCCATCATCGCGGTGCCGCCGAACCATTGGTGCATGATGTGGGCGATGCCCACGGCCAGCGTCGGCGCACCGCCGGTGCGCGAGACCACGCTGTTCTCGCCGACGTTGTTCGCCAGCTCGGTCAGCGTGCCCGGCTCCAGGCTCACCCCGGCCAGGCCCAGCGAGTTCACGAAGGCCACCGCGGTTTCCACGGTGCCGCCGGTGGCCGCCGAGGAGGCGTTCATCGCGAAGTACACGCCGCGGTCGATGGAGATCGCCGCGACCAGCGCCATGATGGCCACCATTGATTCCATCAGCATGCCGCCGTAGCCCAGGAAGCGGGTCTGCTTTTCCTTCTCGACCAGCTTCGGGGTGGTGCCCGAGGAGATCAGGGCGTGGAAGCCGGAGAGCGCGCCGCAGGCGATCGTCACGAACAGGAACGGGAACAGATGCCCGGCCACCACCGGTCCGTCGTTGCGCGAGGCGAACTCGGACACGGCCGGGACGCTGATCTGCGGCTGGACCACCAGGATCGCCACGGCCAGCAGCAAGATCACGCCGATCTTCATGAAGGTCGACAGGTAGTCGCGCGGGGCCAGCAGCAGCCAGACCGGCAGCACCGCGGCGATGAAGCCGTAGATGATGATGGCCCAGGCGATGGTGGTGCGATCCAGATGGAAGAGCTCGGCGCCCCAGGGCGACTCGGCGATCCAGCGTCCGGAGATGATGGCGAACATCAGCAGTGCGAAGCCGATGATCGACACTTCCAAGACCTTGCCCGGTCGGATGAAGCGCAGATAGACGCCCATGAACAGCGCAATCGGGATGGTCAGGCCGACCGAGTAGACGCCCCACGCGGATTCGCCCAGGGCGTTGACCACCACGAGCGCCAGGATGGCGGTGATGATGATCATGATGGCCAGGGTGGCGATCAATGCGGCGGTGCCGCCGATCAGGCCGAGTTCCTCGCGGGCCATCTGGCCCAGCGAACGGCCTCCGCGGCGCATGGAGAAGAACATGACCAGGTAGTCCTGGACCGCTCCGGCCAGCACCACGCCGACGATGATCCAGATGGTGCCCGGCAGGTAGCCCATCTGGGCCGCCAGGATCGGGCCGACCAGCGGTCCGGCGCCGGCGATGGCGGCGAAGTGGTGTCCGAAGAGCACGCGCCGGTCGGTGGGCACGTAGTCGCGCCCGTTGTTGATGCTTTCGGCCGGGGTCGCGCGGAAGTCGTTGGGCTTGGCGATCTTGCGCTCGATGAACTTCGAGTAGAAGCGGTAGGCGATCAGGTAGGTCGCCACCGCGGCGAAGACGAACCAGATGGCGTTAATGGTCTCGCCGCGGGAGAACGCCAGCATGGACCAGGCGATGCCGCCGATCAGGGCAATGGCAACCCATACCGCGATGCGCAGCGGGGTCCACTTTTTCTCTTCCTGTTCGGCGATCTCCGGGTCCACACCGGCCGGCGGCAGGGTGTTCTGGGTACTCACTCGGAGCAACCTCCTCGTATGGGGACAAGTGATGCACGTGACCCGCGACCATGCCGCAGGTCACGATATTGGGGATACGCCTGTCACTCTACGCCCATCCGATGGGGATAAATCAAACTTTTATGACAATTTTTCCGGTATGCGCTCCGGAGTCGAAATACTCATGGGCCCTAGCCAGTTCGGAGAAATCGTAGGTTTTGGAGACGTTCAGCTCGAGCTTGCCTGCCGACAGCAGTGGCAGCACGCGCCGTACGGTTTCCCGGATGATTTCGGATTTCTCAGGTAGCGGCCGCGCCCGCAGCGTGGTGCCGATGATCCTGGCGCGCTTGGCCAGCAGCAGTCCCAGATTCAGCTCCGCCTTGGCACCCTGCTGGAGGCCGATCACCACCAGCCGGCCCCCGACGGCGAGCGCCTTGAGGTTCAGCTGCAGGTATTTGGCGCCCACGACGTCCAGGATCAGGTCCACCCCGCGGCCGGAGGTCAGCTCCTTGACGCGTTCCAGGATGTCCTCGTCCTTGTAGTTGATTCCCGCGTCCGCGCCCAGCCGCGCGCAGTATTCCAGCTTCTCGGCCGAGGAGGCGGTGACGTAGACGGTGGCACCGGCGGCTTTGGCCAGCTGGATCGCCATGGAGCCGATGCCTCCGGCACCGCCGTGGACCAGCAGGCTCTGCCCCTGGCGCAGCCCGCCTTCCAGGAACAGGTTGGAGACTACGGTGGCGGCCACTTCGGGAAGCGCTGCCGCGTCGGTGAAGGAAAGGTCTTCCGGAATGCGGATCAGCAGCTCTTGGGCGACGTTGACGTACTGGGCGTAGCCGCCGCCGGCCAGCAGCGCGGCGACCCTGTCCCCGAGGTTCCATCCGGTGACCCCCTCGCCCAGTGCGGCAATGGTTCCGGAAACCTCCAGACCGGGAATGTCGCTGGCACCGGGCGGCGGCGGGTAGACTCCCCGGCGTTGCTGGACATCGGCCCGGTTGAGCCCGAACGCCGCGGTCTTGATCAGCACCTCTCCGGGGCCCGCGGCAGGCGCTTCGCGCTGCTGGACTTCGATCACTTCCGGGCCTCCGGCTTCGCGGTAAATATAGGCCTTCATAACGTCCTTCATCGTTGCCAATTCCTGTCCCTAGCTATTCATGCCGTATAATTTTTCGGGTTGGATGGTTGTCCGAGCGGCCGAAGGAGCTGGTCTTGAAAACCAGTAGGCGGCAACCCCGTCTCATGGGTTCAAATCCCATACCATCCGCGTGAGTAGAAACCTCCGGTTCTCGGTTTCCCGAGTTCCGGAGGTTTTTTCATGCCCGCCGGTTCCCCCAACCGCTACGGCTGCATCTCGTGTGCGGGTGCCCCATGCTCCAGTTGCAGCTCATTGTAGGGAAGCCCCACGAGCCGTGCGACCTCGTTGACCACATGCTGCGCGTCCTGCAGGGTTCTGGCTGCAGGACTCTCGCTCTTCCCTGCCTGGGCGGCAATGGCCGTGCCCCATTGCACCGACGAGAGCTGCAGGCCCAACACGAAGATCCCCCGGTGCGCCATCCCCTCGCTGTTGACCAGCCGGTAGGGCTGTCCCACCACGTCGAAGCCGCTGCCCGGCAGCACCTCGCCCTCGGCGTTGTTCCAGGTGTGCACCCGGGCCACATGCTCGGCCAACAGCTGGGTGATCAGCGGGGTGTCGTTCTGCAGGACCCGGTTTGCCGGCATCATCGCCTCGCACAGCGTCCGCGCCGTGTGCACCTCGGAGTCCACCCACGGCGACGAGGCGGTGAACTGGCCATTGACCTCATCGAAACCGAACTCGGGTTCCGGCCCGACGAAGGTCACCAGTCCGGCGCGCGAGAGCGCCAGCAGCTGCTCGATGCGCTGCAGCGGCGGGCCGGAGGACAGTCCTTCGACCAGCGGCTCGAAATGCGCCTGCACCTCCTCGATGCGGGACTGCTCGTCAAGGATTCCCATGGCCACCAGGTCCTTGATGACCATGCGGCCCAGGTTCATGGTCATGATGGCTCGGGAGAGCGGATCTTCCAGTCCGCCGGCGCTGCGCCGGGCGTTGTCCTGCATGTAGTCGCGCACCGCTTGCTGGAATTGCTCGCTGGATTCGAAGCCCACCTCGTCGAAGGGCCGGGCCAGGGCTGGCACATCCAGCCATTCGATCTCCGGGAAGCCTGCGATGAATTCGCGCAGCTTGCCCAGCCAGACCTGGCTGCCCTCGTGGTGCTCTGCGTCCAGGATCGCTTCGAGCGAGCGGATGAAGTCGACGGCCGGGACATCCCAGCGGCCGTCGCAGTTCACGGCGCACTGCCGGTAATAGGCCAGCAGGATGTCGCGGTGCAGTCTCGGCCAGATGTGGCGGGAGAAGACCAGCGCCGCCTCCGGGTTTCCGGCGCGCGACTCGGCCAGCTTGCCGATCAGCTCCCCCGCGTCGAAGTAGTGCAGGCTGATCTCTTCCGGGATGAATTGGTCCACCACAGGCTTGCCCCAGTACGGCGTCCCGCGGCGCGAAGCGACAACCAGCTGGGGTTCGCGCCCGGAGGCCACGTACTCGAACCGGAGGCCCGGCTCGTCGCTGACCTCACGGAAGATGCCTCCGCGGCCGGCGGTCAGCTCCGCCATGCCGTCGAAGAAGTTCAGCCCCAGCCCCCTGACCAGCGCGGGCTGGCCGGCGGCGAACTGCGAGTAGTCCAGGTCTGCGGGGACGTTCGGCGGCAGGTAGGTGGCGCCGGACTGGGCCGCCGAGCGCTGCAGCTGCTTCTGCCACGGGTTCAGTTCCGCGCTCTGGTGCCCCAGCGCCAGCACCACACCGTCGGCTTCCAGGCTTTCCGCCGCGCCCTGTCCCAACGGGCCGCGGCGGAATTCCACGCGGTAGCCGTTCGCTTCGGGGCGCACGGCAACGACCTCGGCCTGAACATGGGAAATCTCGAAACCCGGGTGGGCGGCGAGCACCGCTGCGCTGCTGTCGTACACGTGCTCCAGGTATTCACCGTAGAGCGCCCGGGCGGGATAGGTGCCATCCTGGATTTCGTGCAGCTGCGCAGCATGGGCTTCGCTCATCCGTTTTCCGTCTCCCTGGGCGTCGACGAACTGGCGGAAGCTCAGCCCGGGCTCGCTACCACGCCGTTCCGGGGCGACCGTGGGGAAAGAAGCCGGGGTGTTCATCAGGAAGTGATCCGACTGCCTGGGGTCCCAGACGTGGCCCGAGCCCGGGCGGCAGGAATCGAAGACTGTCACCCGCACCCGCACCGCCGCGTCGGGAAGCCGCAGGGCCAGCGCCGCCAGGCGCTCGACAACACTGGTGCCGCGCGGCCCGGCTCCGACGATGGCCAGGCTGAACTCGGGTCGGGGGTTCTGCGTCAAGGTGCTCACACTCCTAGGGTATTACCCTCCGGCGGCCGCCCCGCACCGCGCCTTAGACTGTGAGCATGACTGACCGCGCCGCCACCGCCGCCCATCTGCCCGACACCTACTCATGGCTGGAGGGAATCCACGACGAAGCCGCCCTGGACTGGGTCCGCCGGCAAACCGAGCGAACCGACGCCGAATTGTGCGATGCCGAGTTCGACGGCACCGTCCACCGCATCAAGACCGTGCTGGATTCCCAGGACCGCATCCCGATGGTCACCAAGCGCGGGAACCACTACTACAACTTCTGGCGCGACGCTGAACACCGCCTGGGCCTGTGGCGCCGCACCACCTGGGATTCCTACCTCAGCGAGTCGCCACGGTGGGAGACCCTGCTGGACCTCGACGCCTACGCCGAGCAGGAAGGCAGGCAGTGGCACTTCGCCGGCTCGCAGCTGCTGCGCCCCGCGCAGGGCGAGCCGCATCGCCGCGCCCTGATCCGGCTCAGCCCCGACGGCGGCGACCAGGTGCGGGTACGCGAGTTCGATCTGGAAACCCTCAGCTTCCCTGAGGACGGATTCGACCTGCCGGTGGCCAAGACCAACGTTTCGTGGATCGATGCGGACACCCTGCTGGTCGGCTCCGCCACCACCGAGGCGAACACGACACGCTCCACCTACGCCAGCACCCTGCGCCGGCTTGCCCGCGGGGCGGATCTGGAAGCCGCCGAGGTCGTCTACGAGGTGGATCTGGGGCACGTGGCCGCCTTCGGCTACTTCGACTCCACCCCGGGATTCGAGCGGATCATCACCACCGATGCCATCGACTTCTACAATTCGCGCACCGGGGTGCTGCACGGCGCGGAGCATCGGACCATCGATGTGCCCACCGATGTGGAGGTCAGCCTGCATCGCGAGTGGCTGCTTCTGGCCCCGCAGACCGACTGGACTCACCAGGACCAGGTGATTCCCGCCGGTTCGCTGGCGCTGGCCAAGCTGGATGCGTTCCTGGAGGACGGTGCGCTGGAGCGGCTGCTGTTCACCCCGGATCCCGCAACCTCGCTGCAGTCGCTGAGCTTCACCGCGAACTTCCTGCTGCTGACGGTCTTGAAGGACGTGGCCGCAGAGGTCCGCGTCATCGATCTGATCAAGAATTTTGATCAGTCGACCCTCCCGCTGGAAGACCCGATGCTCAGCGTCTCGGTGGCAGCAGTGGACGACGAGGATGCCGAGCACCCGGACGATTACTGGATGACCGTTACCGGCTTCACCACCCCGACCACGCTGCTGCGCGGCACCGTGACAGGCGGACAGGGCGTCGTCAAGACCTCGCCCGAACGTTTCGACGCATCGGGCTTCGAAGTCACCCAGCATTTCACCCGGTCCGCCGACGGCACCAGGGTGCCGTATTTCCAGGTATCTGCCCGGGAGATGCCGCTGGACGGGAAGAACCCGGTGCTCATGGACGGATACGGCGGATTCCAGCACAGCATGACTCCCGGCTATGCACCGGCCATGGGCGCCGGCTGGCTCAGCCGCAGCACCGCGGCCGGCCGCCGACCGGTCTACGTCATGGCCAACATCCGCGGCGGCGGAGAATACGGCCCGGACTGGCACCGCGCTGCGCTGCGCGAAAATCGCCACCGCGCTTACGAGGACTTCGCGGCCATCGCCGAGGACCTGGTGGCCCGCGGAGTGACCCAGCGGGCGCATCTGGCGGCCACCGGACGCTCGAACGGCGGGCTGCTCATGGGCAACATGATCACCGGATACCCGCAGCTGTTCGGCGCGATCTCCTGCGGGGTCCCGTTGCTGGACATGCAGCGCTACACCCAGCTGGCTGCCGGCCATTCCTGGATTGCCGAATACGGCGATCCCGAGGTCGCGGAGGATTGGAAGTTCCTGCGCACCTTCTCCCCGGTGCACCGGCTCTCCGACCAGCCGCACCCTAATGACTGACCGCGTGGGGCCGTCGCAGGCCAGGGTCATGGCGGCCAAGATGATGGATCTGGGTATCGAGAATGTGCGTTACCACGAACCATCCGGTGGCGGCCATGCTGGGTCGACGGACAACGAGTCCACGGCAAAAATGCTGGCGACCAGCTACGAATTCCTGTGGCGCCAAGTCAGGTAGGAGCCTCGTTTTGGAACACGCGCCCATCTTCGGGTAGGCTTAATTCTGAAACTCGACCGGGGGTTCAAATCCCCCCGTGTCCGCCGAAAACCCCCTAGGTGACTAGGGGGTTTTACTTTTAACTAGCTTCTGCCCGAAGGCCCTGGCCCGGCTTCGGAGGCGCGGCGCCTCGGCGCATCCAGGGCCTTCTCCGACTTAAATGGTTAAGCCCCGCGGAATCCTTGAGAATCCCGCGGGGCCTACACGGTGAACACCCGGTCCCCCAACCAAGTGCTCCAGCAACCAGAAGCATCCCCATAATGTCCAGTCAACCGCTTAACGCACTTCTGAGATTACCGTTCATTTCGCGCCGAGGCAAGGAATATCGACCAAATCGCTAAAACTAGGTAGTTCCCAAAGGCAAACTAGGTAGTGCCGGGTCTCGTGCGCTGGGTAGGTGCATTTAAAGCTTATTTGCTTGAAGAAATCAGCTGGTCGGAACGCTTCAGGGGATTTGCCACACGGCGGTTTCACAACCTCGCCGGCCTGCGGCGCACCACCGCCAACTACGCGAAAACCCCGGGCTGAAACCCGGGGTTTTGGCGAAGCACCAGCTATTTGAGATTGCGTTCAACGTCGTGGGCGGTCTCCTTGACCTGGTCCTCGGCCTGCTTGAGCTTCTTGGCGGCTTCTGCATTGAGCAATTCATTGCGCAGTGCGTCGTCGCCGTTCGGCTCGCCCGGCTGGGAACCGTTCTCCTTCTCGTCTGACATGGTCGCTCCCCCTTCCACAACTCGTTGCAGAGAAATGTGGAATACAGACTAATGAGTCATGTCCGCCGGCACAATGGCGCGCCCCGGACGTTCATGGATCTCCCAGCAGTGCGAGGCTGGCGCTAGTCCTGGCGCTTGACGAAGGTGCGCAGCATGTTCTGCACGATATCTTCGGGCAGCGAGGTATGGCGGGCGATGATGTCCGTCATGCCCTGCAGGTCGTTGTCGGAGATCGCGTCGAACAGCGCTTCGCGTTCGGATTCAGGAAGATCAGCCGCGTCGAAGTGCACCGGTCCGTCGGGACCCTGGCCCTCAAAACGGAAGTCCGCCACATTGCCCTGGATGTTGTCTCCGGACATCGGCGAGGAAGCGATCATCCGTTCCAGGTCTTCCAGCGGAAGCCCCGTGTAGCCGTGCAGGACGCTTGCCGCGCCGGAGAAGTTCGAGTCGCGCAGCATGGAGAACAGCTGGTCGTATTCGTTGGGAGGCAGCTGCTCGCTGGAGAATTCCCGCTGTTCGCCGTCGACTTCGAACGCCATCTTGAAGTGGGTGGCGCTTGGCTCCGACTCGGAGCCGAACTGTTCATGCCATTCCTGCGGGATCACCCAGGAATCCTCGGAAGGCACGGGGCCGGCCACCGGCAGCACTTCGGCGTCCTTGGATTCCGCGGCCGGGGTTCCCTCATCGATGGCGGTCTGCGCTTCAAGCTTTTCGCGCAGCGCCTGGATTTCTTCCTCGCTGACGGGAAGCTCCTTGGCAGGGGCGGTCTGCGGATACTTGTCGAGGCTGCGCACCGCGATAACGCAGTTCTTCACCGTGTCTCCGGTGACCGCACGGTAGTTCTGCACCGCGCCCATGACATCGCCCTTGGCAAGGTTGCGATAGATGGCGTTGCGCGAGGCATCGTCCAATTTCGCGTTGGCGGCCTGCGCGGCCTCACGCGTCACCGCCTGGGCAACTTCCGCGGAGTTCTTCTTGCGAAGCGACTGCAGTCCGAGGTAGCCCAGGCCAATCACGGCGATGACGACGATGAGCCAGATGAAAAAATCCATACATCCAGCGTACTTCGTTTAACTGAACATTTACCCAGCGATTCCCAAAGTGAAAGGCAAAACACCGGGAGCCCCGGCGATGCGCAAAGCCCTGCCGGCCATGGCCAGCGACCATCGCGAATCGGTCAGGTCGTCAACCAGCATGACCGGGCCCGGCGCATCGGCCAGCAGGGCTTCCAGCGGCTCCGGGATCTCAAAGGCATCAGCCACCGCCGCGACGCGGAAGGCCGAGTTCCCACCCGGGCCGTTCTGCGGCGGCATCCCGCGATACTCCAGCTGGCCCAGGTACCTCAAGCGCCCCACGGAGGCCAGCTGCTGGGCGAGAGAGGTGACCAGCTGCGGGCGGGTTGAGGACGGCATGGCCACCACCCCCACCGGGCGCTGGTCCCAATTCCATTCCGATAGCACCTTGATGCAGGCCTCGAACATGGCCTTGTCGATCGGGTGGTCGGCGGGATCGGCGAAGAGCTGGCGCAGCCTGTTGCCCCAGCCCAGGTCGGTCAGTCGGGCCAGCGCCCGGCCGATCGAGACCTGCTCGTCCTCCGGGATCTTGCCCTTGAGCGTGTGACCCAGACGGTTCAGCCCCGACGGGTAGAGCTTGCGCGGCTCGATGCTCACCCCGGCGCGGCCCAGCGCGTTTTGCGCGTTGTCCTTGGATTCCTCGGGAATATGGTCGTCGTACCAGGCGCCGGCGCAGTTGTCGCAGCGTCCGCACGGCGCGGAGCGCGGATCGTCCAGGGACGTAGTCAGGAACTCCATGCGGCAGCCGCGGGTGTTCTCATAGTCGATCATGAGCCGCTGCTCGTGCACGCGGCTCGCGGCCACGCGCTTGTAGCGGTCCGCATCATAGGACCAGGGCAGGTCGGTGCGCATCCAGCCGCCGGCCACGCGTTCCACGGCGCCGTCCACGGCCAGCACCTTCAGCAGCAGTTCCAGCGGCGAGCGGCGCAGGTTCACCGCGCTTTCCAGCGCCGGCACGCTCATCGCGCCGTCGGCCTGGCCCAGCGCCTCCAGCACCGCGGTGGCGCGCACCTGGTCAGGCATGGAGCTGGTGGCGAAGTACTCCCAGATCTCCGCATCGTCGGCGCCCGGCAGCAGCAGCACGTCGGCGTTGATGCTGCCGCGGCCGGCGCGGCCGACCTGCTGGTAGTAGGCCACCGGCGAGCTGGGCGCGCCGATGTGGATGACGAACCCCAGGTCCGGCTTGTCGAATCCCATGCCCAGCGCGCTGGTGGCGATCAGGGCCTTGACCTCGTTGGCCTTCAAGGCCTGTTCCAGCCGCTCGCGCTCTTCCAGATCGGTGCGGCCGGTGTAGGCGGCCACCTGGTGGCCGGCTTCGCGCAGCATCCGGGCGATGTCCTCCGCCGCGGAGACCGTCAGCGTGTAGATGATGCCCGAACCGGTGAAGTCCTCGATGTGGCTCAGCAGCCAGGCCAGCTGCATGCGCGGCGAGGGCAGGCGCAGCACCCCCAGGCGCAGCGAGTCGCGGGCCAGCGTGCCGCGCAGGGTGAACACGTCGCCCGCTCCCCCGGCCAGCTGCTCGGCCACGTCCTCCACCACGCGGGAGTTGGCCGTCGCGGTGGTCGCCAGCACCGGCAGCCCGGCCGGCAGCCGGTTGATCAGGTCGCGGATGCGGCGGTAATCGGGGCGGAAGTCGTGCCCCCAGTCGGAGATGCAGTGCGCCTCGTCGATCACCAGCAGGCCCAGCCGGTTCAGCAGCATCGGCAGCTGCTGTTCGCGGAAGGAGGGGTTGTTCAGCCGTTCCGGGGAAACCAGCAGCACGTCGATCTCGTCGCGCTGCAGCTTGTCCAGGATTTCGCGCCACTCCAGCACATTCGCGGAGTTGATGGCCGCGGCGCGCACCCCGGCGCGTTCGGCGGCGGCCACCTGGTCGCGCATCAGCGCCAACAGCGGGGAGACGATCAGCGTCGGCCCGTAGCCCTGCTCGCGCAGCAGCAGCGAGGCGATGAAGTACACCGCGGACTTGCCCCAGCCGGTGCGCTGCACCACCAGGGCGCGGCGGCGCTGGGCGACCAGCGCGCTGATCGCTTCGAACTGGCCGTCGTGGAACTGCGCGTCCGGGTTGCGCACCAGGGCGCGCAGCTTGGCCGTGGCGGAGGTCAGCAGGTCCGAGTGCAGTGAGGCATCCATGGCACCAGTATTTCAGTTCCAACCCACGAATTGCCCGCACCGCACCCGCGCTGGGGATCCGCGGCCCGGCGCGCGCCTGGAATGTAAGGCATTTCCCATGGTCCACGGCGTCATCCACCGGCCCGCGCGCCGCTCCAGCCGGTAGGCTGAATCCTGTGAGTGAAGAAATTGACCTGAGCCAGAGCTTCAAGGCCTACGACGTGCGCGGCATCGTCGGACAGTCGCTGAACGCCGAAGCAGTGGAGGCCATCGGCGCGGCCTTCGTCGACATCCTGGGTTTGTCCGGGGACACCGTGCTGGTGGGCGGCGACATGCGCCCGTCCTCCGCGGAGTTCTCCGAGGCCTTCGCGCGCGGCGCGACCTACCGTGGAGCCAACGTGGTGATGCTGGGGCAGATCTCCACCGACGAACTCTACTTCGCCTCCGGCCAGCTGGATGCCGCCGGCGTCGTCTTCACCGCGAGCCACAACCCGGCCCAGTACAACGGCATCAAGATGTCCAAGGCCGGCGCGCTGCCGATTTCCTCGGACACCGGGCTGTTCGAGATCCGCGACCTGGCCCAGCAGTACCTTGACGAGGGGCTGCCGGTCTCCGGGGACGCCCCGCAGGGCTCTGTCGCCCGCCGCGACGTGCTGGCCGACTACTCCGGCTACCTGCGCAGCCTGGTCGACCTGTCCGCCATCCGCCCGCTGAAGATCGTGGTGGACGCCGGCAACGGCATGGGCGGGCTGACCACCCCGGCGGTGCTCGGCGACGCGGTGCTTCCGGGCCTGCCGCTGGACATCGTGCCGCTGTACTTCGAGCTGGACGGCACCTTCCCGAACCACCCGGCCAACCCGCTGGAGCCGGAGAACCTCAGGGACCTGCAGGCCGCGGTGCTGGAGCACGGAGCGGACCTGGGCCTGGCCTTCGACGGGGACGCGGACCGCTGCTTCGTCATCGACGAGCGCGGCCTGCCGCTGTCCCCCTCGGCGATCACCGCGCTGGTGGCCGTGCGGGAGATCGCCCGCGTGCAGGCGGCCGGCGAGGCAAGCCCGGTGGTCATCCACAACCTGATCACTTCCAAGGCCGTGCCTGAGTTCGTCACCCGCGCCGGCGGCACCCCGGTGATGACCCGCGTGGGGCACTCCTTCATCAAGGCGGAGATGGCCACCCAGGGCGCGGTCTTCGGCGGCGAGCACTCCGCGCACTACTACTTCCGCGACTTCTACAATGCCGACACCGGCATGCTGGCCGCCATGCACGTGCTGGCCGCGCTGGGCGGGCAGGAGTTGCCGCTCTCCCAGCTGGGCGCCGAGTACGAGCCCTACGTCGCCACCGGGGAGATCAACTCCGAAGTCCAGGACAAGGCCGGGGCGACCGCCCGGGTCGTGGCCCACTTCGAGGGCCAGCCCGTCGAGATCTTCACCATGGACGGCACCACCATCGCGGCCGCCGACGGCAGCTGGTGGATCAACCTGCGCCCGTCGAACACCGAACCGTACCTGCGCTTCAACGGCGAGGGTGCGAGTGCGGAAGTCATCGAACCGATCCGCGACGCCGTACTGGCGATCGTGCGCCAAGAACAGCCAACCGACTAGGGGAAAGCCATGAACTTCGAATCACTGGACGAGGGCGTCAAGGACGCGCTGAACAAGGTGCTGAGCACCGCGCTGGGCGTGGCCCGCGAGCAGCTGGAAGAGCAGGGAGTTTTCCTGCCCTTCGCCATCGGCCTGGAGCCGCAGGACGGTTCCGACGAGGGCGAGCTGCGCCTGATTGCCGTCCCGCCGACCGACGACCCCGAGGACCCGGACGCCGACATCGACACCGAGGCCATGGCCGCGGATCTGGTTCAGGTGCTCAGCCAGCAGGGAGCCCACTTCGAGGCCATCGCCATCGCCTCCGACGTGCTGCTCCAGGAGAACGACCAGGACGCCATCCACGTGGTCGCCGAGCACAAGGCCGGCGCCGCGCTGGCCATCGTGCAGCCCTACGTGATGCCGGCCGAGCCGGGCGGCGAGTGGACCTTCGAGGATCCCGCCGCCGAAGCGGCGGAGGCCGTCTGGTCCAACGCCCGCTAGCACGCGCCCGCGACGGGAGGCGCCTGCCGCGACAACTTCCACGCCCTCCGGCCACCCAGCAGTGAGCTACACCGCTGACCGGCCGGAGGGCGTCGTCGTAGACTGGAGAACATGAAACTCAGCGCCTTTGCCGATGTCTGCCTGCGGACCGTCATGGTGCTGGGCGCGCCCGGAGCGGGCCAGCTGACCAGCCGAGAGATCGCGGACCTGGTTGCGGTGCCCTATAACCACGTCACCAAGGCGGTCCTGGAACTGCGCACCCTGGGGGTGCTGGACGTCGTGCGCGGCCGCAACGGCGGCGCCTCGATTACCCAGACCGGGCTGCAGACCTCGGTCGGCACCCTGCTGCGCACGCTGGACAAGCGCGAAGACGTCGTTGACTGCACCGACCACGACGCGAGCGGCAACTGCCCGCTGGCCGGCGGCTGCCGCCTACGCGGCGCCCTGCGCGCGGCCCGCGAGGCCTTCTACGCCGCCCTTGATCCGCTGACCGTGCAGGAGATCTGCGAGACCTCGCCGGCCATCACCTTGCTGCCCTTCCCCACTGTGCGACGCAGCGCGTAATTTTTCCGCGCCGCAAAAATACCAGTCAAACCCTGCTTTTCCGGATGTGGCGCAGCTCAACTTGCAATTCGTTTCTACGTCGCGTAGAACTTAAAGCATAAATCTTGCATTTCAAATGCAAGATAAACCAGACACTCTCCGAGGAGATACACCATGCTGTCCACCCAGTCCCGCCCGGTCATTGAAGCAACGCTGCCGATCATCGCAGAACGAATTTCGAGCATCACCCCGAAGTTCTACCAGCGCATGTTCGCCGCCCGACCGGAGCTGCTGGATGGCATGTTCTCCCGCTCGAACCAGAAGAACGGAACCCAGCAGCAGGCGCTGGCCGGTTCCATCGCCGTTTTCGCCACCTACCTGGTGAACAACCCGGAAACCACCCCGGAGACCATGCTGGCCCGCATCGCCCACAAGCACACCTCGCTGGGCGTCGTCGAGGAGCAGTACGGAATCGTCTATGAGCACCTGTTCGCAGCCATCGCCGAAGACCTGGGCGACGCGCTGACCCCGGAAATCGCCGACGCCTGGACCGAGGTGTACTGGCTGATGGCCCAGGCCCTGATCAAGATCGAAAAGGGCCTCTACGCCCAGCAGGCCAATGCCACCATCTACAGCAACTGGAAGCTCGTCGAGCGCACCGAGACCGGCGCGGATTCGGTCAGCTTCAGCTTCGAACCAGCCGATGACACCGCCGCCACCGTCGCCAAGCCGGGGCAGTTCGTCTCCATGCGCATGCCGATGACCGACGGCATCCGCCAGGTCCGCCAGTTCACCCTGAGCAACGACGTCCAGTCCACCACGCGCCGCACCGTCACCGTGAAGCTGGACGTGGACGGCGAGTTCACCCCGGTGCTGCACAACTCGCTGAAGGTCGGGGACGTCGTGGAGCTGTCCAACCCGTACGGCGACCTGGTCATCGACACCGAGGGCTCCCCGCTGGTCATCGCCACCGCCGGCATCGGCTGCACCCCGAGCGCCGCGGCCCTGCAGACCCTGGCCGCCGCGGGCTCCACCCGCGAGATCACCGTGCTGCACGCCGACCAGGAATTCGCTTCCTGGCCGCTGCGCGAGCAGATGCTCGAATCGCTGGGCCAGCTGCCCAACGCCAAGATCAGCACCTGGTTCGAGCGCGGCGAGCTGCCCGAGGGGCTGGACGCCAAGGCCGGCTACATGGACCTCACCGAGGCGCTGACCGCCGACAGCCAGGTCTACCTCTGCGGCCCGCTGCCTTTCATGCACGCGGTGCGCTCGCAGGCGCTGGCCGCCGGTGTTCCGGCCGAGCGCATCCACTACGAGGTCTTCGGACCGGACGTATGGCTCGCAGCCTAAGGCGCGAAGCCCACTAAGACCGGAACAGCCCGGACTGGCCATATGGGGGTCCAGTCCGGGCTGTTCTGTTTGCCGGAAAACTAGTCGGCGGCGGGGCCGTCGGAGTCGGTGGGCCGCTTGGCCACCGGGGGCTTCTTGGACAGCGCGTGCTTCAGGTCGAGCTTTCTCGGGTCCAGCTTGCGCGGATCCAGCCGCTCCGCGAAGCCCTTGGCCTTGGCTTCCGCACCGGGCTTTCCGGCCTCGGCTACCGTTTCCGGAACCGCATCGGCGGCGGTATCTTCGGCATCCTGCGGGTCGATTTCCTCCAGGGTGGAGGTGCGCTTGAACGAGGCACCGCGCAGCTTGGGCTCCACCGGCTCGCGCAGCACCTGGTGCAGCTGCTGTCCGGTGATCCAGCGGCGCAGCACCGAGTTGAACAGCAGCGGATTTTCGATGTTCCACTGGTGGTGCATGCCGGGCACGACGCGGATGGCCGCCTGCGGCAGGGCCTCGCCAATGGCCGGGAAGGAACGCTGGACGAACTTCGGCTCACTGGCGCCGGCCAGCAGCAGGACCGGACCGGAATATGCGGACAGGTCCGCCGGCAGCCCTCCGGTGTCAAGATCACCCATGACCGCACGCATGTTCTCCGGCTTGAGCTTGACTCCGTGCTCGGCGAACAACTCGCGTTCATTGTCCACCATGCCGTAGGCCCCGGCCTGGAACTTCCAGTACCACTCGCTGCCGATCAGCTTGAGCTGCATACGCTGCACCGCCTTCGCCGCGGTTCCCGGCGGCGCGACGGACACACCGGTGACGAACACCGAATCAACCAGTTCCGGGTGCCGCGCGGCCACATGCAGGGCAATGACTCCGCCCAGGGACATGCCCACCAAGTGCACGCCGCCTTCGGACACCTCGTCCGCGATCAGCGCGGCGACATCGTCCGCCGCGGAGTTCAGGCCTTCCCATTTTTCCTCGAACCGGGCGCCGAAGGAGGGAAGGTGCAGGGTGAGGATGTTGAAGTCGCTGAAGGCCAGCACCTGGGGATCCCAGCTCCAGTTGCCCACGTTGCCCCCGTGAAGGAAAACCAGGGTCTGCACGGGGCCGCTGTCCTCGGGCTTGCGGCGCGCGGGATGCATCTCGGGATAATCGGTCGCATCCCGCGCCGGCTTGGGCGTCTGGTTCTTTCCCTGGTCGTTGGCAGAGGTCATGGCAAATGCTCCAATACTGCGTCTAGCCATTCCAGCTCGGCGGCCTGTTGTCTGATTGCATGGTCCAAGGTCGCGGCCATGAGGAAGCTGCGGCGGTCCGCGGCGGCACGCATATCAATCCCCTCGCGCTGGGAAAGGTAGTCGTCCAGCACGTACTGGGTAGCCTGTCGGCGTTCGATCAGCAGCTGCTCGATGCCATCCCGCTCCAGCTCCGCGGCGAAGAAGACCTGCCCCATGAACGGGTCGCGCTCCGGGGACCGGGCGGCCCCGCTGGAAAGCCACTGGTTCAGCACTTCCCTGCCGGCCTCGGTGATGTGGTGTTCCTGCCGGTCCGGGTAGTTCGATTGCGGGACGGTGCGCACCGTGGCGTACCCCTGGTCCACCAGCTGGGCCAAGGTGCGGTAAATCTGCGCCTTGTCTGCATTCCAGAAGTGGTTAATAGAGGAATCAAAGTGCTTCTTGAGCTCGTAGCCGGTCATCGGCGACAAGCACAGCAGCCCGAGAATCAATCGTGCCAAAACCATAACTTCATCTTTTCACAGTTAGTTGATATTGCACCCACCTGCGCGGGCGTGTGAAAACTGTTCTCCGATTGTGACCTTGGGCTATTCATCCCGCGCTGCGCAGTCATCTTTGCCGGTTCATCTGCAACGATCCCTAGAATTGGCACATGCCCAACGCCCCTGAACGCTCGCGGCTGACGCCGCCGCTTTTCGCCCTGCTGATCCTGCTCGGAACCACCGGCCCGCTGGCCACCGACATGTACCTGCCGTCATTCCCGGCGATGACCCGGGAATTCGCCACCTCGGCCTCCGGTATCCAGCTCACGCTGACGGCGTTCTTGATGGGCATCGCCTTCGGCCAGATCTTCTGGGGCCCGCTCTCGGACCGGTTGGGCCGGGCCAAGCCGCTGCGCTGGGGCACCGCGCTGTTTGTCGTCGCTTCCATTGTCGCCGCCGTGGCGCCGACGCTGACGACCCTGACGATCGCCCGCGCCCTGCAGGGGCTGGGCGGCGCGGCCGGCCTGGTGATTTCCAAGGCCATCGTCGCGGACACCACCCGGGGCATGCAGACCGCCCGAATTTTCTCGCTGCTGATGACCTTCGGCGGAGTGGCACCGGCCGTGGCCCCGTTGATCGGCTCGGTACTCGGCGAGTTCGGAGGCTTCCGCACGGTGCTGTGGTTCATCTCCCTGATCGCCTTGCTGATGGCGGCGGGGTCCTTCGGCATCTATCGGGAAACCCACCCGCAGCCCCAGCGTTCGACAGGAAACTTCCTGGCGCCTCTGCGCATCGCCCTGTCCAAGCCGCGCTTCGTGGGCTACATGGTCCAGTTCGCCTTCGCCTTCGGAGCCATGATGGCCTATGTCTCGGCCTCCCCGTTCCTCTACCAAAACGTCATGGGGCTCAGTCCGCAGGGTTACGCCCTGTGCTTCGGCATCAATTCACTCGGCTTGATCACCGCCGGCTTGGTCTCTGCCCGGCTCGCCACCCGCGTCCCGCTGCGCCGCACCATCAGCATCGCGCTGGGCGTCCTGCTCGTGTCCAGCTGCGCCATGGCTGTCATGGCACAGCTCGGGGTGCGCAGCCTGGCCCTGGCCGCGGTCATCTTCATCATGGTGACCTCGGTGGGCTTCACCATGGGAAACACCACCGGGCTTGCCGTGGCCGAAGTCCGCGAAGTTTCCGGGTCCGGCTCCGCGTTGCTGGGCTGCGCGCAGTTCTTCATCGGCGCGGTGGCCACCCCGCTGGTGGGCTTGAGCGGCGAGGACTCCCCCGTTGCCTTCTCGATCACCGCGCTTGTCTCTGCCACGGTGGCAGTTGGCGCCCTGGTCTACACCGCGGACCGCTTCCACCAGCCGAAATTGGGCTAGCGACCCCGGCGGGCGCAAAAAATCCCCGGCAACCCGTTCTCCGCCCCGAAGGGCAGATGGCGGGCAGCCGGGGATTTTCTTGTCATACCTAGGCGTTCAGGCGGGCCTTCAGGCCATCAAGCTCGGCGCGCAGCGAAGCCGGCAGAGCCTCTCCGAACTTGGCGTACCACTCTTCGATGCTCTCGACCTCGGTCAGCCATTCGTCGGTGTTCACCGCAACGGCGGTTTCCACGTCGGCCGGGGTGAAGCCTTCCAGGCCGGTCAGGTCAAGGGCTTCGCCGGTCGGCACGTAGCCGATGGCGGTTTCCTTGGCGTCTGCGGTGCCTTCGATGCGCTCGACGGCCCACTTCAGGACACGCGAGTTGTCGCCGAAGCCAGGCCAGGCGAAGCCGCCCTCGGGGGTGCGACGGAACCAGTTGACCAGGAAGATCTTCGGCATCTGCTCAGGGTTGAGCTTGCCCGAGATCTGGTCCCAGTGGTTGAGGTAATCGCCGGCGTTGTAGCCGATGAAAGGCAGCATGGCCATCGGGTCGCGGCGGACCTGGCCCACGGCGCCTGCCGCTGCCGCGGTGGTCTCGGAGGACAGGGTCGAACCCATGAAGATGCCGTTGGTCCAGCTGCGGGCCTCGGTCACCAGCGGGATGGTGGTCTTGCGGCGGCCGCCGAACAGGATCGCATCGATCTTCACGCCGTTAGGCGAGTAGTAGTCCTGCGACAGCATGTCGACCTGGTCGATCGGGGTGCAGAAGCGGGAGTTCGGGTGAGCGGCCTTGGTGCCGGACTCCGGAGTCCAGTCGTTGCCCAGCCAGTCGACCAGGTGCGCAGGAGCCTCGTCGGTCATGCCTTCCCACCACACGCCGCCTTCGTCGGTCAGCGCGACGTTCGTGAAGATGGAATTGCCCTTGGTGATGGCGCGCATGGCGTTCGGGTTGGTGGACCAGCCGGTGCCCGGTGCCACGCCGAACAGGCCGTACTCCGGGTTCACGCCACGCAGTTCGCCGTCCTTGCCGATGCGCATCCAGTTGATGTCATCGCCCAGGGTCTCGGTCTTCCAGCCGTCGATGGTCGGATCCAGCAGCGCCAGGTTGGTCTTGCCACAGGCCGACGGGAAGGCTGCCGCGATGTGGTACGACTTGTTCTGCGGGCTGGTCAGCTTCAGGATGAGCATGTGCTCGGCAAGCCAGCCCTCGTCGCGGGCCATGGCCGACGCGATGCGCAGCGAGTAGCACTTCTTGCCCAGCAGGGCGTTTCCGCCGTAGCCGGAGCCGTAGGACATGATGGCGCGCTCTTCAGGGAAGTGCACGATCCACTTGTCTTCGTTGCACGGCCAGGCGACGTCTTCCTGTCCCGGCTCAAGCGGAGCGCCGATCGAGTGCAGCGCTGGAACGAAGAAAGCGTTCTCTGCTTCCATCTTGCGCAGTACTTCATTGCCGATCTTGGCCATGATGCGCATCGAGGTGACAACGTAGGCGGAGTCGGTGAGCTCTACACCGTAGGCTGGCTGCTCTGCATCCAACGGACCCATGACGAAAGGAATCACGTACATGGTGCGGCCGCGCATGGAGCCGTCGAACAGGCCGTTCAGACGCTCCTTCATAACCTTCGGGTCTTCCCAGTTGTTGGTGAAGCCCGCATCTTCTTCCTTTTCGGAGCAGATGAAGGTGCGCTCTTCTACGCGGGCAACGTCCTTTGGATCGGAGAATGCGGCGTAGGAGTTGGGGAAGTTCGGGTCGGTCAGCTTGACCAGGGTGCCGGCTTCAACGAGCTCGGCGCACAGGCGGTCGTTCTCTTCAGCTGATCCGTCAACCCAATAAACACGATCCGGCTTCGTCAGTGCGGCAACTTCCTCGACCCAAGCCGCCAGCTTCACATGCGAAGTGGGCGCTGCGTCGATTACGTTCTGATCCGAGCTCGTGCTCATTATCGATTCCCTCCATTGGGCTGAACTAGCGATAAAACAAGGCTAGGGGGTGGCACTTCCCGAAACCCTGTGACTCAAACCTCACGACTCGAGGTGGACTAAACTGAAATAGTTGAGATCCCCGGAATTCCGGGGGTTTGCCAATTCAACACCCCGCGTTAATGTGACGAAGGTCACGTAGACCGGTACCCTTTTGGTTTCTTCATAAAACCATTCATCTGCCATTTCCCAGGGATTCGAATTCTCGATTTGTACGCACGTGCAACCACCTGTATAGTTATTCGAGGTTCGCCACGGCGGATCACAACAAATGAATATGCGCCCATAGCTCAGCTGGATAGAGCGTCTGTCTACGGAACAGAAGGTCAGGGGTTCGAATCCCTTTGGGCGCACCATACTGAAATTCCCACTCGAATGAGTGGGAATTTTTTTCTTTCCCGAGGAGTGTCGTGCACTTTCCAGTGACTTCAGGCAACGGCGCAACATTGCGCCTGCTCCAGGCTGGCGATGCCGGGGAAATGGCCGCCGCCTACCTGCGCAACCGAGCCCACCTGGCCCCCTGGGAGCCCGAGCGCCCGGAAGAATTTTTCACTCCGGCCGGACAGCGGCGGAGCCTGGACATCCAACTCGACAGCCTCGCGGCGGCACTGGCCTACCCGGCGGCGCTCTTTGCGGAGAGCCGCATCATCGGACGCTTCACCCTCTCCGGGGTTGTCCGAGGGCCATTCCAAAGCGCAAGCCTCGGATACTGGATGGACGCAGCGCACCAAGGTCGGGGCCTGGCAACCTTTGCGGTGCACGCCATGTGCCAGATCGCCGGCTCGGCCTTGGGCCTGCACCGCATCGAGGCCGGCACGCTGCTGCACAACCACGCATCGCAAGCGGTGCTGCGAAAATGCGGCTTCGAGCAGATCGGCATGGCGCCGCGCTACCTGAAGATCGCAGGCGAATGGCAAGACCACAACCTCTACCAGTGCCTCCTGGAAAACGAGTCCGGCCAGGAGGCCGCGGCACAAGAAGCCGAATCAATGTGACACCGGGCACTTTTGGGCTTTTCAATTTTTGCCGCCGTCGAATCTCGTGTATTGTTATTCAAGTCGTCAAGGCGACAAACAAGTAAATATGCGCCCATAGCTCAGCTGGATAGAGCGTCTGTCTACGGAACAGAAGGTCAGGGGTTCGAATCCCTTTGGGCGCACCAATAGATTCCCATTCGAAAGAATGGGAATTCTTTTTTAACCGGTACCCCGTATTCCCGCCGGAGCGGCAGGATATCCGACGGCTAATGCGATGCGCGCAGAATCAGCTCGGTGTCCATGATGCTCCACTCGGGCACGCTTTCGCCGTTGATCCGCTTGATCAGGATCTCGGCCATGATCGCTCCCTGGCGCTCCGGATGCTGGGCAATCGTGGTCAGCGGCGGGGTGGCATTGCGGGCGAAGGCGTCATCGTCCACCGTGGTCACGGAAACATCCTGCGGAACCCCGAGCCCTGCATCCGCCATCGCCTGCAACGCTCCGAAGGCCATCTGGGCACTGGCCACGAACACCCCGTCGAAGTCCGTGCCCGAATCGACCAGCTGCCGCATCAGGTCGCGTCCGCTGTCGGGAGTGAAATCGCCTTCCAGCACCGCCGCCGGTTCGAGCCCCGCCTCCGCCAGCGCTTGGGTGAACCCGGTCAGGCGATCGAGGCTCGCCCCCATGTCCTGCGGGCCGGCGATGGTGGCGATGCGCCGGCGGCCGCGTTCGATGATCACTTCGGTGGCCTGCTTCGCGGCGGAGATGTTGTCGATATCGACCACGTAGATTTCGCTCTGGTCGGTGCTCATGGTCCGGCCGCCGAACACCAGCGGGAGCTGCCCGCCGAGGTCCGCGTAGGAACGGTCGGCTGCGTGGTGCGACAGTACCAGCGCGCCATCAACATTGCCGCCGCGCAGGTAGCGTGTGGTTTTCCCCGGATCGGATTCGGTGGACAGCAGCAGCGACAGCATGAACTCGGTATCCGCCAGATACTGCGCGGCGCCCTGGACCACCTTGGCGAAATAGGGATCGGCGAAGAACTTCGCGGTGTTCTCGGGAACCACCAGCGCGATGGCGTTGGTCCGGCCCTGCGCCAGCGAACGGGCCGCCCGGTTGGGCACGTAGTTCAGTTCGCGGATCGCCTGCTCGACCGCTCGCATCGCCTCGGGCTTGACCTTCTCCGAGCCGTTGACGACGCGGGAAACCGTGGCGCGGGAGACGCCGGCGCGTTCTGCGACGAGCTCCAGCGTCGGCTGCTGCTTGCGTGGTTCGGACATGCTTGTTCTCTTTACTCCAGGGGCTTCGACGATCCTAGGCGTTGGGCGGGCCGGGGCACGAATCGATGTCCGCGCCCCGGCCCGGGCGTCATGCCATTGTACGGTTGGCGGCGATCAGCCCGGCATAGGCCCGGCCGCTGTTCTTGATGGTGCGCTGCTGCGTCCGGTAGTCCACGTGGATGATGCCGAACCGCTTGTTGTAGCCCCAGGCCCATTCGAAGTTGTCCAGCAGGGACCAGAGGAAGTAGCCCCGTACGTCGACCCCGTCGGAGAGCGCCCCGGCCACCGCGTCCAGGTGGCTGAAAATATACTCCTCTCGTTCCGGGTCCTCCACCGTGCCCCGCGCGGTGACCGCGTCCTCGTAGGCCGCCCCGTTTTCCGTGATGTACAGCGGCGGCAGGTTCGGATAGTCGTCCCGCAGCCGGTTGAGCAGCACGCGCAGTCCCTGCGGATTCACTTCCCAGCCCATGGCCGTGCGCGGGAGGTTGCGGGTCGGAAAGGTGACGTACTCGCTGCCCACGAACGGGGAGGCTTTCGGCGAGTTCGTGGGAACCAGGGCCTGCGGTTCGCCGGCTGCCAGCGGATGCCCCGACACGTTGTCGTCGTGGTAGTGGTTGACCCCGAGGAAATCGATGGGCTGCGCGATCAGCGCCGCGTCGCCGTCCTGGATCACCGCATTCAGCCCGAGGTGCCCGACATCTTCCAGCAGGTCTGCCGGATAGCCCCCGCGCAGGATCGGGTCCAGGTACATGCGGTTCCACAGGGCGTCGATCCGGCGAGCGGCCTCCCGGTCCACCGGATCGGCGGGGTTGTCGGGCACCGCGTTGGTCAGGTTCAAGGTGATCCCCAGGTGCTCCGCTCCCAGGTCGCGCAGCCGCGCGGTGGCCAGCCCGTGGGCCAGGTGCTGGTGGTGCACCGCGGCCAGCGCCGCGGCCGG
>SMEN01000126.1_pt1 | contig 26433 bp, 21 predicted proteins | sample 2456271 | NCBI WGS metagenome assembly SMEN01 (sample SAMN10132593, study PRJNA489261) | soil metagenome | isolation source: day1 control-loamy sand soil ammended with raw manure from dairy cow... | place: USA | collected 2015-04-01 | reverse complement strand
ATGTACTGAGCAGCCTTAACTTTGCGCAGCAGCTCGGAAGCCACACGGCCGATACCGTTGTCGTGGATTTCCAGAACCTTGATTTCGCCTTCTGGGTTGACCACGAACGTACCGCGCAAAGCGATACCTTCTTCTTCGATCAGCACGTCAAAGTTGCGCGACAGCTGATGAGTTGGGTCACCGATCATGGGGTAGTTAACTTTGCCGATGGCTTCCGACGTGTCGTGCCATGCTTTGTGAGCAAAGTGAGTGTCGGTGGACACGGAGTAAACTTCCACGCCCATTTTTTGGAATTCAGCGTAATGGTCGGCCAAGTCTTCCAGTTCGGTTGGGCAAACAAACGTAAAGTCGGCTGGGTAGAAAACAAAAACAGCCCACTTACCGGCAACGGTCTCGTTGCTGACTTCGATAAATTTGCCGTTGTGAAAAGCTTGTGCTTTAAAAGGTTTAATGACGGTGTTGATCAAAGACATACGTGCTCCGGTGAGTGATTAATCATTGATAGTGAGTTCATTATAGGAACCCCCTTCCAATTAGTAAAATTGATTAATGCAATAGTGTTCATTGCTATTAGCTATCGCGCTTTGCATAGAAATTCAATCCATGCGCAGCACAGGCTTATGCTAACAGAGCTAGATGACAGTGCAAAATCAGCGTTCAAGCTATAAGGCTATTTCGCTGGGCACCGTAGGGGAAGTCTGCCGGGCGGCCTCTAAACAGCGGGCAAAGTCACACCAAAACTGCGCATCGTCGCCTAAAGAGACGTTGATGCGTATATAAGTAGATGGTTGCTGTTGCGGGGAAAACAAGGCCCCAGGGACCAGCAAATGCCCCGGACGACCCAAATCACGCACGAGGCGCTCCGTATCCAAACCGGTATTCACCCATACAAACATGCCTGCTTGCGGGGGTGCATCCGGTGCCAGGCCCAATTGAGCCAGTTGATCCAGCGTGCGCTGCCTGTCACTATCCGCGTGACGCCGCAACCGCTCCAAATGCTTGCGATAAGGCCCGTCTACCAAGACGCGGTGGATTACCCGCTCGCTTAGTTCAGGCGAGGTCAGGCCCGCCAGCATTTTCAAATTGACCAGGGCCTGCAATAAGTCGGGCGCAGCAGCCATATAGGACACTCGCAGGCCCGCCGCCATCACCTTGGAATAGCCGCCCACCAGAGTGACGCGATTGAGTTGATCCAGCTGTGCCAGACGACACGCAGGATGAGCATGCAGCTCGCTGTAAGTGTCGTCTTCAATAATGTGGAAATCCCAAGTCTGAGCCAGAGTCAGAATGCCGTGAGCCACCGCAGGACTCAAGCTAAAACCTGTCGGGTTATGCACAACGGTATTCAAGATCACCAGACGTGGGCGATGCTCGCGTGCCAACTGTTCCAGTACCGCCAAATCCGGCCCATCAGCCCGACGCGGGACACTAAACACCCGGACGTCCACCACCGCCAGGCGAGCAAAGAGCAGATACCAGGCAGGATCTTCCACAACCACGGCATCACCAGGACGCAACCAGTGGCGCAAGAGCAAATCCAACGCCTGGGTGACCCCACCGCATAACATCAGCTGGGTATCAGGATCGACCTGTATGCCACTGTCCTCTAATTGCCCCGCAATGTGCTGACGCAAAGGACGGTAACCATGCGAATGTCCATAGCCCAGCAGATTCGAGCCCGCACTGCGACTGACCTGCCGCAGTGCCGACAAAATCATGTCATTGTCCAGCCACTGTCTGGGAATGCCGGCGCTGTCGCTATGTCCCATGAAACTGTTCAACATCCAGTTCACATCGATCTTGCGCGGCTCGTTCTTTTCCACATGCAAGGACTCGGAACGCAAACGCCGGGGGCTGCGAACCCGCACGAAAAAACCCGCGCCGGGCCGGGACTCCACCAGCCCCTGAGCCATCAATTTGTCGTAAGCCGCTACCACCGTATGAGTGCTGACGCCTGCAGAGCGGGCCAGGCCTCGCACCGAAGGCAAACGGCTGCCGCCCCGATAGCGCAAATGCAGGGCTTGCTGCACCCAGGCGACCAATTGATCGCTCAAGGTGACATCCGAACTCCTGACGGGCTGCCAATCCAACCATTCCATGATGCGGGCCTTTCAAAGAAAAACTGACTGTAGCGGAGATTTGACCGATACAGCCTGAGCAAGTGATTGCCCAACTGTACAGCAACTGTATCGCTTATTTATTTTAAGCTCAAAGCTGTCCTGAACTAATTTTTCATTCGTGGTGATTTTCATGAGCCGCAGCGCCAGCCTTCCCCTTCCCAGTTCTGCCCCCGCCTTACTGATTTATCTGTACGCCTTTATCGGGGTCATGGTCTTTGCCTTTACCCTGCCCATGACACGGCTGGCGGTACAAAGTTTTGATCCCTGGCTGATCGGGATGGCCCGTGCCAGTATCGCCGGCGTGTTTGCGGCAGTGATTCTATTGGCTACTCGCAGCCGTCGCCCAAACGCCGCAGAGTGGCGGGGAATTGGCTTGTCCTGTACTGGCGTGATCGTAGGCTGGCCCGTGTTTTCATCCATTGCCATGCAGACCGTACCGTCCTCCCACGGCGCCGTTCTGAGCGGCCTGATCCCCCTGGCCACCGCCATCGTCAGTGCCGCCCGTAGTGGCGAATCCCTAAGCCGTCGATTCTGGTTGCTGAGCTTGCTGGGGGCATTGCTGGTGCTGCTCTACGCTATCTATATTGGCGAAGGTGCACTGCAAACTGGCGACCTGTGGCTGGCCTTGGCCGTGTTCATGTCTGGCGTAGGCTATGCAGAAGGGGGCCGCGTTGCCCGCACGCTGGGTGGTTGGCGCACGATTTGCTGGAGCCTGACCGCCAGCCTGCCCCTGACCATTCCAGCGACACTGTGGCTGGCTTTGCCCATGACCGAAGCGCCTTCCACGCAATCGTTGATGGCGCTGCTCTACCTGGCCCTGTTCTCATCCTTGCTGGGCTTTTTCCCCTGGTACAAGGCGATGGCCATGGGCGGTGTGGCCCGTATTGGTCAGGTTCAACTGGCCCAGCCCTTTCTGACCGTACTGATTTCTGCCCTGTGGCTTAGCGAGCAAGTAGACCTGCTGACCTGGCTGTCTTGCGTACTGATTATTGCCATTATTGCGGCCAGCCGACGTGCCTGAAATAAAACTGGCAAGGCGGCTAAATACAGCAAGGGCATATTCACCTAACTAATACTTCGTTCCCTGAGAGGGCTCGCGCAAGCACACTGGCTCATCATCCCGTGAACCATGTAAGGCGATAAGGCGGCCCCGCAACGCTATTTCAAGCTGGGCCGGCACTGGTATTGCCGCAAGGACATCTGATCATGCCCGCCCAAGCCCCTGCTGCGCTTGCACTGAGCGCCCGGCCCCTGATGCTGTGGAAGCGACTGCGCGACGATTTACAGCAAATCGCGCACGAATACCCCGATGCCGTTCTGGCCAGTTCCTTGGCTGCAGAAGACATGGTGCTGTTTCACGCCATGTCCATCTACACCCCCGAATTGCAAACCGTCACTTTGGATACTGGCCGCCTGCACGATGAAACTTTGCAGCTGGGCAAAGATATTCAGCAGCACTACGAACGTCCCATTCTGTTTTTTCATCCTGACCCGGACCGCGTTCAGGAGCACGTTCAAACACATGGCACGCACGCCTTTTACGAAAGCGTGGAACTGCGTAAAGAGTGCTGTCAGATCCGCAAAGTCGAGCCCTTGCGCCGTGCTTTGCAGGGCCGATCGGCCTGGATTACCGGCCAGCGCCGGGAACAAACGGCCAGCCGTACAGAACTGGCCAGCCAGGAATACGACAAGGTCTTTGGCCTGCACAAATTCAACCCCCTGATCGAATGGCACCAGGACGATGTCTGGACGGTGATCCGCGGGCTGGACATTCCCTACAACCCCTTGCATGACCAAGGCTACCCCTCCATAGGCTGCGAACCCTGTACGCGCGCCATCCGCCCTGGCGAAGACGTGCGCGCCGGGCGCTGGTGGTGGGAACAGCGTGACAGTCTGGAATGCGGCTTGCATGCCAGCAACCTGAACAGCAGCGTCAACACCTGAAGGAAACTCATGGGCGAACCACTCTCCACCCGTACTCACCTGGACTGGCTCGAAGCCGAGGCCATTTTTATTCTGCGCGAAATCGCCGCCGAAGCTGAAAAACCTGTGCTGCTGTTCTCGGGCGGCAAGGATTCTGCCGTTCTACTGCAACTGGCCCAAAAAGCCTTTGCGCCCGGCCCCCTGCCTTTCCCTTTGCTGCACGTAGACACCGGCCACAACTACCCGGAAGTGATCGAGTTTCGGGATCGCCGCGCCGCTGAATTGAATGCCGACTTGATCGTGCGCAGCGTGGAAGACTCCATCGCGCGCGGCACGGTCGTGCTGCGTCACGAAACCTCCAGCCGCAACGGGGCCCAGGCAGTCACTCTGCTGGAAGCCATTTCTGAATTTGGCTTTGATGCCTGTTTTGGCGGAGCACGCCGGGACGAAGAAAAAGCCCGCGCCAAAGAGCGCATCGTGTCCTTTCGCGATGAGTTCGGCCAGTGGGACCCCAAGGCCCAGCGCCCGGAGCTGTGGCACTTGTTCAATACCCGCATTCACAAAGGCGAAAACCTGCGTGTGTTCCCCATCTCCAACTGGACTGAGCTGGATGTGTGGCAATACATACAACGTGAAGCCATTGATCTGCCGTCCATTTACTACACCCACTCGCGCGAAGTGGTGGAGCGACAAGGCTTGATCGTTCCCATCACCCCGTTGACTCCTTTGCAAGAGGGCGAAGCGTCCGAATGGCGTGATGTGCGCTTTCGCACGGTGGGCGATATTTCCTGCACCTGCCCGGTGCTCTCTACCGCCGCCTCTGTGCAAGACATTATTGCTGAAACGGCCTTGGCCACCATTACCGAGCGCGGCGCAACGCGCATGGATGACCAGACCTCCGAAGCTTCGATGGAACACCGCAAGAAACAAGGATATTTCTAATGAACACAGTCAATGATGCTTGGCTTCAAGCAGCCGATCAGGGCGTGCTGCGCCTGATTACCGCTGGCTCCGTGGACGATGGAAAATCCACCTTGATAGGCCGTTTGCTGGTGGACAGCCAAGGGGTGTTTGCCGACCAGATCGCCGCCATTCAGCGTTCCAAATACAAGCGTGGCGAAGACGCCGAGCCCGATCTGGCCTTGCTGACCGATGGGCTGGAAGCCGAACGCGAACAAGGCATCACCATTGATGTCGCCTACCGCTACTTTGCAACGCCCAAACGCAAGTTCATTGTGGCCGACACCCCCGGTCATGAGCAGTACACCCGCAATATGATTACGGGTGCGTCCACTGCTCAGGCTGCCATTATTTTGATTGACGCTCACCGCGCCAGAGACGGCCAGTTGCTGACACAAACCAAACGCCACAGCACAGTCGCCAAACTGTTGGGGCTGCGCCATATTGTGGTGGCGGTCAACAAAATGGATCTGGTGGATTGGGATCAGGCCGTGTTCGACCGTATTCACCAAGCCTATCGCCAACTGGCAGAACAACTGGGCATTGAGCACTTTCACATCATTCCGCTCTCGGCCCTGAAAGGCGAGAACATCACCAAGGCCTCGCCGCACACATCCTGGTATACCGGGCTGCCACTGCTGCCTTTGCTGGAGTCGCTGGATTTGCGCGAGGACATTCAACGCCCTGCCCGTCTGTTTGTGCAGTGGGTGGCGCGCCACGGCGGTAGCAGTGCGGACGGTTTCCGTGGCTATGCCGGACAACTGAATGGCGGCCGCATTCAGGTGGGCGATAGTGTGCAGGTCTGGCCCAGCGCTAAAACAGCTGTTGTGACGCAGCTGTTCCGCGCAGGCCAGGAGCAAACCCACGTCAGCGACGGGGATGCCGTCACGCTGGTTCTGGACCGTGAGCTGGATATTTCCCGTGGGGACCTGTTGACACTGGCACACGACGAAGTGAGCACCAGCAAGAACTTTGACGCTCAGCTTTGCTGGCTGGACGAGCAGGCTTTGAACACCACCCGCTCCTACTGGTTGAAGCAAGGCACACGCCTGACTCAAGCCAAAGTGCAGGCCGTCCATGCCCTGCGCGATGTACAGAGCCTGCAAGAACAAGAGGCGGCTGGCACGCTGGCCTTAAATGATATTGGCCGCGTTAGCCTGGTCACCCGCGACCCGCTGGTGCTGGATGACTACCAAGACCATTCCAGCACAGGATCGTTCATCTTGATCGATCCCAGCACCAACCAGACCGTCGCTGCCGGTCTGGTCCAACAGCGCGCCTAACGAAAAGTTTGCGGCAGGCACCAGCCCTGCCGCAAGCGCTGCTTCAAGTCATAGAGGCGATTGCTTGCGGATCAACTGCATCGGTTTTGCGCTGCGTCTGAGTTTGATAAAAGCCGCCAACACAATGCACGCACTGACGCCCAAAGTCATCGCCAACTGGTAGCGGTATTCCTCCACCATGGCCATATAGACCAGCACGGCCAGAATCAGCACAATCGACAAATACGTCAGCCAGGGAAACAGCCACATTTTGAACGGCAAGTCGATGCCGTTCTTTTCTGCCGCGCGCCGCGACAATAGTTGGGACACGGCAATGACCAAGTAGACCAGCAAGGCAATCGCCCCTGTCGTGGACAGCAAGAACGAAAACACCTGACCAGGCAACAGGTAGTTCACCAAACACCCTACAAAACCAGCCAGTGTGGATACGATGACGGCGTAAAACGGAACTCCCTTGGACGATACTTTTGCGATGCAAGAGGGAGCGTCGCCACGGACGGACAAGGAATAAATCATGCGAGAGGCCGTATACAGACCAGAGTTCATGCAGGAAGTGACGGCAACCAGGACCACCACATCCACAATCAGCTTGGCCTCCGGTAATTTAAGTACCTCCAGCGTGCGTTGAAATGAACCGACCTCCAACAATCGGGGGTCGTCATAGCCCACAATCAGCACGATCAAGGAAATCGACAGCACGTAGAACAGGGAAATACGATAGACCACCAGATTGGTCGCTTTGCGTATTCTTTCTTGGGGTCTGTCTGTTTCGGCGGCAGCAATCGTCACGATTTCAGCCCCGAAAAATGAAAACATCGTGATCAATATCCCAGCCAGCACCGCCCCCATCCCATGCGGCGCGAAATTGCTGAATACCGGAACCACTGGCACCTTGCCGCCCTCTACCCAAGGCCAAAATCCGGTCAAGGCACAAATACACGCCACAATAAAAGCGATGATGGCCAGCACCTTGATCAAGGCAAACCAGAACTCAAACTCACCAAAGTTTTTGACGCTGAACAAATTCGTGGCCGACAAGGCAACCATGATGACAATGGTAAATGCCCAAGACGGTATGTCCGGCATCCATTGGTGCAAGATATTGGCGCCTGCAATGGCCTCTACAGGAATGATCAGACCCCAAAACCACCAGTACAACCAGCCGATGGAAAAGCCGGCCCACGGTCCGATTGCCCGCGCTGCGTAGGTGGAAAACGAGCCACTATCAGGGTTGGCGACGGCCATCTCACCCAGCATGCGCATGACCAGTAATACCAGCGCGCCCGTCAAGATATAGGACAGCACCGCCGCGGGCCCGGTTTTGGAGATGGCATTGGCTGATCCAATGAAAAGCCCGGCACCAATGATCCCCGCGATGGAGATCATAGACATCTGTCTTGAGTTCAGGCCGTGCGCGAGCGCACCCTGGCCTACCTGTTTCGGTATGGTCATTGTTGTCTCCCCGCTTTTATTTAATTGGCAGGAGAATCTTTCCCGCCTTGACCACCACCCACTGTTTTTTGTGTGGTGTGGGACCACGTCCGGCTGCGATACCCTTTACGGGTTTAAGCCCCTGCCGGTGGCAGACAAGGGCTTCTCCCCTTACCGTAGGATCTGCATCAAAGATCGAACTTCACGCCCTGCGCCAAAGGCAACTCACGTGAATAGTTGATGGTGTTGGTGGCGCGGCGCATATAAGCACGCCAGGCATCGGAACCGGACTCCCGCCCCCCTCCAGTTTCCTTGTCCCCGCCGAAGGCACCGCCAATTTCCGCTCCGGAAGTACCAATATTGACGTTGGCAATGCCGCAGTCAGAACCGATTACCGACAGGAACGTTTCTGTTTCACGCAGGTCATTGCTGAAAATGGCGGACGACAAACCTTGCGGAACGTCATTTTGAATAGCCAGTGCCTCGGACAGATCGTCGTAGCTCATCACATACAAAATAGGCGCAAAGGTTTCATGCCGTACCGTGTCGGTCTGCTGATCCATTTCCACAATGGCTGGCCTGACGTAATACGCTGAAGAAAACTCATCCTCCAGCACTCGTTCACCGCCAGTCACACGCCCGCCTTCAGAGCGCGCCGCATCCAGTGATGACTGCATCGCCTCAAAAGCCGCCTGATCCACCAAGGGCCCCAGCAGCGTGCCTTCCTCCAAAGGGTTGCCGATCTTGAGCTTGGCATACCCCTGCTTGAGGCGTTCCACCAGTTGCTCTTTGATGCTGTGATGCACGATCAAGCGCCGTGTGGTGGTGCAACGCTGTCCCGCTGTGCCCACTGCCGCAAAGACAATGCCTTGCACCGCCAGATCCAAATCTGCACTAGGCGTCACAATGACCGCATTATTCCCCCCCAGCTCCAGCAGAACGCGACCAAAACGGCGTGCCACCCTGGGGCCGACCTCTCGTCCCATACGCGTGCTACCGGTGGCCGACACCAGGGCTACCCGCGCGTCGTCCACCATGGCCTCACCCAGTTCACGCCCGCCAATGAGCACCTGACTCAGATGGGCTGGCCCGGCTTCAAAACGTGCCAATGCCCGCTCGAATACGGCTTGGCAGGCCAGAGCAGATAGAGGCGCTTTTTCTGATGGTTTCCAAATGACGGTATCACCGCACACCAAGGCCAGGGTGGTGTTCCAGGCCCAAACTGCCATGGGAAAGTTAAATGCCGTAATCACCCCCACCACCCCCAGCGGATGCCAGGTTTCCAACATGCGATGGCCAGGCCGCTCAGAAGCAATCGTCAGGCCATAAAGCTGGCGGGACAGACCCACGGCAAAATCGCAGATATCAATCATTTCCTGAACTTCGCCCAAGCCTTCACTGGTCACTTTCCCCGCTTCCAGCGAAATGATCTGTCCCAAGGCTTGCTTCTCGGCGCGCAGTTCCTGCCCCAGCAGGCGAACCAGCTCACCTCTACGAGGAGCGGGAACAGTACGCCACGACTGCCAAGCATGATGAGCACGGGCAATCGTCTCGTTGACTTCTTCATTGCTATGGGGCTTCAAACTAGCCAGAATACCGCCATCAATGGGCGACGTTACTAACATGCCGCCCTGAGCATCAAGAGCAGCAGTCACGCCCAGTCGGGCCAAGGTGGAACGCGCGAGTTCGGCTGTGTGAGTCATGCATGTACCCCATAAAAAAGTGCGGAATATCGGCCTCCCAATGAGCTGCCATTCCTAAAGAAAAAAACTCTGTTGTCAGGGAAATCAGATCTGCCGCTGACAGTGATTAGCATCGGGCACCGACAAGGTGCGTCAACTGCGCGCCATACTCGTATGCCGCTTCCTTAAGGTATTTGCCAGAGGCTGGCTTGAGCGGAGTCACCGGCAAGGGCAGGTCCTCCATAGCGCTGCGCCCCAAAATCAGATGCGCCAGCTCACGCCCAAAAATCGTGCCCGGAGCAATGCCGCGCCCGTTATAGCCACTGAATGACAAAACCTGCCGCTCCAGCTGGTGAAACCGGGGCAAAGCATCGGAGGTCGTACCTATCCATCCGTACCATTCATAGTCAAACTGCACGTCCCGCAAAACTGGAAATAATTGCGTCAAAGCACGTTTAGCCCAGGCCTTATGCACGGACAGGCCGCTTTTACGTAATGCGCCCACGCTGCCGAACACCAGGCGTCCGGCCTGATCAAAGCGGTATGAGGACAGGACAGAACGCGTGTCCCAGGCTCCCTGCCCGCCCGGCAGGATTTGGGCACGCAGCTCTGGGGCCAGTGGCTGAGTGGCCAAGTTGAAATAAGGCAGGCGTACTAGCTCGGCTGGCAGGGCTGGCCACACATCGCTGGTATACGCATTGGTCGCCACCACGACCCAGGGGGCGAGAACTTCACCCTCGTCGGTCTGCAGCACCCAGTGCGTCTTGCCATCCTCAACCCGCTTGACTGCGCTGCGCTCATGAAGTCGGGCGCCCGCATTCATCGCGGCCTGCGCCAAACCACGAACATAGGCCAACGGTTGCAGCGTTCCTGCCCGCCGATCCAGCAAGCCGCCCGCATACGCCGTGGTTCCCGTCGCTGCAGCAATTTCATTTTGATCTAGCAACTCCACCGGCGCACCGATGTCACTCCACTGGCGCCAGCGCTCCTGAATATTGCGCAAACCGCGCTGTCCCACCGCGCAATGCAAAGTACCGGCACGCACAGCCTGACATTCGATCTGATGCTGAGCGATCAAGTCATAAACGGCACCCGGTGCGCCACCCAGCAACTGCAACAAGCGATCTCCGTAATGCGAGCCCAGCGTCTTGATCAATACCTCGGGCATAACCCACAGACCAGCGTTGACCAGACCCACGTTTCGGCCCGACCCCCCAAAACCAATCTGCGCTCCTTCCAAGACCACCACACGGGCCCCCGCCTGGGCTAAATGCAAGGCGGCAGACAAGCCGGTGAATCCTGCGCCTATAACGGCCACATCCGCCTTGACCTGGCCTTGCAGGCGCTCGCACGCCGGAGCGGGTGGCGCAGAAGCCTGCCACAAGCCATGACTGCGCTCGTCCGCCCTCATGTTGCAGACTCCGTCAAAAAACGCTGATGCAAGGCGTGTTCTGAACGTGCCTGAGCGACGCGGTACAGCTCAATTTCATCCAGCACGGGCCTGCCCAGACTGGCCTCAAATTCAGAGCGCGCTGCCTGCGACACATAGGACTTCTGCTCTGCATCCCCCAGGTTCGACTGAAATATGCCGGCCGCGCTGACAGGCAGAAAGTCTTCGTAAGTGATAGGCACCAGAGCTACGGCTCCTCGCTTGACCCACTCAGGAAGATCCCAAGACCGCCCAGAAGCCAACTGCTGCTGCCAAGCCTTTTCGTCCTGTATCTGAAAACGGAAGAAAGCCAATCCGCCTTCGTACATGGCGTACAAGTCATCAGGAAATTGCCTAAAGGCGTGTTGCAGGCGCTCGGTATATGAACTGGTGTCCGCCCCTTGCTGCTCGGCGTCCCGAACCTGCGCCAACAAGCTGTCGTAAAGCGCTCTGCCCTCCTGAGTCAAGGCCACGCCACGCTGCTCGATCTCGCCAAAACGGGCGGTATGAGAGCCTGCCTGGCCCTGTCCGGTAAATTCAATCTCCTCTTCCAGCGCCTTGAAGCTGGTCTGACGCAAGAGAATAGGATGCTGCCGACGTGGTGGCCCCTCGATCAGCTCTTTAGCGGGAATGCCCCGTTGCGGCATGGCTGCCTGTGCCGCGTCTATATCTAAAGTCCTGGGGGTCAGGTGATTGATGTGTGGCCCTTTGAAACAGACAACGTCCGCCACCAACCGGTGCGCATCATGCAATTTGCGATACGTTTCATGATCCACCGTCGCCTCACGATGCCAGCAAAAAATCTCTGTGGCTGCGGCTACAAACTCGTCAAGCTGCTGCTCGGTCAGACCACCCACAGCTTGCGCATGTGCCGCCAGCTCCAACAGTCCCGGCGGAAAAATATTGCGCTTGGACAAAATAGCGGCGGCCTGCTCACGCAACGAGTCATCCTCAATCAACTCCAATCGAAGCAAAGAGGTAAACACCCGAAAGGGATTGATTTGCAGCGCTGCGTCATCAACAGGACGAAAGGCAGTGGAATGAACCGGGACGCCCGCAACAGACAAGTCGTAATACCCCACCGGATACATGCCCATCACGGCAAAGATTTGAGCAATGCCTTTCAATTCAGCCGGGCTGCCTACCCGGATGGCGCCATGCCGCTCCACATCCAGACGATTAAGCTCCGACTGCTGCTGCAGCGCTTTTTTCAAGGCCGGATCTGCATCAAGCACCTCTGCATTGATATCGTGCACCAGGCTCAGCAAGGCACCGTACTGCGGCACCTCTTGTTGATACATCACGGACATGGCGCGTGAGAACCGGGAACGGATTTCGTCCTTGGAAACAAAAAGAGGAGTATGCATAGATCCGCCAGCAAATTACTGGACCCGGCTGCCAAGCAAGGTCAGTCCATTAGTGAATCACTTCCACGCTGCCCCTGGCATCCAACAAGACCTGGGCAGAGGAAGGCCAAAACCTTAGAACCCTGAAATATTCAACTATCTTGCATACCATTCTGTGAGCGGGGGCGGGAGGGGTCAAACGATGATTCCAACTCAAGTCATTCCCAACTAGAATGATTCATCGTTTTCCCTTAGCAAATCCGCATGTCGATTCCCAAGCGTTTTCTTCCCCCCATGCACGTCCTTATTGCCTTTGAAGCCGCTGCTCGGCTGGGCAGTTTCACGGCGGCTGCAGGCGAACTGAACCTGACGCAAAGCGCCGTCAGCCGTCAGATCCGACTGCTGGAAGGGATACTCGGTGCGGATCTTTTCATCAGGGAACGCCAGACAGTCCGTCTGACTCAGGCAGGCAGCACCTACGCGCAGGAACTGAGTGATGCACTCAGGCGCATTGCTAGCGCAACATTGGGATTCAAGGCCAATCCGCACGGCGGAACGCTTAATTTGGCCATCTTGCCAACCTTTGGGACTCGCTGGCTTGCGCCCCGGCTACCGGAGTTTGTTGCTGCTCACCCAGGCATCACCATCAACCTGCTGACGCGTCTGCAACCTTTTGACTTCCAGATGGAGAATGTTGATGCGGCCATCCACTATGGTCTGCCCGACTGGCCAGGAGCCAATCTGGATTTTCTGATGTCGGAGACGGTAGTGCCCGCCTGCAGCGTTGCCATGCGCGAACAATATCAATTTCAGACAGCAGCGGATTTGCTCAAGGCACCCTTGCTGCATCTGGTCTCCCGGCCTGATGCGTGGGAGCGCTGGTTCAGCGTCAACGGCGTAGAAAGCGTGCGGATTCACGGCATGCTGCTCGACCAGTTTGCGCTCATTACGCAAGCTGCTATCTCTAGCCTGGGGATTGCTTTACTGCCTACTTTTTTGTTCAAGCAGGAGTTGGAACGGGGGGATCTTGTTGTCGCCCTGGACTCCCCCTGTCCGAATGCCGAAGCCTATTACTTGGCATGTCCTGCCGGGCGCGGAGACTATCCGCCATTGCTGGCTTTCCGGCAGTGGCTGCAAAGCGAAATTGCACGCGAGCAAAAACCCGCTTAGCAAGACCGGCCCGGCAGCCACACTGGGGCTTTAAGACTGGGCGCGCACCAAAGCCAGGGACTGCTCAGCAATAATCAGTTCCTCGTTCGTCGGAATGACCAGAACACGCACCGGGCTGTCATCGGTAGAAATCACGGTTTCCCCTGCCTGATTGCGAGCCGGATCAATCTGCACACCCAACCACTCCAGATGCGCAGCAATACCAGCACGAATGGATGGGCTATGTTCACCAATACCGGCGGTGAACACCAAGGTATCCAATCCCTTCAACGCCACGCACAGGCCAGCCAGATTTTCTGCTGTGTGATAGCAGAAGTAGTCCACGGCCAACTTGGCGCGCGGATCATCCGAGGCCTCCAGCGCACGCATATCTGCTTGATCCCCGGACAAGCCTTTCAAGCCGGATTGGGTATACAGCACGGACTGAATCTCGTCGTGCTCCATGCCCTGCTCCAACATCCACAGGACGACGCCCGCGTCCAGACGGCCGGGACGCGTACCCATAGGCAGACCATCCAAGGCCGTAAAGCCCATCGTGGTGTGAATGCTGCGCCCTTCTTTCAAGGCGCACGCAGAGGCTCCCGAACCCAAGTGCGCCACGACGACGCGGCCATCGGCCAACTCGGGCATCTGGCGCTGCAAATGCTGGGAAATATAGTGGTAGGACAGGCCATGGAAGCCATAGCGTCTTACGCCCTGCTCGTAGAAGCGGCCTGGCAAGGCAAAGTGCTGCAAATGCGGTGCATGCCCTTGGTGAAAAGCCGTGTCCAGGCAGGCGACCTGGAAGATTTCCGGGTAGTGCTCGAAAATAACGCGCACGGGGGCCAGATTATTTTGCTGATGCAAAGGAGCCAGCGGCGACAAGCTATCCAGATAGTCCAGCACCTGCGGGGTCAAGCGCACACTGCTGTCGTAGCGAGCGCCCCCGTGCACAATCCGGTGACCCACAGCGATGGGCCGACCCTCTACCTGTTCCAGCAGCCAGCGCGCCACCAAAGCCTGGGCGGTGTGCAGATCTTTGGCCTGCTCACCATCCAGATCCTGACGCACCATCGCCTGACCCTGAGCATCTTTCACTTTGAAAGCAGGTTGAGAACTGCCAATGCCCGATACCTGACCGCCAAACTCAAAGGCCAGTTGGTCGCCCGGCTGCACCTTGTACATATGGAATTTCAGGCTGGAGCTGCCTGCGTTAATGACCAGAATCTGCTCGCTCATGAGTTCTGAGCCTCCAGTGCAATTTTGCGCTCCAGGTAGCCCGCGTAGATGCTGGCAACCGCGCAGGAGGCCATGCGAGTCTGAGCGCTGTCTGCACGGCTGGTCAGAATAATTGGCACGCGAGCGCCCATGACGATGCCAGCAGCTTGCGCCCCCGACAAAAAGGTCAGGTTTTTGGCCAGCATATTGCCCGCTTCCAGATCAGGAGCCACCAGAATCTGCGCCCTGCCCGCCACGGGCGAGACGATGCCTTTGATACGCGCCGCTTCAAGGCTGATGGCGTTATCCAAAGCCAAGGGGCCATCCAAGACACCGCCCGTAATCTGGCCGCGATCTGCCATTTTGCACAACGCCGCCGCCTCCAGGGTTGTCGGGATTTTTTCAGTGACTTGCTCGACTGCCGACAAAATGGCGACCAGGGGAGTGCCCAGGCCCAGACCGTGGTGCAGATCAATGGCGTTTTGCACGATGTCCGCTTTAGTGCTGAGGTCCGGGAAAATATTGATGGCACCATCGGTGACAAATAACGGTTCCGGATAGCTGGGTACATCCATGATGAACACATGGCTCAGACGACGGCCGGTACGCAGGCCCTTGCCCTGGGTGCACAGCACCGCCTGGATCAGTTCATCGGTGTGCAAACTGCCTTTCATCAGCAACTGAGCACGACCTGCCAACACTTCCGAGACCGCAACCTCTGCCGAAGCATGACTATGCGGGGTATCAATCACGTTTATGCCGTCCAGGCTGTAGCCGTGCTCTGCAGCGACTGCATGCAATCGCGCCTGCGGACCCACCAGAACAATATCGAACAGCCCTTCCGAACGCGCCTGCAAGGCAGCGCCCAAAGACACATCATCGCAAGGATGAGCCACCACACAAATCCGACTGTGCTCTTTCTGAGCCTGTTTGATCAATCGGGAATAATGACTGGAAGGCCCAGTACGATCCGCAGCTGCCGGGGCCAAACCCAAGCCAACAGGGTGATTCATGATAGATGACTCCTTGTAGATGAAAGAAGGCTAACCCAACACTAAACCACTTATCTGCACGCCTGTCTTTGATTGCGAACAGAGAAACCTCAATATTTTGCCTATATAAGGTTGGCTCGCCGCTTAAATGAAGCATAAAGCTTAGGGAATTAAAAAATCCGGTTTACCCATGCGGTAAACCGGATTTTCAACAGGCTGTCATCGTTTATTCAAAAACCCGCGTTCAGGCAACTGCTGCAAATCAGACCTTACAAGTCTAAATCGCTCAAACTAGGGTGCTCATCAGGGCGACGCCCCAGGGGCCAATGAAACTTGCGCTCGGATTCCGTGATGGCCAGATCATTAATACTGGCGTGACGTACGGCCATATAACCGTGCTCATCAAATTCCCAATTTTCATTTCCATAACTGCGCCACCATTGGCCATATTCGTCATGCCATTCATAGGCAAAACGCACGGCAATCCGATTTCCATGCCAGGCCCACACTTCTTTAATCAGGCGATACTCACGCTCTTTTTGCCATTTGCGTTCTAAAAAAGACTGAACCTGATCACGTCCCCACGGAAATTCGCTGCGATTGCGCCAGCGAGTATCAACGGTGTAAGCCTGCGACACCTTGACGGGATCACGGCTGTTCCAGGCATCTTCTGCGGCACGCACTTTCTGGCGAGCACTCTCCAAACTGAAAGGAGGCAGGGGAGGACGTTGTTCCATAGTGATCTCCTAGAAAACAAAAGTGGACCAGACAGTCTAGCGGCAATTCAGGCCGGGACACGTATCAGTCGGCATCAGCCCACGCAGCTTGCTCGAACTGGGTCACCAGAAAATCAATAAAGGCTTGCACCCGCGCAGAACGCGAACGACCGGGCGGGGTCAACAGATGCAAGGTCAGGCTGGGCAGGTCCCACTGCGGCAAGACCAGCTCCAGCGCCCCCCGTTCAAGCAGGTCTCCCAGCAAGAATTGCGGCAACACCGTCAACCCCAGTCCTTGCAACAAAGGGGGAATCAAAGCCTGGGCATTATTGACTTGCAGAGCGCAAGGCACCGTCTGGGAATAGTGCTCCTTGCCTTGCTGAAAGCGCCAGACACTGCCCCGCCGTTCATAGGCATAGCGCAGGCTGATATGGCTGGCCAGCTCGCTGGGATGCTTCGGTCTGCCATGCTTGGCCAGGTAAGACGGTGCGGCCACCAGCCGCAAACGCAAATTGCATAAACGACGCACCAGCAGGCTGGAGTCATCCATGGACGAAATACGCAAAGCCATATCAAAGCCCTGCTCCACGATGTTGACCTGCGCATCGTTGAAATGCAGGTCCAGCAGCACTGCCGGGTGCTCTCGCATGAAGTCTGGCAACAAGGGGGCGAGATGCTCCAGGCCAAAGGACATGGGGGCAGCAATCTTGATACGGCCTTGCAGTTGCTCGCGCTGATCCCGTGCCAGGGCCTCAGCGCTTTGCCCTGCGGCCAGCAAAGCCTGCGCCTGCTCCAGGCTGGCTTGCCCGGTTTCGCTCAGAGACAAGCGTCGTGATGTCCGATGAAACAAGGACACTTGCAGCTGCTTTTCCAAGCGCGTAATGGCTTTGGAGACGGTAGGTTGCGACAAGCCCAGCACCTGGGCCGCCTGAGCAAAGGAGCCGGTTTCCGCTACCGTGGCAAAGATCGCCCATGCTTGTAAGTCTGGAAGTGTTTTCATGAAAATTTTGGAATAGATACTATGCAATTGATTCTATTTTATTCATACCACAAGAGGCCTAGAATTCTTTTTAGTATCTAATTTTCAGGAGCGCATCATGATTGAACATCGGCCTTTTGATCAGCTGGGCGGCGCAAACCACGGTTGGCTGGACGCCAAGCACCACTTTTCCTTTGCTAACTACTATGACCCTGCCCGCATGAGCTGGGGGGCACTGCGTGTCTGGAACGATGACACCATCGCGTCCAACACCGGTTTCCCCCCGCACGATCATGCCGACATGGAAATCATTACCTATGTGCGCGAAGGGGCCATCAGCCACCAGGACAGCCTGGGCAATAAAGGACGTACCGAAGCAGGCGACGTGCAGGTAATGAGCGCCGGCACCGGGATTCGCCATGCAGAGTACAACCTGGAGTCCACCACCACGCGGATTTTTCAGATCTGGATTCAGCCGGAAAAACGTGGTCTGCCTCCTGCCTGGGGTGCTAAACCTTTTCCCAAAGATGAGCGTTCGGGACAGTTTGTGGCCTTGGCCAGCGGCTTTGAGCAAGACAAGGAAGCCCTGCCGATTCGCGCTCAAGCCCGGGTTCTGGGGGCTACTCTGAAGAAAGGCCAGACAGCATCGCTGAGCTTGCCTGCAGACCATCTGGCTTATCTGGTATCGGCGCGCGGAAGGGTTACGGTAAACGGTCTGGAGCTGAATGCTCGGGACGGTGCTGCGATTCGCAACGAGACCGGGCTGGAGATTGAAGCCCTGGAAGATGCCGAGCTGGTCTTGGTGGAAACAGCGCAATAAGCCTATTTGGCGGGCGCTTGAAGGGGGCACTTTGCCGGTGCCCCCTTCTTTTATTGACCGGCTCAGCTTGCTGACCCGGCTTGCGGACAGTCCCTGCAAGGCAAGGCTGCCGGGGAAGCTGTCCAGCGCATCGGCAAGGCATTTTCTGGCCGCCTCATTGCCGCTTGCGACGTCAGTAAATCCGGCTATAAAAATGGGCCGGAAACATTCAAAAAACAGATCAAAGACCTCGAAACAACATCATTAAACTCTTTGTTCTTAAACTACAAAGATCTAATCACATTAATATCGTTACAATTGTTGTAACATCAAATTTCAACATTCCCTTACTGCGCGCTAACGCACCGTGTCTTCTCCCCACCAGTATTTTGTTCTGATCGTCCCGGCCTGCGCGGCATTGCTGGGCGTCGCCATGATTTACTGCTGGAGCCGTTTACGCGACCATCGCTACCTGCTCTGGATTGCCACGGGCTATATCGTCACCGCCATTCCCATGGGCATTCACAGCTTGATGCCCAATGCTTTGCTGGCTCGCTGGACACTGCCTTTATCCACGATGTATCTGGTCGGCGTGTGGGCCATGTCTCATGGTGTTGCATTACGATTTTCCGGACGTGCTCATACCGGACTCGCCTGGCTCCTTATTATCAGCACCTTGTCGCTGCAGTTTTATTTCTCTGTATTGAACGATGAGCTCTGGCTGCGACTATTAATTCTGAATACAGGCCTTGCCCTGCTGGTCGCCCTGCCCGCGAAGTCCATTCTGCGCGGCCGCAGCGCTACCTTGCCGCTGGCTACCTTGCTGCGCGCGTCCTACCTGACGGTACTGCTCTATGCCCTTGTTCGTGTCTTTGCATTGGCTACCCTGATCCCCCAGGAAACGCAGCCCGAACTGACACGCTCCGGTTTTTGGCTGGTGATGCTGGCCACCAATATGCTGATCAGCATCTGGCTGGCTCTGGCTATTTTGACCAGCACGGCCATGTCCATTGTGCAGACCCTGGATCAAGAGCGCAGCCGCGATTCTTTAACGCGCCTGTTAAACCGCCGGGCTTTTTTCGAGCAGGTTCAAAAACGTCTGGAAATCTTCGGCCCCAGCGGTTGGGCAGTGATTACCTGCGACCTGGACCACTTCAAGCTGGTCAATGACACCTGGGGCCATGCTGCCGGGGACCGTGCCCTGAAAGAGTTTGGCGCTTTGCTGGCCCGCACGGTACGGCAGGATGATCTGGCCGCCCGCTTCGGCGGCGAGGAGTTCGTCTTGCTCTTGCGCAGTTCCAGTCTGCATACCGCGGTTCTGGTGGCAGAACGCCTGCGCAGCAGTGTGATGAACCTGCACATACACGCTACGGCCCACACGCTGACAGCCAGCTTTGGGGTTGTACAACTGAGCGGCAGCGTCGATATCAACCAGGCGATCGAACAGGCCGACAGGCTGCTGTACGAAGCCAAGCATGCGGGCCGAAACCGCGTGGTATGGAAGGCTTCCTGAGCGGTTTTTGCTGCTTGCTGCTAACCTTACGGATTCTTTTTTGAGCCAGCCCTGTCAGAGGCTGTCCAATCGAACGATCACAGCACAGGACGGGGCATTGCATGCCCCCTAGGAGACCCCATGTCACTTACCGAACTTAGCGCCAGCGAACTGCTGGCCGGTCTGGAAAAAAGCCAATTCAGCGCCCGCGAAATTGCCGATTCTTTGCTCAAGCAATCGGAAGAAATGGCCCATTTAGGTGGCTTGGCACATTTGAACTCAGACTTGTTCTACCAGCAGGCGGATCAGTCCGATGCCCGCCGCGCTCGTGGACAAGCCTTGCCGCTGGACGGTGTGCCGCTGGTCTTGAAAGACAATTTGAACACCACGGATATGCCCACCACCTCCAGCACCGGCGCGCTGCAAGGTCGTATTCCTTTGCAAGATGCGCAGATTGTCAGCAACTTGCGCAAAGCTGGTGCGGTACTGCCCGCCAAAGCCGTGATGCACGAGCTGGCCTTTGGCATTACCACCAACAATGCCACCACCGGCCCCAGCCGTAACCCCTATGATCCCGACCGCATTCCGGGCGGTTCCTCCGGTGGTACCGCCACCGTGGTTGCTGCACGTCAGTTCCCGGCGGGTCTGGGCACGGACACGGGTGCATCCGTGCGTTTGCCTGCTGCGCTTTGCGGTCTGTACGGCTTTCGCCCAACGGTGGGCCGCTACTCGGGCCAGGGCATTGTGCCGCTATCACCCACTCGCGATACAGCAGGCCCCATGACTCGCAGCCTGGCTGACATCAGCCTGCTCGATTCCTTGCTCTGCGAAAAAGCACCGTCCATTATCGCTACGCCCTCCTTGAACGAATTGCGTTTGGGCGTGCCGCGTGACAATTTCTGGAAGAATCTGGATGCTGGCGTAGCTGAGGTCACTTTGGGCTTTTTGGATGAACTGCAAAAAGCCGGTGTCACCCTGGTGGATGTAGACATGTCCCCGGTGCTGGCCATCAATGCCCGTGTCGGCATGCCGATTGTGCTGTACGAAACCCTGCAGACTTTGCCCCAGTACCTGGCAGAGAATAAATACGGCATTAGTCTGGATGAGTTGATTGCGGGTATTCACAGCCCGGATGTCAAAGAAATCTTTGATGCCATCACGGGCGACTACACCATCAGCCAGGAAGCTTACGAAGAAGCTTTGAACGTAGACCGCCCCCTGATGCAGCAAGCCTATGCCGAGCTGCTGCGTCACGCCAATGTGGGCGGGCTGATCTTCCCGACCACACCATTGACCGCCTGCCGCATTGGCGACGATGAAACCACCCTGTTGAACGGCAAGGCCGTGCCCACCTTCAACACCTATATTTCTCGTACCGATGTAGGCTCCAACCTGGGCGCCCCCGGCATCTCCCTGCCTATCGGCCTGTCAGGTGGATTGCCCGTGGGCATGTTGATCGAAGCCGGTATTGGCGCCGATGATCAGTTGCTGGCTTTGTGTCGTGCCATTGATCCTTTGCTACCTGCAACACCGGCTCCGGACTTGAGCAAACGGGCTACAGCGGCTTAGGCCATCATCAGAACCGTCCACGCAAAGTCAAAGTGGCATTACGGGGCTCGCCATAAAAGCTGCCCCAGCCTGGCGCACCAATGGTCTGGTAGTACTTCTTGTCGAACAGATTATTGACGTTCAAGGCTGCCGACCAGTTCTTGTTGACCTGGTATCCCACCCTGGCGTTCCACAAGGCGTAAGAAGCTTGAGCCACTTTGACACCGCGGGTTTCGGTATGACTGCCGCTTTGGAAGTTCACCCCTGCGCCCAAATTCCAGGCCGAGTAAGTCCCCGGTAACTGGTAGTCAGACCACAAACGGAAGATATGCTTGGGCGTCACCGTACGCCCGAAAGAAGTCGTCTGTACTTGCGTGTCGTCCAGGAACTTCAAGGTATTGAAGGTATAGCCAGCAAACAGCTGCCAACCGGGAGCCAGCTCACCGCTGATCTCGGCATCGATACCCTGACTGCGCACTTTACCGCTGGACAGGTAGCAAATATCGCCAACCGCGCAATTGCCCACCAAATCTTGCTGAGCCCGATTTTTCTGATCAATGCGGAACAAGGCGACAGACGTGTTCACCCGCCCATCCAGCAGTTCACCCTTAACGCCCAATTCATAATTGGTGCCCTCAATAGGGTCCAGCACCTTGCCGGCCGCATCCAATGAATTCTGAGGCTCGAAAATCTGCGCAATGCTGGCATAAGTAGACCACTCAGGGCTAAGTTCATAAATCAGCCCACCATAAGGGGTGACCACGCCGTTTTCTTTATAGGGATCGGTGTAAGACAGCCCCGTATCACGATAGCGGCTGTTATTTTCATACCAACTGATGCGCGCCCCAGCCACCAAGGTCAAAGGATCGCTCAAACTGAAACGCCCCACCCCATACAGGCCCTTCTGCTTCATTTTTACAATGGTTGCCCCGCCCCGATACGAGTTCTCTCGCAACCAGTCATCCGCGGGTTCAGGTACATGAGGGTTCGGGTTCCAGACATCAATGGAATGATTCATGCGCGCCAAGGAAAAGTCATCCTTGCTGGTCAGATCATTGAGACTTGCACCAAAACTGAGTGAGTGCTTGCGGCCCAGCGCTTCGAATGCGCCATTGACCTCCAGGTCCAAGGCCTTATTGCGGGTCGAAAAATCAAACACACCACCGGCCATCAGAAAACCCAGGCCCGTGGCTGGATTTACCGGGCCATCCATATAAAAAGCATATTTGGAGTCATTGGACTCTTGCGTGCTGGTGCCCGTCAGACGCATCGACCAATCATCATTGAAGCGATGGGACAACTCCGCAAAAGCCGATGTCTGCGTACCATTCCAGCGGTTCCAATCCTGAGCCAAGGACGTTGACCGGCTCAAGCCCAGGTCATCCCCATTCGGGTAATGCGGCAAGCCATGAAAAAAAGGTCTGGAACGCAGCTTTTCGTAGCTCAAGCCACCGGTCAAAGTCGTATCCGGGCTGAAATCATAGCTAAGGGCGCCATACAGCACACCGGTGCTGCTTTCAGCATGGTCATAGAAATAGTCGCGCTCGTTATAGCTGGCCACCGCTCGGCCCCGCAAAGCGCCGTCCTCACTTAAAGGCCCAGTCACATCCAAGTCAGCCCGATAGTTATTCCATGACCCACCGCTAAACATCATCTCCACCTGGTTTTCTGACAGAGGGCGTTTGCGCACCAGGTTCACGGCGGCACTGGGCGACCCTGCACCTTGCAGCAGACCTGTCGCACCCCGGATGATCTCAACCCGGTCCAAAATTACCGTATTGCTGGTGAAGCTATTGGCTTGGGGGTAATAGAAAGCGCGGTTAACACCGTCAAATTGATAGCTATCCACCCGGAAACCGCGCGAAAACACATAGTTCCCGCCCATGGGGCTTTTATAAAGCGTCATGCCCGTGCTGTTGGCCAGCACATCATCCAAGGTCGTGGCGTTCTGGTCATCCATACGTTGACGCGTCACCACCGTGACCGACTGCGGAATTTCTTTCAGACTTTGCTGACCTTTTCCTATGGTGACTGCCCGCGCGGTATAGCTACCCGTTCCTTCCGTCACAGGGTCTTTCGCCCGGCTTTTAACCTTGACCGACTCCAGCATGGACACGCCCGGCGACTGCTGGGGAACACGACGCAAGTGATAGCCTTCGCCATTGCTATTTGCCACGGCCTGCAAGCCGGTACCACTTAAGAGCAGGTCCAGACCTTGTTCAGCGGTATAGCGTCCGCTCAGCCCCTGCGTCATGACCCCACTGGTCAAATCCGGGGAGGCCGCCACCGTCACCTTGGCCGCTACGCCGAACTGGCCCAATGCGGTATCCAAAGCGCTAGGCGCAATCGCAAAAGCGATCCCTTGCTGAGAGACCGCCTGAGCCCAGCTTGTTGCTGGCATGGCAAGCGGAGCAGCCGCCAAAGCAAGGCTGATGGCAAGACGCAAACGCGTGGGCTGTGCGCGTGGCGTCGTCAACACGGCGAAGTGGGATGAGGACTGACTTGGAGGCATGACTGAAATTCCTGGTTCGTCGAATAAGAAGATCAAACCCCGGGCGCCTCGGGGCTATCACTAGGTCTAACGAAACAGAATGAGAAATCTTCGGTGCTGTTACAAAATAAGGACGGCAAGACACAGAAAGACAGTTCGAGGCGCGCTCTTATGCCCGCCCTACGCTGACCCAATAAGGACTGCGGTATCTCACGCTCAGGTGCAGCACCCCAGCCAAAACCTCCAAGGCCTTGTCCGTATCATCAAGCCGAAATGCTCCCGATACGGTCAGATGGGCAACCTCGGCATCACAGCGTAAGAAACCAGGTCGATAACGGCCAAGCTCTACCAGAAACTGGTCCAGACGCATCCGGTCTGCCACCAACATGCCCTGGGCCCAGGATGGTCCTGAGCCTTCCAAGGCAGCTGCAGCAGACAGGCTGTGGCGATCAAACTCCAGTTGTTCACCGGCATGTACGACCGGAGCGGATTCTGGGGCGGCTGACCGCTCTACCCTAACAGCCCCTTCGAATACCGCCAGCCGTGTCATGGACTTGCCGCTATCCATCTGCCGAACCGTGAAGCGGGTGCCTAAGGCCGTCAGCACGCCATTGGGGGTGTCCACGGTGAAGGGGCGGCTGGCCACATCCTTGGCCGTACTGATCAGAATCTCACCCCGACGCAGTTCAATCCGGCGCAGTTGCTCGTCGTAATGCAGCTGCACAACAGAGCCTGTGTTCATAGTCAGCACCGTGCCATCAGGCAGCTTCACAACGCGCAACTCTCCCGTCGCGGTGCGATACACCTCATTGCCATCAAACAGCCCTTCTCGCATCCCAAGCAAGCCCAAGGAGCCTAGTGCCACGCCCCCCAGCATCCACTTCATGGCAGAGCGACGCGAACGTTGTTCGCAATAGCGCAAGATAGTCTGGCCGGCGACGGGCGCGGACGCACTAGTGCCGATAGCGGCATTCAAATTCTGACTGATTCCCTGCAAACGCTGCCAAGCCAGTTCATGGCGGGCATCAGCCTGCCTCCACTGCTGACACGCTGTTTGCGTTGCCGCATCCGGCCTGTCCCCGATACGCATCATCCACTGGGCTGCCTGCTTGATGATGTCAGGGTGCAAGGGTTCCGAAGAAGACATGTTCATGCGTATAAAACCGCATAACAGTGCTGCCAGGCTTTGACCATATCGCGCTGCACCGCCTGCACTGAAATCCCCAATGCTTGCGCCACCTGTTGGTAGGGCAAGCCTTCCACCTGCACCATTACAAAAACCCGCCGTACCCGTGAAGACAATTGCTCCATCATGCGGCACACCGAGTCCAGCGCTTCCACGACCAGGGCGTGGGTCTCCGGGCTAGGCTCCGTTTCTTGACTGCGGGCGGCCAGGGTTTCCAGATATGCCTGCTCAATGGCCTGCTTGCGCCACTGATCGATCAGCAAGCGTTTGGCCACCGTGGTCAGAAATCCGCGCGGCTCGTTAAACACAGCCGCGGACTGGCTGCGAATCACCCGCTCAAACGTGTCATGCGCCAGATCAGCGGCATTGTCCGTATTGCCACTTAAGCGACGACGCAGCATCTGCACCAGCCAGCCGTGATGCTCGCGGTACAGGCTGACGAACTCGTCGGAGGAGGCGAAGTCAGAAGGGTTTGAGGTGGAGCTCATTCAAACGGTAATGGGAATGATTGCTAATTAAGATCGGTATTGTACCTGCACCAAAGCCAGATCGCAGTGACCCTATTGCAAGGTTTAAAATCTGTTGTTGTGCAGGCTATTTCCCCGTAGACGAGATTCAATTTTCTTAATTGATTCAAAGCTCAGCGTTGTCAGAACGTCGTTTTCCCTCCATGAAGGACGGTGAGCAAATCTGTCCCTTGGCCGCGCTCTACCCCCTGCACCCTCGCCTCAGATCCACGAGAACATGAATACACAAATTATTTTGCTGCGCGGTGTAATGCCCACAGGCAAGAACAAAGTCCTGATGGCCCCGCTACGTTCAGCGCTGGAAGCAGCCGGACTACAGGAAGTCAGGACTTATATCCAAAGTGGCAATGTCATTGCCTCTACGGCGCTAGGCCAAACTGAACTGGAAAACCTGGTTCACCGGGTCATCAAAGCTGAGTTAGGGGGAGATATTCAGGTGGTGGCTCGATCTCCGGCTTACTTTTCTCAAGTAATGAACGGCAACCCGTTCAAAGATGAAGACCCGAGCCGGCTTTATTACACCTTGCTCAAGACGCAGCCTGAAAAGACTGTGCTGCAGGCGTTTCTGGATCTGGGGCACGCGCCCGATCGCGTCCAGGTGGTGGGAGATGTCGCCTATATTTTGTGTGCAACTAAATATAGTGAACTGAAAGCCAATAACAACTTCATCGAGAAAAAACTCAAGCTGGTTGCCACCACGCGCAACTTCAATACGATGAGCAAATTGCTGGCCTTAAGTACGGCGCAATAAACAGCCCATCAGGCTCCAAGCGCCTACCTAGGGCCACTCTGGTGATCTCTGCCACATTAGCCAAGGTCGGCCCAAGAGCCTTGTAAAATCAAATACTTTGAGCAAAAGCCCGGCTCTTTTAGCGCTTTAGCGAGCGAATTCTGCCCGGGCTTCTCATCAGCAAATGCGGCCAAGCGCCTGCATTGTCTCAGTGGCCCAGGACAAATATGTAACAGTACTGGCCTCCTGCTCTTGAAATTAGTGAACTCGTCCCTATAATTAGCACTCGAAGGGGTTGAGTGCTAAACGCCTCGCCCCCCAATCGGACTCACAACTAAAGTCATATCTAACAGGAGTTTCTCCATGGCACTGCGTCCTTTGAACGATCGTGTGATCGTCAAGCGTCTGGACAACGAACGCACCACCGCTTCC
>SMEN01000125.1_pt1 | contig 26447 bp, 19 predicted proteins | sample 2456271 | NCBI WGS metagenome assembly SMEN01 (sample SAMN10132593, study PRJNA489261) | soil metagenome | isolation source: day1 control-loamy sand soil ammended with raw manure from dairy cow... | place: USA | collected 2015-04-01 | reverse complement strand
GTACCAGTACATCAAGACCTTGGTAGATCTTTCGGAGTCCCCATGAACCCTCTGCTTGAGTCGATTGAGATTGAAACCGGTGCCAACCCCCAGCATGCCATTATCTGGCTGCACGGTTTAGGTGCCGATGGCCATGATTTTGCGCCCATCGTGCCAGAACTGGGTTTGCAAAACGCCCCGGCTATCCGCTTTATCTTCCCGCACGCCCCCATCCAGCCCGTGACCATTAACGGCGGCATGGCCATGCGTTCCTGGTACGACATTTATGTTGCCGACCTGGTGCGCCACGAAGACGAAAGCGGCCTGCGCCAATCCCAAATCGAAGTGCAGAATTTGATCGCTCGTGAAAATGCCCGTGGCATCCCGACCGAAAACATCGTCTTGGCTGGCTTTTCTCAAGGCTGCGCCATGACCTTGCAAACCGCATTGCGTCTGCCCGAGCGTCTGGCAGGCATGGTCTGTTTGTCCGGTTACCTGCCTTTGGCTGGTGCCGTGGCGAACGAGCGCCATCAAGCCAACCAGAACACACCCATTTTCATGGCCCATGGCAGCATGGATCCGGTCGTACCGATTACTCGGGCCGAGGCCAGCCGCCAACAGCTGGAAGCGATGGGCTACCAAGTGCAGTGGAATGTGTACCCCATGCCCCACGCCGTTTGCCCGGAAGAAATTACGGCCATCGGCCAATTCTTGAAGCAAGTGCTGAAATAAACGCTGCGCTCGCTACAGGCTCTCTGCCCTGAACAAAGAAAAACGCCACTGACATTCAGTGGCGTTTTTTATTACCGCTTAATTTCCTGAGCTTACTGGTAGACCCGCTCAATCTTGTCAGTCCATGTCTTTTCGCGGACAAGCAGGCCATTTTCTCGCAGGACCTTGGTAAAGGTGACATAGAAATAAGACGCGTCAGACTGTATCCGGGCGCTCGTCGCCAAATCTATCTCCCTGCCCTTGATCGTAAAGACATTGCGGCGCTCACCTTGATAGCTTGCTTTGGCGGGCTGAGCATCACTGACGTCCCAACGATAGGATTCGCTGGATTGGTAGGTATTGTCATGCAAGGTCCAGCTAATATCGCTGGCTGTCGTAAAGGTGGACTCCCCTGTCTGCTCATTCCGCACGCTCTTGAAAACGGGGCCATTATTCTCGATCTCGCGACCAAAGGGAGCGGTATCGCTGGGCTGGGGTGACGGCAGAACGCAAGCTTGCGTACCTTGATCACGCACAGGGACTACCGGCAAGTCCAGCCATGTGGCTTCACCAGGAAAAAGTCGGGTAGTTCCCGGCGTAGGGCTGGGCCAGATCATGGGGAATTGGGCGTTAGACACAGCTAGACGAATACGATGCCCGGCTTTAAAACGCCAAGTTGTGAAGTGAATGGTCGCCGCTAAAGAGGTTTCCTCACTAGGCACCAAAGCAGTTGGCTCCAGCCGTGAAAAACGTTGCGCGGGATTGATGCTTGCGCCACTGACCAAGGACACCTTGCCATCCGGGGCCACATCCTCCAGACGCACGCTCCACTGATAAAACGGGGCGTCTGCCGCTACGCGCAGACTCAGCTGTGGCATGCCCATAATTTCCATGGCTTCAGTCAAAGGCGCCGAATCATAAACCAGGCTGTGCGCATCATCTGCGCTCATGTCACCTGTTTGCTCGCCCCACCAGCCCCCTGCCGCCAGACCCGTTCCGGCCCGATAATGCAATACCTGAGCCATTTCCTGAGCTTGCGGAGTCTTAGCCAGAGACTGCCCAGCACGTGGATAGAAACGTTGGGTAGAACTGCCCTCTAACGGCCACTGCGGATCACAGCGCCAATAGCCGGGGACGGTTTTTAGATCCGTAGCCGGAGCATGCCCGGTACGCATGAACGCCATACGGTGGGGATCATCCAGAACCCCGTTTTCTATGCCTTTCAACCAGTAATCCCACCAGCGCAGGGCTTTTTGCCGCCATTCGTAATTCGGACCTGGCACACCGTATTCAGGCCAGGCGTGGTTCCAGGGGCCGATCTCCACAATGACAGGAGCTTTGGCTGTCTGGCTGACGTCCAAGGCAAAATCTCGATAGCCGTCCAGCAAGCCACCAATCAAATAGGCTGGAACCTCCAGCGGTTTTTTGAACGTCACCGACTCCCGGCGCCAAAACTCACCATCCTGCTGCTGACGCAGCCAGGTAAAAACCCACGGTTCGCGGTCAAAGCGGTTTTGAAAATACTCCTGATCAATTCGGTAGTCGGGACTTTGCGGCATGGAATTGTCGGTATCAATCTGATGCGCATAGGAGTCGATGTGCAGAGCACCATCTATATAGTGGACATCGTTGTAGAACAGGTCGGTAGAGCCATGCGCCGCAATAATGGCTGTCAGTGCCGGCGGTTTTCTGTGCGCCGTCATCAAGGAATTGAAGGCGCTCCAGGACAGGCCGTACATTCCCACCTTGCCATTGGACCAACTTTTACGGGATAGCTGCGCGATCAGCTCTTCAGCATCATCAATTTCAGCTGCCGAGTACTCACTTTCAGGAACAGGGCCGTCACTGCCGCCAGTGCCGCGTACATCCACTCGGGCCAGCACATAACCGCGCTTGGCAAAATAGGAGCCGTACTCGTAGTCGCCCAGCGCAAAGAAATCATCTTTTCGATATGGCAGCATTTCCATGATGACTGGAAATGTTTCCCCCGGCACTTTTGCTGCTGGTCGGTAATAAGTCACCGCCAGGCGCACACCGTCTCTCATCTCCAGCGTGTCATTTTCAAGGGCAAATTCGTAAAGCTCATTGTCCTTGGGCTGCGTTTCATAAGCCGAGCAGCCGATCAAACCGCCCATCATAAACAGGCCGATTGCCAGCCGTTTCAGGATGATCACATTCCAGCGCATCATTTCTTCCCCTGATTTTGGTGCCGCACACCAAACCTCACGGCAGGCGCCAGCTTTATGAACCTGCAAAGACGCGGTGTCCGCTATAGGACGATCCGCATTTACCAGCGGATCATAGCGTCTGGGCGTCTATAAATTACGGCACCAAAAAGGAAGAATTAAACGGGACAGCACCGGCCAAAGAGCTCCTGTCGATGGCTAGGCCAGTGCTTAATCTGAACGTCGTGTCTCGCCCAGATCCAGCCATACTCGCCGCATGCTGGGGTCTTCGGGGTCCGAATCGTTCTGGAACCCCAGACGCTGCATCAAGGCCTGCATGGGCGAATTGGAAGCCAGCACATAACCGTCTATATAGGTCAGACCTTGCTCAGACGCTGCTTGAATCAGTGCCTGCATCAATGTTGCCCCCAGACCGCGCCGCTGCCAGGCATCCCCAATCACCAAGGCATACTCTGCCCCCCGGCCATCCCCATTACGCAAGTAATGGGCAAAGCCGATGATCTCGTCACGCGGGTGGTTGCGGTTGTCCGGATTCGGAGAACGCACGGTGGCCACCAACGCCAGCTCCCGGTCGTAATCGATACGGGTGTAGCGCGACAACATGCGTGGTGTCAGTTCACGCAGCATGGACACAAAGCGCATATAGCGGCTTTCGTCGGACAGGCCACGCATAAAAGCCTGCAAAGCCTCGGCGTCTTCCGGACGGATGGGGCGCAAGGTCCAGCGCTGCCCATCCTTGAACTGACGCCGCTCAATCAAATGGCGTGGGTAGGGATGAATCGCCATATGGCGATAGCCCGCCGTCTCAGGCAGCACCAGCATGGACTGCTTGCTGAGGGTGATGGTAATGCTTTGGATATACAGGCTATTTTCACCCGCCTGAATCGGGTCCAGAACCACCCGGCGCACGCCGGGAAGCTCGCTCATCAAATCAGACAAGCGCTCCAGAACCTGCAAAAGCTGAGTCAACACCAAAGGCGTTAATTGCGAGGACAGGCTCTTGCGCCACAAAGGGCTACGCTCAACCAGCTGGCGTGCCAGATAACGATTCAGCGGCGGCAGCTCTACGGCCGGATAGGAAGCGGACAGCCACTCAGCATGGTCAGCAGCTCCGAAAACAGCATATGGACCCAGCTTGTCATCTGTTTCAAAGCGGATACCCATTGCCGGTACGTCCGGGTCAGGCTCCCCTTCATCATGCGTCACCCGCAAATCAACAACGGGCACATGAAAATAGCGCAGCAAGTCGCGGCATTCCTGCTCACTGGCCTCGCGGCGCTCGCTTTGAATCTGGCGCACCAACTCCCGAGCAGGCTCTACCTCCGGCAAAGTGCCCAAGGGCAAGGGAGGCAACGTCTGTTGCGACAAATGCTGGTTGTAGTGATAACGGGCCAAAATATCAAAAGCATTGGCCGCCGTATCCGGGGTACGGAAGGCCGGTGTCCCCACTCCATCCAGCAGATGGCGCAAGGGGCGCATATCCGCATCGCCAATCAGGCAAGTAATAATGGGTTTACGCGCACTGGCCGACAACATGGCCAGCTCACGCGATACTGCCGGCATGTCGGCCAACGGGTCGGGCGTCAGCAAAACCAGCACGCCATCGATATCTTTGTCGTCCAGCAGGGTCGAGATCACCGAATCAATGCGCATTGGCGTCAGCGGCACATAGGTGACGACCGGGTTCTGCACCTGATCACCGGGGGCCAGCAGATTATCCAACGCACGCTGTGTGGAGGCAGACAACTCGGGGCAGGTCACGGCGGCATCCGAACCCAGCACATCCAAGGCCATTTGCGCGGCACCATTGCCATTGGAGAACAAGGCAATACGCCGCCCTTTGGGACGACGGGTATACACCAGCACTTTCAAGGCCGAGAACAACTGCACAAAGTAGCGGATACGCACCGCCCCCACGCGCCGCATCAAAGCATTGAATACAGCCTCATGCGCCTCGCCCTGTTGACGCTGCCCCCCTACTTTCAAAACCACAACGGGTTTGACGGCCGCTACCGCGTGCAAGGCACTGGTAAAGCGGCGTGAGGCGGGAGTGTGCTCCAGATACAACGCAATACTGTCGGTACGCGGGTCCATGGCCAGATATTCCAGCACCTCGGGCACGTCAATCACGGCCTCGTCCCCGACGGACACAATGGCTGAAAAGCCCAGGCTGACATCGTCGGCCCAATCCATCAGGGCGGACGTAATTGAGCGCGACTGGGACACCAGGGCAACGCGCCCCGCCAAAGCCATTTGCGGCTCGTGACTAAGGTTGATCCCTAAATGGGGACGCTGTATGCCAAAAGCACGTGGGCCAAGCACCACACAATTATTGATGCGGGCCCAAGAGCGGGCGTACACCATATCTTCCATCGGATCACGGGAGGCCAGATTCGAGGGCAACAGCAAGACGACGCGGGGTCTGTGTACCCGAATCGCATCCAAGGCCTGCGGCAGGCGCACCGGTTCAATACACACCAGCGCCAAGTCCAGGCGCTGCGTCTCAGTCAAACCTTCCAGACGGTCCGGCACCAAGACCTGGGTAGCTGTAATACGAGCTTGCGTGATCCGTCCTGCCAGCCGGGCCGGCATCTCTTTGATCAGCGGCAAAGGCAGTGTTGATACGACCAATACCGAACGGGGCTCAAACAATGCTGTCAGACGATGCCTTAGGGCTGCCATGATTGTTCCGCCATAAGAAGACCACACGCCAAAATAAAGAATCCCTCATCTTAAGCACAGCGGCCTACAAATAAAAGAGACCAGGCCGGCTATATCTGTCTTGAGTCATGCGCCGGGCAGGTAAGCAACTTGTTTTTCACCTACGCACGGTTCTAGCTGTTTTTTTGCGGCTGTATTTCCTGCCTTCCCGCCATCCATATACTTTCGTATAAAACCCATACTCCAATGCCTTGCCAAAAGCGGCTTTCAGGCCGTCTCAAAGCGCCGTGCAGATCGTAAAATAACATCCGTTCGGAATGCAGGACCTTTCGTTCTCTCTGACAGGAAAAAACACTATGTCCAGCGACGGTAGTCGAAGAAAGATGCTGCACAGGCCCCTCAGGCACCACTGACCCAACGGGTCGTCTGCTGAAGTGGCTTGCGCAGCACGACCAGGAGTCACCCATGCACCGCATTTTTCATACTGGACCGATCCGGGCTCATACGCCGATGGGATCGCCGCATCTTGCCACACATCACTCTAGCCAGCGCAGCCTGGGCTGCACCGGTCGCCCCAATATTGCCTGGCGTATCAACACCGCCAGCCGCAAGCCAGAGAGCTACTGGATTGTAGACAGTGACAAGCCACCCTCACCGCGCACGTGGCGCCGCACGTATCCCAGTCATTAAGCGTTTGGCTCAGGCCATCTAAATCCGCTTGTTCTTATCTTTAGTTTGCCGACCCTGAACCGGTCGGCAGGACCTGTTGTGTCCGGCTGTCTGGCCGGCGCGGCACGGTCACGCCTGTACACCAGGAGCATTTCATGAGCATTCAACAACACCGTCCGCCACTGCGCTCAGTGGATCACGACGCCCGTCTGCGTACGGCCAGCGAATCCGGGCTTAGCCTGGAGACGACGCTGGCTGCCGTGCAAGCCAACTTGAACGGCCTGACCGATGCCGAAGCATTGAGCCGCCTGACCGAATACGGTCCTAACGAAGTCGCACGGGACAAGCCCGCCCACGCCTTGATTCAATTGGCCCTGGCGTTCAAGAACCCTTTTATTGCCGTGCTCATGGTGCTGGCTGCCGTCAGCGCCGTGACCGATATTGTCTTGCCCCTGCGCTCGGGAGAGGGCGCTGACTACACCGGCGTACTGATCATTGTCATTATGGTCACGCTCAGCGGACTGCTGCGTTTCTGGCAAGAATATCGTTCAGGCAAAGCCGCCCAGGCACTGAAAGCCATGGTGCGCACGACCGCCAGCGTGTTGCGCCGCTCTACTGTGTCCAGCACCTCCATCCTGCGCGAAATCCCCATGAGCCAGATTGTTCCTGGCGATATTGTGCGCTTGTCCGCAGGCGACATGATTCCGGCTGATCTGCGCTTGATAGAGTCGCGCGACTTGTTTGTCAGCCAGGCCGCTCTGACAGGCGAAGCCCTGCCCGTTGAAAAATACGATGTCTTTAGCGCCGTCAGCAGCAAAAGCGCGACGGCATCCAGCGCACAGGACGGCGTGCTGGAACAGAACAATATGTGCTTTATGGGCACCAACGTGGTCAGCGGAACCGCCACGGCTGTGGTCGTTGCCACCGGTGCCAAAACCTATTTTGGTTCGCTGGCCAAAGCCATTGTAGGTTCGCGCGCCGAAACCTCCTTTGACCGTGGCGTGAACAGCGTCAGCTGGTTGCTGATCCGCTTCATGCTGGTCATGGTGCCAATCGTGCTGCTGATCAATGGTTTTTCTAAAGGCGACTGGACCGAAGCCTTCCTGTTCGCACTGGCAGTGGCCGTGGGGCTGACGCCTGAAATGCTGCCCATGATTGTGTCCTCCAACCTGGCCAAAGGCGCCGTGGCAATGGCCAAAAACAAGGTGGTGGTCAAACGTCTGAACGCGATCCAGAACTTTGGGGCGATGGACGTGCTGTGCACCGACAAGACCGGCACCCTGACGCAAGACCGCATTATTCTGGAACACCACCTGGGCCTGGATGATCGCAACAGCCCCCGCATTCTGGAACTGGCCCTGCTCAACAGCCTGCATCAAAGCGGCGTCAAGAACCTGATGGACCAGGCCGTGCTGCGTTTTGCAGAAAAAACACCCGCTGCCCGCCAGGCCATTGGCTCTTACCGCAAGATTGATGAACTGCCTTTTGACTTCATCCGTCGTCGCCTGTCGGTGGTGGTGCAAGACACCCAGGGCGATCAGTTGATGGTGTGCAAAGGCGCAGTGGAAGAAATGCTCAGCATTGCTACCCACGTGCAAGACGGCGGCCAACGCCTACCGCTGGACACCGAGCAGCGCGCACGCCTGTTCAAACTGGCGCATCGCTATAACTCAGACGGTTTCCGTGTCCTGCTGATCGCCACCCGCACTATTCCTGCTGATCAGGCCAAGAGCCGTTATGAAACTCAGGACGAACAAGGCATGACCGTACAAGGTTTGCTGACCTTCCTGGACCCACCAAAAGAAAGCGCAGCACAAGCTATTGCAGCCCTGACCGAGCATGGGGTCGCCGTCAAAGTCCTGACAGGCGACAACGAAATCATTACCGCCAAGATTTGCCGTGAAGTCGGCCTGGAGCCCGGTACGCCCTTGTTGGGCCCCGAAATCGAGGCCATGCAAGAGCCCGACCTGCGTTGCGCCGTGGAGCGTCACTCTGTATTTGCCAAGCTCACGCCTTTGCAAAAATCGCGAGTCCTGAAAGCCTTACAGGCCAATGGCCACACCGTCGGCTTCCTGGGCGATGGTATTAACGATGCCCCTGCCCTGCGCGATGCCGATGTGGGAATTTCAGTCGATAGTGGCACGGACATTGCCAAGGAGTCCGCTGACATCATCTTGCTGGAGAAAAGCCTGCTGGTGCTGGAAGAAGGCGTCATCAAAGGCCGCGAGACCTTTGGCAATATCATCAAGTACTTGAACATGACTGCCAGCTCCAACTTTGGCAACGTGTTCTCGGTGCTGGTGGCCAGTGCTTTCATTCCTTTTCTGCCCATGCTGGCCATTCACTTGCTGATTCAGAACCTGCTCTACGATATTTCCCAACTGGCCTTGCCCTGGGACCGTATGGACAAGGACTTCCTGCGCAAGCCTCGTAAATGGGATGCCAAGAATATTGGCCGTTTCATGATCTGGATTGGGCCCACCTCCTCCATCTTCGACATCAGCACCTTTGTCTTGATGTGGTACGTGTTTGGGGCCAATACGCCTGAACTGCAGTCGCTGTTTCAGTCCGGCTGGTTTATTGAAGGCTTGCTCTCGCAGACCCTGGTGGTTCACATGTTGCGTACGCAAAAAATCCCCTTCATCCAAAGTACCGCCGCTTTGCCCGTGATGTTAATGACCGTCCTGATTGCCGCCGTAGGGATTTACCTGCCCTTCTCCAGCGTGGGTGCCATGGTCGGTTTGCAGCCTTTGCCTTGGGAATACTTCCCCTGGCTGGTGGGCACCTTGCTGGCATACTGCCTGGTCGCTCAAGGAATGAAGACGCTGTACATCCGCCGCTTTGGCCAGTGGTTCTAAATCCCTGATACGCCGGCCCCAGAAAAGTGTTTCCGGGGCTGACGCATCGGACCTCATCCTTGCAGAAGGGAGCCGGGTATATGATGGCCACACCGAGGGCACGATCCCTCTGCCCGGCCCATCCCTAAAAGACATGAAATCACCCGTTAGCTTTTTATCGAGCAAAACGTACCGAGCCTTGGCCCTGACCGGCATTTGCATCTTGATGGCCCTGGTCTTTATTGCCGACACCGTCACCAACTACGCCATCGCAGCCGCTGTGTTTCACACGCCGCTGCTGCTGATCGCCATTCGTTTTTTATCGGCCCGGCAGGTCGTTGCACTGACCACCACCAGCATGGTGCTGACCGTGGTCAGCTTTGTGCTGACTCGCGCGGGTGACTACGACGTCGGTTTGGTCAATACCGGCATCAGCATTATTGCGATTGCCATCACCTCCTATCTGGGCCTGAAGCTCAAATCTGCCCAGGCAGCTGCACACGAAACACGCGAGCATTTGCTACGTTTGTCGCGCCTGACCACGCTGGGCCAGTTAAGTACCTCCATTGCCCATGAAGTCAGCCAGCCTTTGGCCGCAATCAATACCAGTGCCGGTGCGTGCCAACGCTGGCTGGAGGCCTCGCCTCCCAATATAGAAAAGGCCCAGGCGGCTGCACGCCGTATTGTGTCCGATGCCCAGCGCGCCAAGGATGTGCTGGACCGGGTGCGCAGCATTACCCGCAACGAGGCCCCCACCAGCAGCGCCTTTGACCTGAACCAGGCACTGACCGAACTGCTTACCCTGTCGGGTGGCGAGATGCAGCGCAACCATATTGATCTGCGCCTGGCCTTGCAGTCGGACTTGCCACCCGTCTATGCCGACCGGGTACAGATTCAGCAGGTCATGGCCAATTTGCTGCTCAATGCGATCGAGGCCTTATCCCCCCCTTCGGACTATCACGCCGCCCATATCACTGTAGAGACCAGCCTGATGCCGGGTGACAAGCCCCAGGCAAACAAGGTGCTGTTTTCTATTAAAGACAATGGACCTGGCCTGTCCGGCGCGCAGCTATCCCAGCTGTTCGATACTTTCTGGACAACCAAAGCCAGCGGTCTGGGACTGGGCTTGACGATCAGCCGCACCATTATTGATGCCAATAACGGCCATATCTGGGCCACTGACCAAGCGGATGGTGGTGCTGCCTTTCATTTCACCTTACCTTTAGCGCCATGACAGACAATCTGGATTCCCCACAAAACACACCGACGGTCTACATCATTGATGACGACCCCTCCGTTCGGGCTGCGCTGGATGATTTGCTGGCCAGCGTAGGCTTGAACGCCATCAGCTTCCCCTCTACACGCGATTTTCTGGCTTATCCCTTATCGGATGACCCTGCCTGCCTGGTGCTGGATGTGCGCATGCCCGAACAAAGCGGCACGGATTTTCATTTGCAGATGGAATCCCGTGGGCTACATATGCCGGTGATTTTTATTACCGGGCATGGCGACATTCACATGGCAGTCAAAGCAATCAAGCATGGGGCCTGGGATTTTCTGACCAAACCCTTTGTGGATCAGGCCTTGATTGACGCTGTTCAGTCCGCACTGGCGGCCGATGCCCAGCGCAAGGAGGAGGCGAAAACCCGGCTGACCTTACAGCAGCGCTGGGACAGCCTGAATGCGGGCGAGCGCGATGTGTTTGTACGCGTGGTGCAAGGTTTGCTCAATAAGCAGATAGCCGCCGAGCTGGATGTGAAGGAGGTCACCGTGAAAGTGCGGCGGGCTCGTGTGATGCAAAAAATGCAGGCCGGATCGCTGGCAGAGCTAGTGCGTCAGTTCGATCAGTTGAATATCGAAGCAGGGCATTAAGCCTACTGTACAAGGCGGTTCCATCCTGGTGGGCAGGCTGAGTTAAAATACGAAGATTCGGTCCCGTATGCGGGCTTCCACAAGGTCAAGGCCACACACAAGTTATGAGCACGTCTACTTCCAACGTCATCCGTACCCGTTTTGCCCCTTCGCCCACCGGTTATCTGCACCTGGGCGGCGCACGCACGGCGCTGTTTTCCTGGGCATTTGCCCGCCATCATCAAGGCAGCTTTGTGCTGCGTATTGAAGACACGGATCTGGAACGCTCCACCCCCGAAGCGGTGCAGGGCATTCTGGACGGCATGCAGTGGCTGGGTCTGGATGCAGACGAAGGCCCGTTCTATCAAATGCAGCGCATGGACCGTTACCGCGAGGTCATCGCCCAGTTGCTCAAGGACGGCCATGCCTACTACTGCTACAGCAGCCCAGAAGAAGTAGAAGCCATGCGCGAGAAAGCGCGTGCCATGGGCCTGAAGCCACGCTATGACGGCACCTGGCGCCCGGAGGCTGGCAAAGAGTTGCCTGCCATTCCTGCGGACCGCAAGCCAGTAGTGCGTTTCAAGAGCCCGCAGTCGGGCGCGACCAGTTGGGACGATTTGGTCAAAGGCCGAATCAGCTTTGACAATAGCGAGCTGGATGATCTGGTGATTGCACGTCCTGACGGCACACCCACCTATAACTTCTGCGTGGTGGTGGATGATTGGGATATGGCCATCACCCATGTGATTCGTGGTGATGATCACGTGAACAACACCCCACGTCAGATTGTGATCTTGCAAGCTCTGGGCGCGACATTGCCCGAGTACGGTCACGTCCCCATGATTCTTGGCCCTGATGGCGAAAAACTGTCCAAGCGCCACGGTGCGGTCAGCATCATGGATTACGACAAGGATGGCTATCTGCCTGAGGCCATGATCAATTACCTGGCTCGTCTGGGCTGGAGCCACGGTGATGATGAACTGTTCACCCGCGAGCAGCTGGTGGAGTGGTTTGATACGCGTAATCTGAATAAATCGGCCTCGCAGTGGGACCCCAAAAAGCTGAATTGGGTGAACGCTCATTACATCAAGGCCAGCGACAATGCGGATTTGGCTGAACGTGTGGCTCCCCGTATTGAGGCCTTGGGTGGCAAGACAGATGGTCAGGATTTGCCTGGCATCATGGGTTTGCTCAAGGATCGTGCGGAGACCCTGAATCAATTGGCGGAGGGTGCACTCTTGTTCTGCCGTCCTTTTGAACCGGCCAGTGATGAGTTGCTGTCCGAGGTCATGACGCCTGAAGCGCGTGCTTTGCTGCGTGATTTTGCCAGCAAGGCTGTAAGCCTGCCGCAGTGGAATACAGAAAATCTGGCGGCCTTGATCAAGGAAGTGTTGGCCCAGCATGAAGTGAAGATGCCTAAGCTGGCAATTCCTTTGCGTGTGGCAGTGACGGGTCAGAAGCAGACGCCTGCGGTGGATGCGGTGTTGGCTTTGGTGGGCCGCGACAAGGTATTGGGGCGTTTGGCTGGGTTGTAATGTAGTTACTGCATTTACAGTTTATGAGGGCATCTCTTTGGAGGTGCCCTTTTTATTTAGTTTTTTGCTTGTGGCTGGGGTGTGTTTTTTAAGCATAGGGATGTTCAGGGAGCGTCTGGATGGGGTAATGGCATGTCTTGAGTAAAGCTGGAGGCAAATGAGGCCGTCGTTCCAAGGGATAGTGCTCAGGCGGGGCTGATAGCTTGCCGGTGCTGCGCACCGGTTCCCTTGTCGAGCGCTTACTACGGGCGCGACCTTAACTCCGGGGGTGACCGGTCCCCCGGACCAGTCACAAGCGCCCCCGTCAAACAGAAGGTCGCTTGCATCCCTGCGTAATCCCTCGTCCGCGGCAAACTATCTGACTCGCCCTGCCTGAGCACCACCCCCTGGAACGACTCAGTAAGTCCTCTGACTCAAGAGCTTGCTTCAGTAACTTGCTGATCAGGATGGGGCCTGACTCGGAGAGAGGCCAAGGCTGTTATTTGATGAAACGAAGTTGGTGATTTCGGTGACTTGGTGACTTTGTCATTTGGGTACTGAGTGGCTGTGGCTGTGGCTGTGGCTGTGGCTGTGGCTGTGGCTGTGGCTGTGGCTGTGGCTGTGGCTGTGGCCATTAGCATGCGCTTAGCGATGCGCTCAGAATATTTAGTGCCTTGTTGGTTTTAGTTTTTCGAATTATCTTTCAAGCAGAATAGGCAAAGGCCCAGGGGCTTGCCCCTCGGCCTTTGTTCCTCTCCCCCTTCTTTTTGTGTCGGCTTTTAGGCGGCTACCAGGCCCGCCGATTTCACGAGTCCCAAGCGAGTGATCAGCGCGGTGCAATGTTCTCTTGCCTTAGCGACGACTTCTTCTTTAGACACGCACAGGCTCTCGCCTTTTTCGTAGATGACTTTGCCGTTCACCATCGTCATGGTGACATCACGGCCGCTGGCACAGTAGACCAGGCTGGCAACAACGTCGAAACAAGGGCTTAAGTGCGGCTGGTCCAGGTTCACCGAAGCCATATCGGCCAATTTTCCGGTGCTGATCTGCCCTGCATCTATGCCCAGCATTTCAGCCCCACCTCGGGTAGCTAGCCAGAAGGCGTCTTGGGCATTGCTGGCTTGCGGGTCCAGGCGAGCCAGACGCTGTACATAGACAGCTTGGCGCATGATCTGAAACAGGTCTACTTGGTGGCCTGCCGCGCCATCGGCACCCAGACCAATACGTACTCCCGCTTCCAGCAGTTCTTTTAAGCGGATGGGGCCTGATGCCAAGTACTCGTTGGACATGGGGTTATGGGCGATGCTGCATCCTGCCCGGCCTGCACGTTCGATTTCATCGTCGTCCATCCAGATGGCGTGGGCAAATCCGGCTCGTTCATCCAGCCAGCCTTGTTCGTCCAGCCAGCGGAAGGGGCGTGCGCCGTAGGCTTTTTGAAAAATCTCCGGATCTACGGGCGCTTCAGAGCAGTGGGTTTGCCAGCGCACATCAAACTTGCGAGCCATCTCGGCGGAACCCAGCACCAGGTCCAGGTCGTTGTAGATGATGTTGATGGGCGATGGCCAGATCTGTACTCTCCCCTGCTCCCAATGGCTCAGGCACTGCTGCATGGTGTCCAGCTCGTGTTTGACGCTGTGGCGAAACAAAGTGTCTTGCAAGCCGTTATCACAGGCAACGGGGGTGAAGGGGCCGAACATGCCGCGCGCCACGATGCCACGCAGGCCGGTATCGTGCAGGGCCTGTGCCACAGCGATCGTGGTTTCAGGGTCTGCAGGAGCGTAGTGGTTGTCCAGTACGGTGGTGATGCCGGAGGAGGCTGCCTCCAGCGCTCCCAATTTCACGGCCGCCAGGGCTTCTACTGGACGAATATCCGCAGCCAATGGCAGCATGAATTCCCCCAACCATTGCCACAGGGCCATGCCATCCCCCAGCCCGCGCCCGGCCAGCTGGAACAGATGGTTATGCGTATCGACTAAACCGGGAATCAGCGCTTGTTGGGGAGCATGGATGGTTTGTTTGCCCTGCCAGTGCTGCATATCCTGGGCCGCGCCTACGGCACAGATTCGATTTCCCGATATCGCCACCACACCGTTTTCGATCACCTCGCTGTGGTCGTTCATGGTGACCACTTTGCCAGCGTGAATCACGATATCGCACAATTGGTTTGTCATTGTCTCTCTCCTTTTTTTATCCTTGCGGAGTCACCCGCACAACGCTCAAGGGCGCCTCTTCTTGTGTTTCAGTCACGACTTCCTCGGTACGACGGCCACTGGTTCCGTTAAAAAACAGGTTCAGCAGCACGGAAGAAATCACGGTTAACAGTACCCCGCTATGAAGCAGTGGAATCAAGTATTCCGGGAACTGGTCAAAGAATGTCGGCGCAACGGAGGGGATCAAGCCAACGCCCAGGCTGATCGCAAAGATAAAGGTATTGTGCTTATTGTTCTTGAAGTCCACGGTCTGCAAAATCCGCACGCCCGACGCAGCCACCATGCCAAACATCACGATGGCAGCGCCCCCCAATACGTAGTGCGGCACCAAAGCCACCACATGCGCGATACGCGGCACCAGCCCCAGCACAATCAGGATCAGGCCCGCGACCAGACAGACGTAACGGCTACGGACGCCCGTCACACCAATCAGGCCGATATTTTGTGCATAGGAGGAATACGGGAAGGTATTGAACACCCCGCCTATGACAGCTCCCAGCGCATCAGCCCGCAAGCCACGAGCAAAGTCGTCGTGACTCAAAGGACGGTTCAAAATCACGGCCAATGCATAGAACAGACCAATGGCTTCCACCATAGTCACAATCACGACCAGCAGCATGGTGAAGGTGGCACTGAAGGAGAAAGTCGGCATGCCGAAATGAAAGGGGGTTACCAGCTCCAGCCAAGGCAGTTCATCCAGGCCTTGAACCGTCACCTTGCCCATCAGGACCGCCAGTAGCATGCCCGCCGCCAAACCGGCCAGAACAGCAATACTGCCAAAAAAACCCCGCCCAAAGCGTGCAACCAGCAAGGTCACCAGCAGCACTACCCCCGCAATACCTAAATAGACCAGGCTGCCAAAGTCCTTGGCGCCGTGCCCGCCTCCGGCCCAAGTAATGGCAACCCCAAACAGCCCGACCCCCAGCGATACCAGTGTGGTGCCGGTAACCAAGGGCGGAAAAAGCCAAAGCAGTCGAATGATGAGTGGCACCATCAGCACGGCAATAAAACCAGCCGCAATAATGGCTCCGTACAAGGCGGGCAAGCCCATGCCAGGGGTCATGCCGATAGCGATCATGGGGGCAATCCCGGCAAAGGAAATGCCCATCATGACAGGGAGCCGGATACCTACCCAGCGCCCTGCCCCCATGGATTGAATGATGGAAATGATCCCACAGCACAGCAAGTCTGCATTGATCAAAATGGCAATGTCCTGCTGGCTCAAACCCAGGGCGCTACCCAAGATCAAGGGGACAGTCACCGCCCCCGCATACATGACCAGCACATGCTGTAAACCAAACAAGAAAGAGCGTCCGACAGGCAGCCGCTCGTCAATACTGTCCTGAATCTGACGGGTATTCATAGGTTTGTCTCCTCATCTTTTTCCCGTTACTTTTCTCAGTACATCTGGCAGCGGCGCGTCCCCCTTATTACCTGTCCGTGCCGCCAAGATAAATGCCCCTGCAGGCACACGGCCCAGGGGCAAGCTCAATCCATCACACCGTCAGAAAATCCTCCAAATAAGCGGCAACAGGTCCTGGTGCTTCTAAGGGCAATAAGTGACCTATGTCCGGCAGTTCGTGCAGGCCCGCCGGATACCGTAATCGATCTTGCATCTCTTTCATGACGGACAGCCGCACAAAGCTGCGTTCACCATGCAATAACAAGGTTGGACAACGCAGCTCCTCCAGCCGCGCCCAAACATCATCATTGCGAAACGGCCAACGCGTCAAAAAATACGGATCGTGCCGCCGCTGCCACAGGCCTGCCGCCACCTGATTGACGGACTCGTACGCGAAGTGCTGCAACAAAAGCTGCGGCGCTTGCGGGTTGGCTTTCCCCTCGTACTCCAGCACAGCATCACGACTGGGGAAATTCCCCGGACGTGGCATGACGTCGTGCTCACTTTGCGCAAAACTGGGCTCCACATCCAGCACAGCCAGGCGGCGGACCCGTTCCGGATAACGAGTCGCGTATTCCAGGCCAACCAAGCCCCCCCAGGACAAACCGGCCAGATCGTACTGAACCTGTCCCAAGGCCTCCAACAGACAAGCCAAATCCTGCACATGCGCAGCTGTGGCGTAGTCTTGCTGACTGCTCCAGTCACTCAAGCCATGCCCGCGAAAATCCAGGGCAATGACTGCGCGATTTTCCGCCAGAGCACAGGCCACTTGATGCCAAAGTCCTGCATGGCCGGTGACACCATGCAGCAGCACCAGGGGCACGGGTGCGCCGCGGATAGCGCCGTACTGACGGGCATGCAGCAAGCCCGCAGCGCCTTGCACGTAGATGGAGTGGTTCATCGCAGACTCTCGACCTGCGCGACCAGGTCATTGAGCCAGCGGCGATACTCCACCGTGACAATATCTGCGCCCCGCACCGGTGTCTCGCGCTCATGGGGCAGATCCCCTTGCAGATTGATCCAAACCGGACGCTGCGATTCGATGATGGGTTTGTCCTGCCCCAGCACCTCGTCCTCAAAGTCCATGAAGAAATCATCGTACATAGGCTCGATACCAAAATCGCGAGCCTGCCACCAGAAGCTGCGCGTGGTGAACTCATCCACGGGACAGGCCGCCATCAGCAGCACATAGCGCTTGCCGTTGGGAAATGTACGTTTCAAGTGCACGGTATGGGGCATGGTGACGTGATATTCGTTCACCGGCTCAATCAATTCTTCTTCTATGCCCAGCAGTTTTTTCTTCAAGCCTACACCGGGCTCTTTGACGCCGCTGCGATCAAAGCGCAGCACGTGATCTTCACGCCAAACTTTGACCGGCTCCACCCGGGGATTGTCCCGGCTGCCAATCGTGCCATCGTGTACATAGGCAAAGTGGCTGAAATCCACAAAATTTTCCAGACGGCGTGGCGAACTGGTGCGCCAGTCATACGTACGCCCCTGCAGAACCCGATAGCCAGGATCATTCATTTCTGGAAAGACCGGAACCGGCATTTGCGGAGTTTCCAGCGCCACCCACACAATGCCGCCAGACTCAGTGACATTGAAGCGTTTCACATTCACCTTCATGGCACAGGTCAGTTCTTCCCGAGCCGGGATGCGCACACATTCGCCTTGCGCATCAAAGCGCCAGCCATGGTAGGGACACTCGATGGTGGCATCGACAATCTCGCCCAAAGCCAGATTGGTGCCTTTATGCGGGCAACGGCTATCCATGGCCACCAACTCATCATTCAAGCGCGCCAGGACCAGGTCCTGGCCCAGCAGTCGTGCGCCAAACGGTTTGTCCAGCACCTGACTGCTATAGGCCACGGGATGCCAGAAATGCGCCAAGGCGCGATACAGGGAATTGCTTTGTTCCTGGGGATGGCGGGCCTGGATCATGGGCACCTCATTCATGACTGTCATGACTTACTCCTGATAATTCCAGCTGATCTGTTTACAGAAAATGCGCGCCGCCGTTCACCAGCAGACTCTGCCCCGTCACAAAGTCCGAACCGCTACCCAGCAGGAACAGGGCAGCACCCACCATGTCCTCCGGCTTCTGGGTACGTTGCAGGCAGCGACCAGCAACGGTGCGCCGATCAGCCTCGTCCCCCTGGGTCGCAGTAATACCCGCGTCCGGGATCAAGTCCGGGCACAGCGTATTGACCTGGATATTGAAGGCCCCCACTTCGCGCGCCATGGCACGGCTTAAGCCCACCACGGCGGCCTTGGAGGAAACGTAATGCAAGAAATTGGGCACCCCCTTGTAAGGAGTGTTGGACGACACATTAATGATCTTGCCGCCCCCTTGATTCTTCATGGCAGGAATCACGGCCTTACAGCATTGCCACAGCCCCCGCACATTGATGGCGTAGCAGCGGTCCCATTCTTCCGCCGGAATATCCATCAGCGAACCAAAGGTACAGCCCCGGAAAAAGCCCGCGTTATTGATGATGCCGTCTATAGAACCAAACGCCTCCAGCGCGGCCTGGGCCATTGCCTGGGTGTCATCGTTATTGGACACATCCACTTTGACCGCAATCGCCTGGCCCCCCTGATCTCGATATTGCTGGGCCTTATCACTTAAATCACCCAGGTCCGCCATCACCAGGTTTGCGCCGTGTTCGACCAAGGCATCGCAGTACGCCAAACCGATCTGGCCCCCGGCCCCGGTGACGATAACCGTCCTGCCTTTCAATGAAGCATTCATTTTCCTGTCTCCTCCGTATATGGGCGTGTTCGCCCTGCTCTTATAAATCCAGCGTCAAGGCCTCGCCGCGGCAGCGGGAGACACAAATCATCATGCTTTCGGATGCGACACGCTCTTGTTCGCTTAATACGTGATCGCGATGATCGGGTTTGCCGTCCAGCACTCGGGTTTCACAAGAGCCGCAAATTCCTTCGCGGCACGAGCAATACACCCGTATGCCCTGATCCAACAGACACTCCAGAATGCTGCGACCTGCCGGGACGGTGATAGACCCGCCCGTGCGGGCCAAATGAACAGTGAACGCGCTGTCCTCGCCTTGATCCGTCACCACTAGAGGGGCAGCGGCGAAATACTCGAAGTGAACCCGCTGATCGGGCAAATCGGCACAGGCCTGCTTATAGGCTTGCAACATGCCCGCTGGCCCACAGCAATAGAAATGGCTGCCCTGACTTTTATAAGGAGTCAGTGCGGCTTCCATATCCATGCGTGCGCCCTGCATTTCATCTTCGATCAGCACCTCCAGCCGTCCCAGCCCCTGGCTATTAGCGGCCAGGAGTTCAAGCTCGTCCAGAAAAGCGGCTCGACTACGACTGCGCACACAGTAAAAAAGGTGCCAGGGCTGGCCTAAGGCTTGCAGGCGTTGTGCCATGGCATGAATGGGCGTGATGCCTATGCCGCCTGCCAGCAAGACGCTGGTAGCAGGCTGCGTTTCATCCAGCTTGAACAGATTGCGCGGCTCTGAAATTTCCAGAACATCGCCCACGTTCAAGACTTGATGGATGGCACGAGAACCACCCCGGCTGGCCGGGTCCAGGCTGACGCCAATTCGGTATTGCCCTTCGTGGCTACCCGCCAGCAAAGAATATTGCCGGACCAGTCCACCGGGTAAATGCACATCGATATGCGCCCCCGCCTCCACCGTAGGAAAGCGGTTTTCCTGTGGGCAGAGCTCCAATGAACGGATGCCGTCTGCCTCGATGCGTATGCTGCGTATCCAGGATTTCATGGTGCTCATGCCTCCTTTTTATTATCTGACCTTGGCAGCCCCCGCTGCGGTCTATGGAAAACATTTAAGCACCCACCATTTGATAAAACAATTGAATTTATTTGATTTATTAGTAAGATAATCTGATGAATATAACGCTAAGACAACTTCGTGCTTTTGTCGCGGTAGCGGAGGCGGGTCAGTTCACCCAGGCCGCACGCAATCTGCATGTGACCCAGTCCGCCTTAAGCATGTTGATTCGGGAACTGGAATCCCAGACTGGCCTGCGGCTGTTTGATCGGCATACCCGCAAAGTGGTGCTTAGCGAGCCCGGACAGGAGCTGCTAGGCACAGCGCGGCGTGTCCTGGCTGAAGTAGAAGAAGCTGTGCGTCATTCCAAGGAATTGACCAGTCATCAGCGGGGTCGGGTATCCATTGCCAGCGGTACCGTGCTGTCTTCCAGCCTGTTGATTCCTTTTATTGCGCTATTCCAGCAGCGTTACCCCGGCATTCGGGTGGAATTGCTGGACATGGCCGAGCAAGACATCAGCCGGCGACTGGAACAAGAACCTATTGATTTTGGTCTGGGAACGGACTGGAATCGCCCGGACTCTATCGAGGCACATCCAGTGATGCAGGATCAGTATCAAGCGTTGCTCCCAGCGAATCACCCTTTGACGGCCAAACCGCAAATACGCTGGCATGATCTGGCCGCACACCCCTTTATTGCCTTGTCCTCACAAAGCCCCTTGGGGCAAGCCATCCAACGGCAACTGACCGCCTTGGACATACGCTTTGCTCAGGTGCATGAAGTCTCTTTGCACACGACGGTGCTGAGTATGGTGCGACATGGGCTGGGGCTGGCGATTTTGCCCGCCAATACGCAAAGCCTGCCCGAGGCCGTGCAGATTATTTTTCGCCCCTTGAAAGCGCCGGTGTTGCCGCGGCAAGTCAGCCTGCTGCAGTTGCGTCAGCGTTCGCTGGCACCCGCTGCTACTTTATTTCGCAGCGAGCTGCTGGCTCATATCAAGCGGCAGCATTCAGGTGGCTGATCTCAACCGTGGCTTCGCCCTTTTCACTGCTGGCCCAAACTGTGCCGTCTTGCACGTTCAGGTTGATGGTCATGCCACGCTCGGCCAAAGCGGCCAAGGCATCCGTGCCGGCCACATCCAAGGCATAGACCTGTAGATTGCGCACGCGGGTCAGTTTGTCTTTAATGCCATTCCACCAAACGGATACGTTGCGGCCATAGGCCACGACGGTCACTTTCTCTGCCCGCCCACAGGCCTTGATCAGACGCCGGTCATCCGGCAATCCCACTTCCAGCCAATGCAGCAAATTACCGCTCAGATCGTGTTCCCACAAAGCGGGTTCGTCTGAATCGCTCAAGCCGCGCGAAAAGCTCAAGGCTTCATCAGCCTGCACATACAAGCCATACGCCAGCAAACGCGCCATCAAGCGCTCTTCTGTCTCGGAGGGATGACGGGCCAAAGTCAGAGTATGACTGCCGTAGTAGGCGCGATCGTTATCGGCCACATTCAGTTCAACTTTATAAATCGTCGCGCGCAAAGCCATGGAGCGTCCAGCAAAAGAAACAGACAAAAAACTGGCCGCCCCCAGGACGGCCAGGAATTATTTCAAACCAAAGGTGATCAGAAAGGCAGTCGGTAGCCAGGCGACATTTTAGTCAGGCGGTAAGTGGTACCACCTTGATCGCGCAACACCAGATTGCGAGCGCTCAGGCTAACGATGTTGTAATGGTTTTGGTAAATAGGATCGCCCGGCTCAGTGGTGACACCATTGGATTCCTGGGTGCTGATCATCAGATCATTCCCTTTACGCGACCAGCAACCGCTTTCGCTCAGCCCTTGAGACGGTTTGTTGGGCCGTTTTACCTGTTCGGTATAGGCCATCGTGCCGTCTGCTTGCAAGGTGAACAACGTGCGCAGTTCACCGACCACGCCTTTTTGCCTATGCTTGCTAAGCCAGTTACCGGCCAGCTGATCGCCGGCTGCGGCAGGCTGACATGCAGGATGCACTGGCGCTGCCGCCACTGGCGGTTTCGCAGGTTCCGGGGCTGGTGATTTAACCGCGCAAGCGCTTAACAGCACTGTAGCCAACACAGCGACCCAGGAAGTGCGCCGCAGGATATTCGCCTTCATCATAGAAACCCGTCCTTCATGCTTACAAACCGACCCACTACAGGCCGCCGAATCCTGAATATTCTACCTGAAGGCGCTTGTTTTACCCCATAACAAGATGCATCAAAGTGGCAAGGGCAAGCGCGTCACATTCTTGATTTCACGCATGGCCACAATCGTGCGGGTTTGGCGCACCCCAGGCATGTTGAACAAGAAGCGGTGCAGGAAATCGTCGTAGGACTCGGCGCTGGGCACCATGATCTTGAGCAGAAAGTCCGCGTCCCCTGTTACGGCGTGACACTCCAGAATTTCCGGCGCATCACGCACGGCACGAATGAAGTTATCCACGATTTCACCTGAATGCCGGTCCAGGCTGATCTGGGTAAACATGCAACTTTGCAGGCCCACCTGACGCCGATCGACCCGCGCATAATAGCCCTGGATCACCTTGTTTTTTTCCAGGTTTTTTATACGCCGCCATACAGGCGCGGTGGACAAACCCACCTGCTCGGAGACCTGCTGAGCAGAGGCGCGCCCGTCCAGTTGCAAGGCGTCCAAGATTTTTAAGTCAGTTTTATCCATATTTGAATATTTACGAAATGAATATTTCAAAGAATAGGGAATACACGCAACTATAACGCAAAAAAATGCGAGGGCAGACTCTCTATCATGAACCTTATCTGGAGGTTTCATCATGACGCAGTCCGTCGACACTCAATACAAGCTCAGCGACAACCTGACCGCACAGTCAGGTCGCATCTTTTTAACTGGCACTCAGGCCCTGGTGCGCATGTTGCTTACCCAGGCGCGCCTGGATAAAGAACGTGGTTTGAACACTGCCGGTTTCGTGTCCGGCTACCGTGGCTCGCCATTGGGCGGCGTAGACATGATCATGTGGAAGGCCCAGAAACATCTGGATCAGGCCAAGGTCCGCTTTCAACCGGCGATCAACGAAGACCTGGCAGCCTCCATGATTATGGGCACCCAGCAAGCCGGCGAACGGGACGACCGCACCGTCGATGGCGTCTTTTCCATGTGGTACGGCAAAGGCCCAGGCGTAGACCGTGCGGGCGACGCCCTGCACCACGGCCATGCCGCCGGAGCCTCCCAACACGGTGGCGTCTTGATGATTGTGGGTGATGACCACGTGGCCTCATCCTCGTCCATCCCGCATGCCAGCGAACAATCCCTGATTGCCTGGGGCATCCCCGTGGTCAACCCCAGCTCGGTTGAAGAATACGAGCGCTTTGGCATCTGGGCCTGGGCCTTGTCGCGCTACTCTGGGTCTTGGGTCGCTTTTAAAGCCATCACCGAAACCGTGGAAAGTGGCCGCTCTTTCGAGATCAGCCCTTTGGACGACCTGGCCCCCGCCTTGGCAGATAGCCAAGGTGGTCAGCATCCGTATGACCCGAGCAAGTTTCTGACCCCTGCCATGGAAGGCACCTTGGATGCCCGCCTGGATAGCGTGCGCGAATTCGCCCGCAAGTACAGCCTGGATCAAATCCTGAACGCCGCCCCCGACGCTCGTATTGGGATTGTGTCAGCAGGTAAAGCGACACTGGATGCGCTGGACGCCTTGGAGCAGCTTAGCGGCCTGAATGATCTGCCCGCGATTCGGCATCTGAAAATCGGCCTGAGCTGGCCCGTCAATCCGCAATCGCTGGAAAGCTTTATTGAAGGCCTGGACCACGTACTGGTCATTGAAGAAAAGGGCCCGATCATTGAGGACCAATTAAAGAATCTGCTCTTTAACCGCGCCCAGCGCCCTACCGTGTCGGGCAAGCGTGACATTGAAAATGAAGTCCTGATTCCTGCTGATGGCCAGTTAAGCCCTGCCCGTGTTGCCGTTGGCCTGCGTCGTTGGCTAGGCCGGCACGCCAATGTGCAATTGCCAGCCTGTACCGTGCAGAACCTGGCGCCTATCGACACCAATGGGCTGACGCGCCGCCCCTACTTCTGTTCGGGCTGTCCGCACAACACCTCCACCAAAGTGCCTGAAGGCAGCCAGGCCATGGCCGGTGTGGGCTGTCACTATATGGCGACCTGGATGGACCGCAAAACGCGCGGCCTGACGCAGATGGGTGGCGAAGGCACGGACTGGGTGGGCCTATCCCCCTTTATCCAAACCGGTCACATGTTCCAGAACATGGGTGAAGGCACTTACTTTCACTCCGGCTACTTGGCGATTCGTCAGGCAATTGCTGCAGGCGCCAACATTACCTATAAAATCCTGTTCAACGATGCCGTCGCCATGACAGGCGGCCAACCCGTTGACGGCCCTATTTCCGTACCGCGAATTTGCCAGCAAACCATAGGCGAAGGTGCTCGCCGCGTAGTCATTACCACCGACGAACCTGAACGCTATCGCGGTGTGAGTCTGCCTGATGGTGTGGTGGTTCATCACCGCCGTGAATTGGATCGCTTGCAGCGCGAGCTGCGCGAAATCACCGGTGTCACCATCCTGATTCACGACCAAACCTGCGCTGCAGAAAAACGCCGCCGTCGCAAAAAGAACGAATATCCCGATCCGGCACGCCGCCTCTTCATTAACAAAGCGGTCTGTGAAGGCTGTGGTGATTGCGGTGTGCAATCGAACTGCTTGTCGCTGGTTCCTGCAGAAACGCCGGAAGGCCGCAAGCGCCAGATCGATCAGTCCAGCTGCAACAAGGATTACTCCTGCGTTGAGGGTTTCTGCCCCAGCTTTGTGTCCGTGATGGGCGGCGCCTTGCGCCGTGGTGACCAGAACGGCCAGGCCGATATGAAAGCCCAGTTGTTGGCCAAGCTCGATAGCCTTCCCCAGCCCGCGACTCAAGCCAAGGACTGCAATGTCATCGTGGCCGGTGTGGGTGGTACAGGCGTGATTACGATTGGTGCCGTGCTTTCAATGGCAGTGCACCTGGAAGGCCGCTCCAGCTCCGTGCTGGACATGACGGGTCTGGCTCAAAAAGGCGGTACGGTGATCAGCCACATCCGTCTGTCTGCCAGTAAAGAAACAACGGGTGCCGTGCGTGTTGATCCCGGCCAAGCAGATCTGGCTATCTTGTGTGACGTGGTCGCTGCCGCTCACCCCAATGCCTTGTCTTGCCTGCGCCCCGGACATACCCATGCACTGATCAACGAGTACCTGGCACCAACGGCAGAATTTACCCGCAACCCCGACGCCCCCCTGGATGCCCAGCATCTGCTGAGCCAATTGAAAGCCACCGCCGGTGACAATCAAGTACATTCAATCAACGCACACCAAGCAGCTACCTTGCTGTTTGGCGACAGCCTGTTGTCGAATATGTTGTTGATGGGCATGGCCTGGCAACAAGGTTCCATGCCGGTCAGCAGCGCCGCCATTGAGCAGGCCATTCGCCTGAACGGCGTTGCGATCCAAGCGAACCTGGACGCCTTTCACTTGGGTCGCGTCCTGGCGCACGATCAAAAAGCGCTGGCCAGCTTGCTGGCTCCGGCCGCTCAGGTCGTGACCTTGCAACGCCGCGAAACGCTGGAACAAATCATGCAGCGTTGCGTCCCGAACCTGGAGCAATATCAAAACGCTGCTTACGCCCAGAATTTCTCCAAAACCATCAATGCCTTGCACGAAGCCGAAACAAAACTGCGCCCCGGCCAGCGTCCCGTGCTGACTGAAAAAGCCGCACGCAGCTTGTACAAACTGATGGCTTACAAGGATGAGTATGAAGTGGCCCGCTTGTTCAGCCACCCTGCTTTCCGCAAAGATCTGGAACAACAATTTGAAGGCGACTTCTCTTTGCGTTTCCACTTTGCACCGCCTTTGCTGGCACGCCGTGACCCGGCCACAGGCCGCCCTCGCAAAATCACCTTGGGCCCACGTACTGCTACCTTGCTGCGCTGGATGGCCAAAGGCAAAGGCTTGCGCAACACGCCGCTGGACCCATTTGGCTACACCCATGAGCGTCGTATGGAACGTCGATTCTGGCGTCAGTTCCAGAACCTGCTCAACACCTTGAGCAAGAACCTGGATCAAGCCAACTATTCGACCGCCCTGGAGCTGGCTGATCTGCCTCAGCAACTGCGCGGCTTCGGCCCTGTCAAAATGGAATCGGCCAAACAATATGAAGAGCGGTTTGCGCAGTTGTCCCAACAGCTAAAACACGCCGGCCCCTCCATCCAGGCTCAACCAGCTTAAGCCTTATCGGCCTTTGCGCTATAACCATTAACCTGCCCTTTAGCCCTGTTCATTCAGGGCTTTTTTTTGTTTGCTCGTTCTGGGAAAACACAGAAGCCATCCATTTATAAACTCATGCTTTTTAGTAGCGACTAAACACGTTTCATCTGTCGCGCAAAGCGTAGAAAATCAGGGACTTGGATAAGCTCGCCTTCACTCTTCTCATGCTCAGAACGCGTCTTATTGGAGACAGCCTGCACAGATTCGCAAATCCGTATGCCCCAAGCTATGATTAATGCTTGACTGTGTAGGGGCTTGCGTTAGACTTCTAAGCGTATAAGGTATCTACCTTAAACGCCTGCGTCATTTGAAAAAGGCCATTGCAGTTTTCCAGGCCAGGTCAAATGGGTGTGGACA
>SMEN01000250.1_pt1 | contig 26583 bp, 22 predicted proteins | sample 2456271 | NCBI WGS metagenome assembly SMEN01 (sample SAMN10132593, study PRJNA489261) | soil metagenome | isolation source: day1 control-loamy sand soil ammended with raw manure from dairy cow... | place: USA | collected 2015-04-01 | reverse complement strand
GCACTTGTTTTTGTCATCTTCTTGTCTTCACGAGGAAAGCTTGCTTTGACGTTATCCGTACTGTCATTCGTGCTCTATATAGCGCTAATGATTTATCAGAAGTACCATACGTTCGACGATATATTTTCGACTGCTTTATTTCTCGCGCCGATCTTTTGCTTATTAATATTTAGTGAAGTAATAAGGAAACGCTCTAGTAAGAAAATGGATCTTCAGTAAAACTTAAAATTGTGCTGTGAACAGCGCTAAAAACTAAAAATGGAATGCAGTATGAATGAATTGATTTTATATCTTGGTCTTGCGGTGTTTTTTATTGGCGGAATTGGTTTCCTTATTGCGGCCTTCAGGACAAGCATTTTATGGGGCCTTGCTGTCTTGTTTATTGCTCCAGTCGCCATCGTGTATTTAATTGTTCACTGGCAGGATGCTAAGGGGCCATTCAAAATACAGGTGATTGGTTTTGTGATTATGCTGATTGCCGCGTATATGAATGGTGGATTCAGCTCTGCTTATCTATAAAAAGTTGGTCTGGATAAATTACACTATTCTTGTAACACTGATTTTTCGAACCCCACAAGCAGCAGCGGTGCAGGGCTAAATATGTTTAGTATTGCGCTGGGTCCTAAGCCTTATCTAAAGCTGAGTTATTCATGAAAAAACTAATTATTTGGCTGTTGATCATTGCTGCCTGTTGGACGTTTTATAACCGCAGCGGCCAGGTTGAACTCGGGCCTGGGGTGATGGCTCCTGCAGTACCTATACAGCGAAATATAGATGCGCCGATAAGTCATCGTATAGATGACTACAATATTAGCGAGCTTGCGCAGTTCGATATTAAGGCGAAAGTGCTCGCAAAGAAAAACTATCATTTGGGTCGAGAGGCGGATCTGTCGCCCACTGACTTGGCGCTCGGCTGGGGCAATATGTCGGATGAGCGTATTCTTGGGCAGATTAAAATTTCCCAGTCAGGTCGGTTCTATTTTTGGCGGGTTGATTCGTTTCCAATCCCGCGCAATGAAATAGAAACAAGCAGTGCCAATATGCATCTTATTCCTGCTAACGAATCAGTAAAAAGCACCATCAAGAAAATACGACAAGGTGATCTGGTCGAAATATCGGGCAGTCTAGTCAATGTGATCTCCAACAATGGTGATTGGCGTTGGAGTAGCTCGTTGACTCGAAATGACACGGGCAATGGCGCTTGTGAGCTGATTTGGGTGAAAAGTCTGCGTATCGTGACGCCATAGTCGATTAAAGCTGTCGAGTTTAGGACTCAGCCGACTCAGCACTGTACTATGATGAATATCAGCAAGATTTAATTACAACCAGCTTGATAAGCCTGAGCACAATGTGCGTTTACGCCTCAGTAGCACCGGTTTACATGCGCAAAATATTACTCTTGAAGATGGCAGTGCTGCGGTTGATGTAGCTTACATTAACCAGCAGCAAGTGCATCGCGTTCGCGCCAAGCAAACAGTGATGGCCGGTTACAACATGATGATCCCGTACATGGTGCCTGAAGTATCAGAAGCGCAAAAAGAAGCGCTGCTACAGAATGTTAAAGCGCCGCTGGTGTACTCCAATGTGGTGATTCGCAACTGGCAGGCGTTTATGAAACTGGGCGTGCACAATATCTACTGCCCAACAGCGCCGTATTGCATGGTTAAGCTCGATTACCCGGTGAATATGGGCGGTTATGAGCATCCAGACTCGCCAGATAAACCTGTGGTACTGCACATGGTGTATGTACCTAACTTAGCTGGCAGTGCTTTACCTGCGCGTGAGCAATCGCGTAAAGGACGTTCGATGTTGCTGGGTATGTCGTTTGCAGAGCATGAAAAAATCATCCGTGAACAACTGCAAGACATGCTGGGGGGTTCAGGCTTTGATCATGCGGAAGACATCATTGGAATTACTGTCAACCGCTGGTCGCATGGCTACTCTTACTCGGTGAATACGTTGTTTGATGATGAAGACGAAGCCGAGGCAATCATTACAACGGCACGCCAGCCGATCGGTAATATCACCATCGCCAACTCTGATTCAGACTGGAGCCCGTATGCGCACTCTGCCATTGAGCAGGGCATACGCGCGGTTGATGAGTTAATCGCCATGCAAGCTGGAGGTGCCCAATGAGCCGCTCAACCTTAGCTATAACCTCATTACTGCTGGCATTATCAGCGCCGGCCATGAGTGCACAAGTTTCAGAAGGCCAGTACATTGCTATTTTGGGTGACTGCGTGGCGTGCCATACCACCAATAGTGACCAACCTTTAGCTGGCGGCATGGCATTTCCAACACCTGTGGGCGATGTCTACTCCACCAATATCACGCCAGATAAAACCCATGGCATCGGTGCTTACACCCTGGAAGACTTTATTAAAGTGATGCGCAACGGGGTTGCCAAAGAAGGCCATAATTTGTACCCAGCGATGCCTTATACCTCTTATGCAAAAATGCATGATGCGGATCTGGAAGCCTTGTATCGCTACTTGATGGATGAAGTAGAGCCGCAAGCGGTAGCGAATCGTCCTACAGATATTGTCTGGCCTTTGAGTATGCGTTGGCCTTTAGCTGTGTGGAAATGGTTCTATCATGACGACAGCCAGTTTGAGCCTGATAGTAAACAAAGTGATGAATGGAATCGTGGTGCTTACTTAGTTCAGGGTGCCGCTCACTGCGGTACTTGCCATACCCCGCGTGGTTTTGCCATGCAAGAGTTAGCGCTCGATGGTACTAATGATAAGTACCTAAAAGGTGCTGAGCTGGATGGTTGGTACGCTGGTGATATTCGTGGCGATCTGTATAGCCAAGAAGAGATGGTGGCGTTATTCAAAACTGGTCGTAGTGATAAGGAAGCTGTGCTTGGCCCGATGGCTGAAGTGATTACTCACAGTAGTCAGCATTTCCGAGAAGATGATTTAAACAGCATCGTCACTTACGTGAGAAGCCTCTCTACCACGCCTGTAACCGCGCCAACGCAACTGGCTCAAGCCAGCGAGTCAGCGAAAACCGATTATAAAATGTATTGCGGCACCTGCCATGGCAGTGATGGTGCAGGGCGCGATCATATTATTCCTGCGTTAGCTGGCAACAGCACAGTGCTTGCTGATAACCCTGCGAGTTTAGTAAATATCCTTTTGCATGGTGGTCAGACGGCCACTACGAAAGCGCACATTGGCTATAACATGCCTGCTTATGATTGGAAGTTTAATGATCAACAAGCGGCAGATTTGCTCAACTATATCCGTGCGTCATGGGGTAACCAAGGCGCGCCTGTCAGCGCACAAAACGTTAAATCTCAGCGTTAATACTGAGTGACTGGCAAAACTTACGGGTAGGCATTGCGCCTGCCCGTATTTGTTTGAGGGTGACTCTGGATTGCTATTGTCTGTATAGGAAGTTTGCTTATATGATTTGAGTGCCGTGCAAATAGCAGAAATATTCTGTTTTCTTTAAGGAATGGAAGCTGAAGTGAAAAAAATATTTATAGTCATACTTGTTGTGATTGCTTTTCAGAAATGGGACGCAATAAATGCTGCGTTCTCGCCATCACAAAGCGCATCTAATACAGAAGCTCACAGCGTCATCCTATATGCCACTTCTTGGTGTGGTTATTGTGCTAAAACTCGAGAGTTGCTCAGCAAAAATGACATTAAGTATTTTGAGTATGATGTGGAAAAATCAGCAGAGGGCAGGGAGCAACGTAAAATACTAGGTGGCAATGGTGTTCCTGTTTTGGTCATCAATGGAGAGGTAGTTAAAGGTTACAATCCCACTAAAATTTTAGAGTTAGTGAATAAAAAAATATAGCCAGGGCTAGCAGCACAGATATATGAAATACCGATTCTAGGTTTTTTATTGAGTTTTAATTTTTCGTTAATTTAGCGTCATGCCTAAAATAGAGAATCTCATGGAATATAAAAAAGGCGACAGAGTCAAACATCCGACAATGGATGATTGGGGGCTTGGGGAGGTTCTCGAAAACAGCAATGGAGAAAAGCTTAGAGTGTTTTTTGTCGGTGCCGGCGAAAAAACTTTATCCTTGAAGCATGTGCAGCCTCTGCAGGTCGGTGCCAGTGAGTCGGCTCACCCTGTTTTAGATAATCTGAAAATCAGTAAATCTAGCAGTACTATTAAGTACCAAAGTTTATCGCAATCGATCAAGTTTTTTCTTGAGCAGTTTCCGCACGGGTTCTACGGCGACAAGTTCAATATGCATGAAAGGGGTTATAAAGATAAAGCCCACGCCTTGGCTAAAGATCTTTTGAGTGAAGAAGCATTTAGTGAGTTATTAAAAAGCGAAAACTTTGCAGAGATCGCCAAGCGTGCATTGAAAATTGTCAACGCAACAAACTTGATCTTCCCAAATGAAAAAATGTCTTTAAAGGATGCTTTGGTAGATGTCGATGCGCAGAAACACTTTGCGCATGTATTGTTTTCTTTGCTGTATGGCCAAGGGGATCTGGAGGAGCGGTTTGTTTCTTTTGCCACGCTTTTAGAAAATTTGAACGCTGCAAAGTGGACAACTGCCACGTACTTCTTGTTTGTAGTGCACCCATCCAAGTACATGTTTATTAAGCCAACCATCACGCAACACTCATCTGAATTGTGCGGGTTTGAAATCAATTACCAACCACAACTGAGCTGGCTGACTTATAAATCAGTATTGAGTTTTTCAGAGTATCTTTTCTCTCAGCTGGCAGAGCTTAACCCGAGAGATATGATTGATGTTCAATCATTCATGTGGTGCATTGCGCCAGGAACCTACGACGACCTTTAGCTTGCTTGGTGAGGCCTGCTGCTTGCGTGTTATATCTCTCAGCGCTGTATGCTGCTGTGAAGCTACATCAACGTCATGCGAATCATGAGCAAGCTTTCTTATCAATCTGCTGCCGGACTCGATTGAAGTGCATCATGGGTTTTATGATCTTTCAAAAACTGGGTCATCTGCTGTGCCGGCAATGGCCGGCATAGCAGGTAACCTTGCAGCTGATCACAGCCTTCTTCTGCTAGGCGGGCTGCTTGCTCTAGCGTTTCGACGCCTTCAGCGGTTGAACGTAGACCCAAACTTTTGGCGATAAATAACACAGCGGAAACGATGGCCGCATCCTTTGGATCAACCAGCATATCTTGCACGAAGCTTTTATCGACTTTGAGCTTGCCGATGGGCAATTCCTGTAAAACACTCAAAGATGAATAGCCGGTACCAAAATCATCCAATGAAATTGTCACACCCTTCTTGCGCATCGCATCCAGGTCTCTGATGACTTCTGGCTTGATCTTCATGATCGCGGTCTCGGTAATTTCCAGTTCCAGTTGCCAAGGCTGGAGCCCATTGTCAGAAAGCACTTGATCAACAATCGTGAGCAAGTCTTGCCGCTGTAACTGGATCGCCGAGACGTTAACCGAGACGCTGGCGTCAGTGAGGCCAACAGTGTGCCAAACGCCTATTTGTCGTCCAGCCTCGCGCAGAACCCATTCGCCAATCGGCAAAATTAAGCCACTGTCTTCGGCAATCGGAATAAATCTCTCAGGAGAAATAATGCCTTCTACTGGATCATTCCAGCGCAACAATGCCTCAAGGCCAACAATATGGCCTGTGGTGGTCTGAATAAGTGGTTGGTAATACAACTCTAGCTCGTTGTTTTTTAACGCGCGTCTGAGCCTGCCTTCGAGAGAAATATGTTCAAAGGCGGCAAGATTGTAGGACGCAGAGTAAAACTGGAAGTTATTACGGCCTTGCTCTTTGGCTTGATACATCGCGGCATCGGCGCGTTTGATCAGATCATCAACTTTTGTACCGTCATCAGGGAACAGCGAGATACCAATGCTACTGCCGCTATAGATTTCTTTATCATCGAAATGAAAGGGAGTTTTCATCATTTCAAGAATTCTTGAGCACACTCTGGCAGCATCGAGCGAACTATCGATTTTGGGTAGCAAAATAACGAACTCATCGCCGCCAAGGCGTGCCAGAAGCTCAGGGCTGCTTGAAGATTCGTGATGAATAAAGTCTTCAGCGCGCAATACAGAGGTGAGACGGACGGCCATTTCCTTCAGCAACTGGTCGCCGACTTGATGGCCAAGGGTGTCGTTGACTCGTTTGAAGTTATCCAAATCGAGAAACAACACCGCCATCTTGCCATTCTCGCGGCGGGCGTGAGAGATCATGTGCTGCAATGCTTCATGCGCTTGGAAGCGGTTGGGCAAACCAGTCAGACTGTCGTGATACGCCAGTCGCTCGATCTTAAGGCGTGATTTTTCTAAGTTACCGGCCATTTCCTGAAAGCTCAGAGCCAATTGCCCCAGTTCATCTTTTGATGATAACGAAATTTCTGGCATCAGATTGCCACGGCCGATTTCGCCAACAGCAATGATCAATTGTCTCAAGGGCTGAATCATCAGGGAGCTGATGGCGATCAGCATCGCGATAATCATAAGGACGATAGTCCCTAGAACGATCCAAGCGACAACCACGCCAAGACGCTGGCTTTCTTTGAGTAGCTCTGCCTCCGGTAATACACCAATCAACAGCAGGTCGTCGTGTAAGTAGCGCGCTGAGAGCAGGCTGCTAGATTCTAAATAGGGTGCAGGTACGAGATGTTTGCTCTCTTGGCTTGCTAAGGCTTTGCTTAGCAGTGTTGCAGATATCTGCTGACCCACTTGCGCAGGATCTGGGTGAATCAAAATCTTACCGTCTTTATTAACAATCTGCGTATAGCCGCTGTTGCCAATACGACTGGAAGTCACCTGTTCTGCCATGAAATCCAGTTGCATAGTCACTACGAGGTAGCCACGCAAGGTTGGTGTGCTATTAAGTGGGTCTTGAGTTGTTAAGTCGATCAGTTTGATCAGCTGAGTGAACTGCAGTGCGGCAGTATCGCTATCAGGTGGCGTTGAAACGTAGGTCATCGTTTCGCCTTTGAACTGCCTGAGCGCTTTGAAGAAAGGTGTTGCCGCCTCATTCTCACTGATATTGGCGATTGGCAGTAGAGATCTGCGAGCGTCCTCATAGCCATTGGGTAGCAAGAAACGGATATCGCTGTAGTCAGGGTAAGCGCGCAAATAACTGGTAAACAGCTTTAGCAGGGAAGGCAACATTAATACATAACGTTCTTCTTCGTCTTTGGTCAGTGCGTAGGCGCGCACCAGTGAGGCATTGGAGAATAGTTTGACGTTAGCTTTAGCAACATCCTGGTGCATCTGAAAGTTACGCGTCATTTGATCCATGAGCGTGGTCATTTGGCTCGAACTGCGCTCTATTGCCGTTGAGCGCAGTTGATCATAGGCAAGCCAGCCTAAGATCAGTAGCGGAATCACCGCTAGGGGGACGACGACTAATAAAACCTTGGAGTGTAAACGCATATGGGTAAAGTAGACTCAGTTAACGAGACGCGAAAAAATCGCGGCGCGGAGTTTCTGCGCCTGAGCTGGCAGACGCTGATTGATTTCCGATTTTTGCAGAGCCGCATGGCTCGGGTAGATCGCTACATTGTTTTTGAACTCAACAGGTAGGAGCGCTTCCGCTGCTAGGTTGGGCGTGGCGCTATAGACAAACTCTGCGAGCTGCGCTGCGATCTCTGGTTCGTTGAGGAAGTTTATGAATTGTTTAGCGCCAGCCTTATTGCTCGATGAGCTAAGAATACTGATGTAGTCTACCCAAATATTGCTGCCCTCTTCAGGCAGCACAAAAACAATCTCCTCGTGATGCTTTTGCACCATCAGAGCATAGCTGTTGTACATCATGGCAATAGCAACTTGACCTGTGACCAGGGCTGAATGCTCATCTCGTGAAACGTATTTGTAGGTTGTAACTGCTGGTGCTTGGGCTTGCAGTAAGGCTTCCGCCTCTTTGAGCTCTTGAGTATTGGTGCTGTTGAGTGAATAGCCTAGAGCCTTAAGGCCAACGCCTAGGAGGTCTCGAGTATCGCTAAACATCGCCACTTTGCCATGCAGTTGTGCGGCGGGTTGTAACAAGTCCATCCAGCTTGAAACAGGAGAAGGCACCAAGTCTCTACGGTAGGCAATGCCTATGGTGCCCCAGAAATAGGGTACAGCATAAACACTGGCTTCTTCGTGAGCATTACGCCAGCGTGGATCAATATGTTTTAGATTAGGAATGTCTTGCTCGTTGAGCGGTTCGAGCCAGCCTCGTTTGGCTAAGATCCGAATCGAGGTGCCATCAATAAGAGCCATGTCGAAACCTTTAGCTTCGGTTTCCACCAGAATCTCATCACGTGCTGCATCTGATTCAAAATAGATTTGTTTGACGGTGATGCCAGTGCGCTGCTTGAACTCATCTAGAATCAGTGGATCGATATAATCTGACCAATTGAGGAATGTTAGTTCGCTGCTCTGAACGGCTTGCACGGGTTGAATAATGAGAACTAGAGTTAGTGCTCTACAGAAGACTTTGCAGGTGTGTATGGCGGTTTTGTATTTATCCATAGTGACGACACCAGAGCTTGCTAATAAAAAAGACTGAAACTTAAATGTGTGAGTGGAGCTTTGCTTACTAGAAAGTATCAGCTCATAGAGCAATCAAATAAGTTTCCAAGCGAGTATAGAGTACGGTCTATTCTTACTCAGACGGTCGGCTCTTTAGCAACAGCTGTGGCTAATCAAGCTTTGGTGGTGCCGTGAAGTCCTTTTGTCAGTCAGTCTACCTCAGCAAGCAATAAAAACCTGTTACTCAGTAGACGATGCGAGAGAAAATTGCGGCACGGTTTTTTTGTGCTCGAGCAGGTAAACGTAGGTACGCCTCTGAGTTTTCAAGAGACTCTTGGCTCGGATAAATAATGGGATTATCTTTAAAATCTTGCGGCAGTAACTTTTGCGCCGCCAGATTCGGTGTTGCATAGTGGACATACATGGCTTGTCGCGCAGCTATTTCTGGCTCGTTAAGGAAATTGATGAACTGCTTAGCTTCTGCTTTTCTTGGTGAAGAACTCAGCACGCTTAAAAAGTCGGTCCAAATATTGCCGCCTTCCTTGGGAAGAACAAAAGCTATATTTTCATTGTGTTTTTTCAGCATGAGGGCGTCACCGTTGTACATCATGCTCATAACAATCTGGCCGGTTAATAGTGCCGAGTCATCGTTCAGCGAAAGATAGCGGTATGTTTTGACCGCTGGCGCCTGCGCGCGCAGAAGAGCCTCAGCCTCTTTGAGCTCTTTTTCATCGATGCTATTGAGCGAATAGCCTAGAGCTTTAAGCGCGATGCCAATTAGATCGGCGCTATCACCAATCATACTTATTTTGCCATGCAGCGCTGGCGTTGGCTGTAACAAGTCCATCCAACTGGAAACCGTAGAGGGCACGAGATCCTTGCGATAGACAATACCAATCGTGCCCCAGAAGTAAGGCGTACCAAAGGTTTTATTGTCTTGCGGTTCACTGCGCCAGTAAGAGTCAATGTGCTTTAGGTTGGGAATGCTCTGCTCATCAAGGGGTTCCAGCCAACCACGGTTGGCGAGGATTTTCATTGAAGCTGCATTCATTAGAGCAATATCGAAGCCTTTAGCATCTGTTTCGAGTAGCAGTTCGTCGCGTGAGGTATCGGAGTCGAAATAGCTTTGTTTGACTGTGATGCCAGTCCGTTGCTTGAACTCCAAAATAATTTCTGGATCCATGTAGTCTGCCCAATTGAGGAAGACCAGTTCCTTTGCTTGCACAGAACCTACAGTCGTAAGCAAAAACAGCGTGAGTAAAAGAGTTTTGGCAGCAGACATGGTTTCCCTCATGAGTGACCGATAACAATTGAGCTAAGGGGCTTTAGCTTGCAATTTTAATTTCACTGATTGATCTAGGTGCTGAGATTGGCCTTAAGTAGGCTCTGAATAAGCCACACAATCACCGCTAATGCCATTTTTTTTCAATCGTACAGGATAATGTGTTAACAAGATTCAAATGATCGTTCTCCTTAGTTGCATACCTAACAAAAAAATAAAGGGATTGGCTCTGCGCAGTGCTGCGGTTGTTTGACTGTTATGCAGTGAGATTCATGGGTAAAATAGCCCATCGGCTGCTAGGCTGAAAACTTTGTTGATGTCACTGAGTGACGCTGAAGAGGGTAGTTAGATGAGACTTTTACACACCATGCTACGGGTTGGCGATCTTGATGCTTCGATTGCTTTTTACACTGAAGTGTTGGGCATGCAACTGTTACGTCGTCGTGATTATCCAGACGGTAAATTTACCTTGGCTTTTGTGGGTTATGGTGATGAGGCCAGCAATAGCGTGATTGAGTTGACGCATAACTGGGGCGTGAAAAAATACGACTTGGGTGATGGTTATGGGCATATCGCTTTAGAAGTGGAGGATGTCTACAAAGCCTGTGAAGATATTCGTGCGCGTGGCGGTAAGATCACTCGCGAGCCAGGACCGATGATGCATGGTTCAAGTATTTTGGCTTTTGTTGAAGATCCAGACGGTTACAAGATTGAACTGCTGTCGCCTAAGCGTGGTGATTGATAGTTGATGAGTGCTGCGCTGTTGCTGTGAGGAGCGTAGCCATGGATGGCAAGGCGCGGGAGTTGAACCCTAGATGGGTTCATCGTTGGGTAAACAGTTACAGTGCAGTACGGTTCACCCAGATCAATATCGGCAGTAGTTGAATAGAATAAAAAACGGGCGACTCTGTATGAACAGGTCGCCCGTTTTTAGTATGCACTGCCTTGCAGTGCATCGCTGTGGCCTTACAACGCTTGCGTGTTGTCTTGGGTATAGCCGCCACCTAAAGCTTTATACAGCTTGATCTCGCTAGCCAATTGCGCAAATTGTGTCTGAATACGCGCTTGTTGCGCATCAAACAATAAACGCTGGGCATCCAGCAATGTCAGCTGATTATCAATGCCTTCACGGTAGCGACGGTCAGCCAGAGCGTAATACTCTTCACTGGATTTAACCAAGGCATCGTGCGCGGCTAACTGCTGCGTATAGGTTGTGCGCTCAATTAAACCATCCGCCACTTCTTGGAACGCGGTTTGAATGGTTTTCTCGTAGCGTGCGACATTGATATCTTTTTGGATTTTGCTGTAATCCAAGTTAGCGCGTAAACGTCCGGCATTAAAAATTGGGATATTAATGCTTGGTTGAAACAGCCAAGAGCCACTGCCACCATCAAATAGTCCTGATAAATCAGGGCTTAAGCTACCTGCAGTAGCAGTCAGGCTGATGTTGGGGAAGAACGCTGCGCGTGCTGCACCAATATTGGCATTAGCGGCTTTCAAATTGAATTCTGCTTGCAGAATATCTGGACGACGCTGTAATAAATCAGCAGGTAAGCCAACTGGAACTTCGGCAAAATCAAACTGTTTTAAAGGCACTGGCGTGGCCAAATCAGCAGGAGTGTTACCACCTAAAAGCAAGTTCAGAGCATTGCGGCTTTGCACGCTTTGGCGTTCAAACTGCGCTAGGCTGACGCGAGCACTGTTAGTAGAGGTACGTGCTTGTTGTAGCTCTAAGGAAGAGGCGACTCCAGCATCGTAACTGCGCTCGACCAGTCGCAAGCTCTCCTCATAGGTGCTTAACGTCTCGCGTACTAACTTGAGTGTTTCTTGGTCTGCTTGCAGGGTAAGCCAAGCCGTTGCCACACTAGAAATCAAACTAAGTTGGGTACTGCGCTGTGCTTGTCCACTGGCAAAGTAGCTGGCCAAGGCTTGCTCGCGCAGGCTGTTTAAGCGGCCAAAAAGATCCACTTCCCACGCAGTCATCCCTAATGCTGCAGAATATTGACTGTTAATCGTGGAGTCGCCAGTTGGGCTCATATTGCCTGGAATACGCTGACGATTGGCGCCACCGCTGGCATCAATTGCAGGGAATAGCGCGCTACGCTGAATACGGTATTGCGCACGAAATGCTTCAACATTCAGTGCGGCAATGCGCATGTCACGGTTGTTTTCAAGAGCGGTTTCAATCAACTGCTGAAGAACCGGATCTTGGAAAAACTCGCGCCAATCAGGCAGCTCTGCGCCGCCTTGTTGATTCTGCACATCACTCCATTGTTCTGCAACTGGAGCTTCAGGCTGCTGGTAGTTCGGGATTAATGAACAGCCAGACAAAGCTGTTAATAACGCAACGGCTAGGGCAGTACGCTTCATTGCGCGTCCTCCTTTTTGTCTTCAGCTGTTTTAAACAGAGCGCTGACCGCGACATAGAACATAGGCACAAAGAAGATGGCCAGTACCATTGCCGTTAACATACCGCCAATTACACCTGTACCAATTGCATGCTTACTACCCGCTCCGGCACCGGTAGAGATAGCCAGAGGTGTCACACCAAGGATAAAGGCCAGCGAGGTCATAATGATCGGTCGCAACCGAATACGGCTGGCTTCGACTGCAGCAGCAGCCAAGCTCATGCCTTCTTCATGCAACGATTTGGCAAACTCCACAATCAAAATGGCGTTACGTGCTGATAAACCAATGGTGGTAAGTAAGCCAATTTGGAAGTACACGTCATTGGATAAGCCGCGTCCGTAAGTGGCCAGCAGCGCACCTAGAATACCTAGTGGTACAACCAGCATTACAGAGAAGGGTACAGACCAGCTCTCATACATCGCCGCTAAACAAAGGAATACGACCAGTAACGATAGAGCATACAAAGCAGGAGCCTGGTCACCAGACAGCCGTTCCTCGTAGGATAAACCGGTCCATGCCATACCTACGCCAGTGGGCAGTTTCTTAGAAATCTCCTCAACTGCAAGCATTGCATCACCGGAACTATAACCCGGTGCTGCGCTACCGAGAATCTCCATGGCAGGTACACCATTGTAGCGTGACAGTTTCGGTGAGCCGTAGGTCCACTCGCCGCTGGCAAAGCTATTAAAGGGGATCATCTCGCCTTTATCATTGCGCACATACCATTTCGCCAGATCTTCAGGATTCATCCGTGCATCGGCTTCGGCTTGCATAAAGACTTTTTTCACTCGACCCCGATCAATAAAGTCATTCACATAGCTACTACCCCAAGCCGCTGATAGCGTTTGGTTGATAGCATCGAGTGATAAGCCCATAGAGCTGGCTTTTTCATCATCAATGATCAGTTTATATTGCGGCTCATCACGCAGGCCGTTGGCACGCACTTGGGTTAAACGAGGATCTTCGTTTGCTAGTTGCACAAACTTATCACGTGCTTCGCTTAATACTTCATGACCTACGCCGGCGCGGTCTTGTAAGAACATATTAAAGCCAGTGGCGTTACCCAGTTCCATCACTGCTGGTGGTGCAAAAGCAAACACCATGGCATCACGGAAGGAGAAGAAACGCATCTGCGCACGCTGTGCTAGCGAGAACACACTTTGGTGCTCAAGGGTGCGCTCTTCCCAAGGCTTCAGACCAATAAACGCCATACCTGAGTTCTGTCCACGACCGGCAAAGTTGAAGCCAGTGATGGCAAACACTGAGCGCACCGTATCGGATTCTTCAGTCAGCAGGTAATCACGCATTTTACTGACGACATCATAGGTGCGTTCAGCAGTGGAACCGGCAGGTGTTTGTACTTGAGCAAAGAGTACACCTTGATCTTCTTCGGGTAAGAACGAAGACGGGATCATGGTGAACATCCAGCCCATGATGGCGATAATGACCACATACATCAGCAGATAAGGTGTTTTGCGGCGAATCATTGCGGCAACACCTTTCTCATACTTGTTCACGCCGCGTTGGAAGCTGCGGTTAAACCAACCGAAGAAACCGCGCTTTTCGATGTTGCCACCTTTCTTAATCGGCTTAAGCATGGTGGCGCACAATGCGGGAGTAAAAATCAATGCTACCAGTACTGAAAGCACCATCGCAGAAACAATAGTTACCGAGAACTGCTGATAAATCGCACCAGTTGAGCCTTCAAAGAAGGCCATCGGAATAAATACCGCCGACAACACCAGACCAATACCGACCAGCGCGCCTTGAATCTGTCCCATGGATTTACGCGTAGCTTCCAGCGGTGACAAACCTTCTTCTTCCATTACGCGTTCAACGTTTTCCACCACAACAATGGCGTCATCCACCAGCAGTCCGATGGCCAAGACCATAGCGAACATCGTCAGGGTGTTGATGCTGTAACCAAACGCAGCCAATACGCCGAAGGTACCGAGAATAACCACTGGCACAGCCAAAGCGGGAATTAAGGTTACGCGCAGGTTCTGCATAAACAGATACATGACCAAGAACACAAGGATAAAGGCTTCGATAAGAGTATAAATAACCCCTTCAATCGAAGCAGAGATCACCGGTGTAGTGTCGTATGGATAAACAATTTTCATTCCTTGCGGAAAGAAAGGCTCGAGTTCGGCGAGGGTTGCACGCACGGCGCGAGCGGTATCAAGGGCGTTGGCACCGGTAGCCAACTTGATACCAATCCCTGTTGCCGCTTTACCGTTATATTCAGCGTTAATGCTGTAGTTTTCACCGCCCAGCTCAACACGCGCCACATCTTTCAGGCGGACTTGTGAGCCATCTTGATTAACTTTGAGCAAGATGTTTTCAAATTGCTCAGGCGTTTCGAAACGGGTCTTACCAATAATGGTGGCGGTCAGTTGCTGGTTTGGCGATGCGGGTAGACCACCCAGTTGACCAGAAGACACTTGTACGTTTTGCGCGCGAATTGCCGTCGCTACATCGATCGGCGTCATCGCAAAGTTGGTCAGTTTGATTGGATCCAGCCAAATACGCATCGCGTATTGAGCACCGAAAATCTGGAAGTCACCGACACCTTGGGTACGTGAGATCGGGTCTTGGATATTAGAAACGGTGTAGTCAGCCAGGTCATACCTGTTCATGCTGCCGTCTTCAGAAATAATCCCGACAACCATTAAGAAGTTTTTGGCTGACTTAGTGACGCGAATACCTTGCTGCTGCACTTCTTGTGGGAGTAGCGGAGTGGCCAGTTGCAGCTTGTTCTGCACCTGAACTTGCGCGATATCTGGGTCGACATCCTGCTCAAAAGTAATGGTAATGCTCATGCTGCCGTCGGAGTTACTTTCCGAGGAAATATAGCGCAAGCCGTCAATACCATTCATTTTTTGCTCGATCACCTGAACCACGGTGTCTTGCACTGTTTGTGCTGAAGCACCTGGGTAGCTTACAGAGATGCCTACTGCAGGTGGAGCAATACTTGGGTATTGATTGACTGGCAATTTAAGAATCGCCAGTCCGCCAATCAACATAATTACCAGGGCAAGTACCCAAGCAAAGATGGGGCGGTCGATGAAGAAATTCGACATGAAAAGATTCCCTTATTGAGCTTGCGGTGCAGTTTTTTCAGAAGATGTATCTGCTGCAGAAACATTGCCAGCAGGATACGGATCGACAGTGGCACCTGGGCGAACAAACTGTAGTCCCTCAGTGATTAAGCGATCACCTGCTTGTAAGCCTTCGTTGACTAACCAGTAATTGCCTGAGGTACGTTCCGCTTTTAGCATGCGCACTTCAACTTTATTGTCAGCGTCGAGCACCATCGCCATTGCCTCACCTTTGGGGTTACGGGTGATGCCTTGTTGTGGCGCTAGAATAGCTTGGCTTTGCACGCCGCTGATTAAGTTGGCATAGACGAACATGCCTGGCAGTAGTAAGCCATCAGGGTTTGGGAAAACCGCACGCAAGGTGACTGAACCGGTGCTGGCATCCACGGACACTTCGGAGAACTCTAGTGTGCCTTTGTGTGTGTATTCACTGTTGTCTTGTAACTTCAGAGTTACTTGAGCCGCATTCTCGCTGGCTTTTTCCAGTTGACCACTGGCCAGTTCACGGCGTAAACGCAGCAGGTCGTTAGCAGACTGAGTGACATCGACATAAATAGGGTCGAGTTGTTGAATAACTGCAAGCTCTTGGGCTTGGCCATTGGTGACCAGAGCCCCTTCGCTGACCGTAGAGCGACCAATGCGACCAGAGATCGGCGCTAGAACACGGGTATAGCGTTGTTCGATTTTAGCGCGCTCAAGTGCTGCTTCAGCCTGTAAACGATTGGCTTGTGCGTCATCGTATTGTTGGCGGCTAACTGCGCGCTCTTCGACCAGCACTTTATAACGCTCAGCTAAAGAGCGAGAGGCGAGCAAGCTGGCTTGCGCGCTTTTTAAATTAGCTTCATACAGCGCTGGATCAATTTGATACAGCTGTTGATTGGCTTTAACGTCACTACCTTCTTTAAATAAACGTTTTTGCAATATACCGTTTACTTGTGGGCGAACCTCGGCAATACGGTAGGCTGCTGTGCGTCCAGGTAATTCGCTGGTTAGCGTGTAGGACTGAGATGACAACGTGACGATGCCTACTTTGGGAGCAGGCTGTTGTTGGCTGGCTTGCTCGGCCTTCTGCTCACAAGCGCTAATCAGTAATGCACAAGCAAGAGTAAGGGAGGCAGCAGTAGTGCGCGATGAAAGGCGGGTCATAAATTCTTCCTAATAAGCATCTTTTTAGCACTGCACATTAAACGCACGCAAATACGAATGCAGTCGGTGCCTAATTATGCACTGCTTTAGAAGTAAAAGCAGTGCGTTTTCATTCAGCCGAGTAATATACATACATTGTTGTATGTTGGTAAGCGGTTGCCCTGTCTTACAATCGACAACCGCAGGGCAAATTGTAATATTTTGTTTGAAATACTTTGTGTGATATTGAAAAATATTCAAATTAACTTGGGTAATAAGGCTGTTTATGACTCCTGCTATCGCTTTAGTAAAGAAAATGCGCATCAACCACGCTGTGCACAGTTACAGTCATGACCCGCGAACAGCCTCCTATGGTTTAGAAGCGGCTGAGCAATTAGGTTTAGCTGCAGAGCGCGTTTACAAAACGTTGTTGGTTAGTACTGAGAATGCAGAATTGTTGGTGGCTTTAGTTTCGGTAAATGCACAGTTGAATTTAAAAGCCTTGGCGGCAGCAGCTAAGGTCAAAAAAGTAGAAATGGCTGACCCTCAGCGAGTGGCGCAGAAAAAAGCCTTACGCACTTTTGTTGATCGCAGTGCTGCTGAGCATGCCACTATTTATGTCAGTGCGGGGCGCCGCGGCTTGGAAGTTGAGTTAAGCGCAGATGACTTGCTAGCTTTAACCCACGGGCAGTTTGCCGAGATTGCCAGTCTTGGTCATTGATCTTTTATTGCTCTGAGCGCTTCTTGTTGTAAATCAAGAAAAGCCAGGGAAACCCACAAAGAGCAGTGAAGCCGCGCGCGTAAGGCATTAAGGTATGCACAGCCAGACCTCGATCAACACAAGGCTTGTTATTGTGTTTGCAGGTTTAACGGATTGTTTCCTCAGGAGCAACGCATGCTTTTTACTCATCCTGTTGTCGCTAGCATTTTACAGCATCCATTTTTCAAACACTTGAGCGCTGAAAATCAAGAGCGCTTGATTAGCCAAAGTCATGAGCAACAATGCCAGTCGGGTGAGTTATTAATTCGCCAAGGTCAGCCGGCTGAGCGCTTTTTCTTAGTGTTAAAGGGCCGGGTTAAGCTCTATCGGATTTCTGCTGATGGTCAAGAGAAAGTGGTCGAGATCATTCAGGCCGGGCAAACCTTTGCTGAGGCTGTGATGTTTATGCAGCGTTCAGAATATCCAGTGTGCGCGGAAACCTTAGAAGCTGTTCAGTTGATCAGCTTTCCTAATCGTTTGATGCTGACATTGCTGCAAGAAAACCCGCAAGCCTGTTTGCACTTGCTTGGGCACATGAGCATGCGTTTACATCAGCGTTTGGGCGAGCTAGAAACCTTGACCTTACAAAATGCCACTCAGCGTTTTGCTTTGTATCTGATTCAGCAACTGGAAGATCGTGCGCAAGAAACCGTAGATATTGAGTTGCCATTACCTAAACGTTTGATTGCTGCGCGCTTATCCATGCAGCCAGAAACTTTGTCGAGAATTATGGCGCGCTTAAATCAAGACGGTTTAATTGAGATGCGAGGCCGCAATATTCATATTCCGAGTATTAGCAGTTTGCTCGCGCCTTTTGCCTAGCGCGGCACTAGCCTTTTATTGCTCTTAAGCGTCTGAGTTAGTCATTGCGGCGCTCGAATGTGCTGAACAGTGTGCTGATTTCTTGCCACAGCGCTGCTGTGCCTAAATTAGCGCTGCGCTCTGCCAGTTGTCCATCCAGCATGCTTTGCGTGCGTACATGTTGCACAACAAAGTGCGCCACCCCTGCAGTGCTTAAACGACGAGCCAGCTCCAGTAAGCGCTGTGGGTCAATCAAATCCCAATGCACGGTCGTGCGGCACTCATACTTGACGCCACTGGCCAGCAGTAATTCTAAACACTGCCAGTTGGCTTGGCCGCTGCCGGATACGCCAGTAATCAGTTGGGTGTCTTCTTCTAAGGCTTTAATATCAAAGCCCACCCAGTCGCAATAGGGTAAAACCCGCTGCAGTGCTTTAGGGTTAATCCCCGCCGTATGTAAGCCGACTTTAAAGCCGAGATTTTTGACCTCTTGCATCGCCGCTTTAAGGTCGTGTTGCAAGGTCGCTTCACCGCCGCTAAATACGACCGCTTCAAGCAAGCCTTGGCGGCGCTGTAAAAACTCTAGAATACTGTCCCAACTGTGCATCTGCTGCGCACGCGGTGGAATTAAGTCGGGGTTATGGCAATAGCGACAACGCCATGCACAACCTTGGCAAAACACCACGCAGGACAGATGGTTTGGGAAGTCTAAAGTGGTCAGGGGCACGAAGCCCCCAACTCTGAGTTGATCAGCCATGCTTAGGCGGACTGACGCTGGGTTGGCTGCTCATTAAAATGCATGCGCTCACGGTGTTCAGATTGCTTGCCTAGGTTGAAAGCGCTGACTGGACGATGGTAGCCCATCACTCGGGTCCAGACTTCACAACGTTGACGTTGTTCTTGCGGCAGTTGATTTACAGTTTGCATAGGTCTTTCCTTTTAGTTTGATGCAGGGCATCGGATCAACGCGCTGCTGTATAAGTGGCGCGTTGGCTTGCTCAAGTGGTCTTAATGGACGGCCTTGAGATGTTGAGCACGTTGCTGCTCTTGCAACAGCGCTTCGTCACATTTCGGGCAGAACTCATGTTCACCCGATAAATAACCGTGCACTGGGCAGATGGAGAAGGTTGGGGTAATGGTTAGATAAGGCAGACGAAAGCGTCCCAAGGCATTGCGCACCAGTTTTTTACAGGCTTCAGTAGAAGAGATTTGTTCAGACATATACAAATGCAGCACTGTACCGCCGGTGTATTTGCATTGCAGTTCGTCCTGCAGTTCTAAGGCTTCAAAAGCATCATCGGTAAAGCCTACAGGCAACTGCGATGAGTTGGTGTAGTAGGGCGCATCGAAGCTGCCGGCCTGCAGAATATCGGCAAAGCGTTTTTGGTCTTCTTTAGCAAAACGGTAGGTGGTGCCTTCTGCTGGCGTGGCTTCCAGATTGTAGAGGTTGCCGGTTTCTTCTTGGAAAGCGACTAAACGATCACGGACATGGTCGAGCATCTCCAGTGCCATTGTGCGTCCGTTAGCGGTGTGCATGCCCTCGGTATCGCCGGTGTAATTGCGCAGCATTTCATGCAGGCCATTCACGCCAATGGTGGAAAAATGGTTACGCAGCGTACCAAGGTAGCGTTTGCTGTATGGATAAAGGCCTGCGTCCATGTGGTGTTGAATCACCTTGCGCTTCACTTCCAGGCTGTCTTTGGCCATTTCCAATAGATTGTCGAGACGGCGATACAGACCAATCGGGTTGTTTTTATACAGATAACCTAAGCGTGCGCAGTTGATGGTGACTACGCCCAGTGAGCCAGTTTGTTCCGCCGAGCCAAACAAACCACCGCCACGTTTGAGCAGTTCACGCACGTCCAGCTGTAAACGGCAGCACATCGAACGGACTTGGTTGGGCTCCAGTTCTGAGTTGAGGAAGTTTTGGAAGTAAGGCAAGCCATAGCGCGCGGTCATTTCAAATAAGCGGTTGGCGTTCTCGCTGTCCCAAGGGAAGTCATGGGTGATGTTGTAGGTTGGGATTGGGAAGGTAAAAACGCGGCCTAAGCCATCACCGGCTTGCATGACTTCGATGTAGGCTTGGTTGATCATCTCCATTTCTTCTTGCAGATCACCATAGGCGAAAGGCATTTCTACGCCGCCGATGTAGGGGATTTGCTCGCGTAAATCGTCTGGGCAGACCCAGTCAAAGGTCAGGTTAGTAAAAGGTGTTTGCGTGCCCCAGCGTGAAGGCACGTTGAGGTTATAAATAAACTCTTGAATGTCTTGGCGCACCTGCGCGTAGCTGAGCTGATCTTTGCGAATAAAGGGCGCAAGGTAGGTATCAAAGGAGCTAAAGGCTTGCGCACCGGCCCATTCGTTTTGCAAGGTGCCAAGAAAGTTGACCATTTGCCCCAGCGCGCTGGATAGGTGTTTCGGTGGTCCGGCTTCAACACGGCCAGGGATACCGTTAAAGCCTTCGTTGAGTAAGGTGCGTAATGACCAGCCAGCACAATAACCTGCGAGCATATCCAGGTCATGAATATGCAAATCAGCTTCACGGTGCGCTTCACCAATTTCGGGGCTGTACACCTCGTTGAGCCAGTAGTTGGCGGTGACTTTGCCGGACACGTTAAGAATTAAACCGCCCAGTGAATAGCCTTGGTTGGCATTGGCGCGCACCCGCCAGTCTTCACGGGATAAGTACTCGTTCATGGAGGAAGCAACATCGACCAAGTTTGTACGATCACGGCGCAAGCGAGCATGTTGTTCGCGGTACACAATGTAAGCGCGTGCGGTACGGAAATGCCCAGCGGCCATTAACGATGTTTCGACACAGTCTTGGATGTCTTCAACATTGAGTGCGTTGTGTGACGATAAACTGTGCAGTACCTGTTCGCAGAGCTGAGCGGCAGCTGCTGGAGTAAACTCGCTGGTCGCGCGTCCTGCTGCAGTAATCGCGTGCAGGATTTTTTGCGCATCAAAAGGTGCATAACTTTGATCGCGTTTGCGAAGCTGGCGGGTGCTGGGTACTGCGGTTAAGCTCGGCATGGAAAACCTCTAAATACATTATGTAGTGTTTATATATATCTGTAGACACAAGATGTAGTGCAAGGTACGTGACGAAAGCGGGTTTTAAATTGACCCGGGTCAATTCATCAAAGATAAGCTCGGTTTGTTGACGTGCCGCACAAAGAGCCACTGCAGAGTCGATAAAAAGAGTTTTTGCAGGCGCTGCTGGAGTGGCTGAGTGTGATTTAGATCGATGATTGTGATGACGCAGGGGCTGTTGTATCAGGCTGTTGCAACACATTGCGGGTACTTAGACGGACTGCTAAGCAGAGGCTTTACTGTGAGAGATAAAAGGGTGCAGTTTTAAGAGGCTGAGTGCAGATATCGACGTTTTAAGCAGGCCGTTACAGCGGCTGCATGAGCCCGCTGTAACTTAGGATTTCGATGGATTATGTGGTCGAACTGTAACGGCGCACACCGGTCATCGGTAAGCTGCTGTGCGCGGCAACCGTACCTGGTGTGGCAAAAGCCACGAGGTGATCGGCTGCGACTTCAATGCCTACATTCTCACCAAGAAAGTGATCAATATGGCTGGTAAAAATCGCTTCTAATTGGTTGCCAGTCGGCAGTTCTAAACGATACAGAGTCGCTGCGCCTAAAAAGGTTTTACCAATAATGATGGCCCTGAGCGGGCTCTCTGGCGAGTCGATAATGTCATCTGGACGCAGTAATACATCGACAGTGCTGCCCGCAGGCCAGTTGTAGGCACGGTTACCGCGGATTACGCCAAGTTCAGTTTGTACGCTGTCATTGGTGAGCATTTGCCCACGAATAAAGTAGCCTTGACCGACAAAGCTGGCAACAAAGGGCGTCAATGGTTCGTGGTAGAGATTAAAAGGTGAGTCCCATTGTTCGAGACGGCCTTTATTAAACACACCAATACTATCGCTCATGGCAAAGGCTTCTTCTTGGTCATGGGTGACCAAAATTGCACTGGTGCCACGGTGTTTAAGGATGTCGCGAACTTCTTGGCTTAAACGGCGGCGCAATTCGCCATCCAAGTTAGAAAAAGGTTCATCGAGCAACAGTAAGCGCGGTTCAGGTGCTAAGGCACGGGCTAAGGCCACGCGTTGTTGCTGACCGCCGGACAGTTCATGGGGATAGCGTTTACCCAGATCGCCGAGCTTGACCAATTCCAATAGTTCTTGGGTAATACGCTCCACATTGGGGTGTTTGCGAATGCCAAAGGCAATGTTCTTCTCAACACTCAGATGGGGAAACAGTGCGTAATCTTGGAACACCATACCAATGCGGCGTTTTTCTGGGGCTAAAGTAAATTTCGGTCGTGAAATCACCTCACCAGCCAAAGTGATTGAGCCTTTTAAAATAGGTTCAAAGCCGGCAATAGCGCGCAGAGTGGTGGTCTTGCCGCAGCCGGAAGGACCGAGCAGGCAGCCAATGTCACCGCTATTAAGGTGCAGATTTAACTGCTGCACTATCGGTTGATCGGCATAGCCACAACTGAGATCAGTGAGACTTAATAACAACCCGTTCTTATCCATGTTGGTACAGCGCTGGATTGATTAAAAACTCAAGCAAGGCTTTTTGCGCATGCAAACGGTTTTCAGCTTGTTGCCACACCACTGCACGGGGATCATCGAGCACATCCAAACTGACTTCCTCGCCACGGTGCGCAGGCAAACAGTGCATCAGCAGTACATCATCGGCAGCCAAGTCGAGTAGCTCTTTGCTGACTTGGAAGGGACGAAACTCGGCCATGCGCGCTTGCGCTTGATCTTCTTGGCCCATCGACGCCCACACATCAGTGCTGATCAAGTGAGCACCTTGCACCGCTTGCTGCGGATCATCAGTAATACTGACACGCTGACCCGCCCACGCCACTAATTGCGGGTCAGGTTCATAGCCTTTAGGGCAAGCAATGCGTAAGTTAAAGTCAAACTGCACCGCAGCTTCGATATAGGAGTTGCACATATTATTGCCATCACCGATCCACACCGCGGTTTTGCCTTGAATCGCACCGCGTAGCTCAGTAAAGGTTTGCAGGTCAGCAAGTAACTGGCAAGGGTGTAAATCATCGGATAAACCGTTGATCACTGGCACCGTTGCGTGCTTAGCAAACTCCGTCAAAGTGGCATGGGCAAAGGTGCGGATCATCACCGCGTCAAGCATGCTCGACATCACAATGGATGAGTCAGCCAGTGGCTCACCGCGGCCCAGTTGGGTGTCACGCGGTGATAAAAAAATCGAATGACCACCTAGGTGAAACATGCCTGCTTCAAAAGACAGACGGGTGCGCGTTGAAGCTTTTTCAAAAATCATCCCCAAGACGCGGCCTTTAAGAGTTTCCTGCGCTTGTCCGGTTTGGCGCTGGCGCTTGAGTTCAATGGCGCGCTGGATGATCAGCTGTAATTCTGTAGGAGAGCAATCCGTTAGTGACAAGAAGTGTCTAACGCTCATATTTTATAACCTTGATGAATGCTGAGGTATGCAAGTGCGGCATAAAAAACAGTAAAACCGCTACGGCTAAATAACATAAGCCCCGAATCTTATAAGGTAAAGGGGGCTCTGTGCAAACGCTGGCAAGCCTGCGCTTAGTAATCATACTTGGTGAGCCTGCTGGCTCGCTGTGAAAATAGCGCAATCGCGCAGAATTGGCTTAGATAAAGTCAATTGCTTGATTTGAGTTAATCTAAAGCAGAGCGTAACGCTAGGTTTTAGGCTAGAATACGCGCCAGGTGCCCAGCAATGAATGGGTGTAATGACTAAAATATGTGTCGAGGTGGATTGTGGATATCATCGAAACGATTAAAGAGCAGATCGAAAACAACGCGATTTTGCTGTACATGAAAGGCTCTCCAAACGCGCCGCAGTGTGGTTTCTCGCAGCGTGCGACCCAAGCTTTGATGGCTTGTGGCGAAAAATTTGCTTATGTTGATATTCTTGCAAATCCAGACATCCGTGCCAACTTGCCTGCGTATGCAAACTGGCCGACCTTCCCACAGTTATGGGTAGACGGCGAGTTAGTCGGTGGTTGCGATATCATCACTGAGATGCATGAAAGTGGCGAGTTGGAAAAAATCGTTAAAGCTGCAGCGGCAAAAGTACAAGCTTAAACAGTACTCGGCAGTCTTAGACTGCGCGCCGGCTGAAGCAAAAAGCCCCTACTCAGAGATCTGGATAGGGGCTTTTTTATTGCCTGTGAACTGTGCGTTAGCAGTTAAGCGCTGTTACGCATCGCTTCAGTATTGCTCGTGGCATTAGCGCTGGCACGGTTTAGGGCGCTGAAGAACGCACGAATGCTAGCCGTGGTGATATTGCTATCAATACCGACACCAAATACTGGGCGTTGGCCTGGTAAGCGCAGCTCAATATAGGCTGCAGCTTTAGCATTACTGCCGCTGCCAATTGCGTGCTCGTTGTAATCCATGATCTCCACGGCAACAGGCAAACTAGCCACCAAGGCTTCCAGTGGGCCGTTGCCACAACCGCTCCAGCTTTTAACCACACCGTCAGCAGAGACTTCCGTGGTTAATGTGCAAATGCCGTCTTCTTCTTGTAAACGATGCTTCTGCAGGGCGTATGGGCTTAAGGCCTGCAAATACTCGCTGTCTAGTAAGGTGTAAATTTGCGCAGCCGATACTTCCAAGCCTGAGCGGTCGGTTTCCGCTTTAATCACTTGGCTAAACTCAATCTGCATACGGCGTGGCAATTGAATGCCGTATTCCTGCTCCAGCAAATAAGTGACGCCGCCTTTACCAGATTGGCTGTTGACGCGGATCACTGCTTCGTAATCACGACCAATATCAGCAGGGTCAATCGGCAAGTAAGGGACTTCCCAAATACCGTCGACGTCGCGCTGGGCAAAGCCTTTGCGAATGGCATCTTGGTGCGAGCCGGAAAATGCCGTATGCACTAAGTCTCCCGCATAGGGATGGCGCGGGTGTACGGGCAGTTGATTGCATTCTTCGACAACTTTACGCACCGCATCAATATCAGAAAAGTCCAACTTTGGATCAACGCCATGGGTGTACATATTTAAGGCTAAGGTGACTAAGTCAACGTTACCAGTGCGCTCACCATTGCCAAACAAGCAACCTTCAACACGATCAGCGCCGGCCAATAAGCCTAATTCGCTTGCAGCCACGCCAGTGCCTCGGTCGTTATGGGTGTGCAGGCTAATGATCACGTGCTCGCGGTAATCAATATTGCGCGCAAACCATTCAATTTGGTCGGCATAGACATTGGGTGTGGCAACTTCGACTGTGGCAGGCAAATTCAAAATCACTTTGTTATCAGCGTTGGGTTGCCATACATCCAACACCGCATTGCACACTTCAACGGCAAACGGAGTTTCCGTGGCGCTGAAGGTTTCTGGTGAATATTCAAAGGTCCATTGGGTTTCCGGTTGCATGGCCGCGTATTTTTGAAACAATTGTGCTGCATGCACGGCGATGGCTTTTACACCGGCTTTGTCTTGGTTGAAGACAATGCGACGGAACGCAGGTGAAACCGCGTTGTACATGTGGACAATGGCTTTAGGTGCGCCTTTTAATGATTCAAAAGTGCGCGCAATCAAGTCTTCACGAGCTTGGGTTAGCACCTGAATCGTGGTGTCCTCAGGAATATGTCCGTCTTCGATCAACAAGCGCACAAAGTCGAAATCGGTTTGCGAGGCAGACGGGAAGGCCACTTCAATTTCTTTCACGCCAACCGCCACTAAGGTTTTAAAGAAGCGCAGTTTTTTTTCAGGGCTCATTGGCTCGATCAGCGACTGGTTGCCATCCCGTAAATCCGAACTGCACCAAATCGGTGCATGGGTGATGGTCTTATTTGGCCAGGTACGATCCGGTAAATTCAATACAGGATAGGCGCGGTATTTAGTGGCTGGGTTACTCAACATTGGCATGAGTTGATCCTTAATCGAAGTCAATGAAATACAACATGGCTTTAGCGCATACTCTGTGTGGTTATTTGCTCAATATGGCACGCGATACTGCATGTGGGCTGGATTAAATCTATGGTTATAGGTTTTTTATTGCAAGTAATGTTTTTAAATTGGTAGAAGTCATCTTTTTATTGTTTTTTATTGATTTTTTGTTGCTTTATTTTTAAGTTTTTAGGTTTTTATTGTTGATGGTGTTTTTCTGCGACAGACTGCCGCGCTAGTTGTACGCTGATTTGTGTGATCATTTATCAGCGATAATTTTTACTGGGATAGGGATGGAAGTAATGGAGTATCGGGCTTGATTAAGCAGGAGCGTAATCACGGCATAGCGATTTGGCTTGGCTTATTTGCCATGCTGATGATCCATGTCGGCCCGCTTATTTCTGGTGCTCAAGCATTAATAGTGATTGATGCAAAAGCTGTCCACACAGAATCTCCTCTGTACGAGCGGGCTACGCCCGCGACAGCGTTCTTACCCTTAGCATCAGATACAAAACACCACCAGCACGCCGTAATGCTTGTTGATGAGAGTACTCATTCACAAGCACAAGCTGAAAAAACCAGTGATTACCACGCGCTAATGGGACATCAGCCTGCGCCTGCTGGCGCGCCGCAATGGCTGACTAATTTAGAAATGTGTGGCTACTGTGATTTATTAACGGTCAGTCCGCCTTTGGTGTTAGCGCTGTTGCTG
>SMEN01000168.1_pt1 | contig 26608 bp, 24 predicted proteins | sample 2456271 | NCBI WGS metagenome assembly SMEN01 (sample SAMN10132593, study PRJNA489261) | soil metagenome | isolation source: day1 control-loamy sand soil ammended with raw manure from dairy cow... | place: USA | collected 2015-04-01 | reverse complement strand
GCGCCTTCCTGGATGGCGATCTCGAAGTCGCCGCTCATGCCCATGGACAGCTGGGTGAATTCCTCAGGGGCTCCGGCGGCCTGCAGCTCGGCAAGCGTCTCGCGCAGCAGGGTGAAGCTGGCGCGGATGGAGGCCTCGTCGGTGGTGTTCGCCGCCATGGTCATCAGGCCGACGGGCTTCAACCGGTCCAGCGGCTTCAGCGCGGCCAGCAGTTCCGCGGCTTCCGTTGCCTCGATGCCGGACTTCGACTCCTCCCCGGAGGTGTTCACCTGGAGGAAGACCTCCAGGGACCGGTCTTCGGCCTCCAGCCGGTTCTGCAGGGTTTCGGCGAGCCGGAGCGAATCAAGGGCATGGAACTCGTCGGCGAACTGCGCCACGAACTTCGCCTTGTTGCGCTGCAACGGCCCAATCACCGAGTAGCGCAGGTGCGGGTAGTCCTGCTTGAACTCCTCGTACTTGGCGTGCGCTTCCTGGACCTTGTTCTCCCCCAGCGTGTCCACGCCGGCGGCGATGGCCAGGCGCAGCCGTTCGGCCGGGATGGTCTTGGTGACCGGCAGCAGTCGCACCGATTCCGGGTCGCGGCCCACCGAGCGGGCCGCCCGCGCGATCCGCTCGCGCACCGCTGCCAGGTTGTGGGAGAAGTCCTCGGTGGTTGCCGCGTGGGCCGCGGCCGGTTGCGAAGTCAAAGCGCCTACGCCTCTTTCTGAAGATCACATGCAAAATGCCGGCGCCGAATCCACGGCACCAGCATTAAGCATAGGCAATTAAAACCTAGAACATCTGCCGCCAATTGGTCTTGGCCAGATCCAGCAGCTCATCGCCACGCCCGGACATGACGGTGCGAATGGCGTAGAGCGCGAAACCCTTGGCCTGTTCCAGCTTGATCGCCGGCGGCATGGACATCTCCTGGCGGTCGGTGACGACATCCAGCACCGCAGGCCCGTCGTGGGCCAGGAATTCCTTGACGGCTCCTTCCAGCTGGGACGAGTCGGCCACCCGGTAGCCCTTGAGCCCCGCGGCGTTGGCCAGCGCGCCGAAGTCCGGGTTCTGCAGCTCGGTGGCGTAGGTGACAAAGCCCGCGGCCTTCATTTCAAGTTCCACGAAGTTCAGCGAGGAGTTGTTGAAGACCACGACCTTGACCGGCAGCTTGTTCTGCGTCGCGGTCAGCAGCTCGCCGAGCATCATGGCCAGCCCGCCGTCTCCGGCGAAGGCGATGACCTGGCGCGAGCGGTCGATGGCCTGGGCGCCCAGCGCATGGCACAGCGCGTTGGCCATGGAGCCGTGGTTGAAGGAACCCAGCACCCGGCGCTTGCCGGTCATGGACAGGTAGCGGGCCGCCCAGATCACCGGGGAACCCACATCCGCGGTGAAGATCGCGTCGTCGTCCGCCGCCTGGTCGATCAGCCGGGCCAGGTACTGGGGGTGGATCGCCGCGCCCGGCTTGGATTCCGTGGCCAGCTCGTCGAGCTTGGCGCGGGTCTTGCGGTAGTGCTCCAGCGCGGTGTCCAGGTGCTTGCGGTGGGTCTGCACCGGCAGCAGCGCCGCCAGCGCGGCGGCCGTGTCCTTCACGGTGCCCACCAGCGGGACGTCCACCCGGGTGCGCCGGCCGATCTGCTCGCCGCGGATGTCCACCTGGATGATGGTCGCCTGCTGGGGATAGAACTGCTGGTACGGGAAGTCGGTGCCCAGCATCAGCAGCACCTCGCATTCGGCGATGGCCTTGGCGCCCGAGGCGAAACCGAGCAGTCCGGTCATGCCCACGTCGAAGGGGTTGTCGTATTCGATGTGCTCCTTGCCGCGCAGCGCATGCACGACGGGAGCAGCCAGCTTGTCGGCCAGGGCAATGACCTGGTCGTGGGCACCGGCGGTACCGGCTCCGGCGAGGATGGTGACCTTGCGCGAGGATTCCAGGATCTCCGCGGCGCGCTCCAGCTCCTGCTCGTCGGGCAGGATGCGCGGGTTGGTTTTCACGATGGCGTGGGTTTCGCTGCGCTCCATGGCCGACAGGGCCACGTCCCCGGAGATCACCAGCACGGCGACGCCGCGCTTCTCGATGGCCTCGCGCATCGCGATGCGCAGCATGCGCGGCATCTGCTTGGGGTCCGAGACCTGTTCGGCGTACACCGAGCAGCCGCGGAAGACTTCCACGGGATGGGTTTCCTGGAAGTAGCTGGAGCCGATTTCCTCGGTGGGGATGTGGGCGGCGATGGCCAGCACCGGAACCCGTGAGCGCTGCGCGTCGTACAGCCCGTTGATCAGGTGCAGGTTGCCCGGCCCGCAGGATCCCACGCAGACGGCCAGGTTCCCGGTGATCTCCGCTTCGGCCGCGGCGGCAAACGCGGCGGCTTCCTCATGGCGGTGGTGGATCCATTCGATCTGCCCGTTGACCCGCAGCGCGTCGGTCAAGCCGTTGAGCGAGTCCCCGGGAATGCCGTAGATCCGGCGGACCCCCTGGGCGTCGAGCTGGTCGATGATGTGTTCGGCGACGGTAGGCAAAACAGCTCCTTTGGAACAGTGACGGTGTCACTTTCACCCTACTCCCTACACCGCCGAGGGCTAAGTGTTCTTCGAGATACCCCGCTGCTTCTCAGGTCACAGGCGCTTGCGCGGGCAGCTCAGCCGGCGAACCCGGGCCAGTAGTGCGAGTCAGGCAGCGCGCGGGCCCCGAAGATGCCCTGCCCCACGCGCACCACGGTGGCGCCTTCGGCGATGGCCAGCTCGAAGTCGCCGCTCATGCCCATGGACAGCTCCGTGATCCGCTCGTCGGTCTCGCGCACGGTATCGCGCACCGCCCGCAGCGTCTGGAAGCAGCGGCGCACCGCCGCGTGGTCGGTGGAGAAGATCGCCAGGGTCATCAGGCCCTTGACGTGCAGCCGGTCGAAGGCCGGCAGCTGCTTCACGAAGCCGGGCGCAGCTTCCGGCGGCATGCCGAACTTGGACTCCTCGCCGGAGGTGTTCACCTGCACGAACACGTCCAGGGTGCGGTCCTCCAGCTCCAGGCGGCGTTGCAGCGCCTCGGCCTGGCGCAGGTTGTCCAGGGCCTGGAACTCGTGGGCGAAGCGTGCCACGTACTTGGACTTGTTGGTCTGCAGGTGCCCGATCACCGAGTACTTCAGCTGCGGCAGGTCCGCCAGCTCCTCGGATTTCTGCAGCGCCTCCTGCACCTTGTTCTCCCCCAGCCAGTCCACGCCGGCGGCGATCGCCAGGCGCAGCCGCTGCGAGGGCACGGTCTTGGTGACCGGCAGCAGGCGCACGCTGCCCGGCGCGCGGCCCGCGGCCTGCTCCGCGCGGGCGATCCGCTCGCGCACCGAGGCGAGGTTCGCGGCGAAGTCCGCCTGGGTCTGGGCGTGGGCGGCTGCGGAGGGGTGTTCACTCATGGTCCCATCCTACGACCGCGTCCGCGCTGCGCGGTTATGCTGGGTGCACAGATGACAGCCGCGCACCGGCTCGAATTCCGGCGCTGAACAGGAGCTCCCCATGACCAGCTTGCCCCCGGTCCCGCACCGCATGGCCAACACCGCAGACCTCGCCGCCCAGGCGGCCGGCCGCAACGGGGCGCTGTGGAAACTTGAACCGGGCCAGCGGGACCTGGACGCGAACGTGATCGCGCTGGCCCCGGGGGCCGAGATCGGCGAGCATGCGGGCCCGGAGCTGGACGTGCTGCTGCACGTGGTCGCCGGGTCGGGCACGCTGCACGGCGAGGGAACCACCGTGCAACTGGCGGTCGGCGACGTCGTCTACCTGCCGGCCAGGGCCCGGCGCCGCTTCGTCGCCGGCGAGCAGGGGCTGTGCTACTTCTCCGTGCACCAGCGCAAGAAAACCGTGGGGCTGATGCCCGCGCGCCGGCCCAGCGAGTCCTAGTCCTCCCAGATCCCTTCGGCCAGGAAGCGTTCCAGCACCGCGGTGTGCGGGGCCAGGCCCAGGCCCTGGTCAGCCAGCCAGTCGTCGTTGTAGTAGGTGTTGGCGTAGCGCTCGCCGGAGTCGCAGATCAGCGTGACGATGCTGCCGCGCTCCCCGCGCTGGAGCATGCCGGCGATGATCTGGAACGCGGCGTAGAGGTTGGTGCCGGTGGAGCCGCCGGCGAAGTAGCGGGTCTTGGCGCGCAGCAGGCGCATGGCGGCCAGCGAGCCGGCGTCGGGCACCTGGATCATCTCGTCGATGACCCCGGGCACGAAGGACGGCTCGACGCTCGGGCGGCCGATGCCCTCGATCCGCGAGCCCACGCCGGTGGAGTAGCCCATGTCGCCGGTGCGCCAGCCCTCGTAGAAGGAGGAGCCCTCGGGATCCGCCACGGCGACCTTGGTGTCGTGGCGCTTGTAGCGCACGAAGCGCCCGAAGGTCGCGCTGGTGCCTCCGGTGCCGGCGCCCACCACGATCCAGCTCGGGATCGGGTAGCGCTCCGCGCTCATCTGCGCGAACACCGATTCGGCGATGTTGTTGTTGCCGCGCCAGTCGGTGGCCCGCTCGGCGAAGGTGAACTGGTCCAGGTAGTAGCCGCCGGGGCCGGCGGCCAGCTCGCGGGCCGCCGCGTCGACCTGCCCGGCCTGGTCCACCAGGTGGCAGCGCCCGCCGTAGAACTCGATGAGCTCGATTTTCTCGGTGCTCGTGGACTTCGGCACCACGGCAATGAATTCCAGGCCCAGCATGCGGGCGAAATACGCTTCGGAAACCGCGGTGGAGCCGCTGGAGGCCTCCACCAGCGTGGTGCCCTCGCGGATCTTCCCGTTCACCAGCCCGTAGAGGATCAGCGAGCGCGCCAGGCGGTGCTTGAGCGATCCGGTGGGGTGCACCGATTCGTCCTTCAGGTACAGCTCGATCCCCCATTGCTTGGGCAGTTCAAAGCGGTGCAGATGGGTGTCGGCGCTGCGGTTTGCATCGGCGTCCAGCAGGGAGATGGCCTCGCGGACCCACTGTGATGATTGCGTCATCGAACCAGCTTATCGCCACCTGCCGCGCCGCAAGGCAATCTCCGCACAGCCGTGGTAGTTTCGGATTCGAGACGAAGTATCGGATAAGGGATAAATGCGACACCACTAGTGTCGATCTGTTACGCTCTGGTCATTTTCGCGGCCTTGGGCTGGGCCGTGTTCGGCACCGGAGCCATCCGCGGCTCGCACCTGGGCCAGATCGCCGGCGGGTGGCTGGAGCCCGATGCCACGGTCATGGCGGTCCCCCTGGTCGGACAGCTGCCCTGGTTCGCCCTGATGGCGGGCTTGGGCATCTACGCGGTGTGGCAATGCATGCCCACCGCCAGGCACACGGACCTGCACGGCAAGCTGCGTCCCTGGGTTCTCGCGCTGGTCCTGTTCAATGCCTTGTGGCTGCAATTGCTGCAGCGCGACCGGATGGGCTTCAGCCTGCTGTTCGCCCTGCTCATGCTCTTGGCGCTGACACGGATCGCCGTGATGATCGACCGCGTCACGCTGCGCAACAACATGGACCGCTGGATCACCCGCTCCAGCTTCGGGCTGTTCACCGGATGGCTGGGCATCATCGTGCTCGGCGAAGCCGCGGCCTGGCTGGCGGCCCTGGGCGTGGACTCGAGCCGGATGATGTTCAAGGGAATCGCGGCCCTGGTGCTGCTGCTGGTCAGCCTGCTGCTGTGCGCCCTGACGTTCAAGAAGCCCATCGGGATCTACATGAACGCCGGAGCCCTGTGGGTCGTTTTATGGATTACCGTCGACCGCTATGCGTGGCAGGCTTCCTCGCCCCTGTTCGCCGGGGTGGCCAGCGTCGCCACGTTGCTGCTGCTGCTGTGCCTTGCCAGCGCGCTGCGCACCCGGCTGCGTCGGCTGCGGCACCCCATACAGCCTTCGAACGGCGAGTCCGCCGCGTAAGCTGCGCCCGTGAAGTCTCTGGGAGTTCGCACTGAGCACAACCAACGGTGCTTGAGCGCGTTATCGGTGCTGGCTAGGCTGGAGGCACGACCGCACGGCGTCCCAACCATGGGCGCAGGCAAACCGAGAGGAAGTTATGTCGAAGACCGCCAAGAATTTCAAGGAAGTAGAGAAGTCGCTGGCCAAGCTCGCCAAGTCCGCCAAGGAGGAGCTGCCGGAGGAGCTGCGTGAAACCTGGAACAACGCGATTTCCGGCGTGAACGTCGAGGCCATCAGCCATGCAGGGGCGAACCTCGTTGAGAGCGTGACCGGCAAGTCCAAGGCGGCCAAGCGCACCCGCGCGTCGGTGGAAAATGCGGTGAAGAGCGCGCAGAAGACCCTGGCTCCGAAGCAGAGCCACAAGGGCCGCAACTTCCTGATCATCTCGCTGATCGTTGCCGCAGTTGCCGCCGTGGTGCTGAAGAAGAAGACCGCCTAAGGCTTGAGAACTGAAGGGCATCCGGGCGCGCTCCGGATGCCCTTTTGCCTGCCCTGCAACGTGGCCTGCACCCCAGCACCTCGTTCTTCGCCTCACAGAACGTTGCGGCCGGCCGAAGGGTGTCGCACAATGAAGTTACCAATCAGTAACTTAGTGGTTGGCGGCGCGGCGGCCGTCGCGCAGAAAATACTTGCCAGCACCTGCCGGCGGAATCGGGGTAAACCATGATCCTCACCAACACCACAGTCCTGGGCACCGGCGTGCTGGGCTCGCAGATCATCTTCCAGACCGCTTATCACGGCCTGCCTGTTGTCGGATACGACATCACCGAACAAGCCCTGGAGGCGGCCAACCACCGGCTGGATTCCCTGGTGCAGACCTATGCTGACTTCTTCGATGCGGGAGACCGCGCCAAGGCCCAGGCGGCGCGCGAATCCATCCGGCTCACCACGGACCTGGCCGATGCGGTGAAGGACGCAGAATTGGTCATCGAGGCCGTCCCGGAATCGCTCGACATCAAGCAGGCCACCTACGAGGCCCTGGCGGCCGTGGCGCCGGAGAACACCGTGTTCGCCACCAACTCCTCCACCCTGCTGCCTTCGGCCATCGCACCGCACACCGGGCGCCCGGAGAAATTCCTGGCCCTGCACTACGCCAACCACGTCTGGCAGAACAACACCGGAGAAGTCATGGGCACCGAGCTCACCGGCAGCGAAGCCTACGACGCCGTGGTCGACTTCGCCGAACGCACCGGCCTCGTGGCCATCCGCGTCCTCAAGGAGCAGCCGGGCTACCTGCTCAATTCCCTGCTGGTCCCGTTCCTCCAGGCCGCAAGCCACCTGCTGGTCAACGGCGTGGCCGACGCACCGACGATCGACAAAACCTGGAAGCTGGGCACCGGCGCCCCGAAGGGGCCATTCGAGATCTACGACATCGTCGGACTGAACACCGCCTACAACATCTCCAGCAGGGGTGACGAGACCAGCCAGAAGTTCGCCGCCATGCTCAAGAGCGAGTACATCGAGAAGGGCAAGCTGGGCGCCGCTGCCGGCGAAGGATTCTACAAGTACAACTAATGGCGCGGCCAGCTGAACAGTTCGGGCAACTGCTGACCGTGATCGACCAGCAGGTCGATTTCGATGCCGTCGCTGTCATAGTCCACTCCATCGGGCAGCGCGGACAGCGAACGCCAGACGCGGCGCACTGGCGTGCCATCGGGGCGTGAGGGGTGGATGGCCAGCTCGCGGATCGCCGCAACAGAACCGCTGACGGTCCTGGTCTTCGCGCCATGGACGGCGAACTGCTCGTGCTGATCACACATGTAATAGGGCTGTTCACCGCGCGTGACGTAGGCCAGCACCCACTCGACACGCTGGCCGAGGCCCAGCGCCTGACCGCAGCAGGCCTGCTCGGCGGGGTCGAGGATCACGGTGATCTGCATCATGCCAGTATAGAAGCATGCCACGCATGAAGCGGGGACCGCGGCGGCTGTCGGCAGCCACCCCGGTCCCCGCTATTCTCGGTTGTCAGTGCCCGCGTGCAGTGCTGCGTGCCTTCAGGGCTGCGGCCACGCCGAGCCCAGCCAGGACCAGACCCAGGGGCAGGAACCACAGGCTGCCCACCCCTGTCTGCGCCAGGTCATCCGTGGCTGGTTCCGCGGCCGAGGTTTCCCCGGCGTCCGGCGCGCCCGCTGAGCCGTCACCCGTGCCCTCGCTGGTGGACGGAGTGCTCGACGGCGAGGTGCTCGGTGCAGCCGAATCGGTGGGAGCCGAGGATGCGGTGGGCGCCGCAGATTCGGTCGGGGCGGTACTCGACGCAGGCGCCAGGGCGAAGACTTCGGCCTCGGCCCCGAGGCTGGCGAAGACGGTTTCCCCGCTGGCGTCCTTCACCGCGTCGTTGTCCGTCACCACGTAGACCTGGCCGTTGCCGGCGACAGTGAGGCCTTCAAGCTTTTCCTGGGTCCGGCCGTTGGTCCGCTCCAGCACCGGCAGGACGTCCACCGCCAGCTTCTTCTCCAGCAGGGGAACCGTGTCCTTTGGCGCGCTGGCCGAGGCTTCGGGCAGGGCGAACTGGTACACGGCCTTCAGCTTGGCGTTCTCGCCGATGCGCTTGTCGCGCTCGATCACCGCAAAGCTGCCGTCCGAGAGCCGGGTGATCTCCGAGAGCCCGTTCCAGCTCCCGTCGTCCCCGGCGTCCTCCAGCTGGTAGCCGTACCAGGAGAATTCTCCGCTGGCTGGAAGGTAGCGCCCGATGCGGACGAAGTCCTCGCCCGCCACCTCGCGCTGCAGGGCGAAGACCACTTCTTCCGCCTCCCCCGCGCCGAAGGCCGCAACTCCTTCCAGCCCCTGGCCCTTCAACGTCCCGACGATGTCCTGCGGCAGCTGCACCCGCTCGGCGACCGCGCCGTCGGCATCGATGCGCACCAGCGTGTTGCCCGCGCCTTCGGCTCCCTCGCTGGCCGCCCAGAAGCCGCCCCCTGCACGGGCGGAGATGCCTTCCAGGTCCAATTTCGCCGGGGCGCCGTCCTCGGTCACCGGCAGGGAGCCCGTGACCAGCCCCCGGCCGGCATCGATGGTGTAGATCAGCGGTTCGTAGGCATTGTCACTGACCGCGAAAATCTGGTGCGCAGCCTCCGGGTCGGCGCTCAGCCCGCTGAGCGCTCCAAAGGGCACCGGAGCGGACGGATCGGAAGACAGCTGCGGGAACTGCGGCGCGGCGGCACCGAAACTGAACAGGGTCAGCGCCGAACGCACACCCTCGTCGGCCTCGTCGGTTTCCGAGGAGACGGCGAGCAGGTCGCGGCCCGGGATCGGAAGGATCCCTTCGGGACCATTGGTGGTGGGCAGCGTCTGCAGGTATTTCGGCTCGCGCGGGTCGCTCAGGTCGTAGACCGCCACGAAATTTCCGCGTTCGGAGGCGACGAAGGCGTACTCGACACCCCGGTACTCATGCACGGCCAGGCCTTCGGGCTCGGTGCCCTTCTTGCCTGCGCGGCCTTCGGGGAACAACCCCTGGGACAGCGCGAGGTGCTCAAAACGGTTTCCGGCGTCCCACACCGGTTCGCCGGTGAGGGAATCGAAAATCGTGAAGCCGCGGCTGCCGCCCTTCCAATCCCCCTCGTTGGCGGTCGCAAGGTAGCGGTCCTGGATCCATCCGATGGCATCCGGTTCGCGGGGAACTCCCTGAAGCGAACCGCTGGGGTCGAGTTTTCCGTCGTCTTGCGTGTCGATGCCGGCCAGATCCACGGATCCGGCGCTGAACGCCTTGGTGATCTTTCCGGTCGGCAGGTCGATGAGGACAATGCCATTGTTTTCCTGGAGGGTTACCGCCACCTGGTTGCGGTCATTGATAGTGACATATTCGGGTTCCGGATCTTGCGGGGTATCAAGTCCGGCCTGGGCAAGCTGGTCGAGGGCTACCGGCTTTTCGCGGGTGCCGCCGGTCAGCGGAACTTCGCGAAGCGTCCATTCGTCCGGGGTGCCGCCCAGCAGATCGAGGATGGCCACCGAACCGGCCGGAGCCTGCGGCAGTCCGCCGTCCCCGGCATCTTCATCGCGTTCATTCTCGATGGCGATCGCCGCGTAGGCGCCGTCGGCGGACAGGGCGATGGAGTCGGGCTGCCCGGACAGCTCGATGCTGTGCACCAGTTTGCGATCCGCGATGCGCACCACGTCCACGCGGCCCGACGGGTCGGTGTAGCTCTTGGAGGTGTTGACGACCACGAGCACGTACTCGCCGTAGGCGGCGACGCTGGTCGGCTCGTCCTCGGCGCTGCCCAGCTGGTGCAGCGGAAGGGTTCCCAAGCCCGCTGGATTCGAAGCGTCCGAGATATCGACGAACCCGATCCGGCGGGACACCGCGTCGGTGTAGATCAGCGTTGTGCCGTCTGCGGAAACGGTGGAGATTTCCGCGGCGGTCTCAGCCGCGGCCCCCTCGGGGTGGTTCTGGTAAACCGGGTAGGTGGCGGTGCGTTCAAAATAGTTCCCGGTGTCCGCGCTGGCGGCTGCGGACAGTGTCAGCGGCGCCAGACCGCCGGCCCCCAATGCCAGCGCGGCGATAATGCCTGCTGACCTCTTTGCGGTTCGATTCACGTGGGTAGTCCCCCAAAAAAATAGCTTGGTGTTTGCTCAAGATGGCCTCCCAAGAGTCTCAAGCCTTTGCAACCAGCTGGCGAACACCAGGCGACGGGCGGGTGTCCACCTATCGTCGTTTTCGGCGGACCGCACCCCGCGGCAGGCAGACAGCCGCTAAACCCAGGGCGTGAATGTGCCGCTTCGAGCCAACCGCTCGCCCACCGGACCGACGACCGAGAATGAATCCCGCGCGGCAACACCCTGAATTGTGTCCCGTTGGGTCAGCGTGGCGCCGCCTGCGAGGTCGATGCTCATCTCAAGGAGCAGGCTGGCACCCGTTGCCCGTTGCTCGTCGCGAAGGCGCCCGGCCGCGACAGCCTCCACGATCTGTCCCAGCTGCATGATCGACGGCTCGTCCAGCAGGAAGGTCCAGTCGACGCCGGCAATCCGCAACAGCAGCTGTGCCGGGATGTCCGTGAAATCCAGCCGCCAGTGCACCGCGGCTGCTCCCCGGGCCCGGGGCAGGAGCGACCCACAACCTGCAGCGTCGATCCGCACCTCCGCCACGTGGCCGTAACGCTGCGCCACATCGGCAGCGAGTTCACGCAATTGGACGGCTGCGTTGCTGAGCTCGAACTGCGTCACGGCGGCGTCTTCGCGCGCTCCCGGCTCCGCCGGGCACTCCAATTGCGGATCCCAGTCGCAGATGTCCGGCAGCTGCCCGGGGTCCTGCAGCTTCAGGGTGACATGGATCAGGTCGTGGTCGAAGTCAGTGCCCGCCGGAACGCTGGTGGTCGGGGTGATCCGGGCAGGCTCCCCGGTCGGCAGCAGCTGGACCGGATCGCCGATGGCCGGCTCGTAGCGGCGGTCGATGTAGTGGATCTCCTTCACCGTGCCGTGAACCGCCGCGACCGGCACCCCTGATTCGCTGAGCGTGTCATGGTCATTCAGTTCGTAGACCACGGTGCCATCCGGATGGCGGAGCCTGGCAATCTCCCACTGCACCTGCTGACCCACCTCGAACCCCGGATGGCAGCAGGCATGAAGCGCCCCGTAGATTTCCAACTCGATCTGCATGGCACCACGCTAACCGAGCTGGTTGAACGGCAACGGGAACGAACCGGTCAAAGCCCGATAAGATTGCCGGGTGGCTCATATTGACGTGACAGACATCCAGTATTTCCTTTCCGACGGCACCCAGCTGCTGGGCGGGGTGACCTTCAAGGTCACCGCCGGTTCCAAGACGGCGCTGATCGGTCCCAACGGCACCGGCAAGACAACCCTGTTCAAGATCATCGCCGGCGACCTGAAAGCCGACGAAGGCTCCATCAACCGCACTGGAACCTTGGGCATCATGCGCCAGTTCGTCGGGCAGGTGCGCGACGAGTCCACGGTGAAGGACCTGCTGCTGTCCACCGCCGCCCCGGCCCTGGCCCAGGCCGCCGCAAAGGTCGCCGAATACGAGGCCAAGATGCTCACCAGCGAGGACGAGAAAGTCCACATGCGCTACGCCGAGGCGATCATCGAATGGGGCGACGCCGGCGGCTACGAATTGGAAACCACCTGGGACAAGGTCTGCATGGCCGCCCTGGGCGTCGGCTTCGACAAGGCCGGCGACCGGTTGGCCCGCACGCTGTCCGGCGGCGAGCAGAAGCGCCTGGTCCTCGAAGCGCTCTTCGAGGGCAACGACGAACTGCTGCTGCTCGACGAGCCGGACAACTACCTGGACGTGCCGGGCAAGCGCTGGCTCGAGGACACCATGTCCCGCTCCAACAAGACCGTGCTGTTCATCAGCCACGACCGCGAGCTGCTGAACAACGCCGCCACCCGCATCGTGACCCTGGAGCCGGGCCACGGCGGGGCCACCGCCTGGGTGCACGGCGGCGCCTTCGGCTCCTATGTGGAGGCCCGCAAGGAGCGCAACGAACGTTTCGAGGAGCTGCGCAAGCGCTGGGACGAGGAGCACGCCAAGCTCAAGGAGCTGGTGAACATGTACAAGACCAAGGCAGCGTTCCGCTCCGACATGGCCAACCGCTACCAGGCCGCGACCACCCGGCTGGAGAAGTTCCTGGAGGCCGGCCCTCCGCAGGCCATCCCGCTGGAGCAGAACGTGAACATGCGCCTGAAGGGCGGGCGCACCGCCAAGCGCGCCGTGGTCGCGGAAAAGCTTGAGCTGACCAACCTGATGAAGCCCTTCGACGCGGAGATCTGGTTCGGGGACCGCGTGGGTGTGCTCGGCTCCAACGGTTCGGGCAAGTCGCACTTCCTGCGCCTGCTGGCCTCCGGCGGCACGGACCCGGAGCGCGAACACCTGCCGGTGTCCGACGTGGTCATCGAGCCGGTTCAGCACGCCGGCACCGTGAAGCTCGGCGCCCGCATCCGCCCGGGCTACTTCGCCCAGACGCACTCGCGCCCGGACCTGTTCGGGCGCACCCTGCTGGAGATCCTGCACCGCGGCGATGAGCACCGCTCCGGCCTGCCGCGCGAGGCGGCCGCCGGCGCGCTGGACAGCTACGGGCTGGCCGGCCAGTCCGAGCAGAAATTCGATTCGCTCTCCGGCGGCCAGCAGGCGCGCTTCCAGATCCTGCTGCTGCAGCTCTCCGGCGCCACCCTGCTGCTGCTCGACGAGCCCACCGACAACCTCGACCTGCATTCGGGCGAGGCGCTGGAGCGCGCCATCGACGCGTTCGAGGGCACGGTGCTGGCCGTCACCCACGACCGCTGGTTCGCCCGCGGCTTCGACCGCTTCCTGGTCTTCGGCTCGGACGGCAAGGTCTACGAATCCGACACCCCGGTGTGGGACGAGACCCGGGTGCAGCGCGAACGCTAGGTCCTACGGCTGACCCTACGCGGCGAGGTGCCTGGTGCTGGCGGCGGGCTTGGGCATCCTGCTCCCCTGCCACGCGCTGAAGCACAGGGCCGCGGCCAGGGCGAGGAGCGCACCGAGGCCCGCGGCGCCGCTGGTGCTCCACAACTCGTTTTGCGCGAACAGCGCCGGCACCGTACTCGACGGGATGCCGGCGCTGACCAGCAGCCATCCGGCGAAACGTTGCAGGTCGATGCGCCCCAGCCTGCTCACGCCCAGCGCGTGCTGCAGGAACAGGCACAGCCACATGATCGCCCAGGCAAGCCAAATGACCGCGAAAACCGGGTCGAAGTCCAGGGACATGAGCGCCTTGTAGACGGCAATGCCCGCCACGAAGCTGCTGAACCAGCCGAAGGCTGTTGCATCGAAGCCGAAGAGCGTATTCAGCCCTACCAGCAGGTAGGTCATGCCGAACAAGTAGCTGGGCCACGTATCGTTGATCAGCACGTGATCGCCCTCGGCCTGCACCATGATCAGCGTGGGCAGCAGGATCTGCACCCCGCCGACCAGCAGGTTCAGCACAGCGGCCGACCGCGCCGGAATCCGGCCCAGTGAAACCAGCCCGTTGACAAACAGGATGAGGCCTACAAAAACCAGCCCGACATGGACCATGGGTTCCTCCACTCGCACGCGGCGCACCCGGATGCGGATCCGGGCATCGGGACCCGCGTCCTGCCGCTAACCACAGTTTCAGATACCGATGCCCGGGTGGCAAGTCCGCGCCGAATCGTTACTCCACGAGTTTGCCTTCCTGGGACACCTCGGTGATCAGTTCCGCGATCTGCGCCGGAACTTCGGGAATCGGTTCGCGGGTGATCCCGGTGCTCGGCGACCAAACCAGGTTCACCTGCAGCGCCGGGTCCATGGCCGGGTAGTCGCTGCGGTTGTGGCAGCCTCGGGTTTCGCGGCGTTCCAGCGCCGCTTCCAGCGTGGCGCGGGCGGCCAGCGCCGAGGACTGCAGGTCGAAGGCGTGGGCCAGGTCCTGGTAGCCGGCGATGTCCGGGTGGATTCCCACGTTGGCCATGCGCTGCTCGATGGCCTGAAGCTTCGCCAGGCCTTCCAGCAGCCCGGCCTCGTCGCGCACCACCCCGGCGTGCTCGGTCATCAGGTCGCGGATGGCGCGCTGCAAGTTGCGCACGTTTTCCTGTCCGCGGGATCCGAGCAGCTCTGCGATGTGGGCGCGGGCGGCGGCGATGGCCTGCGCCGAGCGCGGCTGGGAGGCCAGCGACGCGGAGTACTGCGCCGCGTGCTGTCCCACGATGCGCCCGAAGACCAGCAGCTCGATCAGCGAGTTGCCGCCCAGCCGGTTGGCCCCGTGCAGCCCGGAGGAGGCCTCGCCGATGGCGTAGAGCCCGGGAACTTCGGTGGCATGGGTCAGCGGGTCCACCCAGACCCCGCCCATGGAGTAGTGCGCGGTCGGTGCGATCTCCATCTTCTGCTGGGTGATGTCCAGCATCTGCAGTTCTATCATGGTCTGGTAGACCCGCGGCAGGCGCTTCATGATGACCTCGCGGTCAAGGTGCGAGACGTCCAGCCACACCCCGCCGTTCTCGGTGCCGCGTCCCTCGCGGATCTCGGTGTAGGCGGCCAGCGCGACCCGGTCGCGGGTGGACAGCTCCATGCGCTTGGCGTCGTAGCGGGCCATGAAGCGTTCGCCCAGCGCATTGGTCAGGATTCCGCCTTCGCCGCGCGCGGCCTCGGAGACCAGGGTCCCGGCGTCGCTCTCCGGTTCGATGATGCCCGATGGGTGGAACTGCACCAGCTCGGGGTCGCGCAGCCGGGCGCCGGCCTGGACGGCCAGGCGGAACGAGTCGCCGGTGTTCTCATCGCGGCGCGAGCTGCTGCGGCGCCAGATGCGGTTGTGCCCGCCGGCGGCCAGGATCACCGCGTCGGCGTGGATGAGGTAGCCGGTGCCGTGGTTGACGTCGAAGCCGTAGGCGCCGAAGATCTGCCCTTCGGCGGTGAGCAGCTCGGTGATGTACACGGTGTCGAGGATCGGCACCTGCAGCTGCTCGGCCCGCTTGATCAGCGTGCGCTGGATCTCCAGGCCGGTGTAGTCCCCGGCGAAGGCGGTACGGCGGAAGGTGTGGGCGCCGAAGAAGCGCTGCGAGATGCGGCCGTCCACCTCGCGGGCGAAGTTCATCCCGTAGCGTTCAAGGTCTTCGATGCCGCGGGCGGCGCCCTGGGCGACCACCTGCACGGTGCGCGGGTCGGCCAGGAAGTAGCTTTCCTTGATGGTGTCGGCCGCGTGCTGCTGCCAGCTGTCTTCCTCGTCCATGGTGCCCAGCGCCGCATTGATGCCGCCGGCGGCCAGGGAGGTGTGCGCGTCGTGGCGCGGGCGCTTGCCCACCGCCAACACGTCGACGCCCTGCTCGGCCAATTCGATCGCGGCGCGCAGGCCGGATCCTCCGGTGCCGATGACGAGGACTGACGTGGATATCTGCTGTTCTGGTTTCATGTTTTCCAGCATCTGCCCGGGTCCACGATACGTCCAATAAATTATCCTCATGATTTCCATAGCAGTAAGCTATGCATCATGAATCTAGAGCAACTTCGAGGGTTCGCCACCATTGCCCGCGTGGGGCACTTCACACGCGCGGCCGAGGCCCTGCACCTCTCCCAGCCGTCGCTGAGCCGGCAGATCTCCACGCTGGAGCACGATCTGGGCACCACGCTGGTCAACCGCACGCGCGGCAACCTCACGCTGACCGCCGCGGGGCGCGCTCTGCTTCCGCTGGCTACCCGGATGCTGGCAGATGCGGAGTCGATTCGCGTGGAGATGGCCGAACTGGCCGGATTGCGCCGCGGCCGGGTGCGCTTGGGCGCGCCGCCGACGCTATGCGTGTCGCTGGTGGCCGAGGTGCTGGAAACCTATCGCGCGACGTATCCCGGCATCGAGTTGCAGATCTCCGAGGCAGGTTCCCGGACGCTGCTGGAGCAGCTCACCGGCGGCCAGCTCGACTTGGCGCTGATCGTCACCAGCGAGCACGCGGTGACCGAGCCAAGCTTGGCGCACACCGAAGTGCTGGTGGAGCAGCTGGTGGTGGCCGATTCGATGCAGCATCCTCGATTGGGCCAGGGTCCGGTGGAATTGCGGGACCTGGCAATGGTGCCGCAGATCGCCTTCTCCCCCAGCTACGACTTGCGGGCGGCGACGCAGAGCGCCTACCGTACGTTGGGGCTGAGCCCCAACGTGGTCATTGACGGCGGTGAAATGGACGCAGTGCTGCGCTTCGTCCAGGTCGGACTGGGCGTGGCCATCGTGCCGGCCACGGCCCTGGTCGGACGGAGCCAGCTGCACGGCAGGGCGCTGCGCAGCTCTGCACGCAAGGACACGGATCTTGCCCAGCCGAACCTTGAACGCACCATCGGGCTGGCGCATCGCCGCGACACCCCTCCCGGGGCGGCGGCCATCGCGATGCGCGAGCTGCTGTTGCAGACCGCGGGCCAGTTGGCCCAGCGCCACCCGCAGATCAGCCTGCGATCTTGATACCCAGATGGTCGGCCAGCTGCGGCGCTAGCGACATGAGCTGCAGCTGCGTGACCTGCGCGCCGCGCAGCCCGGTCACCCCGTCGACCATATCGAATTCAAGGCCAGTCAGGTCCACCGAACTCAGCTTCGCCTGATGGGCCGCCAGCACCTTGGCGCGCGAATTGGTGAAGCGCACCCGCTGCAGGGATCCCAAATCCAGTTCGTCGAACTGGCAATCGCGGAATTCCACGTCGCGCAGCGTAGCGCCGCGCAGGTTCAGCCAGCCGAACTTGCAGTTCTCCACCAGCAGCGAGTCGACGCTTGACTCGGCCAGGTCGGCCGAGCCGAAGCGGCTGTGCGAAATGCGGACCTCGTCGAGGCGCACGCCGGCGGCGGCCAGCACCGGAGCGGAGACCTGGTTCAGCGCACTCTGCAGCACCCGGGCGTTGCACAGCGAGAAACGGTCGGCGTTCATGCCGGTGAATTCGCACTGCTCGAAGCGCACCTCATCGGCCACGACCTCCCCGTCCAGCCGGGCGAAGCGCAGCTGGTCGAGGTAACCTCCGGCGTCCAGGTCCCCCGCGTAGCCTTCGGCCAGCTCGGGGAGGATGAACGGACGAATTTTGGGCGCTGGCATGGTGCTCCTGACGTGCGGCCTGAACGGTACTGCCAGTCAACTGTACGCCCCGCACTCCTAGAACTGGTTGATCACCAGCTTCTTCATGGCGAGCATGTGTTCAAAAGCCTTCGGTCTGGACATCAGTTCACCCATGTTGGCGGGAACGATTTGCCAGCTGACCCCGAACTTGTCGGCGAGCCAGCCGCATTGCTCTGCTTCGGGCACCGCGCTCAAGGCATCCCACACCCTGTCGAGCTCCTCCTGGCCGTCGCACGGCCATTCCAGCGAGACGCCGGGCGTGAAGGAGAAATCCTGCTCGACGCCGGAGTCCATGGCGGTCACCCAGTCATCGTCAAGCGCGATATCGGAAAACATGACCGCGCCGGCCGCCGCGGGCCCGGTGGGCTCGGGATAGGTGACGAACATGCCTTCGCGGGCGCCGAAAACTTCCTTGTAGTGCGCCACCGCCTCGGCTGCACGGTTCTGGGCTGGACCACCGAACAGCAGGCTGGGCATCAGGAACGGCCGGGGGTCGCCTTCCTGGTCGGTGAGGATCAGCTGCCAGGAAACGTTGTACTTGTCCTGCACCCAGCCGTAGCGGGCGCTGTAGGGGTACTCGCCCAGCTCCATGAGCACCTGCCCGCCGGCCGAAAGCTTGGCCCAGGTGGCATCCAGGTCTGCGCGGGCCGCCTCGATGCCGCCCTCGTAGTCCGTCGGGTCGAAGTTCAGCATCAGCGAGATCGACGGGTTGGGGGTGAAATCCGGGCCGGCGTTCACCAGCGTGATCCGCTGGCCGCGCACGGACACGGCGACCGTCAGGGCTTGGCCGGCCAGCGGCTTCTGGAACTCCAGCAGGCCCTCGGTGGGATAACGGGATTCGACTTCCATCGATCCGCCGGGCAGGGCGTCCGCATAGAATTCTCCGGCTTCTTCACCGGTTCCGTGCATCCACAAATTAACTCTGAGCTTTTGTATGGCTGGTCCTCACAAATATGCGTACTTGCGATACCGATCTGCCCACCGTCGTGCCGGGGTGTGGCCAGGTCGCGCGGCCACGGCGGATGCCGTCCGCGCACACGATGCTACCTGCTGCGCTGCGCGCACGGAATACTTCACCGCCGATTGCCTGCCCGGATTTTCCTAGTCCGCCGCCGTGCCGCGCCCCTGGTCCGTGGCCGGTTGGACAACTGCCGGGGTTCGTCCGGAAAAGTCGTCCATGGAGTGGTAGATGCCCAGCACTTTTTCCGCCAGCAGGTCCCAGGCCGCGCGGGGCAATACCCCGCGCAGGGCCTGTCCCAGCTTGCTGGTCCATGGCAGCAGCACCATCGGCGTGGCGCGCAGCATGGCATCCCACGCCCGGTCCGCAACCTGCTGCTTTTCAAGCAGCGGGGTGAAGAGCATGCGACGGGCCCCGGCGAACATTCCGGTATCCACGTAGGTCGGGCAGAAGGTGGTCACCGCCAGGTTCCTTCCCGGCTCCCGCTCAAGCTCCAGGCGCAACGAGTCGCTGAAGCTGGCGGCCGCGGCCTTGGACGCCGCGTAGACGCTCATGTTCGGGTTGGACACCAGTGCCGCCGCCGAGGCGATGGTCAGGATGCGGCCCGGGCGCTGCAGGCCGAGCTGGGGCAGCAGCGCGTGGGTCAGGTACATGGGCGCCAGCGCGTTGACCGCCATGGCGGAACTGATCTGCCCCGTGCTGTGCTGGGCAAAGGGTTTGCCCGTCACCACCCCGGCGTTGTTGACCAGCACGTCGATCCCTCCGGCGGACAAGGCCTGCGACGCTGCTTCGGCGATCTGCGCGGGGTCGGCCAGGTCGACAACCTGGGTTTCGACGGATTCATGCCCGAACGCTGCACGCAGTTTGCCTGCGGTTTCTTCCAGCAGCTGCGCATTGAGGTCCCAGAGGACCACCCGCGCGGCATGTTCTGCGCAGGCCCGGCGGGCGAACAGCTCCCCCATGCCCTGGGCCGCCCCGGTGATCAGCACCGTCAAACCGTGGACCGATTCCAAAACCTGCGTGCGCGCCATGGTGCACCTTTCCCTGTGGGTCTGAAAAGGCCAGAATATCTTGTGAGATGCCCCATAGGGGTGAGGCTGCCCCGGCGCCCCGGGCAGCCGGTGCACCACGCTAGCCTTGAATCTGCGGGATCGCTCCGCAGCCTACGCAGCCGACGACGAAGTGAGGACCGAATGCGCATCGACCAATTGGATGCAGACCTGATCGAGCTGCTCACCGACTCCCCCATGCTGCCGGTCATGGAGTGCGCCCGCCGCCTCGGGGTGGCCCGCGGCACCGTCAGCAGCCGGCTGGCCCGGCTGCACGAGGCCGGGGTGATCCGCGGGATCGTCCCGCGCATCGAGCCCGCCGGCTTCGGATACACGCTGGTGGCCTTCTGTTCGGTGGAGATCATCCAGAAGTACGGACACGATCCGGTAGCCACCGCCCTGGAGGAGGCGATCCCGGAAATCGTGGACATGTACACCGTCACCGGGACCTCCGACCTGCAGCTGCGCGTCGTGGCCCGCACCCCGGAAGACCTGCAGGACATCTTCAACAGGATCAACACCGTCCCGGGTGTCGCGCGCACCTCCTCGTCCTTCGCGCTGCACGAGCATTTCCAGGGACGCACGCTGCCCCTGGTAGAAGCCTGTGCGAAAGCCGGTTCGGCGACTGTGCAGACTGACCAGTAAAATGGGGTGTTGACCAATTTTCGCTATGCAGGTTGCATAGCGGTGCGCGCGGCGATTGAAACGGCGGAAGACGCCGCCCTAGAGTCGTAGCTTGTGAATCGCGACACGCGAGGATATGAGCGGGGCCACCCGCACCCCCATTTGTGCCCATGGTCTTCAGAGAGGAACCCATGACCCTTCACCAGCGCCCTTCATTGCAGGCAGTTCCCGCTTACAAGCAGGGAAAGCCCGCCGCCGCTGGAGCCTCCAAGCTCTCGTCCAACGAGTCGCCGCACGAACCGCTGCCGTCGGTGCTCGACGCCATCCGCGACGGACTCCAGAGCATCCACCGCTACCCGAGCATCGCCGCCCCACAGGTCACTGCCGAATTGGCCGCCCTGCACAACGTGGATCCGGCGCACCTGACCCTGGGTGCCGGCTCCGTCGAGGTTGCAGCGCAGCTGATCCATGCGGTGGCCGCCGAGGGCGATGAGGTCATGTACGCCTGGCGCTCCTTCGAGGCCTACCCGTCGCTGGTGCGCATCGCCGGGGCCACCCCGGTCGAGGTGCCGTTGGATGCCGAGGCCAAGCACGACCTGGACGCCATGCTGGCCGCGGTCACCGAGAAGACCCGCCTGATTTTCATCTGCAACCCGAACAACCCGACGGGCACCGTGGTGGAAGCCGAGGCGCTGGAGCGCTTCATCGCCGCCGTGCCGCGCGAGGTGCTGATCGTGATCGACGAGGCCTACGTGCACTTCGACCGCTCGGCCGTCCGCGCCGACGGGGTCCAGCTGTTCAAGCAGAACCCGAACGTCGCCGTGCTGCACACCTTCTCCAAGGCCTACGGCCTGGCCGGCCTGCGCATCGGCTACGCCATCAGCCCGCTGGAGGTCGCCGAGAACCTGCGCAAGGTCGCCATCCCGTTCGGCGTCTCCGACCTCGCCCAGCGCGCGGCCGTGGCCTCGCTGCACGCCGCCGACGAGCTGGCGCTGCGGATCAACGAGGTGGTCGCCCAGCGCGAGCGCATGTACGCGGGCCTGGCCGCCGCCGGCTACCCGGTCATCGCCTCCGAGGCCAACTTCGTGTGGATCGCCGCCGGTGCCGACACCGCGCAGATCGAAGCCCGACTTGAGGCCGGCGGCGTGGTCGCCCGCGCCTTCCCGGGCGAGGGCCTGCGCATCTCCTCCGGTTCCGAGCTGGATGTGGACCGCGTGCTGGCCGCGCTGGGCGCCGATTCCGCCGCCGTGGCCGCCACCGAAGGGGCCACCGCGTGAGCGCGGCCGTGAAGGACCAGCCCGAGCAGCAGCTGCACGCGGGGCTGACCCGCCGCCAGATTTCCATGATGGGCCTGGGCGGCGCGATCGGCGCCGGCTTGTTCGTCGGTTCCGGCCAGGCGATCTCCATCGCCGGCCCGGCCGTGCTGGTGTCCTACCTGCTGGCCGGCACCGTGATCATCGTGATCATGGCCATGCTGGCCGAGATGGTCGCCGCCAACCCTTCATCGGGCGCCTTCAGCACCTTCGCCCACAAGGCGATGGGCCGTTCGGCCGGAAGCACCCTGGGGTGGCTGTACTGGATCCAGCTGGTTGTGGTGGTGGCCGCCGAGGCCACCGGCGCCGCGGCCATTGTCTCCGGCTGGTTCCCCAGCGTCCCGCAGTGGGGCTGGGTCCTGCTCTTCGTGATCGCCCTGTCCGGCGCGAACCTGCTGGGCGTGCGCAACTACGGCCGCTTCGAATACTGGTTCGCCGTCATCAAGGTCGCGGCGATCATCGCCTTCCTGGTGCTCGGCGCCCTGGTGCTCACCTACGTCATCCCGACCGATCAGCCGGTGGGTCTGGGGAACCTGGCCGCGCATGGCGGATTCGCCCCGGGCGGCATGGCAGGCATCGCCGCCGCGGTGCTGATCGTGATCTTCTCCTTCGGCGGCACCGAAGTGGTGGCCATCGCCGCCGCCGAATCCAACAATCCGGCGGACAACATCAAGCGCGTAGTGCGCTCGGTGATGGCTCGAATCCTGGTCTTCTACCTGGGCTCTATCCTGGTCATCGTCGCCGTGGTGCCGTGGAACGACCCAGCGATCAAGGACGGCCCCTTCGCCGCGGTGCTCAGCGTGCTGAACATCCCTGGTGTCGAGGTCGTCATGAATGCCGTGGTGGTCATCGCGCTGCTCTCGGCCATGAACGCCAACATCTACGGCTCCTCGCGCATGCTGTACTCGCTGGGCAAGCGCAAGCTGGCCCCCGTGGCCGCGACCCACGTGACCGGCAAGGGGGTGCCCGCCAAGGCCGTGATCAGCTCAGTAGCCTTCTCCTTCCTGGCCGTGGGCCTGAACTGGATCTGGCCGGAGAAGGTCATGCCGATCCTGCTGAACGTCGTCGGCTCCACGATCATCGTGATCTGGTCGTTCATCGCGGTCACCCAGTTCATCCTGCGCCGCCGCGCCGACCGCAACGGCGAGCACCTGCCGGTGCGCCTGTGGGGCTTCCCGTACCTGTCCATCGCGACCATGGTGGTCCTGGCCGGCATCGTGGGGGTCTCCATGACCGACGAGGCGGCACGCACCCAGCTGCTGCTGACCGCGGGCTTGACCGCAGTCATCTGGATCGTTTCCAAGATCGCGCTGCGCAATGTTCCCGAGGTGATCGATGTGGAGCACGTCGACGAGGTCGCCTAGCTCATCGTCCAACGGCTCCGATCCGCGCTGCGGGTCGGAGCCGTTGTTCACTTCGAAGCGCATTTCACTTGGTGCGATGTTCGATTTCGCGTTCCCGGAATTGTGTTCTATGATTATCAAGTTGCCTCATCAGGCAGCAATCCTCACGGGGGTATGGCGCAGTTGGTAGCGCGTCTGCATGGCATGCAGAAGGTCAGGGGTTCGAATCCCCTTACCTCCACGAAAATCAATCCCAGGATGCCTAGGCATCCTGGGATTTTTTCTTGTCCGGGCTCGATAAACCCATTCCTACAGCGGATTCGCCCACACTGCAGACATTTCGAACTCGACTCGTTAGCCTTGGCTCAACAACTCTCATTGCGGTCCTGACGCAGTGCCCTCAAGCTCCACGAGCACCAACCAGACCTGCAGCAGCGACCACCGACAAGGAGCCGGCATGAGCACACCGAAACCCAGCGGACGCGTGGAGAAAAATGCGAACGGAATCGACCTCGTCCTGACCCGAATACTTCCCCTCGAACTTCAGGAAGCATGGGCGGCAATCACCGAGTCGGAGAAGACATCACGGTGGATCGGGCGCTGGGAGGGAACCGGCGCCCAGGGACAGACCATCAGGCTGCAGATGGGCTTCGAAGAGGGCAGTTCCTGGTCCGACGTCGTCATCGCCGAATGCAGGGCACCGAATTATCTGCGGGTTCAAACCGTCGACGATTCCGGATCATGGGACCTGTCTATCGACTTGGCATCAGCGGATGAAGCTACTGAACTGCGTTTCGTGCACCGTGGACTCGTCCCAGGAGCGGTCGGAGACATCGGACCGGGCTGGGAATACTACCTCGACCAGTTGCTCGCTTCTATCACGGGTGGGCCGCTTCCCGTCTGGGATGACTACTACCCCGCCCAACGGGGATACTTCCAAGGGCAGGAAGGCTGAGCGGTTCCGATCTGACCGGCTCAGGCGTCTTCGCACGGTCGATAGTTGACGTCAACACTCCCAAATTTGGGCGCGCCCAGTTTTGCGTTGAAAGTCGATCGGAGTAGTGTTTATCCGGTAGGGGGCTATAGCTCAGTTGGTAGAGTGCTTCGTTCGCAATGAAGAGGTCAGGGGTTCGATTCCCCTTAGCTCCACGGCTTCCCGGCCGGGTTCATGATTCATGAGCCCGGCTGTTTCCGTATCATTCGCTTCCACAATTCGACGTGTGGCAGGTTCGCAGAGAAACCAGCCAAGAGAGCGGGTCTCGTCCCATGGCAGGTAGTCTCCCTCGTCGGTCACCGAAGCACAACATGCCAAGCCGCGTACCGGCGATCTTCCGCTTCATCCAGGATGGAGCGGTCATTCAAGCCCCCGAGGATGCCAACATCGCATCGGTGCTGGAGTTCCCCCGGACTGATGCAAACCGGGTTGGTCTGGCAATCTACCCGGCGCCTTCTCCCGAGGACATCCACCAGCTGGCTGAGGCCTGGAAGCTGCACCCCGTGCTGGTTGACGACCTGCTCCACGCCGGACAGCGTCCGAAGCTCGAACGCTATGGGGACGTGACATTGCTGGTTGTCCGATCTGCGCTGTACCTTGACGAGGCCGAAGAAGTTGAGCTTTCGGAGTTCCACGTACTGCTTCGGCCCGGGGCGTTGGCAATCCTATGCCAGGACAACCGCTGGATTAACGGAATCCCGGGCCGCGACTGGGCCTCGGGCATCGGCAGCAGCCAAGCCGTTCTGGACCATCAGCTCCTGGCTAACCAGGCATTGCTGAAGTTGGGGGCCGAAGCGATTCTCTACCGCCTGCTGGACGAGATCGTCGACGGGTACGTCCCTGCCCTGCAGGGGCTTGGCATCGACAAGGAACAGATCGAGCTGCAGGTTTTCGGCGGCGATGCCACTGTCACCGAGCGAATCTACCGCCTCAGCCAGGAAGTCATCGACATGCAGCATGCGACTGCATCGCTCAGCGAGGTCGTCCGCTCGCTGGCTTCCGGCTTCGAGAAATACAACGTTCCCGGTGAACTGCAGACCTACCTCCAGGACGTGTCGGACCACCTGACGCGGGCCCATACCCAAACACAGGAGTACAGGGATGCCCTGTCCCAGATTCTCAACGTGAACTCCACGCTGGTGGCCCAACGCCAGAACGAGGACATGAAGAAGATCTCCGGTTGGGCGGCCATCTTGTTCGCTCCGACGCTCATTGCCGCAGTTTATGGCATGAACTTCGACAATATGCCTGAGCTGCATTGGGCGCTCGGGTATCCCGTGGCGATCGCGGGCATGGTCCTGTTTGCCGCCGGGCTCTATGGTGTCTTCAAATGGAGGAAGTGGTTCTAGTGGACAAAATCGATTTCAAGAAAACCGATTCCTATCGCGCACCTAAGTCCTTCCAGTTCGTAGAGGTGCCGCAGATGCAGTACCTCATGATCGATGGGCATGGTGACCCGAACACAGCCCAGGCTTACCAAGATGCATTGCAAACCCTTTACCCAGTGGCCTACAAGCTGAAGTTCTCCAGCAAGCTGGCGGGCCGGGACTACGTGGTGCCGCCATTGGAAGGTCTGTGGTGGGCCGAGAGAATGGATTCCTTCACCTCAGCGCGCGACAAATCCCAGTGGGACTGGACAATGATGCTGATGGTCCCCGATTGGCTCGGCCCGGAAGACGTCGCAAAGGCGCTGGGCGCCGCACAGAACTCGGCCGACCTTCCCGCCGGCGACAAGATCCGCCTTGGAAACCTGTCCGAAGGCCGCTGCCTCCAGGTGCTGCACATCGGCTCGTATGATGACGAAGCGCCAGTTTTGGCTCGAATGCACCAGTACATCAAGGATCAAGGCCTGGATCTGACCGGGAAGCATCACGAGATCTACCTCTCCGACCCTCGTCGAGTCCAACCCGAGAAGCTTCGCACCATATTGCGCCAGCCGGTGGTCCCGGCCGCGAACTAAATATCCCACGAGAGAATCTAGGAGCAAGTCATGAGCACTGTCCTGACCCCGCAGAGCACGGTGGCCGAGGTTCAAACGGCTCTCGCCGAGTTGGAAGACCCGCGTATGCGTGCGGTCAATGAAAAGCACGGCGACGACCTCGGAGTGAATCTCTCCAAGCTTCGTGGGCTGGCGAAAGCCCTGAAAAGCAATCAGGAATTGGCACAGCGGCTATGGGCAACCGGCGAGACTGCCACGCGTCTGGTCGCCATCCTGATCTGCAAGCCACGTATGTTCAGCCTTGATGATCTGGAACGGTGGCTCCGCGAAGCCAGGACTCCAAAGGTACAGGGCTGGTTCGTGAACTACGTAGTGAAGAAGAGCAAGCACCTGGAAGACCTCCGAAAGCTCCTTATGCACGACTCCGATCCTGTTGTTGCCAGTGCCGGCTGGGAATTGACTGCGCACCAGGTCGTCAAGGCTCCGGAGAATCTGGAGCTTGCGCAATTGCTGGACATCGTCGAAGCCGAAATGAAGACCGCACCCGACCGCTTGCAGTGGGCGATGAACAATACCTTGGCTCAGATCGGCATCGAGCATGAGCCGCTGCGGTCTCGTGCACTGCAAATCGGTGAGGACTTGCAGGTTTTGGCTGACTATCCAACACCTCCGGGATGCACCTCCCCCTTCGCACCCATCTGGATCAATGAGATGGTCAGCCGCAAGTCCACTTCACAGCAATAGCCGGCAAGCTGCCCCGCGCGATTTACGTTCCACGACTACAGCCCTGTGCGAGGCAGGATGAACAGGTACCGTGGTCAGTTGGGCTTCTGCGCCAATTGGCCACGGTGACGTGAGGTTGACGCAAGCCAGAAAATCGCCTGGGCAGCAACTACGGTCGCGGTGCCCATCGCGACGGTTCCGATAGTCCAGGCACCCCACACCGTGCCGAGACCCAGCAAGCCAACCGCTGTCGTTGCCACGGCAACGGCAGCAAACAGGAT